>Ga0073930_1001958_pt1 | contig 15616 bp, 9 predicted proteins | sample DewCreD2012metaG_5_FD_76968 | JGI IMG/M metagenome (GOLD analysis project Ga0073930, IMG submission 76968) | Hot spring sediment bacterial and archeal communities from British Columbia, Canada, to study Microbial Dark Matter (Phase II) - Dewar... ...
AAGGAAATCTTCGCCGCCTTCGATATGAAACTCCCAGCCATGACGCAAACCTTGCTCGACATCTCCGACTTCATGAAAAACTACTTCTGGATCATGCCGTTGGTGCTGATCGGCTGGATCATCTTCTGTCGCCTGCTCCGCCTGATGTACTGGGGCCGATACGTCCTGGACTGGGTCTGGCTCCACGTGCCGATTATCGGCGGCATATTGGAAAAAACCATTGTCGCTCGCACTATGCGCACGCTGGGCACGTTGGTAAGTTCCGGCGTGCCCATCCTGGAGGCGTTGTCCATCGTCAAAGAAACGGCCGGCAACGCCGTCTTCGAGGAAATGTTCCAGCGCGTCTTCGAGTCGGTTCGCGAAGGCGAAAGTATCGCCATGCCCATGAAAGAGAGCCGACTCGTGGACGACATGGTCGTCAACATGATTGACGTCGGCGAAGAGACCGGCGAACTCGACAAAATGCTCAACAAAATCGCTGACGTCTATGACGAAGAAGTGGATGTCCTTGTCCAGGGTTTGGTTAAACTCCTCGAACCGGTGATGGTCTTATTCCTAGGTGGTTGCGTGGGCTTTATTGTCGTGGCGTTGTTCATGCCGATGCTGGCCATCCTGGAAAAACTCAGCGCCGGCGCCGGCGGCTAAGCCTGGCGAACATCCGCAAACCTTTAGCGTGTCGCCCGCGCGACGCGGAGCAGGGGTAGCTTCGCCCGGCTCGTGACCAGGACCTTCCCTGCAAAGATCGGTCGCCCGTCATCACTGCGACCCCAGATGGGCCGGATATTCCCGCTGTGGTGGATGGCAGTCGCCTGCAACATCGCTCGCCTTCAGCGCCACGACTATGGCGCTGGACCTAACGGGAAATCGGCCCAGGGTCACCCTTGCGGATGCGGCGCTAAGCTATCTCCGATGGGCACGAATTTTGCACTAATTGTCAACAGCCACTCAACTACGGGCATTTTCGGCCTCCAGGTGCGCTATTTCGCAACACGGGGTGTGCTATGCTGCAACACCTAACCTGCGCCCGCAGGGCTATAACTCTTGTGGAATTGATTACGGTTTTACTCATCATGTTGCTTTTGATGTCCATCAGTGTTCCCTTGATCCTGTATTTCGGCCGAACCAATCGCGATCAGGGTCAGGTTGACGCCTTAGCTCGGTACCTGGGCTCGAATCAATTTCAAGCTATCCTTCTGCGACAACCCAGAGGCATCAAGCTCAGCCGAAACGCAGGCCCAGATAGTCCGCTACCTCCGAATTCGAGTTGGTTCAACAGGGTCGAGTTCGTTGAACTCTATCACGATTTTGCTATGCGCGATGCGAGCTTGGCTTTAGGTTGGTCGAGGCTAAGAGCTTTGATGCCTACAGGCCAGGTGCAGGTTATTTCGCGTGGGTGGGCGATGCTTCCCTCTCTGGTTCAAACTAATCAGGGTCGCACGGTTTATCACCCGGCCGTGGCAAGCTTATATGTGCCCAGCGGCAACCAGTGGGTAGCTTACGAGCATAGGCTGAAACCACCGAACGGGCCGAACCTGACTTTGTTTATCGAGTTTGCAGGGCAGGGTCAAACCCGGCAAGCCATTCCTCCACTTAGTCCAAATCCGCCTCCCCCGTTGCTCGACCCTTATACTTTTCCGCCACCAGCGGCATATGCTAACACTCCGGACACTCCGGTACCATCCGAAAACCCGCCCATCATGGTTTTCGACCTAGCGAGCGGTCAATGGGTTGCGTCGCGTCCCGGTGAGGAGCCGATATTGCAATCGCATCAACTGTATTTAGTTGACCCAGCTGCTCCGTGGCCGCCTCCCCCTCAATTACCGCAGCCACGCGCAGTAAGTGCGTTGTTCTTGCAGCCGCCGAACCCGATTAGCCTCACTTCGTTCAATTATTCCCTGTACTCTCTCGCAGATAACCCTATCGGCAACGTGGGCAATGAATTTCTGAAAGAGCCGGTGGTTGTGGACAGCACTCGTTGTGTTCCGGCTAACATAGACAAGGTCATTTTCTCTTACGATCGCTCGGTGCTCTTTCCGAGTGAAGGGCAACTCAGTGGACGAACGATCAACGGCTGGATCGTCTTCTGGGTCGGCCCTTACGAGGAGCAACCACCGGGTAGCGGGCAATGGGTAATCAAGCCGGAGAAGAGCACGCTGGTATGTATTCACGCAAAAACCGGCCGAATTCGCCAATTCCCGGTAAATACTGATTCGAGTCTCGGCGACGCCTACTACTATGTCCGTCTGGGACAGTAACTTGCTAAGTCCTGATGGGGTCTGCCATGCCGCGTAAGGGATACACGCTGGTTGAGGTGCTGATGGCCCTCTTCCTGCTCGCCTTTGGCCTTCTGGCTATGCTGGTGCTGATGACCGCAGGCATTTTCCAAAGGATGCGGCAGGGGCAGGACTTATCTGTAGAGTACACTTCCGAAAATGCTCATAGTCTGGTGCGGCTCGTCTTGAATTCGCAACCGCCCACCGCTTCGTTTCAGTGGTACTATCAGGCCGGAGTCTCGCCGAATATTGGTTCTGCTGGCATACCCAACCCGTTGCGCACGCCTGAACTATTCTTTACTTTGGACATAGAGGGGCCTTATCAAGTCGCAAACAGGAATTCAGATGGTGTTGCATATCCGTCGCCTGTCCACACTGGCTATCGTGTTCCTTCGCCGGACCCGGCGCGTTATAGCTATGCCATCGCTGTTCGAAAGATTGACGATACACTCGTGGAGGCAACCGTGGTTACTTTCGCTGAGTGGGACAGCAGCCGTCCGGCATACCCTGTTGGTTGGACCCTTGGCCAGGGTCAGGATAGCCTGCCCGCACCACTACCGCCTGACCCGAACGGCAATCTGCCTCCTGCTAGAGCCGTTGGTCTCCTTGATGCCACCAACGGTTTTGCCTATCGCGTAACTCCCTCAGGGGAAATCATTCCTCCGGTGCGGGCCAATACCAACCAGGTCTATGTGCTGCAGCAGGTGGTCGGCGTCTTCGATTTAGGGATTATCAACTGGAGAAGGCCGTGAGCTTTTGCGGGAGAATATCCATGTCAGGGCGACGCTCGGCTTTCTCGCTGGTCGAGATGCTGGTGGTGCTCGCTTTGTCGCTGCTGATTTTCATGCTAACGGCCATGGCTTTCAACATGGCCTCCCGGGCCATGCGTGTGCATCGGGCTTACGCCGAGGACAGTACTGATCTCGGCAATTTCGAGCGGCAGTTGCGTTTCCTCCTTCGCCAGCGGCATTTTGAAAGCGACCTGCGCGTCAGCGAAATTGACTCCAGCGATTCGAATCGCCAGCCTAAGGCAGGATTTTTCGCAGTCATCAAGGGCGAGCAGGAACCTCTTCCGCCTGGCGTTACCTCGCCGCCTGAACGAATCTACGTCAAAGACGGATTGAACTTCACGGTGCGGCTCGTTGGCAACTCGCCTACCGACTTTTTCGAAACATCCCTGGTTCAGCCTCCAAACTGGACTGCTTCACGGCAGTCTGGATTCAACTTTGCGGGACTGCAACCGCCGACCTGGCTGCAATTGAACGGTGGTTATCCAGAGTCGCGTTACCAGCCTCTTTCTACCTCGCCCACGGGTAATTACTCGAACGTTTTCCGCAGTCAGTGGGCCGAGATTGCGATCTTCCTCAGCCGCCAGCCCGATCCCGATGATCCCACCAAGCGTGCGGCTACGGTACCGATTGACCATCCGGCCCATCCCGATTCGCCAAGCCCGAGCAATCCGCCGGCAGCTCGGTTGTACCGATTGCATCTCCGGAAGCTCCTGCTGTTGCCTTCGCATTTCGCTAAGGGCCAGCAAAACTTTGATGTCACGCCCGCTATAGTCGTTCATACCCTGCAGCCACCGCAACCGTGGGGAAACGACCCATGGGGCCAACCGAATCCAGTTTACTACCCGGATGCCTTCGACTTGAGTGTGCGTCGGAACATTGTCACACCACCACCGCCTGGCCAACCTTACGAGGAATGGCTCGTGAACACTCCCATGGACGTAATGAATTCGTCCAATCGCTTTTACAATTCGAGCCTGTTTCGCGCGGGGCGACCCTGGGAACCTAATGAATACGCCGACAATCCCACAACACCGACCAAGTACGAAGGTGATTGGCCGCCTGGCTGGCCCGGACCGCTCAGCTACTACTCCGGTCGCCAGGGTGAGGATGTCATTCTCAATAACGTCGTTTCCTTCGATGTGAAGTTGATCCAGGGCGGGTCGGTTAACGATCGTGCATACGACTCGGCGGATAAGCAGCCCCTGCAGGGCCTGTGGATACGCATCCGGGTGTACAATCCCAAGACGCAGCAGATGCGCGACCTGGTGATCGTGGAGGCGCTGTAGTGGGGAGATGGCGCGGGAGTGGTGAGTCCGACGCCGTGCGCTTGGCCGACATTCGGTCAGCCTGTCGGCCAGCGGGAGTCGTGAGCCTGACAGCGTGCGATTCGCCGATACACCGGATCGAGCAGCGAGCGGGAGAAAAACCATGTCCGGTCGAACTGGCGGGAACAGCGTGGTGAGCGGTCTTGCCCTTACGCCCAGGAGCCGAGCCATGTGCCCAGGGGAATTGCCGCGACGGGGAATGATTTTGTTTGTGGTGGTGGCGATGCTGGCGCTGTTTGCCGTGGTCAGCGTCGCCTTTTACTACTACGCCACTCAGGAATCCACCACCAGCCGCATCTTTCTCGACTCCCAGAACCGTACTCGCCCCGACCCCGACGCGCTGCTGGCGTATGCCCTGCGCATGTTGATTTTCGACGAAGCAGGTGACGGCCCGTTCAAAAGCCACATTGCCACTCACAGTTTGCTGCGCAATCTGTTCGGTTCCGAAGGTCTGGAGCCCTTCTCCGGCACCGGGCGACTGCACGGCCGGGATTATAGTTACTATTCCAGCAGTTATTATTACGACACATACTACGCGACTTGCTATGTAAATCGCAGTTACGATCCCGCATACGATCCCGCAAGGGATGGTAGCTGCAACCCGCCCTACACTTTTCCCGATTTCAACCATTGTTTCCTGGGCCGCATTACTACGGATGGCCCGACTGGTCCGGTGGTAATCCTGGAACAGTCCTTCATCCGGCGAAGTGTTCCGGGATCTCCCGGCCTCGGAGCTGCGCCGCCTTCCAACTATTTCGACCCGTATGATCCGGCCAACATCGGCTTTTGGAACGATCCGAACTGGCCGAATAGACCCGGGATGCCGGTTGCTTTGCGCCAGGCGATCGTTTTTCGGCCGCACCCGCTGTTGCACCCGAGGTTTCCGCCACCGGCCGACATCGGCGGCGATGTCCGCAATTTACCACCCGGCATCCCGGTAAAGGTTCTGAGGCCAGACCCGAAAACTGGCCAGCTGGCAGATACCGGGCTGCGACATTACGGCAATGACAGCATCTGGATGGATCTCGGTTTCCCGGTGCAAACCGGCCCCGATGGCCGAACCTATAAACCCCTGTTCGCGTTTTTTATCACCGACCTGGACGGAAGACTTAACCTGAACCAAGTTTTTTGGAACCCGGAGCCGATTTTTGCATCCGGCGAAAGTCGTCCAGGCGGCTTGAATGGACACCATGAAATGGAGGCGATTCTACGCCACGGCGACACCCTGGCGGATAGTTTCACCTCCTTGCTTTTTGCAAATCCAAATCTACAGCAGACGATGAAAGACCTGCGTCGCCGACACATGCTGACCACGCACAGCGCTGACCTCCGCTACGCTGGCTTCGTCCCGCAAATCTATCGCGAGCCCTGGGATGGTTCGCCGACCCAGATCGACAAGAGCCGAAAGAACAATATCGTCTATCCCGAAGATAACCCCGATCTTGGACCGCGCTGGCCGGCTTACCAAATGCAGTACCGGGTTCCCCCTGGCGACACCGAACCTCCTACTTCGCGAAGTATGAACTGGGACTGGGCTGGCCCCTTCCAACGCACTCAGCAGCCACTCGACAACGTTTACCGCAACCAGGGTGACTTTCTGACGAAGATCACCAAAGCAAAAAGCGGCCAGCTGATCGGTACCTGGACTGGGCGCACGACAACCTTTGTCAATCGCTACGACCAGCAGGGCAATATCATTGGTACAGCCAATTTCCCCTCCCGGCAACGGCTCGACCTGAAAAGCAGGGTTAGTTCTCTGCCGCCATATCCAGCGGTCGTCAACCTCGATAGTCAACGGCTGGACCCGACGACCAACATGCCAGAGCCAAGCCGACGGCAACTAGCTCAGGCCATCGCGGCCAGGCAGAAGCTGGCTCGGGACATTTATTTCCGCTTGCTATTGGTTTGTGGACTGCTTGATGAGGACCCGGTGCCAATCACTTCAGACCCGCCAAGCTGGGTGCTTAAGCTGTATCCGAGGTTTAATGTCAACTGGCCGCCTACTGGTGTCCGCGCACGCGTACAGGATCCGACTAATCCAACCGACGAAGAGCTGAAGCCATTACGCTTTCTCGCCCAGCTGGCTGTCAATATCGTGGATTTCCTCGATTCGGACGACTACAACACTCCTTTTCTCTTTTACACCGATATGGATGGCTACCCGTTAGCTGATCCATGGGCGCCTGATGATGATAATGGCAATCTGAAATACTGGGTCTTCGGCACGGAAAAGCCCAGGGTGGTGATCAATGAAGTGCTCTTCGAGTATCAAGAACCTTATGACAATAACAACAAGATGCGCGTGAATGGCCCCTTCGACATGCGCTGCTGGGTGGAACTTTTGAACGCCAGCGGAGTAAGTGTTACATTAGGCCCGGATGCCCCGAATGCAGAAAATCCTGGTGCGGTTGCGGTTGACCTCTCCCGTTATCAAATTGTAATAGTCAACGCGAGAAATGCCGGCAATGCGGTTGACCAGCTGGCTGGTGATAGCAACGGAGGAAACGTCCTCGGCTTAGTCCCTGGACAGGACATTCGGACACAAACGAACGATTCGGACTTCCTCCAGCGGTCACCTCCCGAAAAACCTAGCCCGTGGACACTGAATTCGAATGAGGCGCTGGTAATAGGCCCTTCAGGGGATACAGTTGACGGGACGCTGGCCGCTACAAAACCGCCGAAGTGGATTCAGTCAGACAACTTGAAATTTACACTGGACCGCAGCGGCACTGAGTGGAAGTTCGCCAACAATGTCGAGCCGACCAAGGAGTATTTCGTGTTACTTCGCCGGCTAGCTTATCCCGAAATGCGACGCAATCAAACGAACCGGGATGAAGTTTACACCACGCCTGCTACCGTAACCGTGATTCCCAACACAGGTGCAGGACCTCGCTGGCTCGAGGACTTCGATCCTGAGCAAAACCCCCTCGTGTTTAACCCTTACCTGACATACGATTATACTTGGGTCAAGCAAAACCAGGGCCTCTGCGACCGCACACAGGATGCGAAACCGAATGAGTCGGTCTCTTGGGCGCGCACCCACCCCTATGCCGATTCCAGGAACAAGCAACACAAAGATCTCGACCCTACTGCGATTGGAAACCCGACCAAAACGTGGCATTCGCTTGGTAGGCGAAATCCTCCTACAGAAGCCGAGGCCCCCCTGCTCTACCATCCGGATGCAGCGCTAAGGACAATGGACCTGCTGCGAGTATCCGCGTTCAAGCAGCACCTGCTGACCCAGCGGTTTTTGAAGAGTGATCCAAGCTATCCCAATTACCATTACGCTCCCTGGTTCGATGAACCGCCGGAGCAGGGACAAACGGCACGCATTTACCGGGCTCTGGAGTTTCTGGAGGTCACTCCCGATAGCCTAATGAATGCGAACACTAGTGCACATCGCACGGTGGGGAAAGTAAATATTAACACCGCGACTCCCGAGGAAGTTTTCTTTGTACTTACGAACCCTAGCCAGCGCAAACGTTGGCAGGCTATATATATTCGCCGCGAAGCTCCATCGCCGCCTCAACCCATTTACGGATTTGCGCCGGGCCGAATCGATGCCAGTCCCCCGCCGCTACCAAACGGCCTCAGCAGAGAGGATTCCTGGTGGCGAATGGATAGTGGCCGCAACTCGCAGGTGTTTTTGGATGCGTTCCCGAATCCCAACCCTGATCCCCTCCATGAGCAAACAACAAATCTGTTTGCGGATCTTTATGATAAAATCACCACGCGGAGTAATGTGTTTGCGGTGTGGTGTACGGTCGGGTTCTTTGAGGTAGATCCCAATACAGGTACGCTGGGGCCGGAGATAGATGCGGATGTGGGTCGGCAAGTGCGGTATCGTTTCTTCGCCATCGTGGACCGCACGATTATCGCGGAGTGGATGCTGCAGAAGGGAATCCCTGTCGAGACGCAGTTAGGGCGAACAGATATCGATCCAAGACGGCCAGGGCCCAACGGGGAGCCGCCGCCGTGTGTGATTTACTGGTCGCGGATTCAGTAGTTGGCGAAGCGGTGGCTTGGACAGAACGGAAGTGGCGGGCCAACCGCGGGTGGGCGGCACTGCATCCGGTACGGTTCGCGGTGACTGATGCCGGGCGCTAGTGGGCCAAGTGCGGGAAACACGGGGTAGGCGTGGGTCGCTTCCCACTCCGGAACCGTTGCAGCAGGAAGGCCGACGCATAGTTCGCCTTGCCGTTCCCGTGCGATACGTCGTAGCCGTGACGGCACGAGCTTGCGAATCAACGTGTTTCCCTTTTCGGTCCGGGCGGAAGTTGCTAGCATGTAAACGGTGAGTCGCGGGGGGATTGGATCGTCTTTCAGAGCAGCGAGGCGTTGCTGGCGAGAGCGGGGAGGCATGCGATGCGACATGCGGCGTGGGCAGTGATGGTTGGTGTGATCTCGTTGATTCTGATCGGCAGGGCATGGTTGTCCGGCCAGGACAAGCCGCTTGCCGAGGCCCGCTCGCGCAGTGGAACCGCAGCCGAGGTGTCGAGGGCTTGTTGCCCGCTGTCGGCGTCGGAGTTGGCGGAAGTGATAGACGCATGGATAGCGCGACGGTGGCAGGAAGAACAAGTTCGGCCGGCAGAACTGGCGGGGGACGAAGAGTTTGTGCGGCGGGTTTACCTTGACCTGGCTGGCCGCATTCCATCGGTGTCGGAAGTTCGCACATTTCTGGACGACCCCCGTCCGAACAAACGAGCCGAGCTGGTACGCAAGCTGCTGCACACGCCGGCTTTCTTGAACTACTGGAGTGCGATTCTGGCGGAGATGTGGTTGAGCGGCAGCGATGGGGCGTTGGTGGACTATTATCGGACGACGTTGCAACGCTGGTTGCGCGAACATCTGCGGTTGGGCACGGGGTATCAGCGAATGGTGTACGAACTGCTGACCGCTAACACGGGCTCGCCGGTGGTCAGGCCGGCAGAGGCGACGAATTTCGGCTCGCCGCTGCCGTATTATCAGGCGCACGGGTTTCAACCGCGGAGCCTGGCGACGAGTGTCAGTCGGCAGTTTCTGGGTATTCAGCTGGATTGTGCGGAGTGTCACCATCATCCGTTCGCGCAGTGGAAACGGGAACAGTTCTGGCAGCTGGCGGCTTTTTTTGCCGGTTTTCAGCAGACGCGGAGCAATGGGGAGGTTTTTTACACGGGAGCGGAGAATCCTCAGGCGCGAACCCTGCGGATTCCCGACACGTCCATAACCGTACAAGCACGTTTTCTGGACGGAAGCGAACCGGATTGGAACTCCGGGGAATTTGTGCGGGAGGTGCTGGCGAAATGGCTGACCCGTCGCGAAAATCCGTATTTTGCCCGTGCGACCGCCAACCGCATCTGGTATCAGTTACTCGGCTACGGATTGACCGATCCACCCGATGACATGCACGAAGGGAATCCGCCGAGCCATCCCGAGCTGCTGGAAACGCTGGGGCGTGCATTTGCCGATGCGGATTTCGACCTGCGGTTTCTGCTGGAGGCGATCTGCCTGTCGCGAACGTATCAACTGAGCAGTCGGCGTACGGATGCCAGCCAGGACGATCCGCGTCGGTTCGCTCGCCGGGTTGTTCGCCGACTCACTGCGGCGCAGTTGTGGGACAGTTTGGTAGAGGCGGCGTACTGGGACCCCTCGGCGGCACGAATCGAAATGACCCTGTCTGGACTGCAAGCGATGCCAGCGCTGGGGCAGAAACGGCGAGCCTTTCTGGAAAAATTCCGCGGTGCCGTCAACCGACCCGTTGAGTCGGAAACTTCCGTGTTGCAAGCCCTGGCCCTGATGAACGGGGAGACCACCGCCAGCATCGTGCAACTTCAGTCCAGCCCGATGCTGCAAATCATCCTCGACTATCCTGGTTGGGATGATGGGCGTCGGCTGGAGACATTGTTCCTGGCGACTCTGTCCCGACGACCGACGGTGGAGGAGCAAGCGCGGTTCCTGCGGCATGTCAAGAACTGCGGGTCCCGAGAGTCGGCCTGGGCGGATGTCTTCTGGGTACTTTTGAACAGTCCCGAATTCCTGAGCCACCATTGACAGGATCGAGCAAGGCGAGGCCAGCATGAGAAACCGGAGCGGCTGGCATCAGCCCACTGGGGCTATGGAACAGGTGCGGCGGGCGGCAGGCGGCAGCCACCGTGGTTCTGGAAAACGGGGCGACAGGCGAGAAAGAGTGGCTGACGTCAGCCACCGTGAGAATGGGAGTGTGCGTCATGGTTCACAGATGGCCAGCACAGCAGAACGAGGGTCGGCGAGCGAGGTGCGGGAGTGTTATGGGTCTGACGCGGCGGGAGTGGTTGCGGCTGAGCAGTGCGGGGGTGATAGGCGCGAGCGTTTCCGGCTGGTTCGGGCTGCTGGCCCAGGCGCTGAGCCGCGAACCCAACCGCAAAAAAGCGTGCATCCTGCTCTGGATGGCCGGCGGGCCTAGCCAGATTGATACTTTCGACCCCAAGCCCGACCACGCCAACGGCGGGCAGTTCCAGGCGATCGCCACAGCGGTGCCCGGCATCCAGATTACGGAGACCTTGCCGGGCCTGGCGAAACGCATGAAGGAACTGGTGCTGGTTCGGTCCATGCAGACGCGCGAAGCCGACCACGGGCGGGGCATGTTTCTGATGCATACCGGTCGCTTGCCGAGTGGGCCGGTGCAATATCCGTCGCTGGGAGCCTTTCTTTCCAAAGAACTGAGCCAGTCCGAGCTGGAGTTGCCCAGCTACGTGGCGATCGCGGCGAATCGGTTATTGAGTCCGACGGCTGTGGGAGCTGGATTTCTCGGACCGCGTCATGCACCGCTTCTGATCGCCGACAGCCCCGGTTTTCCAGCCACGCCGAACGATAGCGATTACGAAAAACTGCTCCGCTTGCCTGACCTCGATCCAGCGGTCTCGGTTAGCCCACAGCACCAGCAAGCCCGGTGGCAATTACTGGCAGAACAAAGCGCTGAGTTCGTCCGCGACCATCCGGACCCGGTGGTGCGAAGCCAGCAGGAAGCCTACCAGCGAGCGATCCGGCTGATGCGATCCCGTGCCGCCAGTGCATTCGACCTCGACGAAGAGAAACCGGCCCTGCGCGATGCCTATGGCCGGAACCTCTTCGGTCAGGGTTGTTTGCTGGCGAGGCGTCTGATTGAACGGGGAGTGGCGTTCGTGGAGGTAACGCTGAGCCAGGCGCCCGGCATCAATGCTGGTCTGGGCTGGGACACACATACCAACAATTTTCCGGCAGTGCGGTCGCTGTGCAGCGTCCTAGATGCCGCCTGGAGCACCTTGCTGGACGACCTGAAAGAACGCGGCCTGCTGAACGACACCCTGGTGATCTGGATGGGGGAATTCGGGCGCACGCCACGCATCAATGCTAATGCCGGTCGCGATCACTGGGCCAATGGCTGGACGGCAGTGCTGGCGGGTGGTGGTTTGCGCGCCGGACAGGTCATCGGTCGAACCAGCGCTGACGGCATGACGATTTTGGATCGACCAGTATCGGCGGCAGATTTCCTCGCCACTATTTGCCTGGCCCTGGGCGTGGACCCGCTCAAGCAGAATCTCTCCAACATTGGCCGACCCATTCCTTTAGTCGAACGCAACGCCCAGCCTATCCGTGAGGTGCTGCCGTGAGCCGCATAAATCTTCCTCAGGTGACCGCCACTTTGTGGCTCGGTCTGGCACTGTTGGCCCCGGCTCAGCAGCCAGCCAAGCCAGTCCCATCGGGAACCACCGGTGAAGGCACCACCATCCTGATCTTCACCGACGAGCGGCCGATTCTACTGACCTTAGATGTTTCCCTCGACGGCCAACCGCTGGCCAGGCACTGGCGTGATCGGGTGGAAAAACTGTTTCGCTTCCTGGACCGAAACGGAGACGGTCGGCTCGATCAAGAGGAATGCCGGCGGGTGGTATTGACCAACACTGCCGGTTTTCCCACCGATTATGATGCCGACGGCTTTGTGTCTTTGGAAGAGTTCTGTCGTTGGCTGTGTGCGGTTAACTATGGGCCGCTGCGAGCCGGCGTTTATTTGCTCAGCAGCAGCCCCTACACCAGTTACTTCGCCTGGCAGAGCGGTCGGCCCACAGCGGACCCGCTGCTGCTAGCCCGGGCCCTGTTTGATCGGCTGGATCGCAACGGCGATGGCAAACTGGACAGCGAAGAAATCGCTGCGGCTGAGCGTACCCTGCGCCAGCTTGACCAGGACGAAGACGAGACAGTCACCCCCGACGAAGTTTTCAGCGGCTGGCTGCCGCCCGAGTCGCGGGCATCCGCTCAGCGAACTGCTGACATTAGTCGTCCTGACCCACGTTTGCCATCGCGGTTGCTGATCCTCGGAACCGAAGCTGCACCCGACTTGGCCGTCCGGCTGGTGCAAATGTTCTATGGCCGCGAGGAACAGGCGATCGCTCGCCGCCAGCTACGGGCCGAAGACTTGCATTACCCGCCACAATTGTTCGCCCAGCTCGACAATAACGGCGATGGCGTGCTCGATGCGGAAGAACTGCGCGGGCTGGTACGGCGTCCCGCCGATGTCGAAATCACGCTCCGCCTGGCCACATCCCAGGCGGCCAACAACCGACCTCACGCTCACTTCGAGAATGCCCGCACCCGCTATGATCTCCGCGCCCACCTTTCCCCGGAGAAAGTCGTGATCGGCACGGAACGGTCACGGCTACGCATCTCCGCGAGGCTCTGGACTTCGCCCGCCGCCAGGAAATCGGACGAAGCCGCAGCTAAGGAAATGTTGCGGAAACTTTTCCGTCTGGCCGATCGCGACCAGAATGGTTACCTCGACCAACGCGAATTTGCCCAGCTGGTGCCGGGACGACTCGCCTTTTCGTTCTCCTTTGCCGAACTGGATCGCGACAGCGATGGCAAAATTGTCGAGCAGGAATTCCTGGCCGGTCTCGAACCCATTCTGACTATGCAGATGCTGACTCAGGAACTCGGTCTGTCGCTGTTGCTGACACACCAGGGGCCGCATTTGTTTGCACAGCTAGATAGCAACGGCGATGGCAAACTCGGTATTCGAGACTGGCGCCGTGCACCGCACATCCTGCGCAGCCTGGACCGCAACGGCGATGGAGTCCTCGAATGGACGGAGCTGACTTCCCATTACTTGCTGGACATCGCTCCGGGTGGTCAAGGCGTACCTGGGGCGCTTTCGCAACTCCTGCGAGTACCGCCCGTCTTTGTGCCAGCACCACTCCTTCGCGAGCCGGAACCGAGAAAGCCGGCGAATGCCCCTGCCTGGTTTCGCGCCATGGATCGCAATGGGGATGGCGACATCTCCCGCCGCGAGTTTGTGGGCAGCGATGAAGAATTCCGCCGACTCGACTTGGACGGCGACGGTCTGATCAGCCTGGAAGAAGCGCTGCGGGCAACACCATCTGGCCCAACCACTCCCGCACCGCCAGCCAAACCGTGAGCCGTGTTGCCGACGAATGGCAATCCGGTTGCCAAACGCCTCGACAACGCTAGATAAGCCAACCATCTACCGATGCCGACTCCTGGCCGACAAGTTGTGCCAATCCCCTTGCTCCCGATCGACCAAGGAAGCCGACAGTAAAATACCTTTGCCATGCCACGCCAGGAAGAAAACCCTCTTGCCCGTGGAGATACGCTGGCCGGAGAAGGTCAAAGTGCTGCCGACGCGGATAACCTAAGTCACCAAGCCGAAGAGTCGGCCACGCATCCGCTCCTGGCCAAAGCGCGTCAGTTGCCGCAACGCCCGGGCGTGTACCTGATGAAGGACAGCCTCGGTCGGGTCATTTACGTCGGTAAGGCCAAGAATCTGCGCCACCGCGTTGCCCATTATTTCACCCGTCAGGCCGCCGAGGATCGCCGCACCGCCGAACTGGTGCGCGAACTGGCGGATTTCGACTACCTCGAAGCCGACAGCGAAGTAGATGCCTTGCTGATGGAGGCGAGGCTGATTAAGGATATTCAGCCCCGCTTCAATATCGAACTCAAGGACGACAAGAGTTTCCCCTACCTGCAGATTCGAATCCGCGAGCCGTATCCGCGCGTGGAGTTTACCCGTTCGCCGCGACAACGGGGTGTCAAACTATACGGCCCATTTACCAGTGCCCGCGGTTTGCGAGCGGCTATTCAGGTATTGCAGCGCATCTTCAAATTCCGCACCTGCTCTCTCGACATTGACCCGGGCGAGTCCAACTGGCGCTGGTATCGCCCCTGTATTTTGCACAGTATCGGTCAATGCACGGCCCCCTGCAACCTGCGGGTCAGCCCCGAGGATTACCGCGAGCAGATTCGCCAGCTCCGCATGGTTCTGGAAGGCAAGAAAGACCAGCTCATTCAGGAACTGGAGGGGCAGATGCGCCAGGCGGCCAGCGAGTTGCAGTTTGAAAAAGCGGCCCGCTTGCGTGACGACATTCGCGCTTTGCAAGCCCTGAACCTCCGCGGCGAACTCGATAAACACGTCCAGCCCGAAGTGTTTGTCATGAATCCCAAGCGTGGCGTGCTCGGGTTGCAGAAGGTGTTGCATCTGCCCAAACCGCCGCGGATCATCGAAGGCTTCGACATTGCCCATCTGCACGGCAGCGATGCCGTTGGGTCGCTGGTTACCTTCCTGGATGGCTTGCCGTTCAAACCGGGCTATCGCCGCTTTCGTATCCGTACAGCGCAGGGCGTAGATGACTTCGCCGCTCTCCGCGAAGTGGTCACACGCCGCTACCGCCGACTTCTCGCCGATCCGGAAGCCGTGTTTCCCGACATCGTGCTCATTGATGGCGGCAAAGGGCAGCTCCATGCCGCACGCGACGCCTTCCTCGCTCTCGGACTCCAACCGCCGGTGCTTCTAGCCCTGGCCAAACGCCAGGAATCGGTTTTCCGGCTCGACGAAGACGAGCCGCTACGGCTCAGCCGGGCCTCGGCGGCGTTGCGGTTGTTGCAATATGTCCGCGACGAAGCCCATCGGTTCGCCCAGCACTACCATCACCTCCTCCGCCACAAGCACTTGGAGGATGACCCGGGCGGTGTTGGCTGACAGTTTCGCCTGGCCACTCCGGTGCAACTCGAATCGTTCCCACGGCGGGCGAACGTCTGCCGCTCTTGTGTGTGCGTTTGTACATCGCAGAAGTCGCAATTTCACCGGCAAACGTCCGCCGTGCTTCGAGTAACGCACTCGCGCGAGCGCATCCACGAGGGCGCGGCAGACTCCCGACGGTGCAGCGACGAACGCCGTTGCAGTCGCGGTGTCATCACCAGCGTGGGCTGATGTCCCGGT
>Ga0073930_1001976_pt1 | contig 15426 bp, 11 predicted proteins | sample DewCreD2012metaG_5_FD_76968 | JGI IMG/M metagenome (GOLD analysis project Ga0073930, IMG submission 76968) | Hot spring sediment bacterial and archeal communities from British Columbia, Canada, to study Microbial Dark Matter (Phase II) - Dewar... ...
CCGGTCCACGCCGCCAAGATTTGCTTCTCCAGCGTCGGCGCCCGCCCGTCCCAATAGAACTCGTGATGGTAACCGATGTTCCAGAGCGTCGGACTGTTGCGCGGCAAGCGCTTGCCGAGCGCGCCCACGGAGGTGGGCAAGCCATCGCTCAGCCCTTTCTCGTTGAGATGGCAGGAATAGCAGGAGCGCGACTCATCGGCGCTCAATCGCTTGTCGAAGAAGAGCTGGCGACCGAGCGCCACCTTCTCCGGAGTCATCGGATTGTCCGGCGGGATCTTCATGGCTTCATAGCCCCGAAGCCCCTCTGGCAACGGCAAGATCTCCGGCTCGAACTCCGCCTCCCCAGATCGCCGTTGGTAGATGAGCACTCCCACGACGATGATCACCACGACGGCAATGAGACCGCCGATCCATTTTCGCCTCATAGGCCCTCCTTCGCGAGTGATCTGCGCTCTCGGCGCGCGGCGCTCCCTCTTTCAGAAGAGGGAGACCTTGATGCGCAAGAATCGCCCCGGATTCTGCCGGAAGTCGTAGATCAATCGGACCAACTCGGACGAGAGCGCGTTCAGGTTGTTGTAGAGCTGACGATCGTGCAGCAAGGCCCCGAACGTTCCCTCGCCGTTGTCCATCCGCTCAGTGATGTTCTTGATGTTCGTGATCGTCGCCTTGGTCTCTTCGTGCAGCGTCGGATCGTTGATCAACCGTCCGATCGTCCCCTCGCCGCGCTCGATGCGCGCCGCGATGACGTCCACGCGCGCGGCGATCTCGTCCAGGCGCGTCATCGTGCGATCCAGCTTCTCGTATAACTCCGGCTCGCGAATGAGTCGAGCGATCGTCCCCTGCCCCTCGCGCAGATCGCGCGTGAGCTGTTCCAAGCGGGTCAACGTCCGCTTCAGGTCCATATAGAGGGTGGGGTCATTGATGAGCTTGCCGACCGTCCCCTCGCCCTCCCGGATGCGGCGAACCAATTCCTGCGCCTCGAGGACCGTGCGGTCAATATCCTGATAGAGCTTCGGATCGCGAATGAGCTTGCCGAGCGTCCCCCGCCCTTCGTTGACCCCCGCCACCAGGCGCTTGATCTGCTCGGCCGTATCGGCCAAATCGGCGATGAGCGGATCCACGCCGGAGATGATCTTCCGAATGTTCGTCCCCGGCGTGCTCCGCAAATACGCGCCGTTCTGAATCGGAGCGCCGTGTTTCGTCCCCGGCGTGATCTCCACGACCTTATCGCCCAAGAGGCCGATCGAACCCAAGGTCACCACCGAGTCCGAACGGATGCGCTCGCGGGCGACTTTCGGATCCACGCGCATGATGATCTCGATGGTATTCGGATCCTCGGGCCGGTCGGGCAACTCCGGCGCGAACCGCACCTCCTTCACGTTCCCGATGCGATATCCGGCCAGCCGCACCTCGTTCCCGGGGATGAGCCCATCCACCTCGGCGACGCGCGCCTTGACGATGAACTCCTCCTCGAAGAGCGCGATCCCCCCGCTGGCCGTCAGGATCATGAAGATCAAAAACGCCAGCGAAGCGAGCACGAGGATCCCGACCTTCAGATCGGCGAGCGTCACTTTCTTCCGTGTGGCCATAGCGCGCCTCCTTGTTCGAGACCCGACGCGAGCGTCTCCTCGCGCGAGACCTCCAGAACCCTCGCTCACGCTCACTGACCCGGCGGCAAGAAGATCTGCAAGGCGCGCGTGATGAAGAAATCGGCGACCAGGATCAGGATCGAGGCCACGACGACCGATTGCGTCGTCGAACGTCCGACGCCCACAGTGCCCCCGGTCGTCTTCAGCCCGCTGCGGCAGCCGACGACGGCGATGATGAAGCCGAAGATGAGCGCCTTGGTCAAGCTCCCGATCAGATCGTTCAGCTTGAAGGCCTCCTTGGCCGAGCTGACATACTGCGCGTACGGCAACCCGAGCAGCGTGATGGCGACGACCAGTCCCCCTCCCGTCCCCACGATGATGGCGATCACCGTCAGCGCGGGGACCATCACCAGCAGCGCGACCATGCGCGGCATGACGAGCTTGCGGATCGGATCCGTTCCCAAAGCCCGCATGGCGTCAATCTGATCGCTCACGAGCATCGAGCCTAACTCCGCCGCGATCCCAGATCCGACGCGCCCGGCGACCATCAGTGAGGTGAGCACCGGCCCCAACTCCCGCACAAGCGACGTCGCGACCAGCCTCCCCGTGTACCCTTTCGCCCCGAGCGAAGCCATCGTCGTGCCCGTTTGCAGCGCGAGCACGGCTCCCGTGAAGAACCCCGTCAGTAGCACGATGATGAGGCTCCCGACGCCGATCAAATCCATCTGGTTGATGATCTCGCGAAAGTATCGGGGCCGGGTGAAGAGCGAGCGAAACGCCCGCCAGGCCATGAGCGTGGATTCCTGGAGCTCGTACAAGATGAGCGTGATCGCATTCATCGGCGACTTAAAAATATCGCCGATGGCCGCGCGAAGCGTCAAGGGTCCCGTCCGAGATCTCCAAGCCTCCGACGAAGCGGGTCCCGCGCGATCGAACGACCCCGATCCCCGTCACGAAAATCTTGACAAAAGCACAAACGCCGTCATATTCTAAAGGCACAAGCCAAGAGAGGAGGAATGCCCATGAGCGTGAGTGTGAATGCCGTGCAGCGCATCGGAGTCGTGGCCTTCGCCATCGCCTTGGTCGCGTGCCCGGCATCCGCCTTTCCCCAGGAGACCGCCGCTCAAACCGATCCCTTCGGCCCATTCGAACAGGTGAGGCGACAGGCTCACGCCTATTGCATCGGATACTTGCAGAGCGAAGGCGCGCGAGCCTATTTGACATGCTTGCAGCAGTTCGCGGTATACTACTGCTCAGGCTTCTCGAGTGATTTCCTCGCCTACCCGTGGTGCATGGCAGCGGCGAGCACTCCATATCCGGCCCCCGGTCAACGCGTGCTCACCGCCCGAAGCTATCGCGTGGAGGTCATCGGAGGATGGCACAGGGAGCGAGATCCCGCAAGCGGAGCGCTCCTGAGTGAGAGGCCGATCTCACCGAGTTTGGCCTTTACCCTTGAGCGGCAGCCCAACGGCCTTTACCTCTTATCCATGGGGCAGGTGACGGAGCAGCAGTGGGTTAACGATCGGTGCGAGCTCACAGATTCCAATGGGCAGCCGATCTTGGATTGGATCCCCTGCCCGGTCCTCCCGAATAAGCCATACCTGGTGACGCTAAGCCCGCCTCCAGATCCGAACTTCCCACCAAGCGGTGTGATCTTCATGCCAGGGCGACTCCTAAACGACTTCGACGAGGATGGGATCGTGGAGGACGGATACATGTATACTTCGGGCTCCGGGGGCCAGAGATTCACCGCGGGTAACGCGATTGCCTACGGCTATGAGCCTGACACGCGCGCCTTGAAATTCAGGTACATGATGGCCGTTCGTGAGAGCGACAATCCATCCACCACGTATGCCGTAGAGCGCCTCTCCCGCTTCAGGATACAAAGCTCACCGTGAGGATCCGATGGGGGCGCCGAAGCCTCGCGCTTCAGGAGCCGCGTCGGAGTCGTTCGCGGAGTCGCTCCTCGCGCTGACGCAGCTCGCGCCGCATGCGCCGGATGGTCAGCTCCTCGTTTTGGATCTCTCGGAACTTCGCCAGTTGCTCCGGCGTCAGGACCTGCCGGAACTCCAACTCCAGTTGCGTCTCCAAGCGAATGAGCGCCGACTGCCGCTCCAAGAACTCCCGTAAGGCCTGCTCGATGCGCTGCGGATCGAGCGTCTCGCCGTAGATCGCTTCGCGTAAGGCATCTCGCCGCTCTTCGACGCTTTGACGCAGCTCCAGCAATTGCGCATCATAGCGGCGACGAATCTCTCGGATGCGCTGCTGTTGCTCCGGACTCAAATTGAGCATGCGGAGGATGGCCAATCGAGTGAGGATGATTTGGCCAGGCTGCGGCGCCTGAGGGCCAGGGGCGGGCGCAGCGCCCGGAACGTTTGCTCTCCGCAGAGGGTCCGGCGGCCGGGCGCTCTGTTGCGCGACCGCTCCTGCCCATGCTCCGAGAAGAAGGAGAAGACCGAAAACCCCTGATCTCATCGGTTCACCTCCGACACAATCCGAACGCGCGCAGGATATGCGCGCGAGATCGTGAAAGTCCTTTCAGTTCCCATCCTGACCGGAGAAGAAGAGATCGGCGAACGTCAATGCCCCATACCGACGCCGCTCCAGCTCGCGCAGGAGCACGGCCCACTGAGCGCGCTGCTCAGCGTTCCATTTCTGGACGAAGTCGGCCAAGGCCGCGCGCTGTTCCTCGCGCAACCGTTCGGTCATCTCTTGTACGCTCGTGGCGAGCGCTTCCTGCCGGCGCTGTTCGGCGTCGCGGAGCATGTCCGCGATGAGCTGCTCCAACTGCTGACGCTCTCGCACGGACAGCTCCGAAGAAGGAGCGGGCTCCGCAGTGCGCGGCGGCACGAGACTGGCGCGGAACCGGAAGCCCCCCCCGGGCGTCCACTCCAATTGAACGTTGAAGAGCGCCAGCAGCAGAAGGGTCGTCGCGCCACCGAGTATCACGCGCCCCCAGGCGGGCATGGCGAGCCAGAGCTGCCGCAGGACCTCTCGGAAGCTCGGCCGCGGCAACCCACTCTCGAACTCCGACACCACGCGCGGCATCGGCGCGATCTGCCACTCGGCGAGCGCTCGACGCACGTGCTCGAAATCGCGCAGGTCCTGCGCGCATTGCGCGCACGCCTTCATGTGCGCCTCGAACGCCGACGCTTCGTCAGCGCTCAATTCCCGGTAGAGATACGCGATGAGCTTCTCGCTCATCTCGCACATGGCGGATGGTGTCTTCTCTTCGCTCATGGCGTCTCACTCTCCATTCAGAAGGCGTCCTTCAACCATTCCAATCGCTTCCGGAGATGGTCCAAGCCGGCGTACAAGCGCGTCTTAGCCGTGCTCACCGGAATATCGAGGATCTCGGCGATCTCTTCGAAAGTCAATCCCTCGTACTCCTTCAGGATGATGACCTGCCGCATCTCCACGGGCAAAGCGTGCAGGGCCCGGCGGACGCGCTCGGCGACCTGTTTCTTGTGGATCTGGCCAAGCACCTTCTCTTCCACGGCGATGCCGTCGGCCTCTTCCAGCGGAACGGGCTCGACGCGGCGCTCCCGCAACCGATCGTAGCAACAATTGAGCGCAATACGATAGAGCCAAGACGAGAACCGCGCGCGTCCGCGAAATTGATGCAACTTTCGGAACGCAGCGAGGAAGGTCTCCTGCGTCACCTCGCGGGCGTCCTCCGGATGTTCGAGCAGGCGTAGGGCGAGCCGGTAGATGCGATTCTCCCACCGCCCGACGAGCGTCCCGAACGCCTCGACCTCTCCGTTGCGCACCCGCTCGACGATGCCTTCATCGCTCAGGACCACGTCCTCGGCTCCGTTCCCCGACAGCTTTCCAGATCCACATCTCCTTAGACGAAGCGCCGACGGAGAAAGCCTGAAAAAAATGAAGCCTCCCCGCCTCAGGCTTTCGCTTCCGTCTCGGCTCTCGCTTATAATATCGCTTTCCGGCTGTAGCGACCATCACGGGGAAGGAGCGAAGCTATGCGCCACTGGATGCGACGCGCGATCGTTGTCCTCGTGCTCTTGAGTGTGGGAGCAGGATCTCGGCCTTCGGCGACCCTCCCGCTCCCACCAACGGCGGCGATGGAGAGCATCACGCCGGCCGAGTTGCGCAGCCACGTCGAATTCCTGGCCTCGGATGAGCTGGGCGGACGCTACGTGGCGAGCGATTCGATTCACATCGCCGCGCGCTATCTGGCTTCGCGGTTGCGAAGCTATGGGTTTCGCGGCGGCGCGGCCGACGGTTCGTTCTTTCAAACATTCGACATCCTTGTGAGGCGCCTGCTCCCGGATCAAACCGTGCTGGAGATGGTCACGCCCGCGGGGAGACGGTCGTATGCGTATGGGACTGACTTCGTCGTCTTCGGGGGGACGGGGCCGGTGAACCTTCAGGCGGAGTTGATCTTCGTCCGCTTCGGCGTCTCGCTCCCCGAATGGGGGTATGACGACTACGCTCAGGTGGAGGTGAAGGGAAAACTCGCCGTCGCGCTGCTTGGCGGCCTCCCGCCGCTTGAGCGAGATGGACGCGCGCTCAGCGCGCAAGACTATCCCCTCCAACGCAAGATCGAGGCCGCACGAGCGCGCGGAGCCGCCGGTCTCCTCTTCCTTCGCGATGCGTCGGGCGCGGGAGGCATGCGCGGATTCCGCGGAGCTGGCCTCACCCCGCGCATCTCGATCGCGGAGGAGGATGCCCGCATGGCTTCCGCCTTCCCCGTCCTGCTGGCCGAAACTCGCTTGACCGAGGATCTGTTGAGCGCGCTCGGCCTCACCTCCGAACGCCTCGCCGCGTCTTCGGAGATTCCGACCTCGAAGCCGCTCGGCCTCACGGCCTCGGTGCGAATCGCCTTTGAGACCCATCGGCAACAGGCGGCTAACGTCATCGGCATCTTGGACGGCGCCGATCCCGAGCGGCGGAACGAGTACGTCCTGCTCAGCGCTCACTACGATCATCTGCAAACGCGTGATGGACAGATCTATAATGGCGCCGACGATGACGCCTCCGGAACGGCGACCGTGCTCGAAATCGCGCAGGCGTTCACGATCGGCGAACGCCCCAAGCGCTCGATCCTCGTCATCTTCCATACGGCCGAAGAGGTGGGGCTGCTCGGATCGAAATATTTCGTCACGCATCCTACGGTCCCCTTGAACGCGATCGTCGCCAATCTGAACGTGGACATGGTGGGGCGCACGCGCGCGCCCAACGACATGAACCCCGCGAATCGCGAGCTGTCCGATGCCAACACGCTCTATCTGATCGGCTCGGACAAGCTCAGCCGGGAGCTGCACGAGCTGAGCGAGCAAACGAATCGCGACACCGAGCGATTCAACCTCGACTATCGGTACAATCGCGAGGACCATCCGCAACGGCTCTACTATCGGAGCGATCACTACAACTATGCCCAACGTGGTATCCCCGTCATCTTCTACTTCACCGGCCTGCACGAGGATTATCACCGGCCGACGGACGACACGGAGAAGCTCGACTTCGAGAAGATGGCCCGCATCGGGCGGCTGATCTTCGCGACGGCCTGGCGCATCGCGAACCTGGAGCATCGGCTCCGGGTGGATCAACCCATTGATGGGGCGCGAACGCATTGATCGCCTCCTGGTCCGACGAGGGCTGGCCGAGACGCGCGAGCGCGCGCAAGCGCTCATCCTCGCCGGACAGGTCTTCGTGGATGGCCACCGCGTGGACAAGCCGGGGAAATGCGTTCCCGAAGAGGCGCGCATCGAGATCCACGGCCCTCCGCTTCGATACGTCAGCCGCGGCGGCGTGAAGCTCGAAGCCGCTCTGCGCGCGTTCGAAGTGGATGTCGCGGGATCTCTCTGCCTGGATATCGGCGCCTCAACCGGAGGGTTCACGGACTGCCTTCTGCAGCATGGCGCCCGGTGCGTGTACGCCGTGGATGTCGGGCGCGGGCAGCTCGATTGGAGACTGCGTCAGGATCCGCGCGTCGTCGTCCGCGAAGGCGTCAATGCGCGGTACCTGAAGCCCGAAGACTTCCCCGTGCGATTCGACCTCATCACGATTGACGTCTCCTTCATCTCGCTCACGAAGATCCTTCCGGCCGTCGTCCCATTGCTGCAACCTTCGGGCGCGATCCTCGCTCTGATCAAACCGCAGTTCGAGGTCGGTCGCGGGGAGGTCGGCAAAGGAGGGATCGTGAGAGATCCCGAGAAGCATCGGCGCGCGATCGAGAAGATCCGCCACTTCGCCGAACGCGAGTTGTCTCTTCGCTGCCTGGGCGTCATCGAGTCGCCGATCCTCGGAAGTGAGGGGAACAAGGAGTTTTTCATCTACCTGCGGCGCGCGAAAGCCGAGTGAGCTTCCTTTCACCAAAGCGGGACGCGCCATACCCCGCGCCCATGTGTGAACGCGAAGAGATGGCGAACCGCGCCCACACGCCCCACCGTGAGGGCTTCGGTCACGACATTGGCGAAGCCGGTGTTCTCGACAGCCCAAGAGAGGCCGCCGTTTGTAGAGACGAAGACGCCCAAATCCGTCCCGATGTAGAGTCGCTGCGGATCGCTCGGATCCACGACGATGACGTGCACGGGAAGGTCGGGCAAGCGCCCCGCGCCACGTCCATCGAGATCGCGCCAGGTCGCTCCACCATCCGCACTCTTCCACACATGCGTGCCCCCGAAGGTCGAGTAGGTCGCATACACGATGCGAGGATTCGTGGGATCGAACGCCAAGGAGGAGACAAATCCCACGCGCGGACGCGCCGAAGCCCATGCGGTCGTCGCATTCGCCCGCAGCGCGTCGGCGGTGCGTAAGATGTAGCCGTCGCTCATGCCCGCGACGACGATGTTCGGATTGGTCGGCGCGACAGCGATCGCTGTGACCGAGCCGCTGCCCGGCGTCAAGCGGCTCGCGCGCACCCACGTCTCCGCGCCGTTGTCTGTGCGCCAGAGGTAATATCCCCCGGTCCACAGCCGCTGCGCATTGCTGGGATCCATCACCAGAGGCGCGATGAACTCGAACCCCTCGTCGGCGAGCCCGCGCGTCGCCGAACGGAAGGAGGAACCTCCGTCACTCGATTTCGCGACGTCTCCATACGGGTTCGTCGCGTAGAGGACGTTGGGATTCTCGGGATCCACGGCCACGTATCCCCCATCGCCGCCGAGAATCTCCACCCATCCGTTCGTCCCTCGCCAATCGCTGCCAAGAAGCGTCCCGTTATCCTGCGTCCCTCCAAAATACGTCTGACCGTCCGGCAGAGGCAGACCATGATAAAACTGCGTGACGCCGTAATTCTGATTGAGCGCCTGCCATCGAAAGCCGCTGCTTGGCCGACAAGCTGCCCTCGAGCCGATCGCCACCGGCGCTCGAGCATCATCGGTGCGGAAGATCCCCCCATCCGTTCCCACGAACATCGTTCGGTTCGTCACCCCATCGTACTGCGGATGAAAGACGATGACGTGATGATCGGCATGCGCATACTGTGGATGATTGGTCTCCACCCACCAATACGACGCCAGTCCCCAGGTCCGCCCGCCATCATCCGAGCGAAAGAGATCAATCCCCCCCACCCACACGCGCTCCGGATCGCGCGGATCTACAGCGATCACATTGTCGTACCACCCTTGATTGATCCACTCGCTCTGCCCGAAGCCGCACTCGCTCAAGAACGCAAAGACCGGATTCGAGAGCAAGACGGTGTTCAGTTTGTTCGAATCCGAATGTCGCACGCGGGCTTCCCAACTCCCGGGATCGCCGCTCTGCGCCGAACGATACACAGCGTGTAACCCGTACTGATACCGCCCTTCGACGAGGCTGGCCGCCAAGGCGTAAATGACGTTCTGATTGGAAGGCGCGATCGCCAGCGACGTGCGCCCCATGTCGGGTTCGCTGAAGACTTGAACCCATGCCCCAGTGCCCTCGGCGCGCACATTCCGATAGATGGCCGCGCGCGAGAAGTTCCCGCAGGAGGCGAACAGATAATCCGTCGGGCGATCGGTTCGAAGGGCGAGATCGAGACATCCGTCATCCCCTCCGGCGGCGAGGACTCGCCGCCACGTTCGCCCCCCATCAGTCGAACGCCAGACGCCTGTGCGCGTCGCCGCGTAGAGCCGTCGGGAATCGTTCGGGCTCACGACGAGATCGTTCACGTAATAGAAGTTCGCGTTCCTCGTGCTCGCCAAATGCTCCCATGTTCGCCCGCCATCGGTCGTCAGGAAGATGCCCGCTCCGCGCACGGCGTCACCGTTGAAATATCCCTCGCCCGTCCCGGCATAGAGGACATCGGGATTCCGCGGATCCATCGCCAGCACCGAGACGGCCAGATTCGGAAGCATGTCGTTGAGCGGAAACCACGTCTGCCCCCCGTTGGTCGTCTTCCACACGCCACCGGAGACGCCGGCCGCGTACATGATGCGCGGATTCGTGGGATGAACGAGAAGCGCACGCGTGCGCCCGCCCACATTCCCCGGTCCGAGCGCCTCCCACGTTCCGAGAACCGAGAACGTCGTGGCCTCCCCCCACAGCTTCATCTCCCGCCGCGACGGCAGGCTCAGGCCGAGCGCCGTCGCGTATTGAGGCATCGCCTCCATATGCCGCAATGCCTCCAGGTATTTCTCCACGGGAAGCGCCCCCATCCCTGGCGGCAGTCGTTTCCGAGCATAGAACCATTGCGCTTCCGACGGGCGATCATGCCGCGCGTTCTCGGCACGCGCCCACAACGGAGGCACAGCATTGACGGAAGCGCCCTGCTGGAATCCCTGAAGAGCAAAGCGAACGGCGATCGTCCTTGGCGCGCTCGGCTCCTCTTGGCTCGGCGCCAGATCGCGCGAGGGGCGATTCGGAGAGAAAAGAAGGCCGAGCCCGCAAACGCTGAGAAAAAGCCAGCGGGCCGGGCTTCGCTTCGTGAACGATCGCAGCCGTCCTCGTGTCCTCATGAAAGCCCTCGCACCGGGATCGCGCGCCCTTCCCGATCAGCCCATCTCATGCTACGTGAACAAGCGCGCGAATCTCTGCCGGCGGCGTCGGAATCGGCGATTCCATAGGCGGGACGAACACAAACGCCAAACTTCCTGGCTCGATCCGGCGCACGCGCCATGGAAATCCGAGAGGTAACCATACGGCGCTCATCGGACCCTCCGCCAAGCGCAACCTCTGCGCATCATATTCCAGAGTAGCAACCCCACCACCGGCTTCCTCGATCACAACCGGTACATGCCTGACCCCCTCGGACCAGGATCGCCCGCCGAGGGCCACCCATCGCACCGCCGGCTCGATGGACAACGGGCGTTCGCCCGTCAGATGCTGAATGAGCCGAACGAGATCTTGTACGTTGACCTGACCATCGCCGTTGACATCGGCGGCCTGCAACGCCGTCCCCGTCAACGGACTCTCCCCGGTCAAATGTCGGATGAGCAGGATCAGGTCCTGGACATTGATCACGCCATCTTGATTAATGTCCCCTCGCCGTACGGCGAGGACCGTGAACGTCCCGTTCTGCGGCGTGAGTGCCACCGTGTTCGCATCTCGATCCGACGCCGAGATGTTCGACAGCGTGAGCGGACTCGTCGCGCCCGGGTTCGCCGTACTCGCGACCCGGAACGTGATCGTGACGACTGTCCCACTTCCCGAATTGAACGTCGGCAGCGGCGAGACAAGCGGCGGCGAGATCACCACCGTGATCCGTCCTGAAGTCGCCGTATTCGCGCTCACCGTGAACGTGTTCGGCACGAGCGAGCCGAGCGCGACGGGATCGGTCGCCGGCGTCAAAATCGCGGAATCGAAGCTGAGCGTGAACTGCAAGGCCGAGATCCCCGACCCGTCCGAGAGCGTGATGGGAACAGCCACCGTAGAGCCGGCTGCTCCCTGGACGTTTCCGACGGCGAGCGTGCGCGCGATACCGACGGTGAACGTCCCATTCTGCGGCGTGATGGGGACCGAGCTCGCGTCCGGATCGGAGGCGGAGATGTTCGACAGCGTGAGCGGACTCGTCGTCCCCGGAGCCGCTCCCGAGGCGACCTGAAAAGCGATCGTGACGACTGAACCACTCCCGCTTCGGAGTGTCGGCAGCGGCGTCACAAGCGGAGGGGAGATGACGATCCGCACTTGTCCGGACGCTGCCGTATTGACGTTGAGGGAGAAATTGTCCGGCAGGAGCGATCCGCGCGAGACCGCCGATGGCCCGGAGATCGAGAGCACGGCCGGATCGAAACCCAACGTGAACGAGAGCGCCGAAATCCCAGCCCCATCGGAGAGAGTGACGGCGACTTGGACCGTGCGCCCCGGCTCTCCCGACGTGTTGGGCACGCTGAGCACCCGAGCCGATGGAGGCGGCTGCGCGGCGACGCCTTGCCCGGTCAAGCTCACCGAGACCGTCCCTTCGTCAGGGTCATTGCTCTGAATACGTAACGTCCCGCTCTGGGCCCCGACCGCCGTTGGCGCGAATCGAACGGTGATCACTTGCTGCCCTCCCGCGGCCACCGTGAACGGCGTCGAAGGCGAGACGACCGTGAAACGTGGATTGTCCACGCTCACTCCCGTGACGGAAAGAGAAGCGTTCCCGACATTTCGCACCGTGAGCGTCCGATCCGCCGTCGCGCCGACAGTCACCGTGCCGAAATCAAGGGCCATCGGTTGCACGTCTATATCAGGCTGAGCCTGCACTCCTCCGCTCACCGTTGCCGTCACGGTGAACGTCGCTGCTCCGGGGCCGAAGTTAGCGACGGCGATGTAGTAGGCCCCGGCTCGCAGAGGAGGGGAACTCGATGGCGTCACCGTGATCGTCTCAATCCCCGTCGGAGATTCCGATATGTAATCAGCAACAACTCGTCCTCCTTGAACCTCGATCCGCTGTCCGAATCGGACATAGAGGTCTACGTCCTGGTTCCCACTGGCGCGAAGCTCCACGCGAAGCTCCGTCGCCCCGACCGGGACCTGGATGCGATACTGCGTCGGTCCCAATATTGCCCCACCGCTCGGAGGAGCGGGGATTGATCCCGTCTGCGGCACGCCTGAGGTTAAATCCACGACCTCGCCACCTGGAGGCGGCTGTTGCTGCGCGCTCACCTGATAGCCCATGAAGTCCAGGGCCCGAAGATCATTCTCCGTGATCTCCTGGCGTACCCCTCGCCCGATTGTTGGATCCATGAGACCGATATACTCTCCCGTCAGATCATCATCCTTCCAATGGCTGGCCTGCCGCTCATCACCTCCTGAGCCATCAGGTCTGCCCGTCGAGAGCGGAAGCGCCGGAGGCCCAGCGAAGAAGACCTGTTCGCCTCCCGAAGAGAGAATACGCGGCGCTGTCGAAAAGGTCGCCTGCGTGACTCCTGGACGAAAGCGAAAGAGGTCCCACACGCTCACGGCCAAGGATGCTGAAGGATTCAACTCACGTACTCCCACGCGAGAGGTGAACCCGAGCGCGTGGCCGATCTCATGCACGGCCACGGCATCGAAATCCGTCTTGTCCGGATCAATCCCATCATCGGGGTTGAAATCAAAAGGAAAGTTCGAATTGAACCCGATGGAAGGCGGCGGGCCAAAGCGATCCCGCTCTCCATCAGGGTCTGCAACGGCATTGATCAAACCGAGTGCGCGAAAGACGGCGGAAGGAGCCGCTACTGCTGCCGTAGACCCAAGATCTGTGGGAACTTGCTGCGGCGGCAAGGCCGTGTATATTGTCCTCTCCTCTGAAGCGGTCGCTCCGGAGAGCAAGCGCTCTCGGACATTCGGATAAATGGTAGAACCTCTGATCACCTGAGAATCTGTGGATCCCAGGACGTCTGAGGGAAACGGTTGGCCAAATCGTGTCGGCCCGAAATCCACGTCGAGCACAACGGTGATCGGCGTTTGAATAAGGCGCTCCCACGTTTGCGCCGCCCGCTGAAAGGCCGCTTTCGCCTGAGGGAACTGATCCAATTGCGGCGTCGCACGCAAGATGATGCGCAACCCCGCCTGTTGCTGGTTCAAACGCACGGGAGAGATCACGCGCAGCGGTAGAGCCGGATCCCGCTGCTTCATCCACAGCCTTTCCTCTGGCGTCGCCTCGCGGCAGACGACTTGACCACCCGCTCCCTCGACGAGGACGAATCCTCCCCCTTCCTCATGTGCTTCTAGGTGCTCGGTGAAACCCTGAGCCTCTGGCCAAGCCTGGGAACTCGATATGCTCCCAGAGGCCGACCACCGAGCGGAGCGATCTGCCCCCGAAGCCAACGGACTGAGGACGCCCAGGACGAGAACGATGAGAAACGAACAGGTCATCGCCTTTCGCGCGCCTTTTGTGCTCCAGCGCTTCATCCTATCACGCCTCCTGAGTGGTCACGCGAAGTCGGCCCAATTCTATCGGTTTGTCCAAGTGAAGTCAACGCGACCCATCGGTGGGATTCACACCGAGGGTCGGGGAGAACACGCTTCATCGAGAAGCGCCGTGGGAGGCTCCGCAGGTTCGGAAGGAAGCGGCATCGTCGCCGATGGATGTGGACGTTCTGAAGCTTCAGCCTTATCGAGTGGGAGCGTCGTCGGCTCAGCGACGGATGGGCGAGGTTCCCGGAGATCGCGAGCGCGCACCATGACTCTTTCCCCAGGGTGAGGGACGGAGGATGGAGAGTGCTTCTCCCCTTCGCGGGGAAGCGAGGGAACGCGCCATTCAATGCGCAGCGCGGGAGAGGCGAAGAGCATGGCGCTCAAAATGCGTCCCAGGCCGATGAAGATGATCATCAGCCCGATGGCCGCGAATCCGACACTGTGGTCGAAGAAGAAATAGAAGAAGAGGGCGAGGCCGATGCCGGAGAACATCTCCTGCAGACCGTGCCGCAGGGCCTTCGTGCGCTGTTCGAGTTCCTTTAACTCCTCCGCGGCCGCGTGATCGGCGAGCGCCTGAAGGACGGAGAGCAGGTGGAGCCCGCATCCGGTGCAGAATCTTTGCGTCGAGCTGGCCGGCCGTCCGCAGCGCGGACAATAGATCATCGGATCCCTCCAATCCACACAGCTCTTCTACGAGGGATGGCGCCGACGAGTTCCCGACACGCGGCGTTCACTTCCCTCCCCCCAAGTCCGTCTTTCCGTCGTAAAAACCCCGCAGCTTGCTCACGCGCCGGGGATGGCGCAGCTTCTTGAGCGCCTTCGCCTCGATCTGGCGAATGCGCTCGCGCGTCACGGCGAAATGGCGTCCGATCTCCTCCAGCGTGTGCTCCGTCCCATCGGCATCCAGCCCGAAGCGCATCTTGATGACCTTCTCCTCGCGGGGGGTGAGCGTCTTGAGCACCTCCTCGGTGGCTCGCCGCAGGTGGTTGGCGATGACGACGTCCATGGGATTGGGCGACTTCACGTCCTCGATGAAATCGCCGAGATGACTCGTCTCGTCCTCCCCGATGGGCGTCTCCAAAGAGATCGGCTCTTGCATGACGCGCAAGATTCGGCGGACCTTCTGGATCGGCATGGAGAGGCGAGCGGCGATCTCCTCCAGCGTGGGTTCGCGTCCCGTCTCGTGCAAGATTTGGCGCGATGTCCGCGCGATCCTGTTGACCGTCTCCAACAAATGTACGGGGATCCGAATCGTTCGCGATTGATCGGCGATGGCGCGCGCGATGGCCTGTCGAATCCACCATGTCGCGTAGGTGGAGAATTTATGCCCCCGCCGATAGTCGAACTTCTCGACGGCCTTCATCAACCCGATGTTCCCTTCCTGGATGAGGTCGAGGATGTGTAGGCCGCGATTGATATAGCGCCGAGCGATGGAGACGACGAGCCGCAGGTTCGCCTCCACCATCTCGTTCTTAGCCTGCATCATCTCGGCCTCACTGCAGGTGATCGCTTGCAGGGAGCGTTTGATCTCGAAGGCCGAGATGCGATAATGCGCTTCGATCTCCTTGAGCCG
>Ga0073930_1001983_pt1 | contig 15392 bp, 13 predicted proteins | sample DewCreD2012metaG_5_FD_76968 | JGI IMG/M metagenome (GOLD analysis project Ga0073930, IMG submission 76968) | Hot spring sediment bacterial and archeal communities from British Columbia, Canada, to study Microbial Dark Matter (Phase II) - Dewar... ...
AAGGGATCCTGCCTATGGACTGACACCGGGCATACAGCGCAGCACGTGTGGCCCACGAACAGCATGCAGCGGACGGTCCGCTGCGCGGCCCGCCGCTGATGCGTGTGCCGTTGGGCAGACCTTCGTAACAGGTATGTTTGTTCAGAATGCGAAAGGAATAAATTATGACCCTAACTGAAATCCTTCCCACCATTAGACAATTGCCCGTACTAGACAAGATTCGGCTTATCCGCATCTTGGCGGAAGAACTCGATGTAGAGGCAAACATCTTCCCTTTTGAGCCGTACAAGGTATATTACCTGGCAACACCCTACAATGTGTTCGGGGCAGGCAAGGCTTTAATGGATGCCACGCGGACGACCGACACTCTTGTTGAGGCTGAATAAAGTGCGGTTCAAGTACTCGACAACGGATCCATCGCAGGACGAATTTGACAGTTTGCCCCGCTTGCCCCTTGTGCTTCAGCTCGGCAGCCAGAGCGTTGAGGTTGTGGAATTGGTAGACAGTGGCTCAACCGTCAATGTGCTTCCCTACGAAGTTGGTCTGCGCTTGGGAGCAAGTTGGGATGACCATAAAGCCAACATTCGACTGGCAGGCACACTGGGCAATTTGAATGCTATGCCGTTGTTCGTGACCGCCCAGGTGGGTCAATTTGCACCTGTGCGTTTAGCGTTTGCGTGGGTTAAGAGCAATGAAGTTCCCTTAGTCCTTGGCCAAACCAATTTCTTTATAGAGTTTGATGTTTGCTTCTACCGTTCCCAACTCGAATTTGAGGTCAAGCCTAAATCAGGGTAAATGAATAGCAACCGTCTGCCCAACCTGCGCATGCTAAGAAACAGCCCCGGCTGGTGTCAGGGTAAAGCCGAGGCGCGCGGCCTTGCGTTGCAGATGCCGGATTTCCCGCTCGCGGAACTGCTGTTCGTACTCCTGGGCACTCATCTGGCAGTATTCCACTTTGAACTTTAACAGATGGTCCACCACGCGGGCGATCTTGTGGGCGGTGGCGACCTGAGCCTGAGCCGGGCCGACCCGCGCTTTGAGGCGGCGATAGAAGGCGCCAAAGGCACAGTTGCTGCGCGCCACCGAGGCCGCGGCCTGCAGGAACGCCTGGCGGGCACGATTGTGGCTCTTGCCGGTCGAGGAACGGATGATCTTGCCGCCAGTGATCTGGTTATTGGGTGCCAACTTGAGCCAGGAGGTGAAATGCTTCTCGCTGGGGAACTTGCTCATATCGGTCCCGCTTTCGCTGACGATCTTTTGTGCCAGGTCGAGACTGAGGCCGTCTACCGCGCTGAGGTCAATGCCGGTGATGCGGCGCAGGTGGCGGCGGACCTGGACCGGTGAATCCTTGGGCAGGTTCTTGCTGTGGGAGCCGCGCTTGTTGGGTGGCAGGGGTTCCTGGTCGTCGGGAGCGGGGTCAGGCCAGTGGGGACGGATGGCGGTATAAGTGCGCTCGCTCTCGGCGTCGCAGGCTTCGATCTGGCGGGTGTAGAAGTCGTACATCTCCAGCGATTGCTTGAGGACGAAGAGATGCTCCTCGCGCCAGGTGCCGGTCAGGGCTTGGGCAATCTCGTCCTCGTCTTTGTGGCAGCGATAGTTGCGCAAGGCGGCCAGTTTGTGGGGGTCACGCTCGCCGGCGACAATAGCCCGGATGATGCGCAAACCGGTGTCGCCGGTGGGGTCGGAGACGGCCTGATCGAGGCGGACGTTCATATGAATCAACGCCTTCTGCATGTGCAGGATGTGCGGCGAGCGGTGCTCGACGAGTTGAGCGCGGTGGCGCAGCAGGGTGCGCAGGGCAATCAGGTCGGCGTCGGGGCGAAAGGATTCGGTGAGCAGCCCCAGGCTGTGCAAAGTTTGGATCCATTGACAGTCGAGGACATCGGTCTTGTGGCGGGCGGGGAGGCGGCGGGCCAGGTTGCCGCTGATCAGGCAGCAATGGATGCGACGGTCTTCCAGGACCTCGAAAAGGGGAATCCAGTAGACGCCGGTGGATTCCATGGCGATCGTCTGGATGCCGTTCTGGACCAGCCAATCGGCGAGCGCGTGCAGGTCGGCGGTGTAGGTGCCGAAGGAACGCACCATCTGGGTCTGGTTGGGGCCGGGAATGCAGACATAGATTTCCTGAGCGCCGATGTCGGCGCCGGCAGCGTGGGGGTTGATGACCGGCAACCCTTCGGTGGAGCGGATTTCCCCCTGAGCGAGGGACCGGGCATGGGATTGGGAACGCGCCATAGAAACCTCCTGAGATGAGAGAGTGGGTCAGGCCCGGCCACCAGGATAAGATAACTTGCTAATCGGGGTCGCTCAGAGCGCCACCAGTGATGAAATCATCGTGGCCGGAAACCAGATTCCAGCTCGGGTCGGGTCACTGCCCGGACACCAATGCGAAGGTACGGCTTGCGTGCCTGACCAGCAGCCAGTATATCACAATGCCGGGACAGCGCCCCTGTTTCATCCGGTGGGAAGGCAGGCCACGCCTGCCAGGGAGTATTCCAGCCGACACGCTCCGCTCGCTTCGCGGCGGCTGAGCTCGGTGCCGTTGGGCGGCTTCCTCCGAATTCGAAATGCCCCTTATTTGGCTTGACAAGCCTTGTTTTTTCGTGTATAATATCAGTATAAGCTGATATAATGATATGTGGAGGTTAGGAGGTTGATATGTTTATCACAGCTAATCCCAGAACCGGTGAGTTGAAAGCCAAACTCTTTCGGGGTTTCTCTGACCCATCACGCCTCTCCATCCTGGAAGCCTTACGAGACGGCCCCCTTACCGTCAGCGAAATCGTACAGGCCACGGGCTTGACCCAATCAAACGTCTCCAATCACCTCGGCTGCCTGCGCGATTGCGGGCTTGTCACGGCTAAACAGCAGGGACGATTCGTTTACTACGAGTTGAGCGACCCCCGCGTTGAGCAGTTGCTTCGCCTTGCGGAGGAGTTGCTCGCCGATGTGGCCAAAGGCGTTTACGAGTGCACACGTTATAACATAAGGGAGTCCGGACATGGCGAAAACGCAAGTCGTTGAAATTCCCGTCAAAGGTATGGATTGTGCTGAATGCACTCTGCACGTTCAAGATGCCATTGCCAGGTTGCCCGGCGTTGAGTCGGTCAACGTCCTCCTGTCCTCCGAAAAGGCCATCATCCGTCTCGACCCGGCGCGTGTAGATTTGCCCACGATCCGCAAAGCCGTGGAGGCCGTGGGCTACGCTGTGCCTGAGGCGATCGTATCCCCTATCCCCCGCATGGGCAGTTCCCATCGCCGGCTGAGGGTACTGCTTGCGCTTGTGTTCGGGGTTGTGTTGGGCATCGTGGTTGTGGGTGAATGGCTTGGTCTGTTCGAGGAACTGAATGAACTCGTCCCACTGCCTGTTGGGATGGTGCTGGTCCTTGTCGGCGGCTTTCCGGTCTTTCGCAATGTTGTGCGGGCCGCGCTCCGCCGGCAAATCACCTCACATACGCTGATGACCCTGGGGGCCATTGCAGCGTTGGTCGTGGGTGAGTGGGTGACCGCCGCCATCGTGGTCGTGTTCATGCGCGTCGGGGATCATGTTGAACGTTTCACCACGGAAAGCGCCCGTCGTGCCATAAAAGAGCTGACTGCCCTTGCGCCGCAGACCGCCCGCGTGGAACGCGACGGCGCAGAAGTGGACGTACCGGTCAGCGAGGTGAAGGTGGGTGAGATCGTGATCGTTCGCCCTGGCGAGAAGATAGCGGTGGATGGCGAAGTGGTCGCCGGACACGCCACGGTTGACCAGGCGGCCATCACGGGAGAATCCATGCCCGTAGAAGTAGCCAGCGGTTCGCATGTTTTTGCCGCGACCATAGTAAAGTTGGGCAGCCTGCGGGTGAAAGCGCTGCGGGTGGGTGCAGATACCACGTTCGGGCGCGTGGTGAAGATGGTGGAAGAAGCCGAGGCCCATCGCGCCGACGTGCAACGGCTTGCCGACCGGTTCAGCGCCTACTACCTGCCCATCGTCGCAGGGGTCGCCGCGCTCACCTTTCTCATCAGCCGTAATCCGTTGTCTACCGCTGCCGCTCTGGTCGTGGCCTGCTCCTGCTCCTTTGCGCTGGCAACGCCCATTGCGATGCTGGCCTCTATCGGCGCCAGTGCGAAGCGTGGGCTATTGATCAAGGGCGGCAAGTACCTTGAGTCCTTAGCCCGCGCCGATGTGGTCCTTGTTGACAAAACCGGGACGCTCACGCTGGGTCAACCGCAAATCACCGAGGTCATCCCGCTGAACGATTTTTCTGCTTCTGAAGTTCTTGCCCTTGCCGCTTCTGCCGAACGCTACTCGGAACATCCTTTGGCCGAAGCCGTGCGCGCCGCCGCCCGTGCTCAACATCTGCGGCTCTTTGAAGCGGAAGACTTTGAAGCCATCCCCGGGCTGGGCGTTCGAGCCCGGGTCAATGGTTATGCCGTCGCGGTGGGCAACCGCCGCCTGGTGCCCGCGGCGGAGTCATTGCCCATTGTTCGTCAATTGGAAGCGCAGGGCAAAACACTCTTATTCGTTGCTATCAATGACGAACCTGTGGCCGTCCTGGCTGCCATGGATACGCTCCGCTCCGAGGTCCCCGCCGCCCTCGCCGAACTGCGCGCCCTTGGTGTGAAGCGGGTTGAATTGCTCACCGGCGACAACGAGCGCACTGCTGCTGCGCTGGCCGAAAAACTGGGGGTTCCCTATCGCGCCAACCTGTTGCCTGAACACAAGATTGAAGTGGTGAAGGACTATCAGGCCAAAGGGCATACGGTGGTGATGATCGGCGACGGAGTGAACGACGCCCCCGCCTTAGCGCAAGCGGACGTCGGTATCGCCATGGGCGTGGCAGGCACAGACATCGCCATTGAGGCTGCTCACATTGCCCTCATGCGCGAAGATTGGACGCTTGTGCCGTATCTTTTGCGGATTGCTCGGCGTACAATGGGCGTGGTCAAGATGAACCTTGCTTTTACTGCGGTCTACAATCTTACTGGATTAACGCTGGCCGCCGCAGGCATCTTGCCGCCTGTGGTTGCCGCCGCCGCCCAATCGCTGCCGGACTTGGGTATTTTAGCCAATTCGGCGCGGCTCTTGCGGCAAGGGCAATGACGGTGGAAAGCTGGCATCAAAAGCCTCGTTTGCAGTTTTAGCCAAGTGGGGTGGCATAATACAGTATGCCGCCCAACACGCGCTTGCGCCTGACGCCACTTCGCTGCGCTGCTCCCCTACTTTATCCTCCTCCCAGCACCAGAAGCGCGTTCACCGTATGCTCCGGCCACAGGCGCTCCCAGACCCAGGCGCCGCGCCGGGCGCGCAAGACCTCACCGCGCGAGGTGAGGGCGAACAGTTCTTCAGGCTGCGCCGGGCTGAAGACAAAGCGCTCCACCATGCCGCTCATGGGCAGGCGCAAGCCCTCTGATGCCGGTTCCCAGGTATCCCCGCTGTCATCGCTGCGCATGATCCGGCCCAAACGCCCAATGCTCAACGCCGGCCCGGCCAGGACCGTGCGCGGGTTGTCCGGATCGATCCACACGGCACGGGTATAGTCGTCCCCAAGCGCATCCCATGTCTGACCGCCGTCGCGGGTGCGGTATAACCCGCCCCCGGTCGCGGCGAAAAGCACCTCTGGGTCGTGCGGATGGATCTCCACCCAATGGACATCCTCATGGACGCCACGAGTGAAGATGCGCCAGGTGTCTCCGCCGTCGTCGCTGCGGATGACGCCACCGACCTCCACCGCCGCCCAGATGCGCTGGCCTGCCAGCGCGAAGCTACGCACCGCCCCGGCTGCAGGTGAGTAGGGGAGATACCAGCGATTTGCGCCGGGCAGGGTGCGCACGGTCTGAAGTTCCTCCCATTGGGCGCCTGCGGAGGTGGTGCGGAAGACTGCCGCGGGTTCGGTGCCTGCGTAGGCCAACCCCGGCCGGCGTGGATGCGCGGCCAGCGCGCGGATATGGGGGAGGCTCAGGCCAGCATGTGCTGGCGTCCAGTTTCCCTCATCGCCCTGGCTGCGGAAGACCCCCTGCCGGGTCCCGGCCAGGATCACCTCGTCATCTGGCCAGGCGGCCAGCGCCGTGATGGCCTGCCCGGCCAGGCCATATCCGACCTGTTGCCAGCCTCCGTTCCCCTTCCCCCGGTACACGACAATGCCCCGGTCAGTTCCCAGGACAACGGTGATGTCGTTCATCGCCTGCCTCCTCCAGCGGGCGGAGGCTGATCCGTCCCCTGTCTTCCGTCCGCTGGCAGCCCTATCGTTCCCGCAGCCGGATCCAGCGGTCGGGCAGGTTGCGTTCCTGCAGGCGCGAGAAGGCGCGGCGCAGGCTGCCGAGGATCAGGTGCGGGCGCAGGCGGCGCCAAAGCGTCTCGGCCTCTGGGCTGGCCTGCCCCTCCGACTTCCCGAAGCGCTCCTGGACGTACAGGTCGGTGATGCGCACAATCGGCTCGCGCCCCTGGGGCACGGCTGAGGAGAGCACCTCGGCCCGCTCATAGGGGGTGAGATGCGGCCCGATGGAGACACCCAGCCAGCGGGCGTAACGCAGCAGGCGGGCGTAGCTCCGGCTGACGATGCTCAGGCCGCTCAAGCCACGTATCTCGGTGGACCAGAACATGACGGCTCCAGCAGCGCCGACCATGAGAAGAGCCACCAGGCTCAGGCCGATGCGCGTGCGCGTCTGCGTATCCTCCAACGTCCCCCCCAGGACATTGCCTGCGCCCTCTTCGGGCAGGTTCTCCTCCCCCAGCCTGCCGCTGCGGTCCATCTGGCGCGGGGTGGCGCCGTCCGGCAGGTTTTCGGGATCGGTGTTGTCGCCGTTCAGCCCCTCATCTTCACGGCCCACAGGCCGTGGGATGGGGTCTTGGGAGACGGTCGGCTCAAATTCCACCCAGCCATAGCCGGGGAAGAACACCTCCGGCCAGGCGTGGGCATCGCGCTCGCGCACCCGGAACACGCCATATTCGGCGTTCCACTCGCCCTGAGCATAGCCCGCCGAGAAGCGCGCCGGGATGCCCAACGTGCGCAGCATGACCACCATGGCGGTGGCATAGTAATTGCAGTATCCCTGACGGCTCTCAAACAGAATCCAGTCCACTGCGTCGCGCCCCTCAGGCGGGGCCTCAACATTGAGGTTGTAGGAGATGTTTTCACGCAACCAGTTCTGGATGGCGACCGCCTTATCATAGGGGTTGTCCAGGCCCTGGGTGATGGACCGGGCCAGTTCGCGTGTGCGTTCGGTGACGGTGTCCGGCAATTGCAGATAGCGGCTGCTCACCCAATCCGGATAGATCTCCCCGGTCCGGCTTGCCGGGTAGCCCTCCGCAGCCCGGCGCAAAGCCGATTGGCTCGCCACCGTCACGGAGGAGATAACGGTGTAGATGTCCCCCTGGTGCAAGGGGTCACGGGCGCGTATGGAGGAGATGTTCGCCAGGCCGGTAGGCGTCTTGCTATATTGCACCACCGCCTGGCGGTCCACCCAAATCAATTGCGCTGCGCTGTACAGCAAGGTGGAACTGGGCAGGAAGGTCACAATGGTCTGGGTGACCTCGCGCCGGCCCTGGAAATCGGGCACGCTCAAATCGGGATTTTGAGGGTCAAAATACTTCAGTTCTTCGTCGGTGTTTTGCCAGCTTGCGCCGTTGTACTCATCGTAGGTCATCGCCCGCCAGTAATAGCGGCTATCTGTCAGGCGCGGCGCGGCGATGTCCATAATAGGGACGTCGCTCAGTTGCACCGGTCCCCCCAGGGTGAGCAACCGGCCATAGGCGTCTGAGGACACCTGGCCGTAGCTCTTCACCGCCGAGAACAGGCGTTGCCAGGTCTCGCCCACCGTTCGCCAGGGGCCACCGGCGCGGTTGAGAAAACCGGCGACAGCGCTGCTGGCCGAAGCGGGCGGCGCGGCCCAGGCGATCAGCAGCATCACGGCGGCCACAGCCATGCCGGAACGCACGAAGGCATACCACAGGTCGGGGCTGAAGCCCACGTGGGCGCTGCGCCAGTGCTCGCTGCGGTGGACGAAGTGCATGTGGACGATGAACAGCAGGGCGCACAGGAGCATGAGGATCAGGTAGAGGTGGAGCTTGGCCGGGCCGTAGTAGTAGTAGTTGATCAGCAGCAGGGCGATGCCCAGGGGCAGGACGGCCTGCCATTCTCGCCGCCAGCGATAGGTGTACCAGGCCGCCAGGTAGCCCAGAATCCACAGCATCACCCCCATGATGACCACGAACATCAGGTTGTCGCGGCTCTGGCCTCCACCGACGGCCTTGCCCAGCCAGGTGGCCATACGCATGGCCAGTTCAATAATGCGGTCGTGCCAGTTATCTGCTTCCAGCAGGGGGCCGGTGGCATACCCGATCCAGAATGCCCCATACACTGCGCTGAACACGTGGGCGACAACCGGGGGAAAACGGCTCTTGGCGATAGCCAGCCCGGCGATAACAGAGATAACGGCGACAGACTGGAGAACGGCCAGTCCATCAGTCCATCCGGCGGCGATTAAGGCCCAGGCCACCGAGAGGGTCATTCCCAGCAGGAGGAAGAGCGAAATCCAGCCCTCCCTTAACTGAAAGCGACTCGTCCCCATGATCGTTTCAATCCCCACCCGACCCTCAGGCCGGGTGCCTCCTGACCAACTTCCGCCCCAACTTTTACAACCGGAGCCTATCCAAGGTTCATTTTTAGCAAGGACTGACGCCGCGCGACCTTGCGGGGGTTCCTTATAGAGGAATTCTAGCCTCAAGCGAGGGGAATGTCAAGCCAGGATTTCGCTCAGCGTCTGGCGCAGTCGGGCGAGGTCCAGAGGGTGGGTCAGATAGCGGGTGGCGCCGGCGCGGAAGCAGGCGGTGATCTCATGCCAGTGGGGCCGACCGGAGATCATGAGGATGGGCAATGTGGCCGTGCGGGCATGGGTGCGCAGGAGGGAGCACACCCGATCCCCGGCCATGTCGGGCAGGTGGGCGTTAAGCACCACCAGATGGGGGGCCAAGGCCATTGCCAGGTCAATGGCGGCCTGACCGTTCGCCGCCGGGATGACCTCATAGCCAGCAAACTCCAGGAAGGTCTTCAGCAATTCAGCGATGTCCGGGTCATCCTCGGCGATCAGGATACGCCTGCGGGCCATGCCCCAAGTATACACCCAATTTCCCCCCTTGTGCCTTAAAACAACCGTGCCGCCGGAATTTTTAAGAACCTGGCTCAAGCCAGCACCTGGGGGGAGGGCTGGGCGTTAGAAATTCGCCCAATCCTATCGCTTTAGTTGACTTTCGCCTGTGCTTGTGATATATTTTACAGGGTAACATCCATTAAGGAGTGTCATGTCCGCTCAAGGTCACATCGTGCGACATCATCGGTGGCTGAGCGTGGTTTTGCTGGCCATCGCCCTGCTGATCCCAACGGCCACTGCTTTTGCAGGCCCACCTTCCCCATTGACCCCCGCCTCCACCGAGGCGACGATCATCCGCGACCTGTACGCCGTTGTGTTTTGGATCGCGGTGGGCGTGTTCGTCATCGTGGAGGGGTTGCTGGTGTACTCCGTCATCCGTTTCCGGCGGCAGCACCCCGAGGAAGTGCCTGTGCAGCTTCACGGCAGCACGCCGGTGGAGGTCGCCTGGACAATTGCCCCGGCCATCATCGTCGCGGTCCTCATGCTGTTGACCCTGCGCAGCATGAGGACCCTCTACCAGATCCCCTCTGGGACGATCCAGGTGGAGGTCATCGGCCATCAATGGTGGTGGGAGTTCCGCTACCCCGATCTGGGGATCACCACAGCCAACGAGTTGCATATCCCCGTCGGCGAGATGGTGAGGCTCAGGATTGAGAGCGTGGACGTGATCCATAGCTTCTGGGTGCCGGAGCTGGGAGGGAAGACCGACGCCATCCCCGGCCACACGAACACCACCGCGATCCAGGCGATGAAAGCGGGCCGCTATCACGGCCAATGCGCTGAGTTCTGCGGCGCCCAACATGCCCAGATGCGCATTGAGGTCGTGGCCAGCCCGCCCGCCGCGTTCCAGCAATGGGTGGAGAACCAGAAGGCGGCAGCAGCGGCGCCCTCAGATGAGGCTGCCCGGCGCGGCCAGCAGGCCTTCATGAGCAGCGCCTGCATCGGCTGCCACACCATCGCGGGCACCCCGGCCCAGGGCAAGATCGGCCCGGATCTAACGCACTTCGCCAGCCGCCGCACCTTCGCCGGCGCCAGCTTTGAGACCGCACCGCAGAACCTGGCAGCCTGGATCCGCGACCCTCAGGCCCTCAAGCCGGGGACGCTCATGCCCAAGGTGGACCTGAGTGAGGAGCAGATTAACGACATCGTGGCGTATCTGTTGAGCTTGAAATAGAACGGGCGACGGAGGACGGAGGACGGCCCCAGTACATCTCCGGTCTCCGCTCTCTCATCTCCACAGTAAGGAGGATAAATGGCAACCATCACAGAGGCGCTCCCTCTGACGAAGCAGGCCCCTCAAACGGGGATCATGAGCTGGGTTACCACCGTAGACCATAAGCGCATCGGTATCCTGTACACGAGCACGGCGTTCGCCTTCTTCCTCTTGGGGGGGCTGATGGCGCTGATCATGCGCGTACAGCTCACCCAATCCAACTTGAAAGTCCTCTCGCCGGAGTTGTATAACCAGCTCTTCACCATGCACGGCACGACGATGATCTTCCTGTTCGTCATCCCTATCACTGTGGGCCTGGCGAACTACTTCGTGCCGCTGATGATCGGGGCGCGGGATATGGCCTTTCCCCGCCTGAACGCGCTGGGCTACTGGCTGATCCTGTTCGCCGGCCTGGTGATGTACAGCGGTTTCCTCACCGGCGACGTGGCGGCGGCGGGCTGGACCGGCTACACGCCTCTCTCCGAACTGCGCTTCTCCGCCAATCGCGGCATTGACCTGTGGATCGTGGGGCTGCTCCTGTTGGGCGCCTCCTCCATCATGGGCGCAATCAACTTCCTGGTGACCGTCTGGCGGCTGCGCGCGCCGGGCATGACTATCAACCGCCTGCCCCTGTTCGTGTGGGCCACCGTGGTCACTTCCATTATGGTGCTGTTCGCCACGCCTATGTTGACGGTCGGCCTGATCACCTTGCTGCTGGACCGGCAGTTCGGGACGGGTTTCTTCGCCCTGGAGCAGGGGGGCGACCCGCTGCTCTGGCAACACCTGTTCTGGTTCTATTCGCACCCGGCGGTGTACATCATGATCCTGCCGGCGATGGGCATCATCTCCGAGGTGCTGCCGGTGTTCTCGCGCAAGCCTATCTTCGGCTATAGCTTCGTGGCCTGGTCCAGCGTGGCCATTGGCTTTTTAGGCTTTCTGGTGTGGGCGCACCATATGTTCGCCACAGGCATCAGCCAGGGCGTGAACACCTTCTTCATGATCGCCAGCATGACTATCGCCGTCCCCACCGGCGTGAAGATCTTCAACTGGATCGCCACGCTATGGGGCGGGTCGCTCAATTTCAAGCCGCCGCTGTACTTCGCCATTGGCTTTCTCTCCATGTTCATCATCGGCGGCATCACCGGCGTGATGCTGGCGATCGTGCCCTTTGATTGGCAGGTGCACGACACGTACTTTGTGGTCGGGCATCTGCATTACGTGCTCTTCGGCGGTAGTGTATTTGGCATCTTCGCCGGGTTGTATTACTGGCTGCCCAAGATGAGCGGGCGGCTGCTGGACGAACGGCTGGGCAAGCTGCACTTCTGGCTGATGCTGTTGGGCTTCAACCTGACCTTCTTCCCCTTCCACTTGCTGGGCCTGCTGGGGATGCCCCGTCGCGTGTACACCTATGGCAGCGGCCTGGGCTGGGACCTGTGGAACCTGATCTCCACCATCGGCTCCTTCCTGGTCGGCCTGGCGGTCCTGGTGTTTGTGTACAACTTCACGGTCAGCATCGTGCTCCGACGCGGCGCGGTCGCCGGGCCGGACCCCTGGGAGGGCCATACGCTGGAGTGGGCCACGTCCTCACCGCCGCCGCCCTACAATTTTGAGACTATCCCTGGGGTGCACAGCCGCCGCCCGCTGTGGGATCAGCGCCATCCGCGTATCGCTGCGGAGACCGAGCTGGCCTATGAGTAGCGGGCAGAGGGCACGGGGAGCGGCTGGCCGCACCGTGAACGGTGTGGCTTCCTATGGCTGGCTGGCGATAGCCGCGGCGGTGGCCACCTATGGGCTGATCGGCCTGGGCGCGGCGGTGCGGGCCTCAGGCTCTGGCCTGGGCTGCCCCGACTGGCCGCTGTGTCACGGCAAGATCATGCCGCCCCTGCACGGCGCCACCCTGATTGAGTTCACCCACCGCGCCGTGTCGGGCGTGGTCACGCTGTTGGTGGTCGCCAGCGCGGCGATTGCCTGGCGGCATTATCGCCAGCGCCGCTGGATCGCCACACCAGCGCTCCTGGCCGTGCCGGTGCTATTTGTGCAGATCATCCTGGGCGGCGTCACTGTGCTCCTGGAGTTGCCCCCGACAATCGTAGCCATCCATTTGGGGAACGCCATGCTGCTCCTGGCGCTACTGACGATTGTGGCCGTGATGAGCGTCGTCACGCCTCCCTCCCCCCTTGTGGGGGAGGGCCGGGGTGGGGGCTGCGCCGCCGGTCTGCGCCCCTCGCTGCGCTGGGCGCTGGGATCGGCTCTGGGGACCTATCTGCTGATCATCAGCGGCGCGCTGGTGCTGGGCACAGGTGCAGCGCTGGCCTGCCAGGGGTGGCCCTTGTGCAGCGGGCAGGTGTTGCCGGGCGCGCTTCTGCCCCTGATCCACATGATCCATCGCTACCTGGCCGCAGCGGTGGGAGTGGCCATCGCCATTACGCTCGTCCACGCCTGGCGCAGTGGCGTGCCTGCGCTCAAGATATGGGGGGCGTGACAGCGGTGACCTTCATCGTTCAGGTGATCCTCGGCGCGGCCAATGTGTTGTTGCGCTTCCCCCCTGTCCTGGATGCCCTGCATCTGACCGCTGCGGCAGGGGTGTGGGCCGGGCTGATCGTGCTTTCAACGCTCAGTTTCCGGCTTTCCGCCCTCAGCCCACAGCCGCAGGTGGGCAGCCTGCAACCCTCTGGAGTGCGCTAAATGCTCACTGCGAACCGCTGGATCGCTGTACGCCACCTGCGCGCCCTTGTAGCCGATACTGTGGCGCTGATGAAGCCGGGGATTATCAGCCTGCTCTTGGTTACCACGCTGGCGGCAATGGTCGTAGCACAGGCAGGTCTGCCGCCGTTGCCGTTGGTCCTGGCCGTGATGCTGGGAGGCACGCTGGCCGCCGGGGGCGCGAACGCGCTCAACCACTACCTGGAGCGCGATATTGACGGTGTCATGTCCCGCACCAGCCAGCGCCCGCTGCCCGCCGGGCGCGTTTCGCCCCAATACGCGCTCGTCTTTGGGCTGGTGCTGGGGGTGCTCTCCTTCGTCCTGCTGGCGCTTACCGCTAACCTGCTCAGCGCGGGCCTGGCGGCATTGGGCTATCTGGCCTATGTGTTCATCTACACGCTCTGGCTGAAGCGCATCACCCCTCAGAACGTGGTCATCGGCGGCGTGGCCGGGGCGATCCCGCCCCTGGTGGGCTGGGCGGCGGTGCGGGGCACGCTAGACCTGGGGGCGCTGTACCTGTTTGCGGTGATCTTCTTCTGGACGCCGCCGCACACCTGGGCGCTGGCCATGCTGATCTCCAACGACTATGCGCGGGCACGCATCCCTATGCTGCCGGTGGTGCGCGGCGCAGCCGAGACCGCCTGGCATATCTGGCTCTATTCTCTCCTGCTCGTTGTCCTCACGATCCTGCCGGTCACCGTGCAGTTGTTCGGCCTGATCTACCTGATCGCGGCGGTGGGCTTAGGCGCGTGGCTCTTGGCGCTGGCCTGGCAACTCCTGCGCCAGCCCACCAAGCCCCAGGCGCGGCGGTTGTACAAGGCCACGCTGCTCTACCTGGCGCTGTTGTTCGCGGCGATGGTGGTGGACCGGATGGTGGTGGCGCGGGGGATCGGTTAGGGGGGCTGGCTATTCCGTCGATCCGACGTGGCGCGCCGGCACCCTGGGCGTCCGCATGATCCACCAACCCAGGATCAGGCTATAGCAGACCTGGGCGATAATAAACGAGGGCCAGTCAATAAACTTCTCCATCACCGGGTTGAGGAGCGGCAGCCCCAGGAAGGTGGCGGTGATCCACAGGAGCGGCGCGACAATGGCCGCCCAGACCCAGGGGTTGCCCGGCAGGGTGGGCAGGACCAGGGCGAACAGGAAACCCAATCCCGTGGAGATGATCAGGTGGATCACCAGGCCGATGACGAGCGCCGCCGGGTTGAATTGCATGAAGACCTCTTGCGGGGCGTTTTGGAGATCGCGCAGGATGGTGGCGCCGATCAGATTCACCGGATACCAGATGCCCCGGCCGCTCAGAAGGCCATAGATGATGGCGACGACGACCATCGCCATCCCGCCGACGAACCCACCGACAATGCCTGCGGAATAAGGGTAAACCATCGCGGGCACATCCCGGCTGGCCGGATACTCGCCCGGTTGCGTGTGCTGTGCCGATGCCACTGGCTGTCCAGATCGCTCAGGCATGCTGCTCTCCTTCCATACGCAACGCTTCTCTCTCGTCCAGGACGCGTTGGTGGGCGACGCACCTCTATTATAGCCTATTCAGGTCTGAATTGAGTATATCGGGTTACACAAGATGCGCAAGTGGGGGCGAGGCGCGGGTGCATGTCTATCAGGCGCGATGTCCATCGCCTGGCTGTCCCCCGCCCCTGGCTGCTTCTACCTCGGTCCGCAGTTGGCCGCAGCCCGCCTGAATGTCAATGCCGCGCCGAACGCGGACGGTGCAGGGGATACCGGCGCGCTCCAGAATCTCGCGGAAGGCGGCGACGCGCTCGCGGGTGGAGGGCGCGCCCGCATAGCCGCGCGTGGGGTTGAGCGGGATAACGTTGACGTGGCAGAGCAGGCCGGAGATCAGCCGGACCAGCGCCCGCGCCTGCTCCGGCGTGTCGTTCACATCTCGGATCAGCGCCCACTCAAAGGTGATCCGCCGCCCGGTGCGAGCGACGTAGTTGCGGCAGGCGGCCAGAAGTTGGGCCAGGGGGTAGCGCCGGTTGATGGGCACGAGTTCATTGCGCAGTTCATCGGTGGCGGCATGGAGCGAGACGGCCAGGCCCACCTGAAGCCCCTCGCGGCTGAAGCGCTCAATCGCCGGCACCAGGCCCACCGTGCTCAGGGTGATGCGCCGCTGGCCGAAGTTGAAACCGGTCGGGTCAATCAGCCGCCGCAGCGCGGCCAGCGTCGGGCCGTAGTTCGCCAGGGGTTCGCCCATGCCCATGAGGACGATGTTGGTCAGCCCACGCTCGGACCCCCCCCCTCGCCCCCCCCCCACAAGGGGGGGGGGGGCCCCGCGCCGTTCCCGCTCCCTTAAAAGCACCCTCCCCAAGAACTCGCCCCC
>Ga0073930_1001992_pt1 | contig 15302 bp, 12 predicted proteins | sample DewCreD2012metaG_5_FD_76968 | JGI IMG/M metagenome (GOLD analysis project Ga0073930, IMG submission 76968) | Hot spring sediment bacterial and archeal communities from British Columbia, Canada, to study Microbial Dark Matter (Phase II) - Dewar... ...
GAAGCCCTCGCCCAAGGGCGACGCGTGCATCCCGACGTGCGCTTCTACATTCAATTCGGCTCGCAAGACGTCCGGCAATACTGCGCCGAACGAGGGTATCTGGAGCTGTTTCGAGAGGCCGGCGCGATCGTGATCGAGCCCAGTTGCGGGGCGTGCATCAACGCCGGTCCGGGCGCGACGACGAGCCGCGAGCAGGTGGCCATCAGCGCGCAGAATCGTAACTTCCCCGGTCGCAGCGGCCCCGGGCAGCTCTACCTCGCCAGTCCCCTCACGGTCGCCGCTTCGGCCATCGAGGGAAAGATCGTCGAATATCGTCCGCGTCGCGGCTCGAGCACGTGATCCCGAGCGGGAGCCACGCGTTCTCCAAAAACCCGAGTTGACTTCGGCTCGCGGAATGTGCACAATTTAGCCTCCAACAAGCAAGAGGGGCTTTCCGAGAGAGAGTCTCTCGACCACCACGGCGAGGAGAGGCACGACGATGGATACGATGCGAACCGTGGAGGCCCTGTTAGCTCAAGGACGGGTCATCGAACCTTCATCGGCGTTTCGTGAACGGGCGTGGATTCGCGATGAACGCCTCTACGAGGAAGCGGCGCGCGATCCCGAAGCCTTTTGGGGACGAGTGGCCGAAGAGTTCGTCCATTGGTTCCGTCCTTGGGAACGCGTGTTCGAATGGACACCTCCGAGGCCGGGGACATCTCCGCCCTGGTTCCGATGGTTCATCGGCGGTCGGCTCAACGTCTGCTACAACTGCGTGGATCGGCACGCGCAGACGTGGCGGCGGACGAAGGCCGCGATCATCTGGGAAGGCGAACCGGGCGAGGAGCGCGTGTTGACCTACCAGGACCTGCATCGCGAAGTGCAGAAGTTCGCCAACGTCCTCAAATCGCTCGGTGTGCGCCGCGGCGATCGCGTGACGATCTATCTGCCGATGATCCCCGAGCTGCCCATCGCCATGCTCGCCTGCGCGCGCATCGGCGCGATTCACAGTGTCGTCTTCGGCGGCTTCTCGGCGGAAGCGCTGCGCGACCGAATCAACGACTCCGGCAGTCGCGTGCTCATCACGGCCGAAGGAGGATGGCGGCGCGGTCAGATCGTCCCGCTCAAGCGAAACGCTGACGAAGCGCTCGCCGAATGTCCGGGCGTGGAGCACGTCATCGTCGTGCATCGTGGCGTCATGGATGCGACGCACGTCCCCATGCAGGAGGGGCGCGACCATTGGTGGCATCGGTTGATGGAGCACGCGCCGCTTCAGTGCCCGTGCGAGGAGATGGAGAGCGAAGATCCGCTCTATATCCTCTACACGAGCGGGACGACGGGGAAACCGAAAGGCCAGCTCCACGTCCAAGGGGGGTATCTCGTGGGCGTCGCCGCCACGCAGAAGTGGATCTTCGATCTGCGCGATGAGGACATCTATTGGTGCACGGCCGACATCGGGTGGGTGACGGGTCATAGTTACATCGTCTACGGTCCGCTCTGCAACGGAGCGACGACGGTCATGTACGAGGGCGCGCCGGATTATCCCGATCGGGATCGGTGGTGGGCGCTCATCGAGAAATACCGCATCAGCATCCTCTACACGGCGCCGACGGCCATTCGCTCGTTCATGAAATGGGGGGAGGAGTATCCGCGACGGCACGATCTCTCCTCGCTGCGTCTGCTGGGGACGGTGGGGGAGCCGATCAATCCCGAAGCGTGGCTCTGGTACTGGGAACACATCGGCGGTCGGCGCTGCCCCGTCGTGGATACCTGGTGGCAAACGGAGACCGGATGCATTCTGATCTCGCCGCTTCCGGGAGTGACGCCGTTGAAGCCGGGATCGGCCACACGACCTTTGCCCGGCATCTTCGCCGATGTCGTGGATGAGGAGGGGCGATCTTGCCCGCCGGAAGTCCCGGGGTATTTGGTTCTGACGCGCCCTTGGCCCGCGCTCTCGCGCACGATCTGGGGAGACCCGGAGCGCTATGTGCAGGTCTACTGGACGCGTTTCCCAGGGATCTACTTCACCGGCGATGCCGCCGTCAAAGACGCGGACGGATATTTCTGGCTGCTCGGCCGCGTGGACGATGTCATCAACGTGGCCGGACATCGGCTGAGCACGATGGAATTGGAGAGCGTGTTGGTCGAACATCCTGCCGTCGCCGAGGCCGCCGTCATTGGGAGATCGGATGAGGTCAAGGGGCAAGTCCCCGTCGCCTTCGTCACGATCCGCGAGGGCATCCCGACGACGACCGAACTCGGCGAGGAATTGAAAGGCTATGTCGTCACCCGTATCGGCGCGTTGGCGCGTCCGGCTGCCGTCTTCTTCACGGCCGAGCTGCCGAAGACGCGCTCGGGGAAGATCATGCGGCGACTCTTGCGCGACATCGCCGAAGGGCGCGTCCTGGGCGATACGACGACGCTCGCCGACCCCATGGTGGTGCAACGGTTGAGGGAGATGTACGAGGAGCGATACGGCGAAGGGAGTTAGCCGCCCCATGAATCCGCCTGAGGGGGGTCCTCGGGACCTCCCGCGATGTCACGCGCGTCCATCTGAGTGCTCAGCGAGTTGGTGAAATCACCGGGTTTCGCGTACACTTCTCCTCTTATGAGGAGAGCGCTCGCCTTCGTCTTTCTTCTTTTGTTCATCCCGCCGATCTTCGGTCAGGAGGCGGCACCAAGCGCAGAGCATTCGCAAACGGTCGCGCGCGTGCTTCTGGCATTGATCCTGATTCTGCTGGGGGCGAAACTCGGCGGCGAGATCTTCGAGCGCTTCCATCAACCGGCTGTGCTCGGGGAGCTGATCGTGGGCATGCTTCTTGGGAATCTCTCGCTCCTTGGCTTCCATGGGCTCGATTTCCTGAAGAATGAGGAGATCTTGGCGCTTCTTGCGGAGCTTGGGGTCATCCTCCTGCTCTTCGAGGTCGGATTGGAATCCGACGTCGCGGAGATGAAGGCCGTTGGGCTCTCGGCGTTTTCGGTGGCGACGGTCGGGGTCATCGCGCCCTTTCTCCTCGGATGGGGCGTCTCGTCCTGGCTCTTGCCGAAAGCGCATCGGCTCGTACATATCTACGTGGGCGCCGTGCTCTGCGCGACGAGCGTAGGGATCACGGCCCGCGTGCTTCGCGACTTGGGGAAGCTGGCGACGCCGGAAGCCCGCATCATCCTCGGTGCGGCTGTCATTGACGATGTCTTGGGCTTGCTCGTGCTCGCCATCGTGAGCGGGCTGATCCGCGCGGCCAATCAGGGGACGGCGACGGTGCCGCTCGGGAGCCTCGTGTGGATCATCGCCAAATCCGTCGGATTCCTCTTCGGCGCGATCTGGATCGGCCAACGCCTCTCCCCGAGGCTCTTTCATCTGGCCTCGAAGCTTCGCGTGCACGGCATGCTGCTGGTGACGAGCCTCTCGTTCTGCTTCCTCATGGCGTACGTAGCCCATGCCATCGGCCTGGCGACGATCGTCGGCGCCTTCGCAGCCGGCCTATTACTCGATCAGGTGCATTATCGCGATTTTCTCGATCGAGGAGAGCACCGGTTGGAAGAAGCGTTGCGCCCTCTCACGACGATCTTGGTTCCCCTCTTCTTCGTGCTGATGGGGATTCGCGTGGACCTCTCGAGCTTCGGGCGAACCGAGATCCTCGGCTTCGCGGCGCTGGTGACGCTGGCGGCGATCCTCGGCAAGCAGATCTGCGGATTGGCCGTGTGGGAGCGCGGGGTGAATCGGATGGCCATCGGGATCGGCATGATCCCGCGCGGCGAAGTCGGGTTGATCGTCGCCAGCATCGGCATGACGCTCGTCGTACAGGGCGAACGCATCGTGACGCCGCCGATCTTCTCGGCCATCGTCATCATGGTGATGGCGACGACGCTGCTGACGCCGCCTTTGCTGAAATGGGTGTTCCTGCGCACAGCCGTCGTCGAGCGCGCGCCCTCGAAGACGACGGTGTGATGGTGAGCGCGCTTGAAGGGGAGGTTCGCCCCCTGCTAAAATCTCAGCTTGAACGATTCCGGCGACACCCAGTAAGGGAGGTGGAGCGAGGATGCCGATTTACGAGTACGTTTGCGAGAAATGCGGTGCGCACCTGGAGGTCCTGCAGAAGATGACCGACAAGCCGCTCACCCGCTGCAAGAACTGCGGCGGGCGGTTGGAGAAGATCCTCTCGCAGAGCAGCTTCATCCTGAAGGGATCGGGATGGTACGTGACCGATTACGCGCGGAAGGAGCGTCGCGAGAAGGAGGGCAAGTCCTCCGAAGGAGATGGGAAGGCCTCGAAGTCCGAGGAGTAGCGCGATGAATGGGCGTCCGACGCTCGCCGATCGAACCCCTCCCGCGCTTGAGCGACAGCGCACGGGCGGCGCTCGTTCCCCGCAAGGGGATGAACCGTTGACGGGAGGTGGCGCGATGCTCGACGTTCGCGCCGAGGTTCGACGCGCGCACGGCCGCTTGAGAGGCGGCGTGAGTCGCCTGCTGGTCGGCGGAAGCGCGGTTCTGCTCATGCTGGAGCCGATCTGGGGCGGTCCACAGGCCGGACGGCGCGAGACGATGGAGCGGATAGGCGCCTCGGTCATCCTCAACGTGATCGTGGAGCCCAAGGGCGGGCAGAAGGAGATTTCGCTCACGCGCGACAAGCTCGAGCTCTACGATGCCGGAATCGAACAACAGATCGAAGCCGTGCAGCCGGATTATTCGGCGGCGCGTATCGCGCTGCTTCTGGATGCGAGCGATTCGCTGCGTGCGGAGCTGGGGCACCTGATTCAGATCGTGAGGGCGTTCGCGGCGAACCTTTACGAAGGCGATCAGGTGATGCTCATCGCCTACGGCGAGGAGCCCGAAGTGCTCGAAGAATTCACGGGGGATCGGGGGAAGCTCGAACAAGCGGGATTGCGATTGAAGCGCACCAGTTCGACCAAGGTGCGCCTCTGGGACGCCCTGCAAGCGACGCTCGATGATGCCCTCCGCCTGCAAGTGGGATACTCCAAGCGCGTCATCGTGCTCGTCTCCGATGGCTTCGATCGAGAGAGCCAGATGCGTCCTGAGGTCGTGCTGGCCAATCTCGCGCGCGAGAACGTCCTCGTCTACGTCCTGCAAGCCGAAGACCGAACGCGTGGGGCGACGCGCCGACGAGCGCTCAAACCCGAAGAAGCGGTCGCGCGGCTCGTGCAGGGAACCGGCGGCAAGGCTTATCCGCTCAAAGAGGCTGAGCGCGCCGTTCGGGAGATCCTGGAGGAGTTGAGCGAGCGATGGTATCAAGTGATCTACAAACCGCAAGGCGTGAATCCCCTCAATCGGCGCCGCATTCTTCTTCTGGCGAACGATCCGACGCTCACCCTGAGGACGAAAGCCGAACATCCCGGGGAGAAGAACTGAGGCCTTCGATGGCCGCGCGCATGACGTCCTCAACGGCTGACGAGGGCTCAGGGTCCATTCCCCTTTCTGTGAGGGAACGTCCGAGTCGGAGAGCGCGCATGGGAGGAGTCATTTGGCGCCGCGTGCGGCAGTGGTTCGTTCACGAGCTGGCCGTGGATTTGGGCACAGCCAATACGTTGATCTACGGTCGAGGGCGCGGCCTGCTGGTGCGCGAACCGTCGGTCGTCGCCATCAACAAATATACGGGAGCCCTGGTGGCCGCCGGAAGTGAGGCGTTGGCGATGCTGGGGCGCGAGCCTCGCGATGTCGTCGTGCGGTATCCGATGCGCGATGGGACGGTGGCCGATGAGCACCTCGCGGCGCTGATGCTCGGCGCCTTTCTGGAGCGCGCTGGCGCACATGGCTTCGGACAGCGAGTTCACATCCTGGTGGGCGTGCCGAGTTCCGCGACCGATGTCGAGCGCATGGCTCTCCGAGAGATCGCCCACCGAGCGGGCGCGGATCGCGTTCACTTGGTTGAGGAGGGGTTGGCCGCGGCCTTGGGTCTCGAACTCCCGCAGCGGAATGGGTGCGCCCACATGATCGTGGACATCGGCGGGGGGACGACAGGGGTGAGCATCGTCTCGGCTTACGGCCTGATCGCCGCGCGCGCGCTCGGCGTGGCCGGAAACGAGATGACCGATGCGATCCTGGAATACCTCCAGCAGGAGCGCGACCTCCTCATCGGCTGGCAGGTGGCCGAGGAGGTGAAGTTCGAGTTGGCCTCGGCGCTCCCCTTCATCGTCGCCGGGCGGAAGCGCGTGCATGGGAAATCGGCCATTACGGGCGAACTGGAGGAGGTCGAAGTGGCGGCCGAGGAAGTCGCGCGCGCCATCGAGCGTCCGATTCGGATCATCGTCAATGCCGTGCGCGCGGTCATCGAGATGGCCCCTCCCGATGTCGCGGCCGATCTTCACCAATTCGGGATCGTTCTGACCGGTGGGGGCTCGCTCGTTCGCCATCTCGATGCGCGTCTGCGCGAAGAGCTGCGCCTTCCCGTGGCGCGTGCGGAGCGCCCCTTGGAGGCCGTGATCCTGGGCATGGCGCGGCTCCTCGAACGCCCGGAGTTGCGCGAGCAATTCCGCGCCGATTCTCCTTCGCCCGTGTGGGCAGAGACGACCCTCTCGGAAGACGCACGCCCCTCTCTGGAGATCCCGATCTCCGCGTGGACGCGGGAACGTCCGCGCCGTCGGCATGCGATGCGGGGTTGATGTCCCTCATCCTCCCAGCTGCCGCGTCAAGACCTCCCGAACGAGCGCCAGCCCCACGCGGACGAGCACGCCGAATCCCCAGACCGGGAGCACGACGGCCATCGCCACCGAGCGAGAACAACGACAGAGCGCAGCGACCCCACCGATGAGGATCACCACGTACCACGCCTCGAAGACGTTCGCCTGCTCGACGAGCACGGCAAGGGCCGCTTCCGAGGGACAGACGAAGGCGTCCAGGCCGATCGCCGGACGGAGCACGATCGCACCCGTGAGAAGGTAACGGAGCCAAAGAAGGAGATTGCGGAAGATCTCCTCAAGCAGGAGGATGATGTTCGCGTAGACGACGAGGGCGAAGAATTTCTTCACCGGAGCCAGACGCGCGCTTTCTCCCTCGGCGCGAGTGGCCGGACCGAGCACAAGCAGCCCCATGCCGAAGAGCAGCGCTGCCGTGAACGCCCACTTGAGAAGCAACGCGAGCGGGGAGAGGAGAATTTGAATCGGGCGCATGATTCGCGCCGTCCGCTCCAGTTGCAGGAGCATATCCGGACTCAATCCGACGGGCGCCATCTGGGGGACCGCGCGAAGAAAGAGCGGGAGGGCGAGGAAGTCCATCAGCATGAGCGCGCCGATGATCGTCAGGGCCGGAAGAGACCAGCGTGCGCGCCCCTCCTCAATGGCGGAAGCCAAATCGCGCGGCGCCCAAAGCGCCTGAGCGAAAAGCCGCGCGAACGACGATGTCGCTGATTCACCCACGTTCGACCTCCCTCATTGCACGAACTCACGCACGCGCGCGAGCGTGTACTCCTGGCTTCGCTCCCCAGCACGCCGATCGTGGATCATCCCCTGCTCGGTGATGAGGAACACGAGCGGAACGGCCACGAGCCAATCTCGATGCTGCTCGGCGAACGCCGAGTCCACGCTCACGGCGATCGTCAGGCGGCGGAAAGTCTGCGTGCGACTCCAAGCGTAGGTCTGCTCCTCCGAACTCAAGGAGAGGGCCATGCAGTCGAGTTTCTCCGCGGGGACCTCCGCGCACACGCGCTCCAACCGCGCCAGTTCACTCTCGCACTGTGGGCAGTCGGGTCGAAAGAGGACGAGGAGCATCCTCCGTCCCGAAGGCACGCGCTGCAGCTCGAACGAGCGATTGAGCGCGCGCACGGTGATCGAAGGGAAAGGATGGCCTCGACCGAGAGCGCGCTCCCGCTCGAGCGAATGGCGCAGGAAGACGAGAAGCGCTGCGAGAAGCCCAAAGGCCATCCCGATGGCGAGCAGCGCCAGCAGCCGTCGCGGGCTCATCCCCTCACGCTCTCCTCAAAAGGCGGTTCATCGCTCGCTGCCGGAGCTGCCTCGACCGGCGCGCGTTCGCGCGGGGGTTGCGCGGCGAGCGCGCGGCTCCGATTGCTCACCGTTTGGATCGCTCCGTAGGGAACCAGATGCACCGTGCCGTCCTCATCGCGCAACTTCACCATGCGCATCCCCATCTCGATCACTTCACCGGTGACGCCCGCAATGGTGACACGATCGCCAATGGTGAACGCATCCTCGATGAGCAAAGCGATGCCCGTGAAGAAATCGCGAACGAGATTCTGCGCGCCGAAGGTCACGGCGAGGCCGGCGATCGCCCCTCCCGTGAGCAGGGATCCGGGCGAGACCCCCAGTCTCCCGAGGATGATGAGGAACGCCACGACCACGATGACGTACTTGATCAAACTCTGCAGCATCGCCAAGAGCGTGTGCGCGCGACGCTTCGCCGCTTCGCTGGCGAGCACCCGTCCCCCCATCGGTTGGAGCGCCCGCGCCAGGATCCTCCGGCTGAGCAAAAGCGCGAGCCACGCCAAGGCAAGGATCAGCGCGATCTCCAGGAGCTTGGCGGTCGCCCGAAGCCACAGCTCGACGGAGAAGAGCCGCTCCCACAGAAGCTCGATCACGCTCATCTCCTCGGTTCCACTTCGGCGGGGGCGACGCCCGGGACGAAGCATCTTCGACACCGCGGCTCATAGATGCCCGCTGCGCCGACGAGCACGCGCTCATCGCTCGGGACCAGCCGCTGCGAATAGTTCGCCGGATTGCCGCATCGAACGCAGATGGCGAGCGTCTTGGTCACGTACTCGGCGATGGCCATCAGCTGCGGCATCGGCTCAAAGGGCTGCCCCCGGTAATCCTGATCCAGCCCGGCGACGATCACCCGTTTGCCCCGATTCGCCAACTCGTTACAGACGTCCACGAGATCGAGGTCGAAGAACTGTCCCTCGTCAATGCCGACGACCTCCGTATCCTCCTGCACGCGTTCGAGGATCTCGCGCGCCGAGCGGACGACCTCGGCCTCCAACCGCCATTGGCTGTGCGAGACGATCTCGTTCTCGCTGTACCGCGCGTCCACGCGCGGTTTGAAGACCTGGACCTTCTGCCGCGCGATCTGCGCCCGTCGCAATCGGCGAATCAGCTCCTCGCTCTTGCCGCTGAACATCCCCCCGCTGATCACCTCGATCCATCCCACATCGCCTCGGACGATGTTCATCGTCTCTCCTCCGACGAGAGATTCTATCACATCGCGGGCGCACGGCCCTCACGGTCGTGCGCTCGACCGCTCATAGACGATCCGTCCCCCCACGAGCGTGAGGTCCACCTCCGTCCGCAAAATCTCCGAAGGGGGGATCGTCATGATGTCCCGGGAGAGGACGACGAGGTCGGCCAATTTCCCCGGCTCCAGCGAGCCCTTCAGCTGTTCCTCGAACGCCGCGTACGCGGCATCGAGCGTGAACGAACGCAGGGCCTCCTCGCGCGTCATTCGCTGATCGGGATACCAGCCGCCCGGAGGATTCCCTCGTTCATCCTGTCGCGTGATCGCCGCATAGAATCCGAGCAGCGGATTCACCGGCTCGACCGGAGCATCCGATCCGTTGGCGATCCGCGCGCCGCTGTCGAGGAGCTTCCGCCAGACGTAGGCGCCCTCGCGCGCCCGCGCTTCGCCAAGACGAGCGGGCACCCACGGCATGTCCGACGTCGCATGAATCGCTTGCATCGAGGCGATCACCCCGAGCCGAGCGAATCGCGGGATGTCCGCCTCATCCAAAATCTGCGCGTGCTCGATCCGAAACCGATGGTCCTTCGCGCTTGGGAACTCGCGCAGCGCACGCTCGTAGGCGTTGAGGACGACGCGATTGGCGCGATCGCCAATGGCGTGCGTGTTGACTTGAAACCCGGTGGCGAGCGCCTGTCGGGCGATTCGATAGATCTCCTCCTCGGAGAGCAGGAGCAATCCCGCGTGTCCGGGTTCATCGGCATACGGCTCCAAAAGCGCCGCGCCGCGCGACCCGAGGGCGCCATCGGCGACGAGCTTGATCGCGCGAATCGTGAGCTGATGGTCGCCGAGCCCGATCTCCGGTCCGCGCTGCCAGTACTCGCGCAGCAGGGCTTCGTCCCGCCCGCTGATCATGACATAGAGCCGTAGCGACAGCTTCCCCTCCCGAAGCAGTTCTTTGTACAGCTCGATCGCTTCGCGGCTCGCTCCGGCGTCGTGAAAGCTCGTGATCCCGGAGCGCAGGCATTCCTCAATGGCCAACAGGAGCGCCTGCTTGTTCTCCTCGCGGCGCCGTGGCGGAATATGGCGCGCCACCAGATTCATCGCGCGATCAATGAGCACGCCCGTCGGACGTCCCTGCGCATCGCGAATCACGCGCCCACCCGGCGGATCGGCCGTCTCGCGCGTGACGCCCGCCAGCTCCAACGCGCGCCGATTCACCCACGCGGCATGTCCATCCACGCGCGTCAGGTATACGGGATTGTGCGGCGCGACGCGATCCAACACCTCATGCGTGGGGAACTCTCGGGTCGGCCATTCGTTCTGATCCCACCCGCGACCGATGATCCATTCCCCAGGCCGCACCTCTCTCACTTTTCGCGCGACCTGTTCGGCCACCTCCTCGGCGCTCTTGGTCCCGCGAAGGTCGAGGATGAGCCGACTCTGCCCGAGCCCCAGCAAATGCCCATGCGACTCGATGAAGCCCGGGACGACGAGCCGCCCGTTCAATTCGATGACGCGCGTCCCGGGACCGATCATCGCTTCGATCTCGCGCGCGCTTCCAACCCGAGCGATCCGAGAACCGAGGATCGCGATCGCTTCCGCCTGCGGCTGCTTCGGATTCATCGTCACGATCTTCCCCCCGCGCAGGACGAGGTCCGCCTTCTCTTGGGCGTGCCCCGTCGCGCTCGCGAGCGCGAGAATAAGGAGGATGCCCCATCGTCTTCTTCGATTCGTCATGTCGTTTCCCTCCTCCGAGAATGTCCGCGCGATCCCCTTCACGTTTTGGCGAAGCGGCGAAATGCCCGCGATCACGTTCACGAACGAGACCTCGCCCATCACGCACAGCAGCCCGAAGCGCCCTTCGCCTCTCCCCAAAAGAGATCGCGATACGTCTTCGCCGTTTTCAAGCGACTCTCCGCCAAACGATCGGCGACCAGATTCGTCGGGAGGCCCTCGCGCTCGGCGAGCGCCAGGATCTCCCGGACGCGCCCGTAAATCTTCCTCACCTCGGCCTCATTCTCCCGCTGCCCCCGCAGAGAGAGATTCGCCCCGTGAATGAGCGCTCCGGCGTTGATCACGTAATCCGGCGCATACAGGATGCCCCGCTCCAGGAGCCTCCACCCGAGCGCCTCCTCAGCGAGCACATTGTTGGCCGAACCCGCGACGATACGCGCGCGCAAGTGCGCGATCGTCCGTTCGGTGAGGACGCTCCCCACGGCACACGGGCAGAAGACATCGGCCGGCGCGTCGTAGATCTCCTCGGGAGGGACGATCTGAGCGCCGAACGCTCGTTCGGCCGCGCGCGCCCGCCGTTCATCCACATCGGCGACGATCAAGCGCGCCCCGGCCTCATGAAGTCGCCGCGCGATCGCCCAGCCGACACTCCCGACCCCTTGCACGGCGACCGTGAGCCCAGCGAAGGGATTTCCGGATGCCGTTTGGATGCCGGCTCGATGATCCAAGCACGCGCGCATCCCTTCGATCACGCCGAGCGCCGTATACTCGTCGGAGTCCGCCCCCTCGCACCCGATGTATCGCGTCTCTTCGCGGAGAAGCCGCACATCCTCCTCCGTCAGGCCGAGATCGCGTCCCGTTTGGAACCGTCCTCCCAAACTCTCGATGAACCGCCCCAGCGTGCGCATGGCTAAGGCGCGATCCCACCCCGGATGCTCGATCACCACAGCCTTCCCCCCTCCGCACGGGAGATCCGCGATCGCCGCCTTATAGCTCATCGCGCGAGCCAGCCGAAGACCATCCTCTAACGCCTCGAGGTCGTCCGCATAGGGGCGAACGCGAATCCCACCGAGGGCCGGCCCCCGCGTCGTATCGTGGATGATGATGAATCCCCGCAAGCCCGAGGCATTGTTATTGAGGGCGATCACCTGCTCGACATCATGTGTTCGCATCGCTTCCAGGATCCTCATACGCGCCTCCTTCCTGAGGGGCGCTCGCCTGCGGGCTCGATAGCTCCCGACGCTCCAGCAGAAGAAGTCGAACGCGCGAATCGGAGGGGGGAAATACTTGATCGGAGACCACCCTCCATCCCTCTCGCTCAACGTCACAGATTCGCGTTCTCTTGAACAGAGGGGACCGATAGTCGAGCACGAGCCACACGCGAGCGCTCCGCGCCTGTCGCAGTTGATCGCAAAGCGGCAAAAGGGGAAGATCCACCGGAGGCAGCGCGCGCAAGATCGGCGTTCCTCGCAACTCGTATCGCAAACACCGATCCAGGTATCCGGGATCAACGAGAATCGGTTCCCCCTCCCGCCACTCCCGTCGCAACACCGCGGCCACGGGCCGATAGTCACTGTCAAACGAAGGCGCGCGATAATACGCCCTCAGGCCGAGGATCATCGGCAGGATCAACAGCCCGATCGCGACCCCGCGCTTCCAGGCGACGCGCAGGCTCATGATCCCCGCCGCGAGCAACAGAAAGTAATACGGCGTGATCGGCATGAGATAGCGCCCGAAGTCCATGTATTGCCGGATGACGAGAAGCACGCCGCAGATCAATCCCATGGGGATGAAGAAGAGCGCTTGCAGCAGACCCGCACCGGCTGCCGCCCGCATTCCCTTCCAGAGCAGGAGAACACCGAGCCCAATGGCGAGCGGATAGAGCGAGAGATTTTCCAAAGCCCGGAAGAGCATCTCCCCATTCCACCGGTACTCGACGAGGTTCTTCATGGCATAGTAAACCCCTTGGGGATACACGAACGGGCCGACCACGATCTTCCCACAAAAGAGGAAGAACTCCCCGACCAGCAGGAGGCCATCCAGCGGCGGACGCCACCCCTGTCGAGGGCGCGAGAAGACTTGATAGACGAAGGTCGTCAACCACGGCGCATACAACGCCACCAGACCGAGCTGCCACAAACCCCATCGGCGCAAAGAGGACCAAGGGGAGTGGAGCAACTCGCCGCGACGGGCCCGGCATCTGATCAGGCCGAGGAAATGAAGGTTCACGGCCACGAGCACGAGCGCCCCGAAAACATGCGTGTAGAGCGCGAGCGCGCCCGAGAGCATGTAGCCGAGCGCACCTCGGAGATCCGCGCGCGCCGCTTCCCCGCCGCGAGATCCCGCCGAGACCCCGAGATCGCGAGCCTCCGGCTCTCGCACGTTCCCCAGCATGCCTTCCCGACGAAGGAAGCGAATGTAAGCGAGAACAGTGCCCAATGTGAGGACGCTCACCAGCGCGTACATCCGCGCTTCCTGCGCGTAGAAGACCTGATGCGGGGAGAGCGCCAACAAAAAGGCCGCCAGAAGCGCCGCCTGATGAGAGAGGATTTGCCGCCCCAGCCAATACGCAGCGGCCACGATGCCGAGGCTCGCCAAAAGCGAAGGGACGCGCAAGAGGGCCACGCTATCGCCGAAAAGCTTCGTCCAGAGCTTCAAGACGAGATGCAGAAACGGCGGATGGATGTTGCTCCGCCCTTCTTCGAGGATGAACCGGATCGGCTGCTGCGAGACATACCAGGACCACGCCTCATCGAACCACAGATTCCGCGTCCCAAGGTGCTGCCATCGGAGCACAACGGCGAGCAGCAGGACGAGCCATACCCCCACCGTCGAGAGATCGAGTCGCTTCCAATGAGGTGCTCTCTGCTCAACACGTACCAGAACGCTTCGCATCGTCTCGCCTACCGCCCGATGATCTTCACCCTCGCATTATGCGAACGTTCCCGGCTGCTTTTCAAGTTCGGGAGGGATGTGGTGGCGATTCGTTTCGCCCGCTGCAGGTGGCCTGTGAGAAGGTCGGCCGTCCCCTCGGTCGCACTGGGTGAGATCGCATCCCCATGTCCATAAGGAAGATTTAGGGGGGGCTAAAAACTTTCAATTTGCGTTCGCGCGCGTTTCCGGTAAACTTTCAATGGACGCCTTATGGGAAGAGCGATCGGGACAATGAGGACGCAGCAGATGAGCCGAGCGAAGGCCCTCGGCGTTGGCGGTCCCGATCGTGTGCTCACCCTCGCCATTATTATACGGCCCGCGTCGGGCAGCGGGTGATGGCTCAGCCATCACGGAAGGCGCAAGGGCCATTATCCGCTGCTCACGGATAATGGCCCTTTTGATTTTTCGGATGTCGCACGCACTTTGAGGAAGGAGGTCGGAGGGGTATGAGACGGATCGAGCTGTACGACACGACGCTGCGCGATGGGACGCAAGGAGAGGACGTCTGTTTCTCGGTCGAAGACAAGATGATGATCGCGCGCAAGCTCGATGAGTTGGGGATTGATTATATCGAAGGGGGATGGCCGGGATCGAATCCGCGCGATGCCGCGTTCTTCGAACGCGCGCGCCACTTGCGCTTACGTCGGGCGCGGCTCGTGGCCTTCGGCAGCACCTGTCATCCCCGGCATCGCGCGGAGGAGGACCCGAACCTTCGCGCGCTTTTGGAAGCGGAGACGCCGACGGTCACCATCTTCGGGAAGAGTTGGGATCGGCACGTCATCACAGCGCTCAACACGACGCTTGAGCGGAACCTGGAGCTGATCCGCGATTCTATCGCCTATGTGAAGGCGGCCGGACGCGAGGTCATCTTCGACGCCGAACATTTTTTCGACGGCTTTCGAGCGAACCCGGAGTACGCGCTGGCCACGCTCATGACGGCCGAGCAGGCCGGGGCCGATGTGATCGTCCTCTGCGATACGAACGGCGGCACGCTCACCCATCACCTGATCGAGATGATCGAGGCGGTGCGCCCGCACCTTCACGTGCGACTGGGAATCCACACGCATAACGATTCGGATCTGGCCGTAGCCAACGCCATCGCGGCTGTCGAACATGGGATCACGCACGTGCAGGGGACGATCAACGGCTACGGCGAACGCTGCGGGAATGCAAACTTATGTTCGATCATCCCCATCCTGGAGCTGAAGATGGGGTATCGAACGATCGGGCCGGAGCGACTCGCGCACCTGACGTCGGTCTCGCACTTTGTGAGCGAGCTGGCGAATCTCCCCCCGCGCCCCAATCAACCGTTTGTGGGCCGGAGCGCCTTCGCGCACAAGGCGGGCGTGCATGTGAGCGCCGTGCTCAAGGATGCTTCGACCTATGAGCACATCCCGCCGGAGGCCGTGGGGAATACGCGCCGGGTCTTGGTCTCCGACCTCTCGGGCAAGAGCAATCTCCTCTATAAGGCGGCGGAGATGGGGATAGATCTCGGCGCCGACGAGGATCGGATC
>Ga0073930_1001995_pt1 | contig 15283 bp, 19 predicted proteins | sample DewCreD2012metaG_5_FD_76968 | JGI IMG/M metagenome (GOLD analysis project Ga0073930, IMG submission 76968) | Hot spring sediment bacterial and archeal communities from British Columbia, Canada, to study Microbial Dark Matter (Phase II) - Dewar... ...
CCCCCGCGAGGTGCGCACCGAGCCGATCACCGGGCGGCGCAGCCGACGGGCGTGAAGCTCACCTGCGCCGAGACGGGCAGATCCACCCCGGCCGTCTCATCCCGACAGGTGAAGGTGGCGACCCCCACCGTACCCGAACGCACCGTGACCGACGCCTGCCCCTGCGCGTTGGTCTCAGCGGTCTCCGAGGAGAAGGTATCCGCCGCGCCACGCGAACTGCGAAACCGAATGGTGCGTCCCGCGATCGGCGTGCCGTCGTTGTACCGATAGGTCAGCGTGAGCGTGGAAGCGGTCTGGTTATCAGCAGGAACGGAGGTGGGTGTGGCACTAAAAATCGCATTAAGGGTGCTCCCATAGGAGAGACGAAAAGTGTCAAAGCCTATGTTGCAATCTGGATAAACCCAATTATCATCCGTATCAACAATTTCTATTCTTTTTATGTTTGCTGTATTGGATACTATACCCCAAAAATCTGCTCCTCCGGATCCGCCGTCGATTGACGATATGGGGATCATCGCGCTGTAAAGAAGGTCTCCTGCTTCTGAATATACGCTAATGTATACCAAGGAATGACCATCTGCTGACTGAGATAAGTGGTCGTATCCAAACGCCTGAACAGGCGGGTCAAATATAAGTATTATTGAGTCACCCTCTATCGCAGGATTGGGACCCGGGCCAAGAACGACTCCACCGGGTGAAAGGACATTCTCACCTGTTGTTGGATAGAGTCGATTTAGGTCAGCATTTCTAACACCATCAAAGCCTGGCGGAGTATAAGTATCTCGTCCTCGGACCACGACTAACGGTGCTTGTACTCTCATAAAGTGTATACCGCGTATCGTTGTGTTAGAGATGTCCGTGCCCGCCGGTATATCGTCAAAATCTATAATAATAGGCGGATTGCCTGCTGCAAGGTTGAAACCAGCCAGATCCTGAGCAAAAACACGAACCTGAGCATCCAGACTCCTTCCAGTGCCGACGAGCAGAAAGAGCAACCCGATCCACTTACTTATTCGCATCATAAGTTTTCGGAGACGTTTCATTTTTATCACCTCCGATACAACAGGAAGAAGGTTCACCCCTGTCCTTTGGGGATTTCGTGCTTTTTGGGACAGTAGCGTTTGTTGTCCCAGAAGCCCACGGTGGTGTGGTCACGGCAGTACCACGCCTCGCAGCGGGGACACCAGAACATCTCCGCCACATCCTTCTCGTTGTGACAATCGTTATAAAGCGCACACCGTACTTTTGGCATCAGACTCACCGTCCTTTCGCCCGCTTCTGATGGAGCGGGCATCGCTACACCACTTTCTATTATGCACCTCTTTGACAACCCCTCCTGCTGGGGGATCGAGTGCGTAAACGGGAGTTTTCTCCCGCAAAATCCAGATCGAGACGCCCCTGCCGCAACGGGGGAAGCTGGCGCAAGCAGGAACGCGCAAAGCCTGAAAATTCGTAAAATTCGTGCCCCTGCCGCATCCGCAAAAGCAGGAATCGGACAGCAAGTGGTGTATCATGCAAGTGGAGGTGAAAAGGAATGGCATACCGAATGCGTTTCACGATTCCGGACGATGTGCCCGCGTGCGTGGCGATGGAACCCACGCACTTCGGCTGCCCCGACGAGTGTCAGTGTGCCACCTGGCTGAAAGAGTTGCTCAAGACAGGACGCGCCCTGTCGGCAGTTGTGGTGAATGAAGCGGATGAACCCGCTGCCTTCGGCTTGACTCTGTTCATCTCCGATAGGCTCCGCCAGACCCTGCTCGAACGACGCAATCTGCTGATCGGAACATCGCTTCAGCAATTCTCGAACCACATCTTGGGACTGCCCCAGATTGTACAGGGGCATCGGGGCAACGGGCTGAACATGGTGGGTTTCTACGGCTGGCGCGACGAGTTGCCCGGCGCCGACCTCGCTGCCGTGCAGTCGCTGCTTTATGACAGCTTCGCCTATCTGCACGCAGGCTATCACCTGAAGTCGTTCCTGAAAGAGGTATACGGTACGCCGGAGGCGCAACGGTACGCCCAGATGGGGTTCACCTGTCACAAGGAGCCGAGCCACTACTTGATGTCCTCGCCTCTTCCTGTAGAACCCTATCTGATGGGGCTGGTGCGTGGCGTGGTATTTCCTGCGCGGGGTGCAGACCTCTTTCGGGCTGCAGCGCCTAATATCAGGTTGAAGCGGCGTGTGCGGGAAGTGGTACAGCTGGCGTATCGGCTGCGGCTGGACGACCGGGAGATTGCAGGGTGTCTGCAAACCTCTGAACACGCGCTGCATAACATCTGGCATCGTTTGGGGCAAGGGTTGAACGGCAATGGTGGCTGCAACAACAGTCGTTCGGGACGGCGCGGCTGCTTGCGCGTGATAGCGCAGTCCCCAGAGATTATCTACCCGTTGTCGGTTCACACCCTGTTCTACAGGGAGCCTGAGTTGGCGCGTCGGTATCCGCTGCCGCTGCACGCTTCTGCGGTGGTCGTGGCGCCTGTAAGACGGGCTAATCTGGGGCAGGTGCCTGGGCAGGATAGCCCAGCAGCGGGCGTGCAAGCATGATGGGGAAACGCGAGGCGAGGCGGTTATAGCGCGCGGCTGCCTCCGCATAGCGTTTGCGCTCCACCACGATGCGGTTCTCTGCGCCCGTAATCTCATACATCAGTGCCAGTGTGAGGCGGTCGTCCCGAAAAGCGGGGTCGGCAAGCAGTTGTTCCAGCGCAGGGTGCACCGATGAAGTGCGGCTGCCCGACTGGCGCAGGGCGTCCAGCACCTGCTGCAGCCGTTCGCGCTGGGCAGTACTTGCCCTTTGCACCAGCGATTCGAGACGCGGGACAAGCTCCTGCCGTCGCCGCAGGACATTTTCCACCTGTGCCTTGCGCATCTGCACCTCCGCCCACGCACCGCTGAGCGCGAAGTGGCTATAGAGCAGGTTCAGCATCATTAGTAGCGCGGCAACACCGAGCGCGATGAGAGCGTTTCGTCGCATGCGGGCGCGCCGTTCGCGTTGCTGCTCCACCCGGCGCACCGCTTCGCGCAGCCGTTCGGGTTCGATGCCCAGTTCCGCCGCGCTCTGCTCCAGCACCTGCTGCGACACGCCCTCCTCGTGCGCTTGCTGGAGCCGCACCGCCTCCTCAATCACTTGCTGAACTTACTCTTGATCGAATCGCTTCTCCATAGGGTTCACCAGCTTGCGCCTGCGCCACCGCCTCCCGAACTGCCTCCGCCGAAGCTACCACCGCCGAAGCCTCCACCGCCCCCGGACCAGCCGCCGCTGGAGGAGCCGCCAAACCAGCCACCACCTCGTCCCGACCCACCGCCGAAGACAACGACATTGGGGCTGCGCTCGCGGCGGGGCAAGGTGCGCTGCTGTTCCTCTTCATAGTCGCATTTCGGGTTCTTGCAGACCTTGCGAATCAGTTCCAGCCCGGTGCGTCGGTAGGTCGGCTCGCGCACCACACGGCTGGTCGTTTTCAGGGTTCGTCCGTTGCATTTCGGGCAGACCTCATAGCCAGAAACCCACTGGGTGCGCTTGCGGATCTCCAGAGTCTGGCACTTGTCGCATCGCCAAACTCGATAATCAATGCTACCCAGCCGTTCCTCTGTTAATTGCGACGGGGAGAGATAGGCATCATCCTGCTTTTCGTCAAGCAGGCGCATCGACTTGAGGCAGATAGGGCATCGGGGGGCACGCTCACCCAACAGGAACCAGACGATCACCCCCAGACCGCCGAGAATTATGAGCGTGCTCACGATGGAGCCTACCGGGATGCCGTGATGTGCATCGGGCGGCGTGTATGCCCCTGTTGAGCGATCGCGGATGCGTTGGCTCAGCTCATTGACCAGCGCCATCAGTCCGCCTGCGTAATCGCCCCGGGGAAGGCGGGCACCACCATATCCTGGAGCAGCATCCCCACCTCCGAATCGGGCAGGATGCCTTCGATTCCGTAGCCCGTTTCTACCTCGATGCGTCGCTGCTGAAGGGCGACCAGCACCAAGATGCCATTATCCTCGCCCTTTTTGCCGACACCCCAGCGGTTGAACAGTTCGGTGGCGAACTCTTTCGGTTCGGCGTCGAGCGTGCGCTGCAGAATAACCACTGCCATCTCCGCGCCGGTGTCGCGCTCCAGCGCGCTGAGTGTGGCGTTCAACTGCTGCTTCTGTGCGGCGGTCAGAATGCCCGCCATATCGACCACCCAGCCACCTTCGGTTCGGCGTGGGTTAGGCACTTCCTCGATGCGCTGTGCCCACGCGCCCAGCATAAGCAGCGCCAGAATCGCCGCTTTAATCCCTTTCATCGGTGTGCCTCCTGCCGCGCCTTATGGTGTTGTTCGATAACCTGCAGTGCGGTCAGCAGTCCCTCGGCGTAGCGTCCTGCGGCAAGCAGAGGGACGGCAGCCTCCAGCGCCTCGCCCGTCTCCACATCGCTCAAAAACGGCTCCCACGCTACACCGACCTCGCTTTCGATGCGTCGTTCCTTCACCGCGATAAGCAGCAAAAGCCCATTCGGTGGCAGCTGCCAATGGTGATAGAGCCAGAAGGCGTACTCGCTGGGTTTGAGAGGCGCGACACCAGGCACCGTGGCAATAACCAGCGTGCCATTCATCGTTTCGCTGAGCGTCTGAAGCCGTTCGGCAAGCTGCGAGCGTTCCGATTCGCTGAGCAGGCCTGCGAAATCGTTTACCGCGTCCTGCCAGGCGAGGTGCAGATGCGCGGGCACCTGCAGTCGGGGCAGCGTAAAACCACATCCAGGGCAGACCGACACCACCTGCTCCGCTATCCAGCCACAGCGCGGGCACTTCATCATAAAAGATTGTACCTGCAGGAAACCGCGCACTTCATCTCGAACCCTACACCAGGAGGTGTATGAGGCATGCAATATGTTCATCTTGGACGTTCGGGTCTGCTGGTAAGCCGGTTGTGTCTTGGCACGATGAATTTCGGACCGCACACCAGCGAGGAGGACTCGCACCGCATTATGGATCGTGCCCTCGAACTGGGCATTAACTTTTTCGACACGGCAAATACCTATGGCTGGCGCAAGGGCGAAGGCTGGACGGAGCAGATTATCGGGCGCTGGTTCGCCAAAGGGGGCGGGCGACGCGAAAAGGTGGTGATTGCAACCAAAGTGTACGGCGTGATGGGTGATTGGCCCAACGAATCGCGCCTCTCCGCCCGCCATATCAAGCGCGCCTGCGAGGACAGCCTGCGCCGCCTGCAAACCGACTGGATCGATCTTTATCAGATGCACCATATCGACCGTGAATGCCCGTGGGAGGAGATCTGGCAGGCGATGGAGCAGCTCTACTACGAGGGCAAGATTCTCTATGTGGGTAGCAGCAACTTCGCCGGCTGGCACATCGCGCAAGCCCAGGAGATTGCCAAACAGCGCCATTTCATGGGGCTGGTGTCGGAACAGTGCCTGTACAACCTCAACGCGCGTATGGTGGAGCTGGAGGTGCTGCCAGCGTGTGAGGCGTATGGGCTGGGGGTTATTCCGTGGAGTCCGCTGGCAGGCGGGCTACTGGGCGGGGTGCTCCGCGGCATGCGCGAGGGGCGACGCGCCTCCGAAGGCGTGCAAAAAGCCCTCGAAAAACATCGGGAACGCATCGAGGCGTATGAGCGACTCTGTGAGGAGCTGGGCGAAGAACCTGCCAATGTCGCGATTGCGTGGTTGCTGCACCAGCGCGCCGTCACCGCACCCATTATCGGTCCCCGCACGGTGGAGCAGTTAGACGGCATCATACGTGCGCTGGAGATCCAACTGGATGAGGCGACACGGAAGCGGCTCGACGAAATCTTTCCTGGGCCAGGTGGACCTGCGCCGGAGGCGTTTGCGTGGTAGGGCCTCAATCGCTCTGTTTCCCGCGCAGGCTGAAGGCATAACGCAGGTCGCGCAGGCGGGTGTAGCGGGCAAAGGCACGGGCAATCTCGGCGTACATTTTCCAGCGAGCGAGCGTGCCACGCAGCCAGCCCAGCTTCTCCTCCTTCATCGTGTGGGTAATGCCCGTCAGTACCACCTGCGCCACTGGATAGCGCTGACGCAGAAAGTGGAGCGTGAGCGCAATCTCCACCCCAGAGCGCGTGCTCTCGATGCCCGGCACCTCCAGAAAGAGATCGCGTAGCAGGGCACGCTGACCACTAATGTAAGGCACAAGTATCTGGGCAAGGTCGGTGCTGAACCTGCCACCCCGAAACACGCCGATCGCCATCGCCACCTCGCCCGACAGCACCGGCGCAAGCAGCATGTCCACATGCTCTGGTTGCAGCCCGATCAGGTCAGCATCAAAAAACACGATGACCTCGGCGCCGGTAGCGGTTGCGCCGGCGAACATCGCGCCCCCTTTACCCCGATTCACGGGCAGGTTCAACACACGCACGCGGGCAAACTTTTGCGCGACCTCCGCCGTGTTGTCTGTGCTGCCATCGTTGACCACGAGAATCTCGTCGAGGCAGTCGCAGGCGGTCAGCACCTGCAACACGCGGGGCAGGCGGGTCGCCTCATTATAGGCAGGCACGACCGCAGCGACTTTCACGGCTTCGCCTCCTGGGCGGGCTTGCCCGTGAGCTTCTCGATGTGCTGGCGCGCGCGCACGATGCGATTCTCAGTTAGCGGGTGGGTGCGCAGGTTCGCCAGAATGCCCTTGTCGCCCTCCTTCTGCTTCGCCTGCAACTTCCGGAAAAAGCGGATCATTCCGTTCGGGTCATAGCCCGCCTGATAGGCGTACTCCAGCCCCAGACGATCCGCTTCATACTCCTGATTGCGACTGTATTTGAGCTGGAGCAGCGCGGCGGAGATTTCGGCAATATCGCGTGCCTTGCCCTGAGTGCCGAGCGCGATAAGAATACTTGCCCATGTGCCGCGCGTGACCTGTTTGGCAGCGTGGCGCCGGTTGATATGCGCCAGCTCATGCCCAATAACACAGGCGAGTTCATCGTCGTCGTTGCCCACCATCTCCAGCAGTCCACGCATCACATAGATAGGACCGCCTGGCAGTGCGAAGGCGTTCACCTCGTCCGCATCCAGCACTTTAAAAGTGTATTCATAGGGTTCCACTTTGGCAACAGTCAGCAATCGTTGCCCAATAAGCTGCACGCGCTGCTGATGGGCGGGGTTCGGATCCAGCTTATAGGCTTTCTCGACCTCGAGGCTGACCTCTTTACCGATGCGCACCTCATCCTTTTTGCTCCAGATGGTGCCCCGACAGCCTGTGAGGGCGAACATTGCCCCCGTTAGCAGCATCCAGAGCCACCACCTGCACTCCCTCATTCGCCCCATCATTTCCCTCCAGTGAGGGGATTATACCCCCTGAATCATCCCCGCCTCATTCGAGCGAGGGCGTGGCGGGTGTGGTGGGTACGCTCGATCCATTGTTTGACATACTGGGCGCAGCGGCGGGCAGCGCCACGATGGCGGGCTATCAGTTCACGAGAACGCATCTCGATTTCCCGGCGCGCTTTCTCGTCGTGCAGCAAACGCAGGATGCCCTCTGCCAGTTCGCCTGCGGTGCTCACCTCAAATCCAACCCCTGCCTCTTTCGCTAACTGGGCAATGTCACGAAAATTGTGCGTGTGCGGTCCGAAAAAAACGGGTTTCCCATGCGCCAGCGGCTGAAACAGGTTCTGACCACCCAGCGGAGCGAACGCGCCACCGACCACCGCCACATCCGCCACGCTGTAAATATGCGCCAGCTCACCAAAGGTATCCACCAGCACCACCTGCGCAGATTGCCCTTCGGGCAAGGGTAGTTGCGTGCGACGCACAGGGGTCAGTCCCTGCTTTTGCAACAGACGCTCCACCTCAGGCACACGCTCCAGATGGCGTGGCGCAAGCACAAGGCAGGTCTGGGGCAAAGCGTTTCGAACCCCCTGATACGCCTCGACAATCAATCGCTCCTCGTTGGGAGTGCGCGTGCTGCCAACCACAATCACAGGGGCATCGGCAGGCAGCGAGAGACGCGCTCGCCATTCGCCAGCATCCGCATCAGTGGCGTCCAACGCCTGATCGAACTTGGTGTTGCCAACCACCTCCACGCGCGAGGGTGATAACCCCAGCTCGATGAAACGCAGCGCATCGGTGGGCGACTGCACACAGGCGAGATCGATAGAGCGCAGGATGGCGCGATAGAACGCTCGCAGATAGCGTGCCCGTCGGAAGCTGCGGTCGCTCAACCTCCCATTCAGAATCAGCACCAGCCCACCCCGCCGATGCTGCGCATGCACCAGATTGAACCACAACTCCGTCTCGAACAGCAACAGGGCATCAGGCTGAATGCACGACAAGGCGCGATTCACCGCGAAGGGTAGATCCAGCGGAAAGTAAGCAATATAGTCCACCCACTGGTGCGCCGAGTCGCGTGCTGTGCGCTGACCGGTGGGCGTCGTGGTGGTCAGCACGATTTCGTAATCGGGTAACGCCCGGCGCAACTCTTTCAGCACAGGCAGCGCTGCCAGCGTCTCACCCACCGAGACACAGTGCACCCACAGGCGGCGTTTGTGTGTAGCGGGCGGTATCGACAGGAAGCCGAACCGCTCCCACCACCGCTCGCGCCACGAGCCACCAAAGATACGCGCTAAGGTGTACGCCAGCCAGAGAGGCGACAAAAGGAGCAAAAGCAGGTTATAAAGCAGCCTCATGGCGCTTCACCCCTGAAGGCGCGTCTGCCGTAGCGGGCGAGATGTTCCGCGCGGGCTTCCAAAGTGTTGATCGCCTCCTCCAGCTGTTCGGCAAGGCGGGCAAAGTCGTCTTTATCGGCTTCCGGTGGCACCCACACCGGCTCACCCACCCGAAAAACGGCGCGAGCGAAAGGCAACGGGATGAGATAGTGATCCCAGGTAGGCAGCAGGATGCGTGGATAAGCAGCAATCCCTGCGGGGTAGATAGGCACCCCCGCTTTCTGGGCAATCAGCAGCGCGCCGGGCTGAAACTTCCTGTTCGGTCCGCGTGGTCCATCGGGCGTGAAGGCGAGAATGCCCCCCGCTTTGACCACTCGCGCCGCTTCTAACGCGGCACGCACGCCACCCCGGCGAGTGGATCCACGCAGAATCTGGAAACCGAACCGGCGAAAAATCTCCGCCTGTACCTCGCCGTCGCGTGAGAGCGAAATGAGTGCCCAGAAACCCATGCCTTTCATATAGTTGGCAGGGATAAGCGTGCGCCCGTGCCAGGTGACCATTACCGCGCCCGTGCCCTCCTGCAGGTGCCGCTCGATCGGCTCCCAGCCTTCAACGGAGAGGCGCAGGGTACGCCCTAACCCGCGTGCCAGTAGATAAATGAGCCTGCCAAGCCGTTTCGCCCGACGCACCGTCTGTTCCGAATGCTGCTGCTCCACGCCCCCGATTATACCGCTTCCTGCCCGATCGTCCAATCCAGCACGCTCCCCCAACGGCTACAAGGGTTCGAAGTGACAACTGAAGTGGCACAGGAAAGGTGTCTGCCACACGATGCGATAGCCCCGCAGCTGCTCCCGCCGTGCGTACACATTCAGAATCGCTTCCACCACATAATCGATATGGCTTTGTGTGTAGACACGGCGCGGGATGGCGAGGCGCACCAGCTCCTTGCGAGCCGGGATTTCCTGTCCTGTGTCAGGGTCGAACTTGCCGAACATCACGGAGCCAATCTCGCTGGAACGGATACCGCCCTCACGATAAAGTTCCACCACCAGCGACTGACCGGGATATTGCAGCGAAGGGATATGGGGCAGCATCAGCCCCGCATCGATATAGATGGCGTGCCCGCCGGGCGGCTGCACAATGGGCACGCCCTCCCGCGCGATATGCTCACCCAGATAGCGCACCGACGCCAGCCGATACTGCAGATAGTGTTCGTCCAGCACCTCCTGCAAGCCGATTGCCATCGCTTCCAAGTCGCGTCCCGCCAGTCCACCATAGGTAGGGAAACCCTCCGTGAGAATGAGCAGCTCCTTCTCCTGTTGCGCCAGCTGATCATCGTTGGTGCAGAGGAACCCGCCGATGTTCGCCAGCCCATCCTTTTTGGCGGACATCGTGCACCCGTCAGCATAAGAGAACATCTCGCGTACGATCTCGCGCACGCTCTTTTGCTCGTAGCCCGACTCGCGCAGCTTAATCAGATAGGCGTTTTCGGCGAAGCGACAGGCGTCGATGTAGAGGGGAATGCCATGCCGCCGGCAAATCTGGCTGACCACCCGAATGTTCGCCATCGAGACAGGTTGTCCACCACCGGAGTTGTTCGTGACCGTGAGCATGACCAGCGGGATACGCTCCACACCCACCTCACGGATGAGTCGTTCCAGCGCGTCTACATCCATATTGCCTTTGAAGGGATGGGGCGCTTGGGTGTCGCGCGACTCGGCACAGGGCAGATCGATCGCCTGACCACCCAGATACTCGATATTGGCACGGGTGGTGTCGAAATGGGTGTTGTTAGGAATGATACTGCCGGGTTTGCACACCAGCGCGAACAAGATGCGCTCGGCGGCACGCCCCTGATGCACAGGAATTACATGCTTGAAGCCGAAAATCTCGCGCACAACCGATTCAAAGAAGTAAAAGCTGCGGCTACCCGCGTACGACTCGTCCCCGCGCATCACGCCCGCCCACTGATCCGCGCTCATCGCAGCGGTGCCCGAATCGGTGAGCAGGTCAATCAACACATCGTCGGATCGCACCAGAAAGAGGTTGTAGTGGGCGCACTGCAGAATCTGCTCGCGCTCTTCAGGGGTGGTCATCCGAATCGGTTCCACCACCTTGATTCGGAACGGCTCGATAATCGTACGAAATGGCATTGCAGGCTCCCTCGCCTTAGAGGATTATACCCTGCAAGCTGCGCACGGAGCTGGAGGAGGCGAAGCCGGTGTATATTGGTCACGAGGTAGACTATCTGTATGATGGTCAAATGCCCGTGTGGGGGCAGGAGTATGAGGATGGCGTATTGCAGCAGACGCGGGTAAACTTTTTAGGCGCGCGTGGGATAGAAGCGGTGGTGACAATAGACCATACGCGGGGCAATCAGGTGAGTTTGCGGTGGTTGCTGTACGATGGGCACGGCAACCTGATGCGCACGCTGTCGCCTGACTATACCCTTTCTGCTTTTCAGTGGCGTGGGGTATGGGGTGAGGTGCAGGGTTCACTGGGCACGGGCAGAGGCTACTGCGCGAACTTAGGTCATCCGGAAGATGAGACAGGCTTGGTCTATATGCGTGCCCGCTACTACGAGCCAGCCATGGGCAGGTTTATCAGTGAAGACCCTGCACGGGACGGAGTGAACTGGTATCTGTATGCCGATGGGAATCCGGTGAACAGGGTGGATGTAGAAGGTAAAAAAGCCTTAGATGCGATGACTCAAATCACAATCGTAGCAATGCTAATAGGCTTCATGTCTTCATTGGGAGCATATATTGCTTATGGTCAGTTAGGGCTGGACAGTTTGACTCAGTCAGCTAAAGCTGGTTTATTCGCAGGTGCAGTAAGTTGGTTTGTTGCTTGGGTCGCAAAATATCTTTGGGGAACGGAGGGATTAGCTGCTCGGATTCCGCTTAGAGTAGGTTACGCTAAAGGTTTCGCTACGGTCGGGATTTCTGCACTAGCTGCAGGTATAGGCTTCACTCTGTTATACCGTGCAGGTCAAGCGCTGTTTGAGATATTTCTCATGGAAATGGAAGATCAGCTGTTTCGCCTAGCAAAGGAGGGAATGGAACATTCTTTTGGACACTAAATTATGATATATATTTTAGGGGTAGAGATGATGAATTTCCATTTACAGATTCGTGGTTATAAAAGGTACTTCTTTTTTGTTTTGTTCTTTATTTTATTGCTGTTGGTTTATGGAGCAGAAGGCTTAGTGATTGGTCGCTCATTCAGTAGTGTGTGGAATGCAATGCTGGTCGCACTACCGAGAGTGATAGGAATTACTCTTGCGCTTGCCTTTTGCTTCAAGATGCTTGACTGGCTCCTGCCCTTGAAGGAATCTATGAATGACCAAGAGACCGATAGCGTAGATCAAAGGGAGAGCAAGCCAAGTCTTCTAAAAGTGTTTGTAATTGTTAGCCTGGCATCACTGCTGATTGGACTGGGAGTGGGTTTGCTCTATCGCATAAGCAATATGTTATTGAAAATGATTCTAAAATGAGTTATCGGGTAATGAGGGGACAGTGAGAATCAACCATACACGGGGCAGTTGCAGCAGCCGTTTGGCAACAGACCATGTTGTTAGGTGCCATCGCGAGTATAGGGGCAGAAAATGAGTAAGGAATTTCTAAAAATTATCCTAATAGCCTTATGCTTGTTTACTTTATGGGCACTGTGGCGTTTTGTGCAGCCACAGTGGCGCTGGTTATCACCTATCAAGAGGTGCGTGATAGCTCTTTTGCTTGTTTCGTTATGCGTCTCTTGGGGAGGTGCTTTGATGGGTATCCGATGGGTTTGGGTATTAGGTACGCTTGGAGTATCGGTGAGTATACTTATCAATTTGTATCTACTTCATCGTGAGGCAGCGAATGGATGAACGCTTATCATTATATCACCGAGCGCACCTGACTGATCTAACCAGAATCGGCTAAGCGTGCCCCAGAGAGCGCACGAGTAGCTGTGAGGTATACTTGCTTTGGGTGAGAACCGATGCGCATTATCAAAGGCATCTATGAACAGGGCACTATCCGCCTGCTGGAGCCACTGGCTCTGGCGGACCAACAAGAGGTCACTCTCTTGCTGGTGGAACCCGACTTGAAAGACCATCCTGCTCTGCGCTATGCCGGCATGCTCCGCGACCTGACCCCCGAAGAGCAGCAAGCATTTGAGGCGTCGCTCCACCAGCGAATTCGCTGGACTCGCTTCTGGAAGCCATGAGGCGCGGACTGCTGGATACGGATATGTTATCTTATTACCTCAAGGGCGTGCCGCAGGTAGTGGATCGGGCACGGGAATATCTGGCGCAGTTTGGGGTGTTAGAGTTCAGCGTGGTAAGTTATTACGAGGTACGGCGTGGCTTGGAGTGGGCAGCGGCTTATCGGAAGGTAGCCGAATTTGAAGCGTTCGTGGATATGTGCATCGTGTGGGACTTAGATCGGGTTGCAGCCCAGGAAGCCGCGCAGATTAGTCAGGCGTTGCGGGTGCGTGGGGAGTTGATAGAGGAGGCTGATATCTTGATAGCGGGCACGGCACGGGCGCGTGGTTTAGTGGTGATTACGCATAATGTGCGTCATTTTCGTCGGATAGAGGGTCTGGAGGTGGAGGATTGGTTAGCGGAAGGATAGAAGCGGTGGTAGCGATCGACCATACACGGAGCAATCAGGTGAGTTTGCGCTGGTTGCTGTATGACGGGCACGGCAACCTGGTGCGCACGCTGTCGCCTGACTATACCCTTTCTGCTTTTCAGTGGCGTGGGGTGTGGAGTGAAGTGCAGGGTTCACTGGGTGTAGGTCGTGGCTACTGCGCGAACTTAGGTCATCCTGAAGACGAGACAGGCTTGGTGTATATGCGTGCCCGCTACTACGAGCCAGCGACGGGCAGGTTTATCAGTGAAGACCCTGCGCGGGATGGGATGAACTGGTATCTGTATGCCGAGGGGAATCCCATTACTTGCTTCGATCCTACCGGACGGTTCACTTTACTTGATCTTCTTCTAGGAGAGGATGAAGAGTTTAATTTACGCGTTCGTGAATGGGCAACTGCACAACATGCAAAAGGATGGGCGGAGCATAAGATTATGGACATCCTCTGGAGTTGGGCAACACAGTTTAGCTTGATGGGGGATGAAATTGCGCTGATCTTTGGAGAAGGGGGTTCTATTACGATCGCAGCAAGTGGAAGGTGGGCTATACTCTTTCACTGGACGAAGGAAACCTGGGCACCCCATGGTCGCCCTCATCTCCAATTGATGATGAAGGGGTGGGAACAACCGATACGAGAGTTTCTATGGTGACTTGGAGGGATTAGAGATGCCCACACGATACCCTGCGCGAGTTCGCCTGACCTTACACTATCAAGAGCCTTTTGCACCGGTGGAAACAGAAGAGGAATTGCTTAGAGAACCGATGCCGACCGAGGTTCGGTTCTGTCGGTATGCCATCACTCTTTCCGAGCTGTCTACTACACGCTCTTCAGGAAGATTTTGCCTTTATTTAGAATATCCTCGTGTATTTATTCCTTATCTTATCGATGCTATATGTACAGATTTAGTACAATGTTTGTGGTTTTTTATAATAAGTCCAATGAAAGTTCAAATTTCTGCTTTTAAAGGGGGCGATTACCTTGGATGTCTGTTGCCAATACCTTCCTACCCTCCATCGCCACCTAACGCAGAACCACTTCCTGAGGCTGCTGCTTTACTGTTTAGTATTGAGAAATCTAGGTTTAATGCAAGAGACATTGCTGACCAGTTGGCGTGGCCCTATAGGGAATGGCACTCCTTTGTGGTGGGAGTACGGAACATAGGGGGCACAGTTAATACGCAGCTGTTGCGCGCTATTCAGACCAGAGATTATCAAATGGCTTCAGAAACTCTTTACTGGTTAAAATATCGTCCTCGAACATTGCAGCACCTTTTGAATCAAGAGATTGAGTTTTTATACACTATGCATAGGGTACAAGGTTTTGGTCCATTTATTTATACAGCTAAACCTAAAGAAATGTTGGAGTCTGCTATTCGTGAGTTTTTAAGCCAACCTCTTTTGACTTTGGACCTGATAGGTGGCGGTTCAGAGGGTACGAAGGTGGAATTTGAGATGATCCCTCTTATATCGTTTGAGTATTGGCGGGGTTGTTCGCGAATTGTTCGAGAATGAGAAGGAAAGGAGGTTTCGGTGATCTCGGCAAGGCTGGCAATCGTTCAGCAAAGATATGTAAATCTGCACTTGGAAGGGAACAAGCTATACAGTTGGGTATTCTGGGCTTTGTGGGCTTCCAATACACAGATGCCTGTGTGCGAGCAGGAGTTTGCGGGCAGTACTTTGCGCACGACGCGGGTAAACTTTTTAGGCGCGCGCGGGATCGAGGCAGTGATAGTGATAGACCATACGCGGGGCAATCAGGTGGCTTTGCGGTGGTTGCTGTATGACGGGCACGGCAACCTGGTACGCACGATGGCGCCTGACTATACGCTTTCTGCTTTTCAGTGGCGTGGGGTATGGGGTGAGGTGCAGGGTTCACTGGGTGTAGGGCGCGGCTACTGCGCGAACTTGGGTCATCCTGAAGACGAGACGGGCTTGGTCTATATGCGTGCCCGCTACTACGAGCCAGCGACGGGCAGGTTTATTTCTGAAGACCCTGCACGGGATGGGATGAACTGGTATCTGTATGCCGAGGGGAATCCGGTGAATA
>Ga0073930_1002004_pt1 | contig 15231 bp, 14 predicted proteins | sample DewCreD2012metaG_5_FD_76968 | JGI IMG/M metagenome (GOLD analysis project Ga0073930, IMG submission 76968) | Hot spring sediment bacterial and archeal communities from British Columbia, Canada, to study Microbial Dark Matter (Phase II) - Dewar... ...
CCCACAGCAGGGTGAGGAGCCCGTAGTCCTTCAGCATCGACGCGAGCCCGGCCCGCTCGGCGTAGTAGCGAGCGGAGCGCGCTCGGTGCTCGGACGGACGCTCCCCGCGAGCGGTGGCCTCCGCGTGCCGGGCCACCGCGAGCGGGGTCATCACGACCCGGAAGCCGGCCACCCTCGCCCGCCAGCAGAAGTCCAGATCGTCGAAGTGCCCCCCGTACCGCTCGTCGAAGGGGCCGGTCCGCTCCCAGGCCTCGGCGGAGACGAGCATCGCGCACGAGGATACGAACAGCACCTCCAGCACCCGGTCGTACTGCCCCTGGTCGCGCTCGCCCTCCTGGAGGGGGTCGTAGGGGTGGCCGAACGCGTCGACCGAGCGACCGACCTCGCGGAGCACCCGCGGGTCGTCCCAGTCCACCACCTTCGGCCCGACGACGCCCACGTGCTCGAGCCCGCGGATCTGCTCGGCCGCCTCGACGAGCCGCATGACGGCGTCGGGCGCGAGCGCGACGTCGTCGTGGAGGATCAGGAGGTAGTCGGCGGCCTTGACCGCCGGCAGCTCGGAGGCGGCTCGGAGCGCGCCGGCGACGCCTCGGTCCTCGTCGAGCCCGAGCACCCGCCGCTCGCCGAGGGCCTGGACGAGCACCTCCCGCGACCCGTCCGTCGAGGCGTTGTCCACGGCCACCACGCCGAAGCGCGGGTAGCGCTGCGCCGCGAGCGACCGGAGGCACTCGCGGAGCCACCGGGCCCCGTTGCGCACCACCAGGACCGCCAGCACGCTCGGCGTGCTGAGGGCGTCGTCAGCCGTGGATCGATCCGTCGTCGTGGTGACCATGTGGTGCGCCTGCGCGCGGCGCGCAGCCTAGCACGCGGCCCCACCGGAGAAGCGGAAGGGGGGCACGTCCACGCGCCCCCCTCCCACGATGAGCGAGCTACCGCTTCTTCGCGGCCGTCCGCTTGCGGGCCGCGGGCTTGCGCGCCGCCGTCCGCTTCTTCGCGGCGGTCTTCTTCGCGGCGGTCTTCTTCGCCGCGGGCTTGCGCGCCGCCGTCTTCTTCTTCGCCGCGGTCTTCTTGGCCGCGGTCTTCTTCGCCGCAGCCTTCTTGGCGGCGGTCTTCTTCGCCGCGGGCTTGCGAGCCGCGGCCTTCTTGGCCGCGGGCTTGCGCGCCGCCGCCTTCTTCGCTGCCGGCTTGCGGGCGGCCGTCTTCTTCTTGGCGGCCGTCTTCTTGGCGGGAGACATCGGTCACCCCCTTTCCTTCCCTCAGGACGCCATGCGCTTCAGGCGTCGGCGTTCCCGTTCGCTCATCCCTCCCCACACCCCGTACCGCTCATCGCGTCGGAGGGCGTAGTTCAGGCACTCGATGCGAACGGGGCAGTCCGCACAGATCCGCTTGGCCTCCCTCGATGACCCTCCCTTCTCGGGGAAGAAGACCTCGGGGTCGTGCTCTCGGCACCTGGCCCGTTCCTGCCACGGGATGTAGTGATGCACCGCTCTCTCCCCCCAGAATCACACGCTTGTGATTCTCGGGGAACCACCCCCCTCTTGGCAAGAGGGGATCCGAAGATCCCGGTGCCCTCCACATGCGTCCCCTCGTGAATCGTCTACACCTCGAGGGCGCCTGACAAGTGTTTCGAGCCGCGAGTTCGGTCGTAAAGCTGACTGACCAGTTCGGTCAAGTGGCTTGACCGACCTGCTTCGGTCAGCGAGCGCCGCGCAGGGCCGGCACGGCCTCGGCGACGTCGAGGATCTCGCCGGAAGCGTTGCGCCGCACGCGTCCGTAGGTGGTCGTGCGCTCGGCCGGGATGCGCCCGATCCCCCGGATGGCCGCCTCGAGCTCCCACGGATCCTTGCGGATCCCCCACTCGGCGCCGGCCATCCTGCTGATCGTCTCCTCCATGAGCGTGCCGCCGAGATCGTTCGCGCCGCCGCGGAGGATCAGCGCGCTCGCCTCCATGCCGAGCTTCACCCACGAGACCTGGACGTTGGGGATGAGGCCGTCGAGCAGGATCCGGGCGACGGCGTGCATCCGCCGGCTCTCCTCGAAGGTCGCCCCCGGCCGGGCCCGGCCGGCGAGGTAGATCGGGGCGTTCTGGTGCACGAAGGGCAGGGGCACGAACTCGGTGAACCCACCGGTGTCGGCCTGGATCCTCCCGATGCGACGGATGTGGAAAACCCAGTGCGGCGGGGCGTCGACGTGACCGAACATGATCGTCGCCGAGGAGCGGATCCCGAGCTCGTGGGCCGTCCGCACGATCTCCTCCCACGTGTCGGCCGGGAGCTTGCCCTTGGTCAGCAACCAGCGCACATCGTCGTCGAGGATCTCGGCCGCGGTCCCGGGGATCGTGCCGAGGCCGTGCTCGCGGCAGGCGGCGAGGAACTCGCGGAAGGAGATCCCCATCCTCGTGGCCCCGTTCATGATCTCCATCGGGCTGAAGGCGTGGATGTGGATATCCGGCGCCGCCGCCTTCACCGTATCGAGCAGGTCGAGGTAGAAGCTCCCCGGCAGGTCGGGGTGGATGCCGCCCTGCATGCACACCTCGGTCGCGCCGTAGTCGACGGCCTCCCGGACGCGCTCGGCGACCTCCTCCAGCGTCAGGGTGTAGGACTCGGGGTCGACCTCGCGCTGGGCGAACGCGCAGAACCGACACCCCACGTAGCACACGTTCGTGAAGTTGATGTTGCGGTTGACGACGTAGGTGACCTCCTCCCCGACGGCCTCGGCGCGCAGGCCGTCGGCCACCGCGCACAGCGCCTCGAGCGCAGGGCCCTCGGCCCGGAACAGCGCGAGGGCCTGCTCGTCGGAGATCGGCAGGTGCCGCTCGGCCCGGCGCAGGGCCTCCCGGATCTCGGGCTCGAGGCGCTCGGGAGGGACGCGCTCCGCGTACCAGGCGCGGGTGCGCTCGTTCTCCGGCTCGGGCAGGTCGCCGTAGACGACGGCCGCGTCCTGCCGCAGGCCGGCGCCGGCGCCCTTGGCGAAGGTGAGGTCGGTCGACCGCGGCTTCCAGTGCACGTCCGGGTCCTGCCACGGCACCCCGCTCGGCACACGACCCGGCACGGCCAGCCCGTCGGGGCCCATGAGCGCCGCGACCGGCGCCCGCATCTTGCCGGCGAGGTAGGGGTCGGGGCGGAGCGCGAACTCCGGGTAGATCGTGAGGCGCTCGCGCAGCTCGAGGCCGGCCTCGGCCGTGCGCGCCTCGAGCAGGTCGATCGCCGGCCACGGCCGCTCGGGGTTCACGTGGTCGGGCGTGAGGGGCGAGACCCCACCCCAGTCGTCGATGCCGGCGTCGAGCAGGCGCCGCTGCATCGCGGCGTCGGAGAGGTTCGGCGGGGCCTGGACGTGCGCCTGCGGCCCGAGCACGACCCGGGCGGCGGCGACGGCCGCGAGGAACTCCTCCTCCTCGGGCTCGGGCGCGTCCTGCATCGCGGTGCCCGGCTTGGCCCGGAAGTTCTGGACGATGACCTCCTGGATGTGGCGGTACCGGCGGTGCAGCTCGCGGATCGCAAGGAGCGACTCGGCGCGCTCGCGCAGCGTCTCGCCGATCCCCACGAGGATGCCGGTCGTGAACGGGATCGCCAGGCGCCCGGCGTCCTCGATCGTCCGCAGCCGCACGGCCGGGTGCTTGTCCGGGGAGCCGAAGTGGGGCCCGCCGCGCTCGGCCAGGCGCGCCGAGGAAGTCTCGAGCATGAGGCCCATGGAGGGCGCGACGTGCTTGAGGCGCGCCAGCTCCTCGTAGCTCATGACCCCGGGGTTCAGGTGCGGCAGGAGCCCGGTCTCCTCGATGACGCGGATCGCCATCGCCCGGACGTAGTCCAGCGTCGAGGCGTACCCGCGCTCCTCGAGCCAGGCCCGCGCGACCGGGTACCGGTCCTCCGGCCGGTCGCCGAGGGTGAACAGGGCCTCCTTGCACCCGAGCCGCCGTCCCGCCTCGGCGATCTCGAGCACCTCCTCGGGCGTGAGGTAGGGCGACTCCAGACGTGCGGGCGGCTTGGCGAACGTGCAGTAGTGGCAGTGGTCGCGGCAGAGCATCGTGAGCGGGACGAACACCTTCCGCGAGTACGTGACGACCCGCCCGCGGCCGAGCGAGCGCAGCCGCCTCGCGACGGCGCAGAGCCGCTCCAGGTCCCCTCCGCGGGCCGCGAGGAGCGCCTCCACCTCGGCCACCGACAGCGCCTTGCCGGCCTCGGCGCGGGCCAGGGCTCGTCGGACCGCCTGCGGGGTCGGGGCGACCGGGGAGGCGACGTCGGCCATACGGCGCCGAGACTACTACGCTTGGGCCCGATGTCCGGGGCCGAGGTGCGGGTGACGGCGCTCGCGGGGGGGATCGGCGCGGGGAAGTTCCTGCGCGGGCTCGTGCGCGCCGTCCCGCCCGAGGCCGTGACGGTGGTCGTGAACACCGCCGACGACGTCGAGATGCACGGCCTGCACGTCTCGCCGGACCTGGACTCGGTCACCTACTGGCTCGCCGACGTCCACGACCGCGAGCGCGGGTGGGGGCGCCGGGACGAGAGCTTCCGAGCCACGGAGGAGCTCCGCCGCTTCGACCCGGACGCCGCCTGGTTCAACCTCGGCGACCTCGACCTCGCCACCCACCTGTACCGGACGCGGCTGCTGCGGCAGGGCCGCTCCCTCACGGAGGTCACGGCGCGGATCGCGGCCCGGTTCGGCATCGCCTGCCGGATCCTGCCGATGTCCGACGACCCCGTCGCGACCCGCGTCGAGGTCCTCGCCGAGGGGCGCGAGCTCGACCTCCACTTCCAGGAGTACTGGGTCCGCCGCCGCGCGCGCGACGAGGTCAAGCAGGTCCGCTATGCGGGGGTCGAGGCGGCGAGGCCCGCCCCCGGGGTGCTCCAGGCCCTGCAGGAGGCCGACGCGATCGTGCTCTGCCCCTCGAACCCGGTGGCCTCCCTCGGCCCGATCCTCGCGGTGGCGGGCGTGCGGGAGGCGCTCGCCGCGCGCCGGGAGCGCGTCGTCGGGATCTCCGGCATCGTGGGCGGGGCGCCGCTCGCCGGGATGGCCGACAAGCTCATGCCGGTCATGGGCCTGGAGGTCTCGGCCGCCGGCGCGGCCGCGGCGTACGCCGGCCTGCTCGGGGCCTGGGTGATCGACGAGGTCGACCGACACCTCGCGCCGCGGATCGAGGCGAGCGGGGTCCGCGTGGGCGTGACCGACACGATCATGACCGACGACGCGGCGGCCGAGGCCCTCGCCCGATTCGCGCTCGGTCTGGTTCGCGCGTGAGCGTCGAGCTCCTGCCCGTGCGGGGCCTGCCCGAGGTCCGCCCCGGCGACGACCTCGCCGAGCTCCTCGCCCCGCCCCTGCGCGAGCTCGGCCTGCGCGAGGGCGACGTCCTCGTCGTGACCCAGAAGGTCGTCTCGAAGGCCGAGGGCCGGCTCGTGCGCGCGAGGCAGGAGGAGCGCGCCGCGTGGGTCGCCCGCGAGGCCCGCCGGATCGTCGCCCGCCGGGGCGAGCTCGTGATCGCCGAGACCCGTCACGGCTTCGTCTGCGCGAACGCCGGCGTCGACGCCTCGAACGTCGATGCGGGGTGGCTCTCGCTCCTGCCGGAGGACCCCGACGCCTCGGCCGAGCGGATCCGGGCCGGGCTCGGCGAGCGGCTCGGCCTCGCGCCGGCCGTCGTGATCACCGACACCTTCGGCCGGGCGTGGCGCTCGGGCGTCGTGAACGTCGCGATCGGCTGCGCCGGCCTGCCCGCCCTCGTCGATCTGCGCGGGACCCCCGACGACCGCGGGCGGATCCTGGAGGCCACGGTCGTCGCGCTCGCCGACGAGGTCGCCGCGGCGAGCGGTCTCGTGATCGGCAAGGCCTCGCGGACCCCGGCGGCGCTCGTCCGGGGGCTCGCGTTCCGGGGGCCGAGCCTGCCGGCCCGGGCGCTCGTGCGCGCGCCCGAGGACGACCTGTTCCGCTCCTCGCCGCTCGAGGCGATCTCCTCGCGCCGCACGATCCGCTCCTTCGGGCCCGGCGGGGTCCCGCGGGAGGTCCTCGAGGAGGCGATCCGGGCCGCCTGCACGGCGCCGGCGCCGCACCACACGCGGCCCTGGATGTTCTCGGTCCTCGAGAGCCCCGGCGTTCGGCGGGGGCTGCGCGCGGCGATGGCCGCCGCCTGGCGCGCCGACCTCGAGCGCGACGGGGTCCCCGAGGCGGTCATCGCCCGACGCCTGGCGCGCAGCGACGCGGTGCTCGGCGCGGCGCCCGTGCTCATCGTGCCGTGGGTGCGCTTCGAGGGCGCGCACCCCTACCCCGACCCCGAGCGCGCCGGGGCCGAGCGCGAGATGTTCCTCCTCTCGGGCGGCGCGGCGATCCAGAACCTGCTCCTCGCGCTGCACGCCCAGGGGTTCGCGAGCGCGTGGATCTCCTCGACCCTGTTCTGCCAGGAGGAGACCCGCGCGGCGCTCGGCGTGGAGGAGGGATGGCGCGCGCTCGGAACGGTCGCCGTCGGCCGCCCGCCGGAGGGCGAGCCGCCGCCGCGGCCCGCCCTCGCGCTCGAGGAGGTCGCGCGCTTCCTGTGAGCGGCTAGATCACGCCGTGGATGAAGTACCAGGCGAAGATGACCGCCACGCCGTACAGGAGCGGGTGCACCTCGCGGGCGCGGCCGCGCAGCACCGCGATCACGACGTAGGCGAGGAAGCCCGCGCCGACGCCGTTCGTGATGCTGTAGGTGAACGGCATGAACAGGATCGTGACGAGCGCCGGGATCCCGATGCCGGGGTCGGACCAGTCGATGTCGCGGACGAGCGTCATCATGAAGTAGCCGACGATCACGAGCGCCGGAGCCGTGGCCTCCGGCGGGATCACCCCCGCGATCGGCGAGAGGAACATCGCGAGCAGGAACAGCACGCCGGTCACGACGGCCGTGAGGCCGGTGCGACCCCCCTCGGAGACCCCCGAGGCGCTCTCGATGTAGGTCGTGTTCGAGCTCGAGGAGGTCACGCCCCCGACCACCGCGGCGAGGGAGTCGACGAGCAGGACCCGCTTGATGCCGGGGAGCCGGCCCTCGCGGTCCAGGAGGCCGGCCTCGCCCCCGATCCCGATCACCGTCCCCATCGTGTCGAAGAAGTCCGAGAGCATGACCGAGATCACCGCGGCCAGGGCCGTCGCCCACCCGAGGGCGGAGACGAACCCGAAGGAGAAGTCGCCGACCAGGCTGAGGTCGGGGGTCGAGACGATCCGGTCGGGGACGGCCGCGACGCCGTTGGACCAGATCGCCTCGCCCTTCCACTCGTTCACGATCACGGCGAGGACGGTCGAGGCGAGGATCCCGATCAGCAGCGCCCCCCGCACCCGGCGCGCCACGAGCATCGAGCAGATCACGAACCCCACGACGAAGACCAGGACGCCCCAGGTCGTGAGCTCCGGCGCGATGGCGAGCGGCGTCGGGCCCTGGTTGGTGACCACCCCCGCGTTCACGAGCCCGATGAGCGCGATGAAGGCCCCGATCCCGATCCCGATCGCCCGCTTGAGGTCCATCGGGATCGCGTTGAGGATCGCCTCGCGCAGGCCGGTGAGGACGAGCACGGTGATGAGGGCCCCCTCGGCGACGATCACGCCCATCGCCTCGGGGAACGAGAGCCCGTTCGCCCCCACGAGCGTGTAGGCCACGAAGGCGTTCAGACCGAGACCGGCCGCGATCGCGAAGGGGTAGTTCGCGACGAGGCCCATCGCGATCGTCATGACGCCGGCCGCGAGGGCCGTGACGCTCAGCACCGGGCCGAACGGCAGGCCGTCCCCGCCGAGCCCCAGGATGCTGGGGTTCACGAACAGGATGTAGGCCATCGTGAGCCAGGTCGTGATGCCGGCGACGACCTCGGTGCGCACGGTGGATCCCCGCTCGGAGATCCGGAAGGTACGGTCGAGCCCGGCGAGGGCCGCGGACGTCTGCGCCATCTCCCCTCCTCGGACGTGAGGAAGCCACAGATGCGGGGAAGGCGCCCGAAGCATAGGGGCGGCCCCGGGGTCGCGCAACTACGGGTATCCTTCCGGCCTACCCACGGAGGCACAAGACATGGCGGGAACGGGCGCTCGGCGGACGAGGGACGAGCGGAGGCAGGAGGCGCGCCGCCGGCGCGTCGAGGCCGAGCGGCGGGCCGCTCGCGCCCGGCGGAACCGCTGGCTCGCCGGCACCATCGCCGCGCTCGTCGTCGTCGGCGTTGCCGCGTTCGCCCTCACGCGGCCGAAGGAGCCGGGCCGGGCGGAGGCCCGGGCGGCCGATCTGCTGGCCTCAGCCGAGGCCCAGGCCACCGCGGCCGGGTGCACGCAGGTGCGGGACGTCGGCCCCTACCAGCCCGCCGACCTCGACCGCGCCCACGTCGGCGGGGACCTCATCGCGACGATGCCGCCGCTCACGAGCTACCCCTCCCAGCCACCCGCCTCGGGACCCCATGCCGACAGCACGCTGCCGGCCGGCGTGTACTCGAGCCCGCCGCCGATCGACCGGCTCCTCCACTCGCTCGAGCACGGGGCCGCCGTCATCTGGTACGACCCCGATGCCGCCGGACCGGCGCTCTCGGAGCTGCAGGACTTCTTCCGCGACCCCTCGGTCGGCGCGAGCGTGATCGTCGCCCCGTACGACTACCCGGGCGAGGGTGGGACGCTCGGGCCCGGCGTCGGGATGGCGCTCGTGGCCTGGCACCACGTGCAGACCTGCTCGCAGGCGAACCTCGCGGCGGCCTTCGGCTTCACGGCGCGTTACGCGTTCCCGCCCTTCGGCGAGGAGGGGTACCTCGGCACGGCGCCGGAGCCCGGCGCTCCGATCTGAGATGGGCGGCTCGGGCCGCCAGCCGGCCCGCACGAAGGCCGAGAAGCGGGCCGAGAAGAAGGCGCTCGCGCGCAAGCGGCGCGAGGAGCGGCGCCGTCGGGAGCTCCGAGCTCGGTTCCTCCGGACCTACCTCGTGCTGGTCCTCGTCTCCGGCGTGATCGCGCTCGCGCTCGCCTGGTGGATGCGGCGGTGAGCTAGGAGATCCAGCAGGTGCCGTCGGGCTCGCACGTGATGCGCCCGTGCTCGAACGCCGCCCGCAGGTTCCCGTTCGGCATGCGCCGCACGTCCGTGGTCGGGAACCCGAGCTTGCCGGCCGGCCCCCCCTTCGACTTGTAGAAGGCCAGCACGGGCCCGTCCAGGTGGTGCGCCCCCGTCCGATCGACGAAGTAGATCGTGCCGTCCTCGAAGGCCTGACGGAGCCCGCCCGCGACCTCCACCCGTCGGGACAGGGGCAGCCCCGGGGCGCAGTTCATCGCGTCGTACTTCTCGCGGATCGCGCCGACCACGAGGCGGTTGCGGTTGATCCACACGCGCTCGTCGCGCAGCCCCAGGCGGGCCTGCAGCTCCGAACCCTCTACCGTCGCCGTACCGTTCTCGCCCCGGACGGTCACCGACAGGATCCGCCCCGACCTGCTCCGCACGACGTCCGTGAACCCCGTCACGGTCCCGATGCCGAGCGAAAGGCGCTGGGTCACCTCGGAGGCCGAGAGGCTCACCGTCCACACCGCGTTCGGGTTCGCCGGCGTGTAGTCGCCGGGATCGCAGACCCCGCGCAGGTACTGGATGGACGTCCCGCTGCTCAACACGTTCTCGCTGTCCTCGGTGTACCCGCCGCTCGAGGACATGTAGAAGGCATAAATCACCTCGCCCTGGTAGGTCACGACCTGCCCGGCCGTCGCATCGACGGCGCTCACCCACCGATCGCCGTCGGTCGCCGCCTCCTTGTCCCACCCCACGTAGACCTGGTCGTAGGAGCTCGCGTAGAGCGCGCAGTTGCAGACCGGGCGGTGCTGACCGGAACGCGCCTTGCTCAGCGCGTACGACCGCGCGGCGATCGCCTGGGCCTTCAGCGCCGCCATCGGCCAGGAGCTCGGGACCTCGCCGAGCCCGTAGAGGTACTGCTCGGTCGGGACCACCGCGATGAGCCGGATCGCGCAGGCCGACGAGCACCCGTAGAGGTTGAGCTCGATCCAGCCCCGAGCGTAGGTGTGGCCGGCCTCGGGGATCCGTACCCGCGCCCCGTTCGGCACGTACACGACGTACAGGTTCGTGTTGGGCCCGCCGACCGGATCGCCGACGGGATCCCCCGCGGCGTCGCGGATCCGGTACTTCCCGTCCACCTGGCGCACCGTCCAGGTCTCGCCCTTCGGGATCGTCGCGATCGTGTCGTCCGCCTTGCGCCCACCGAGGCGCAGGTCCACCGGGCCCGCCTGCGCCTCGAGATGCACCCGCTGCTGCCCCTGCACGAGCCCGATCCGCAGGGTGGCCGGCACGCTCTGCGCCTGCGTCACGCGGGTGCCCTGGTAGAAGTGCGTGAGGATCCGAGCCGCGCCCCAGCCCTGCCGCGCGAGGCCGTACGCGCCCCACTGGGAGAGCCCGAGGCCGTGGCCCCAGCCGCCCCCGTAGAAGGTGAACCCGTCGGGACCGGCGAGGGCCGGCGTCGCCGGCGGGAGGGCCAGCGCGGCGAGCACGAGCGCCAGGGCGAGCGTCTTCCGCATGGTCTGGGTGGTCCCGGGTGGGACCCGCACCGTACCACATCGGCCCCCCGCGGCCGGAGATTGACCCCCTGCCGGGTCGAGGGCTCGGGGCAGGGCTCAGGGGGCCGTGCGCCCGGCCGAGATGCGCCCGTCACGCAGCTCGGCGCCGGCCCGCACGATGGCGCCCTCGGCGAGCACGCAGTCCACGACCGTCGCGCCCGCCCCCACCCGGCTGCGCGGCCCGAGGATCGAGCCCACCACCCGGGCCCCCTCCTCCACGACCGCGCCCGCGAGCGCCACCGCGTCGTCGATCTCGGCCTCGGCCTCGACGCGGACGCCCTGGCCGAGCACGACCCACCGGCCGAGGTGCGCGCGCAGGTGCACGCTGGCCCCCTCGGCCACGTACGGCGCCGGGTACGCGGGCTCGCCGGTCACCCGACCCTCGAGCAGGTCCGCGTGCGCGCGCAGGTACGCCTCGGGCGTGCCGAGATCGAGCCAGTACGCCGCGGAGAGGAACCCGTAGACCGGGCGGCCCTCGGCGATGAGCCGCGGGAAGATCTCGCGCTCGATGGAGAGCTGCACCCCCTTGCGGAACCCGCGGAGCGCGGCGGGGTCGAGGATGTAGGTGCCGGCGTTGATGTCCCCGGGGACGGGCTCGGCCGGCTTCTCGCGGAACTCGAGCACCCGCCCGTCGGGCTCGGTCGGCACGAGCCCGTAGGGCCGCGCGTCCTCGACGTGGGTGAGGGCGATCGTCGCGACCGCCCCGCGCTCGCGGTGGAACGCGAGCATGGCCCCGAGGTCGAGGTCGGTGAGGATGTCGCCGTTCAGCGCGACGAACGGCTCGTCGCCGAGGTGGTCCAGGGCGTTCACGATCGCGCCGCCGGTGCCGAGGGGCTCGGCCTCGGTGATCCAGGTGATGCGCGGGTCACCGCGGCGCGCCTGGATGAACGCGTGGAACGTGGACTCCAGGTAGGAGCTGGAGAGCACGACCTCGCGCACCCCGTGCCGCGCGAGGTGATCGAGCACGTGGTCGAGGCTCGGCCGGTCGACGAGGGGCACGAGCGGCTTCGGGATGGTCTCGGTGAGCGGCCGCAGGCGCGTGCCCTCCCCGCCGACGAGCACGACGGCCCTCACCGTTCCGCCCCCCGCAGCCGGTCGAGGGCCGAGACGAGCTCGGCCCGGGCTCGGAGCACGAGGCGGGCGAGCGGCAGCAGCGCTCGCCGCCACCCGTGGGCGTGGTGCTTCTCGAAGTAGCGGTAGACGCTCTCGGCGTGGATCAGGTGCATCCGTCGCGACCGCCCCGTCGAGACGCCCTGCTCGTGCACGACCTCGAGGCTCGGCGTGAACACGATCTCCCACCCCGCCTCGCGCAGGCGCGTGAACAGGTCGACCTCCTCCGCGTACAGGAAGAACCGCTCGTCCAGCGGGCCGACCTCCTCGAGCGCCCTGCGCCGCAGCAGGAACGCCGCCCCCGAGATCCAATCGACCCGACGCTCGGTCGTGCGGTCCCAGTCGGCGAGATGGTACCGGCGCGTGAACGGGTTGCGCGGCCAGACGGGCCCGAGGAACGCGTGGCCGACCGCCGTCGCAAGGCTCGGGACGGTGCGCCCGCTCGGGTACACGGTGCCGTCGGGGTTGAGGATCCTCGGGCCGATCACCCCCGCGCGGGGGCGGGCCTCCGCCAGGCGCACGAGCTCGGCGAGCGTGCCCGAGACGATCTCCACGTCGGGGTTGAGGACGAGCACGGAGGGCGCGCTCGTCGCCCGGATCCCGACGTTCACGCCCGCGGCGAACCCGCGGTTCTCGCAGCGGATGAGCCGGGCCTGCGGGAAGGCGGCCGCAGCCTCCTCGGCGCTCCCGTCGGTCGAGGCGTTGTCGACGACGACGATCTCGAGCTCGACGTCGCCGGAGCGCTCGAGGACCGAGCGCAGGCACCGCAGCAGGTAGGCCCCGGCGTTGTGGTTCACGATCACGACGGCGAGCTCGGGCATCAGCCGTGCGGGGTGCGCGAGACGAGGAAGATCCCGAACGCGATGCAGGCCACGCCGGCCCAGCGCAGCGGCGGCACGGTCTCGTCGAGTACGAACGCGTCGAAGAGCAGGATCAGCACGTACGTGAGCGACGCGAACGGGTAGGCGAACGAGAGCGAGGCCCGCGAGAGCACCGCGAGCCACACGATCGCCGAGATCCCGAAGAGCGCGAGCCCGCCCCACACGAACGGCTGGAGCACGACGGCCCGCAGCGACGCGGCGTCCAGCCCGAACCGCGCGGGCGCGAGCCGGTCGTTCACCACGTTCATCCCGTGCTTGAGCGCGAGCTGGGCGACGGCCGCGAGGCCGACCGAGAGCAGGATCATCGCGATGAGCTTCATGGAGGGTCCTTTCCGAACCTGGGCGGGGTCCCGCGTGCCGGGCGCGTTCACGCGTCCTCGACCTCGATCGTGACGGGCACGGCGACGCGCTCCTGCACGCGGGGGACGTCGATCACCTCGAACAGGTATCGCTGGGTCTGCACGTGGTAGAGGTGGCCGGTCCGGCGCGAGGACAGCCCGATCGTGACCCAGTACTTGCCCGGGTTGTACGGGAAGCGCTCGATCCGGAACCGCACGCGCTTGCGCCCCTCGAACGGCTCGATCCCCACCCCGGCGCGCGAGGCGCGGGCGTCGAGCACCGGGTGGTTCGTCGCGCCGTCGAGGATCTCGAAGTCCGCGTCGAGGTCGTCCACGCGCTCGTTCGCGCGCACGTCGACGACGATCTCGAGCGGGTCGTCGCGGAGGACGGGGCCCTCGCTCCGGCCGTTCGCGCGCACGATGCGGACCTCGGCAATCTCGGCCTCGCGCGTGCCCTCCTCCGGCACGAACCGCTCGTCGATCTGCCCGAGGAGCACGTACCGCATCTCGCGCACGACGTCGTCGGGCGGGCCGAGCGCGTGGAGCCGGCCGTGGTGGAGCATGACCGCGCGGTCGCAGATCTCGCGCACGGTGTCGAGCGCGTGGGTGACGAGGACGATCGTGCGGCCCTCGCGCTGGAACGTGCGGATCCTCTCGATGCACTTGGCCTGGTAGGCCTCGTCCCCCACCGCGAGGACCTCGTCGATGAGCAGGACCTCCGGGTCGACGTGGACGGCGACGGCGAAGCCGAGCCGCACGAGCATGCCGCTCGAGTAGAACTTCACCTGGTTGTCCATGAAGTCCTCGAGCTCGGCGAAGTCCACGATGGCCTCGTAGGCGGCGTCCGTCTCGCGCCGCGAGAGCCCGAGGAACGAGGCGTTCAGGTACACGTTCTCGCGCCCGGTGAGCTCGGGGTGGAACCCGGCGCCGAGCTCGAGCAGAGCGGCGAGCCGACCGCGTTGGGTCACGGTCCCGCTCGAGGGGCGCAGGATCCCGGCGACGCACTTCAGCAGCGTCGTCTTGCCCGAGCCGTTGTGGCCGATGAGCCCGAGCGTCGAGCCCTCGGCGACATCGAAGGAGACGTCCCGCAGCGCCCACAGGTCCTCGGCCCGCGAGCGCGCGGTCAGCAGGCGCGCCTTCAGCGAGGTCGGCTTCTCGCGGTAGATCCGGAAGCGCTTGCTGACCCGGTCGATCTCGATCGCCGGCGGGCTCACAGCTCCTCCGCGAAGTCCGCCGAGCGGTTGAAGAACACGCCCCAGGCGAAGCGCAGCAGCACGAGCGAGGCGACGAGGGTGAGCGCGAGGACGCCGGCGAGCCAGGGCAGGCTCACGTCGAACAGCACGGGCGCGGCCTGCTCGGCCGGCCGCACGACGCCGTAGAGCGCGCGGTGGAAGCCCTCGACGATCGGCGTCACCGGGTTCAGCAGGTACAGGGCGAAGCGCGGCACGCCGAACCACTCCCCCGTGCCGCCCTCCGCGAGCCGCTGGGCCTGGTGCGAGGCGTAGACGATCGGCGTGACCCAGAACCAGACGAGCAGCCCGATGTTCAGCAGGTGCCCGACGTCCCGGTAGCGCACGTTCACCGCCGAGAACCACAGGGAGAGCGCCACGGTGAGGACGAGGAGCGTCGCGAACGCGAGCGGCCACAGGGCGAGCTCGGGCCAGTGCAGCCCGTGGAAGGCGAGGACGTAGAGGAAGAGCACGGCGGACTGGAGCACGAAGTCCACGAGCGCGACCCCGACGGCGGCGAGCGGGAGGATCTCGTGGGGGAACGCGACCTTCTTCACGAGGTTCGCGTTGTCGAGCACCGAGCGCGCCCCGCTCGTGAGGGCGGCGCTGAACAGGTTCCAGGCGAGCAGGCCCGAGAGCAGGTACACGGGGAAGTCGGGGATGCCGGTGCCGAGCACGTGGGTCACGAACGTGAACACCCCGAGGTACACGAGGGGGTTCAGCAGCGACCAGATGGCCCCGAGCACCGAGGCGGTGTACTTGACCTTGAGCTCCTTGCGGACCAGGTTCAGCAGGATCTCGCGGCTGCCGAGGAGGACACGCAGGCGCCGGCCGACGCGCAGGTGCGGCGGCTCGGACGTGCGTTCGACGGTGCCGGCGGTGGCGGTCATGGCTCAAGCCCGGGCACGACCCGGGCTGCGGCCGAGTCTAGCAACGGGGCTGGTCGCGGCCGCGGAGGCCGATGCTCCGGCGAGGGTCGGCCTCTCCCGGGGGCGCCGGGGGAACGTTCCGCGACCTTCCGGAAGAAGCCCACGCTCTTCTGGAAGATCCGGCTCCTCTGCTTCATCCGTGGGTGAGTGACGCCCGCCCGGGCAGCGATGGGGCAGTACCCGCCGAGCTTGAGCATCGCGAGCCCGATGAGGGCTTCCG
>Ga0073930_1002039_pt1 | contig 14939 bp, 14 predicted proteins | sample DewCreD2012metaG_5_FD_76968 | JGI IMG/M metagenome (GOLD analysis project Ga0073930, IMG submission 76968) | Hot spring sediment bacterial and archeal communities from British Columbia, Canada, to study Microbial Dark Matter (Phase II) - Dewar... ...
ATCCGCCGGATCGCCCTCGGCTCGCCCCTGCCGCGCTCGAGCGCGGTGTCGCCGTCGGCCATCGCCCGCTCGCAGGCCTCGCTCGGCGCCGGGCGTGCGGGCGGCGCCGCCACCGGGCCGCCGGTGCGTCCGGGGCCCGCGGTCCGCGTCGCGCTCGCCTGCGGCCGGGGGCTCTCGCGCGGGCTCGCCGAGGGGCCCGGGCGCCCTCCCGGAGCGCCGTGCCCGGCGAGCGCGATGCTCACGCCGAGCAGCACCAGCGCCGCGACGAGCGCCGGCACGGCCGTCCCCGCCCTGGAAGACCCGAGCTTCATCCCTTGCCCGACCTATCGGCGCTCCCGCTGCTACCCCTGAAGCCTCGCCTCCGCCTCGCGGATCGCCCGGTGCACCCGCTCGGGCGTGAGGGGGAGGTCGATGTGCCGGATCCCGAGGTGCGAGAGGGCGTCGATCACCGCGTTGTGCACGGCCGGCGTCGAGCCGATCGTCGCCGACTCCCCGATCCCCTTCACGCCGAGCGGGTTCCGGTCGGTCGGGGTCTCGGTGTGGTCGTTCTCGTAGCCGGGGAGCTCCGAGGCGGCCGGCATCGCGTACGAGGCCAGGTTGCCGGTGAGCGGGGTGCCCCACTCGTCGAAGACCACCTCCTCGAACAGCGCCTGCGCGATGCCCTGGGCGGTGCCCCCGTGCACCTGCCCCCGCACGAGCATCGGGTTCATGATCCGCCCGCAGTCATCGACCGAGACGTGCCGCAGCGGGGTCACCTCCCCCGTCTCGAGATCCACCTCGACGACGGACACGTGCGTGCCGAAGGGGTAGGTCGTGTCCCGAACCGCGGGCCGGGCCTCGGCGGCGAGGCCGGGCTCGAGCCCCGCCGGCAGACGCTCCGGCTCGGAGGCCGCCCGGGCGAGCTCGTCCCAGCCGAGCGAGCGCTCGGGCGCGCCCCGGACCCCGACGCGTCCATCGGGCAGCACCTCCACGTCCTCCACGGCCGCCTCGAGCAGGTGGGCGGCGATCCGCAGCGCCTTGCCCCGCACCGCGCTCGCGGCCTCGAACACGGCCGTGCCGCCGACCTGGAGCGAGCGCGAGCCGTACGTGCCCTCCCCACGCGGCACGAGCCCGGTGTCCGAGTGCACGACCCGCACGGCCTCCACCGGCACCCCGAGCACCGAGGCCGTGAGCTGGGCGAAGGCGGTCTCGTGCCCCTGCCCGTGCGAGCTCGTGCCCACGAGCACCGTCACGGAGCCGTCGGGCTCGACCCGTACCGAGCCGAGCTCCTTGCGGCCGAACCCCGTCACCTCGACGTAGCAGGCGACGCCGATGCCGAGCGCGAGCCGGTCGCCCCGCGCCCGGCGCTCGGCCTGCTCGCGGCGCAGCTCCTCGTACCCGGCGAGCGCGAGCGCACGGTCCAGCGCCCGCTCGTACTCGCCGCTGTCGTAGGTGCTCCCCACGGCCGTCTCGTAGGGGAACGCCTCGGGCGGGATCAGGTTCCGCCGCCGCAGCTCGACCGGGTCCACGCCGAGCTCGTCCGCGAGCACGTCCATCGCCCGCTCGATCGAGAGCGTCGCCTCGGGCCGACCGGCGCCCCGGTACTCGCCGACCGGGGTCGTGCTCGTCACCACCGAGCGCCCCCGGGAGGCCACGCGCGGGATGCGGTAGGTGCCCGGGAGCATCGTCCGGGTCGTCGGCGGCAGGTACGCGGCGATCGGGTAGGCCCCGAGGTCGGCCAGGATGTCCACGCGCATGCCGACCAGCCGCCCGTCCCGCGTGGCGCCGAGCTCGACGTCGTGGATCTGCGCGCGGCCGTGGTTGAGCTGCAGCATGGACTCGCTGCGCGTCTCCACCCACTTGACCGGACGGCCGAGCCGCAGCGCGGCCGCCGCGCACACGAGGTACTCGGGGTAGACGTGGAGCTTCGAGCCGAATCCCCCGCCCACGTCCGGCGCGATCACGCGGACGCGCTCCCGCGCAAGGCCGAGCGCCTCGGCGAGGTCGTTCCGCACGTCGAAGGGTACCTGGGTCGACACCCAGACCGTGAGGCCGTCCCTCTCGGGGACGACGAGGATCGCGTTCGGCTCCATGGGGACCGGCGCGAGCCGCTGGTGCCGGATCCGGACCCGAGCCACCACCTCGGCGCCGGCGAGGACGTCCTCGTCCCAGCGCTCCTCGAAGGCGTGAGCGAGGTTCGTGCCCGCGTCCGGGTGCAGGATCGGCGCGCCCTCGGCGAGGGCTGCCTCGGCCCCGACCACCGGGTCGAGCGGCTCGAGCTCGACCTCGACGGCCTCGGCGGCGTCCTCGCCCCGCGCGAGATCCTCGGCGAGGACGACCGCGACGGGCTCGCCCACGTAGCGCACCCGGTCCCGCGCGAGCACCGGCCGGGCGAAGGGCCCCTCGACGTTCCCGGCGGGGGGGCGTGGGGGCAGCTGCAGATCCTCGGCCGTGAGGACCGCGACGACGCCCGGCATCCCCGTCGCGGCGGCCGTCTCGATGCGTCCGAGGCGCGCGTGGGCCATCATGGAGCGGACGAACACGGCCCTGAGGGCGCCGGGTGCGGGCACGTCGTCCACGTAGCGGCTCGCGCCGGTGAGGAACCGGGGGTCCTCGGTCCGCAGCACGACGCTGCCGAAGATGGAGGTGGTCATGGCACGGAACTGTAGACGAGCCGCGAGGCTCCTCAGCGGGATCCTGGCGGTGGTGCTGGCGCTCGTCGCGAAGCCGGTCACCTCGTGGGCCGACGTCACGGCCCGTCCGGTCCTCACCGGGCTCGATCAACCGGTCGGGTTCACCTTCGGCCCCGGTCGGACGCTCTGGTACGTCGAGAAGGCGGCCGGCGAGATCCACGTGGTGGACCTCGCCACCGGCCGCGACCGCCTCTTCTACCGGGTGCCGGGGGTGAACGCCGAGGGCGAGCGGGGGCTCCTCGGGATCGCCCTCCATCCCGACTACCCCTCGAGGCCGTGGGTCTACGTCTACGTCACCCGTCGCGCCCACGGGGAGCTCCGCAACCGGATCCTGCGGATCCGCGAGGAGGACGGCGTCGGTGTCGCTCGCCGCGAGATCTTCTCCGCGCCCGTCGGGACCCGGACCAACCACAACGGCGGGCGGATCCTGTTCGGTCCCGATGGGATGCTGTACGCGGTCGTCGGCGACGGCGCCGACCCCGCGACCTCTCAGGACCTCACCGACGAGGACCGCGGCAAGCTGCTGCGAATGACCCCTGCCGGCGACGTTCCGCCGACGAACCCGACCGACGCGCGTTGGTTCGCCTACGGGCTGCGCAACTCCTTCGGGTTCGCCTTCGATCCACGGACCGGTCGGCTCTGGGAGACCGACAACGGCCCGGCGTGCAACGACGAGGTCAACCTGATCCGCGAGGGCGGCAACTACGGCTGGGGGCCCACGGCCACCTGCGAGGGCACCGCGCCGCGGAACACGAACCACGACGGGCCCGACCCGATCCTCCCCGAGCTGTACCTGCAGGACACGGTCGGGATCACCGGCATCGCGTTCTGCGAGGGGTGCGGGCTCGGGCCGCGCAGCGAGGGGGCGGCCTTCTTCGGCGCGGTGAACGACGGGCGCATCCGCCGGGCCACGTTGACCGACCGTCGGACCGGGATCCGCCGCGTCCGCAGCGTCTACGACCATCCCCGCGGGGTGATCTCCATCGAGGTCGGGCCCCGTGGCCGCCTCTACTTCAGCGACATGACCGGCATCTACCGCCTCGTGCGGACCTGAGCGCCCGTTGCCGGGACCGCGCGATGGGTGCAAGCTGGTAGGTGGAGGTCGACGCCGTGGACATCGGACCACCGAGACGCATCATCGAGGTCGAGCCGGTCACGCTCCCCGTGCCCGAGACCCTGCCCGAGCCCGAGCAGGTCCCCGAGCCCGTCCCCGAGCCGGCCGGGCCCGGCGAGGGAGCGCCCGAGCGCCGGCCGCAGCCCGCGGAGGACTGAGCCGTGCTCGACGTCCTCGTCGCGCCCCGGCGCGACACGCTCACCGAGCCCATCGTGGCGTGGCGGACGTGGACCCTGGCCGGCTCGCCGGACGGGCGCGAGCTCCGCCTCTTGCCGCTGTTCGGCGATCGGCGTCCGTGGCCCCCGCGGGAGCCCCACCGCGCCTGGTGCGTCCGCCGGGGCCGTCACCCCGTCCCCAGCCTCACGTGCACCTGCGGCCTGTACGCGACGCACGGGCTCGACGGGCTCCGTCGCTCGCGCGATCCCGCCGTGCTCGGCACCGTGGCCCTGTGGGGTCGCGTCGTCGAGCACGCGACCGGCTACCGCGCCGAGTACGCGTACCCACAGCGGCTGCGCCTCGTGTGCTTCGTCTGCTTCTTCCTCGCCGGGCCGGACCGCGGCTCCCCGTGCGAGGTCGCCGTGCGGCACCGCGGCGGTCGGATCGTGCCCCTCTGCGCCGAGCACCTCGCGCTCTGTCGCCGCTACGACTACCCGATGCCCCGACTGCTCGAGGGCGCGGCCGTCGAGCGGCGTCTCCTCGATACCTACGCCGTCGACCCGCTGCGGCGGGTCTGAGGGCGGGTCAGCGCTCGGGCTCGGTGTCCTTGCCGGGTGCCCGATGGCGGGCGGCCGCGGCGCGCGCCAGGCGCTCGCGCAGCGAGAGGCCCTCCTCGGCGGCGGTCTCGGCCTGGGTGGCGGGCTCGGCTTCGGCGGCGGGCTCTCGCTCCTCCGCCGCGGTCTCGGGCTCAGCCGATGGACGGGCGGGCGCGGCGCGCTCTCGGGCGAGGGTGGCCAGGCGCTCGCCGATCGTGGGGCGCTCCTCCTCGGGCTCGCCGGCGGCCGGTGCTTCCCGCGCTTCCGCCCGGAGCACCGCGAGCTCGCGCTCGAGCTCCTTCGCCGTGCGGATCGCCTGGGCGGCCTCGTATTGGGTGTTCGCGAGCGCCTCCTGCGCCCGCTGCAGCTCCGCGATGTCGTTCCGGCGCGCCGCCTCGAGCTCCTCGATCCGGGCGCGGAGCGCCTCCACGTCCTCGGTCGGCTCCTCCGCCGCCGCGGAGACGCCGGCGGAGAGCTGGGCTCGGGCCTCCTCCAGGTCGGCCTGGGCGGTCCGCAGCTCGGCGCGGGTGGTCTCGAGCTCGGCGGCGAGCGCCTCCACCCGCGACGCCAGCTCCCTCCCCTCCGCCTCCGCGGCCGAGGCCCGTTCCTCCGCGGCGCGCAGGGCCGCCGACCCCTCGGCTGCCCCCGCCTCCAAGCTCTCCGAGGCCGCCCGGACCTGCGCGAGCTCGGATCTCGTGGTCTCGAGCTCGGATCTCGTGGTCTCGAGCTCGGATCTCGTGGTCTCGAGCTCGGATCTCGTGGTCTCGAGCTCGGATCTCGTGGTCTCGAGCTCGGCGCGGGTGGTCTCGAGCTCGGCGCGCACGCTCGCGGCCTCGGCGCGCGCGGCCTCGGCGGCCGCTGCCCCCGCCTCGACCCGCTCGACCGCCGCCTCGAGCTCAGCCCGGGTCCGCTCGAGCTCGGCCTCGAGCTCGGCGATCCGATCGGCCCCAGCCTCGGCGCCGGCCGCGGGATGACTCTCCCGCGCGAGCGCGAGCTCGGCCTCCCGCTCCGCGAGCGCCGCCCGCATCCGCGCGAGCTCGCCCGCCAGCCGCTGCCGTTCCTCCTCAAGCTCCTGCGCGACCCCGACCTCCGCGGCGCCGACCTCAGGTCCACGCGCGAGCGCCTCGGCCAGCTCGGCCTCGGCCCTCGCCGCGCGCTCCTCCGCCTCGAGCACCCTGGCCTCCAGCTGCCGAACGCGCTCCCCGGCCGTCGCCGCCTCGGCCTCGGCCCGCTCGGCCCGCGCGAGCGCGGCCGCGACGTCCTCCGCTCCCACGCTCTCCGTGGCGGGGCCTCCACCCACGGCGACGGCGGCCGGGGTCGGGCGCCGGCGCATCGTGAACAGGAACCAGAGCACGGAGGCGGTGAGGGCGGCGACGAGCGCGAGGCGCGCGGAGGCCCACGACCCGGCCGCCTCATCCTCGATGGCCTGGTACCGCTGGTCGATCTGGACGACGCCGGAGGTGCTCGTCTCGCCGGCGAGATGCAGGGGCACGAACGTCTGGAACAGCTTCTCATCGGCTCCGGCCAGACCGGCCTTCGGTCCGAGGGTGGCCTCCGTCGGCAGGCTGACGACCTCGCCGCCGAGGGCCGCCTCGATGTGGGGGTCGCCCTCGGCCACGTACTCGCCGATCTTGTCCCGCTGGTCGCTCGAGAACACGAGGAGCCCCTGGGGGCTCCAGATCCGGACCCGCGCGACGCGGTCGTCGGCGAGGATCCGCGCCTGGACCACGATCAGCAGCTCGCGGTACGCGGGCCCGAGGATCTCCGAGGAGACCTGCTCCGGTTCGAGGGCGTCGGAGAGCGCCGTGCTCGCCCACCGCACGGCCCGTTCCTGGGCCGCGGCCTCGGCATCGGCGGTCGAGCCGTGTCCCCGGACGACGGAGAGCAGCAGGGCGCCGAGGAGCGCCAGCGAGAGGAGGCCGGAGGCGATCCGGGGGAGGTTCGCGGCGAGCGTGGTCCGGTGCGCGCTCATGCCGCATGCAGTCTGACGGCTCCGGCTTCGGGCGACAATCTCCCTCGCGTGGAGACGACCGGATTCGGACCGGCGACCCCCTTCGTGCAAGGCAGCGCCGTGGTCGGAGAGCAGCAGGGCCGCTACCTCCGAGAACGCCAAGAGGCCTACTTACGCGGCGTCGGGGATGTCGCGAAATCACGCAACCGGACCCCGTTTTCCGGCATGATTGTGCCCGCGCTGTACGCGAAGGAGAACGGGATGCTACTGGCGTACCTCGATGACTCCGGTGAGCTGGGCATCGTGCTGTTCGCCACGGTCATCGTTCCCGACAGGCGATGGCTGCCCCTGCTAGATGCTTGGATCGACTACCGCCGGTGGCTCCGGTCCAACTTCGGGTTCCCCATGTTCAAGGGAAGGAGAAGAAGGGTCCCCGTTGAGCTGCACGCGACGGACTTCGCGACCGGGGCGGGGGACTGGCGGGGCCTCAAGGTGAACCAGCAGGCACGCATGCGCGCCCTCCGCGTCGGCCTTCGACTGATCGGGAGATACGCGAATGTCTTCGCCGTCGCGTGGGTGCCATCGAGGCCGATGTCTCAGTCCTATGTCCGCTTCCACGAAAGCCCAGCAATCGACTGTTGGCGAACGGTCTTGGAGCGGCTCGCAACCTACAGCACCTCCAGCGCAAATGGTGCTCCGGTGCTCGCGCTGCTTGATCAGGGCTACGGTGACCAGTTCACCCGCGTGCTCAGGAAGATGCGCCGGTACCACCGCGTCGGGTCGCTGTACGGGGGCACCCACACGGCTCCGGCCCCCATGCTCATCGACGATCCGATCCTCAGGAACTCCAAGGAAAACGCATTCATCCAGATGGCCGACCTGTGTGCGTACGCGGCCCTCCGCGAGCTACGACCCGTGGGCGTGGCGAGCAACCTTTGGGGAGAGCTTGGGGCTGGCGTGGTGCGCGCCGTCAACAAGTACCAGCCTAAGCAGCCACCAGGGATAAAGCTCCTACCGCCCTAGACGAGGCGACCCCCAGGCCCAGCCCGGGGGTCAGGGTGAGAGCTAATACCAGGGTCGCGATGCCCCGGGTTCACGTCTCCGTGAGTCATAATCCCCACCCCCGGGGAGGTTGTCAAGCATCCGAGGAGCGGCTCGGTCAATCGCCTTGTCCACCCAGGCTCCGCGGCTCACGATCACGGCGCGCTGGAGAGCGTCCCGGAGCCTCGTGTTGTCCTTCCCGACTCGCGGAGGAACTGGGCCTCCGGGGAGCCATCGAGGCGCCCGATGAAGGTCTGCTCGGCCTCCGTCGTGGACACCCAGAGGGCCTCGCCCTCCGAGACGCCCCGGGGCATCAGCCCGCGCAGGAGCCCGAGCCTCGTCAGCGTCATGAACCGGGACCACTCGGGCTCCGCCTCCGAGGGGTCGTTGCCGAAGACGCGGCGGAACTGCTCCCGGACCGGGTTGCCGAACCTGCGCCCCGAGCCCGAGCGGGTGCGCCTCGCCCTCCCGGAGCTCCGCCGCGCGGTCCGACACAGATCCTTAGTCCTACGCGTCGCCGCGGAAGACCTCACGACCGCCGAGATCGCCCCCCGCACGAGGCACCGTGACGGACCATGACGATCCTCTACCGGATGCTCGGTGTCCGCGGCAGGGAGAAGGCCGCCCGCCGCGTGCGAGAGCTCCTCGCCGGCCAGACGGTCGAGCATCTGGCGGCTCTGCCGCGGCGGGCGCGGGACCAAGAGGCCGCGGGGGGAGCGGGTCCTCGCCCTCCTCACGGCGACGTCGCACGGGCCCGCTAGGGTCCACGGAGACGCCTGGCATCAGGGCGCGGCCGCCGCCTGCGGTGACCTGCACCCCGCGTGATGGCCCTGACCCACTCCGCCAACAGCTCGTCCTCCAGGCGGCGACGGTTCGCCTCGATCCTCCTCGAGGGGTCACGATCCGGCCGGTGCGGAGGAGGTAGCGCTAGCACGCCTCGCATCGGCCCCGGGGCGTGCACGGGTGCGCCGCAGACCGAGCAGGCTCCCCGACCCATGGGGCGAACCATACGGACCGGCGCTCCTGCGATCCCGGAACCTGTCGCCCTTGTGCGCGTTTGTGCGCGTGGGGCCGGATTCGGGGATCGACCCGGAGTCGGAAATGGCCTCTGACCCGCGTGGAGACGACCGGATTCGAACCGGCGACCCCCTGCGTGCAAAGCAGGTGCTCTACCGCTGAGCTACGTCCCCGCCCCGATGATAGGCCGGCGCCTCACCCGCCGGCGGGATCCGCTCCCTCCGCCTGCGGCTGCGCCGCGGCGAGCCCCGTCGGCGCCGTCCACATCGGCTCGCCCTCGGGGCCGATGAACTGCAGCACGGGCACCCCGTCGGTCGTGAGCCCGAAGATCGCCCGCAGCTCGCCGTTGCGGTCGAGCAGGCGCAGGATCGGCGAGCCCTCCGCCGCCAGGCCGAGCCGGGCCCGGATCTTGCCGTCCTCGTCCTGCAGGCTGATGGTCGGCGAGCCCTGCTGCGCGAGGCTGTACACGAAGCCGAGCTGCCCGTCCTTGTTCCGCAGCGCGAGCGTGGGAGACCCCTCGGTGCCGAGCCCGAACTTCGCCCGCACCTTCCCGTTGCGATCCACCATCGCCAGGCTCGCCGAGCCGTCCGAGAACAGCCCGAACGTGGCCCGCACCTTGCCCTGGTCGTCGGCGATCGCGAGCCCGGCCGAGCCGTCCGGCTGCACGCCGAACCGCGCGCGCAGCCGCTCGTCGGGCCCGTAGAAGGCGATGTAGGGGAAGTCGTCCTTCGTCACGCCGAAGCGCGCGCGGACGCGTCCCTCGGAGTCCTCGATCTCGATCTCGCCCGCACGGATCACGCGTTTCCTCATCACGTCCCTCGTCGTCCTCCCCCGGCCATGGCCCCTACAGCATGGACCGAGCGGCCTCCCGACGCAAAGCCGAGCGCCGCCGGCCGCGTCAGGCCGCCGTGAGCCGCTCCACCCGCCGCGTGCACGCCGCGAGGCGCTCGGGGAGCGGCTCGACACCGATCCCGGGACCCTGCGGCACCGCCATCGTGCCATCGGGGGCGAGCACGTGCGGCTCGGTCAGGTCCTCGGGGAAGTACCGGGAGCTCGCGCTCGTGTCGCCGGGGAGCGTGAAGCCCGGCATCGCCGCGAGCGCGAGGTTCAGCGCTCGCCCCACCCCCGTCTCGAGCATGCCGCCGCACCAGACCGGCACCCCCCGTTCCCGGCACAGGTCGTGCACGCGGCGGGCCTCGAGCACGCCGCCGACCCGGCCCTGCTTGATGTTCACGATGCGGCACGACCCGAGCTCGAGCGCCGCCCGCGCGTGCGCCGCCGAGCGGATCGACTCGTCCAGGCAGATCGGGGTGCGGACCCGTCGCTGGAGCTCGGCGTGCTCGAGCAGGTCCTCGTGGTGCAGCGGCTGCTCGATCATCAGCAGGTCGTAGGCGTCCAGGGCGCGGAAGGTCCCCACGTCGGCGAGCCGGTACGCGGCGTTCGCATCCACCGAGAGCGAGACGTCGGGGTGGGCGGCCCGCACGGCCGCGACCCGCTCGACGTCCAGGCCGGGCGCGATCTTCAGCTTGATCCGCCGGTAGCCCTCGGCGAGGTAGCCCGCCACCTGCGCCAGGAGATCCTCCGTCGTCGGCGCGATCCCGACCGAGACCCCGCACGGCACGCGGTCGCGCTCGGCCCCGAGGTAGGAGGCGAGCGAGCGCTCGCGCTCGCGCAGCCAGGCGTCGAGGAACGCGTTCACGAGCGTGGCCTTGGCCATCGGGTGGCCCCGCACGCCGGCGAAGGCCGCCTCAGCCCCCTCCGGGTCCAGGTCCCCGGCGGCGAAGAGCGCGGGCGCGAGGAAGTCCCGCAGCACGAGCCAGGCGGCCTCGTTGAACTCCTCGGAGAAATCCGGCTCGGGGCCCGCCACGCACTCGCCCCAGCCCACCGCGTCATCCGTCTCGACGCGCGCGAGGATGCACGTCTTGTCCGTCTGGGTCCCGAAGCTCGTGCGGAAGGGCCGGACCAGCGGGAGCACGACCAGGCGGAGCTCGACGGCGCGGACGCGGCTCACGCGAACACGTACCCCTCGTCCCGGATGAACCCTCGGGCGATCCGCCCGGTCGCGAGGCACGCCTCGATCGCCTCCGCGACCGCGTCGCGCCACCGCCGCGCGAGCCCCGGGTCCTCCCGCCGCATCGCCTCGTGATCGCGTGGGATGCGCACGAGCACCGGGCACCCCGGCGGTGGGAGCTCGCCGCGCGGCGCCGGCTCCGGCCTCGGCTCATCCCCCCGCCGGTCGAGCAGCACGCCGGCCCCTTCGAGCGGCACGTCCGCACGCTCGTGCGCGAGGTCCCAGCGGACCACGAGCCGGTCGGTCCGCTCACCCCGGTTCACGACGTCGGTCATCTCCCCGTAGTAGTTGCGGTGGAAGCGATCCGCCACGGCGCGGAGCTTGCCGAGGTTGAACCACGCGTTCCGCGCGATCAGCGGGTCGAAGGTCCACCGCACGACCGTGATCCCGGCATCGAGCGCCTGCGCGCGCTGGGCGAGCTTCAGCGCGTACCCCACGCCCCGGTGCCGGCGGTCGGGCAGCGCGGCGAGCATGTGGGAGTGCACGACGAGCCCGTCCTGCGGGTCGACCGCGATCCACCCGAGCACGTAGCCGACCATCTCGCCGCCGGCCTCGTCGAAGGCCCCGATCGGCGGGTTCGCGCTGTCGCCGAGGGCCCGCAGCATCTCGCGCGGGATGAGCTGGTGCTCGCCCCAGGTGGCGATCATCACACGGAGGATGTCCTCGGCGTCCTCGAGCCGGTCGAGCGGCCGCAGCCGCACCCCGGCCGCCCGCGCGGCGTGCTCCGCGAGCTCCCACGCCTTCCCGCCCATCGGGCGCAGTGTAGCCGGGGATGCGCGCGGGCCCGGGCGGAACGCCCGGGCCCGCGCCACGCTCTTCGCGACGGCCGCCGCCTACCCGCCGGCCGGCGGCGGGAGCTCCTGCCACTCGTCCTCGTCCAGCTCGGCGCCCCGACGCCGCTTGAACACCGCCACCGCCGCCCCGACGATCGCCGCGATGAAGGCGACCTTCATGAGCCTGCCGAAGAACCCGCCCCGCTTCTTGGTGTCCTCGGTCTCCTCAGCCATGGGGCCCTCCTTTCGCCGTGGGCCTGGTTGGACTTGAACCAACGACCTCATCCTTATCAGGGATGCGCTCTAACCGGCTGAGCTACAGGCCCGGGAGCCTTCCACCCCGACCCTCGAGGAAGGGTACGCGGGCCGGAAGAAGCGTGTCAAACGGTGCCCGCAGGGTCAACGGCGCTCCGCGAGCGTGACCTCGATCCCCCCGACGAGATCCGCGATGAGGTTGTACAGGAAGGCCACGAAGACGTTGATGAGGGACCAGACGATCACCATGAGCACGCCGATCCCGAGCGCCCGGGTGAACAGCCACCGGCCGTTGATCTCGAAGCTCTGGTCCGAGAACAGGTCCCGCACGAGCCGGGTCGTCGAGTCCAGCGCCCCCATCGCGCCGAGCATCGCGTACAGGATGACCCCGGCCCCGAGGAACGCGAGCATCACGCAGGTGTAGAAGATCAGCGACATCTTGAACACCGACCAGGGCCCGACCTTGCGGATCACGACCCGGGCGTGCCGTCGGCCGGCCGGCCTCGCGCCGACGCGCGCCGCCCGGCCGCGGACCGGCGCGGCGCCGGGGACGCTCACGGTGGGCTCGTGCACGGGCTGGCTCATCGGTTCCCGCCCTTTCTACGCGGCCGGGGCCGCCACGGCAACCACCCGGCGCGCGGTCAGTCCCCGTCGGCCTGGGTGATCACCGGGGCGATCGCCACCACGATCTCGCCCTCCTCGACCCGCATCGTGCGCACGCCCTGGCTGGCGCGGCCGACGCGACGGATGTCCGAGGCCGGCACCCGGACGACCTTGCCCGAGCTCGAGATCGTGAACAGGTCCTGGTCCTTGGAGCCGACGAAGGCGCCGGCGAGCAGGCCGGTCTTGCGCGTGAGCGTGTGCCCGATCACGCCCTTGCCCCCGCGGCCCTTCACCGGGTAGTCGGACAGCGGGGAGCGCTTCCCGTACCCGTGCTGGGTGACGCTGATGAGCTCCTCCCCGGCCGAGGCGATGCCGAGGGCGATCACCTCGTCGTCCTCGGCGAGACGCATCCCGATGACCCCCGCCGCCTGCCGGCCCATCGGGCGCACGAGCGACTCCTTGAACCGGATGGCCTGTCCCTTGCGCGAGACGAGGATCACGTCGTCCTTGCCGTCGGTGAGGAGCACGTCCACGAGCTCGTCCCCCGGCTTCAGGTTGATCGCGGCCAGGCCCGAGCGCGGGCTGTCGTACTCCGGGAGCGGCGTCTTCTTGACCATGCCCCGCTTCGTCGCGAACAGCAGGTAGCGGCCCTCCGCGTACTCCTTGAGGTCGATGACGGCGTTCACGCGCTCGTCCCCCGCCACGCCGATGAGGTTGGCCGCGTAGATCCCGCGAGCCGTGCGGCCGGACTCGGGGATCTCGTGCACCTTCGTCCGGTAGACCTTCCCTCGGTTCGTGAAGAACAGCAGCCAGTGGTGGGTGGTCGTGGTGAAGACGTGCTTGATGACGTCCTCCTCCTTCAGGTTGGCCCCGATCACCCCCTTGCCGCCGCGGCCCTGCCTGCGGAAGGCGTCGATCGGCTGGCGCTTCACGTACCCGGCGCGGCTCACGGTGATGACGACGTCCTCCTCCGCGACGAGGTCCTCCACCGCGAGCTCGCCCTCCTCGGGCCGGAGCTGGGTCCGGCGCGGGTCGGCGAACCGCGCCTTGATGTCCGCGAGCTCCTCCTTGATGACCCCGCGGATCTTCTTCGGGTCCTTCAGGAGCGCCTTCAGGTGCTTGATCTTCGCGAGCAGGTCCTTGTGCTCCTGCTCGAGCTCCTCGCGCGCGAGCCGGGTGAGGCGCCGCAGCGGCATGTCCAGGATGTGGTTGGCCTGGATCTCCGAGAGCCCGAACTTCTCCATGAGCTTGCCGCGGGCCTCCTCCGCGTCGCGCGAGCCGCGGATGATCTTGATGACCTCATCGAGGTGCGAGAGCGCGACGAGCAGGCCCTGCACGATGTGGTCGCGCTCCTCGGCCCGCCGCAGCTCGTAGCGCGTGCGCCGGGTCACGACGTCGATCTGGTGGTCGACGTAGTACCCGACGAGCTCGGCGAGGTTCAGGGTGCGCGGCACCCCATCGACGAGCGCGAGCATGATCGCCCCGAAGTTGTCCTGCAGCTGCGTGTGCCGGTAGAGCTGGTTGAGCACGACCTGGGGGTTCGCGCCGCGCTTGGTGTAGATGACGAGGCGCATGCCCTCCTTGTTGGACTCGTCCCGCACGTCCGCGACGTCCTTCAGGCGACCGGCGTTCGCGAGCTCGGCGATCTTCTCCGCCACCCGCGCCTTGTTGACCTGGTACGGGAGCTCGGTCACCACGATCTTCGAGCGCCCCTGAGAGCCCTCCTCGATGTGGGTGGCGGCCCGCACCTTGATCGAGCCACGGCCGGTCTCGTACATGTCCTTGATGCCCTGCACGCCCATGACGATCGCGCCGGTCGGGAAGTCCGGGCCCTTGACGAACCGCATGAGCTCGGTCGGCGTGGCGTCGGGGTGGTCGAGGTAGTGCGTCACCGCGTCCACGATCTCCGCGAGGTTGTGGGGTGGGATGTTCGTCGCCATCCCCACCGCGATCCCGTTCGCGCCGTTCACGAGCAGGTTCGGGAACCGGCTCGGCAGGACGGTCGGCTCCTGCTCGTAGCCGTCGAAGTTCGGGACGAAGTCCACCGTCTCGGCCTCGATGTCGCGCAGCATCTCCATCGCGGCCGGGGCGAGCCTCGCCTCGGTGTAGCGGTAGGCCGCCGGCGGGTCGCCGTCGATCGAGCCGAAGTTCCCGTGCCCGTCGATGAGCGGGATCCGCATCGACCAGTCCTGCGCCATGCGCACGAGCGCGTCGTAGACGCTCTGGTCCCCGTGCGGGTGGTACTTCTTCAGGACCTCGCCGACGGCCGAGACCGACTTGCGGTGCGGTCGATCCGGCCGCAGGCCCTGCTCGAGCATCGACCACAGGATCCGCCGCTGGACGGGCTTCAGGCCGTCGCGGACGTCGGGCAGGGCGCGCCCGACGATGACCGACATCGCGTAGTCGAGGTACGAGCGCTGGATCTCCTCCTCGAGCCCGACCTGCTCGATCCGCCCGACGAACAGGGGCGCCTCGCCCCCGCCGCCCGCCGCTCGCCGCCTAGACATCGAGGTTCTGCACGTCCTTCGCGTTCTGCTCGATGAACTCCTTGCGCGCCTGCACGTCCTCGCCCATGAGGATCGTGAACAGGCGGTCGGCGAGCGCGGCGTCCTCGAGCGTGACCTGCAGGAGCGTGCGCCGCTCCGGGTCCATCGTCGTGCTCCACAGCTGGTCGGCGTTCATCTCGCCGA
>Ga0073930_1002046_pt1 | contig 14863 bp, 9 predicted proteins | sample DewCreD2012metaG_5_FD_76968 | JGI IMG/M metagenome (GOLD analysis project Ga0073930, IMG submission 76968) | Hot spring sediment bacterial and archeal communities from British Columbia, Canada, to study Microbial Dark Matter (Phase II) - Dewar... ...
CCGGGGATGCGATCAATGCGAATGGATTCGGCTTCCAGCGCCAAACAGAGGTCTTCGACCAGACTGACGATGCGACTGTACTTGATCCCCGGATCCGGTTTGAACTCGAAGGTCGTGACAATAGGGCCGGGGCTGATTTGATGCACGTGACCTGTGATGCCGAATTCTTTGAATTTCTCGGCCAGCAGGACAGCGCGTTGCATCAATTCGTCGTGGGCCTGTTGGTGCGGGGGCGGCGGTTCGATGAGCATTTCGACGGTGGGAAGCTGAAATCGCCCACTGGGACTGGTCGCCACGGAGCGCTCCGCGGGGCTCGCTTTCTCCACCTGCTTGGCGCTTCGGACGGAAGCGGTCGAGAGCATCTCGGCGATCGGATCGGCCGCGACGTGGCGCGCCGGTTCGCCGAGTCCGCGCCGCGCGGTCGGGATCGGCGATGGACCGCCGCGTTCGATGATCTCTTCGACATCCACCGGCACCGGGGGAACGGAACTGCGCGTCCGCGGTTTCGCTTCGAGATCGGCCTCTGAGAGCGAGAGTACGGATTCCGCTGCTTGCTCCCTCTGCGAAGCCGGTCGCTCCGGTGCCCTCGCCGATTCGGCGAAGTCGCGCGTCTCCCAGGCGACGATCTTCGGCTTAGGCGCACCCGTGGATTCCGCAGACGGCGGCAGCGGCACTTCAGAAGCACGCTCGACGGGCTTTCGGAAGCGAGCGACGGCATGGCGCAGGGCGCGGATCGCGGCTCCTCCAACAGCGATCACGGAGAAATCTCCCACGGCCATGAGGGCGAGGACCACCACCATGCCGAGCACCAGAGCCGCGCCCACGGTGTTCAAGACGGCCACCAGCTGCGTCGCCAAAATCGTCCCCAGCATTCCTCCGGGACGGACTGTCGGCCATACGATGAAGTCTTCGGGGAAGAGCACGCTCAGCAGTCCCGCCCCTGCCAGCAGAATGCCCATCCAGCCGATGCCCTTCGCCAGCGGAGCTCGCAGAGGACGCGATCGAAGTTTCGCCCATGCCAAGCCGAACAGCAACACCGGCATCCCGAAGGCCGCCAAGCCAAGCCCCTGAAGGCAGAAGTCGGCCAGATACGCCCCGACGCGTCCGACCTTGTTCTGAACGATCGAACGGGAGGTGAGCACGTTCCAGGAGGGATCTTCCGGGTGATAGGAGAGCATGCTCAGCAAGAAGATCGCGCCGATAGCCAGTAGCAGGAGGCCCAGGGCCTCATCCGCGCGCGAGTGCGAAGGCCTGTTCATCGGGGGATGAGAGGCGACCATGCGCATCCTCTTCAGCCCGTCTTCGTCGGCGCCGGCTCAAGGGCGCCCCGTCGCTTCGCGATCAGATACTGCCGGATGAACTCGTCGATCTCGCCATCCAAGACGGCGTCCACATCGCTCGTCTCATATCGCGTGCGCAGGTCTTTCACCAGCTTATAGGGATGAAGAACGTAGCTTCGGATCTGCGAACCGAAGCTGATCTCGCGCTTATTCTGTTCGAACTGCTGCCGTTCGGCCAAGCGCTTCTGTCGCTCGTACTCGTAGAGCTTGGCCCGGAGAATCCGCATGGCCATCTCGCGGTTCTGATGCTGCGAACGTTGGTTCTGACAGGAGACGACGATCCCCGTCGGCAGGTGGGTGATGCGCACGGCCGATTCGGTCTTATTGACGTGTTGCCCACCGGCTCCGGAGGAGCGGAACGTCTCGATGCGCAGATCCTTCTCATCAATCTCCACGACGATATCTTCGCCCACATCGGGATAGACGGAGACCGAAGCGAAGCTCGTCTCGCGGCTGTGAGCGATATTGAAGGGCGAGAGGCGCACAAGCCGATGCACGCCCGCTTCGGCGCTCAGGTAGCCGTAGGCGTATTCCCCCTCGACGCGGAACGTCGCCGATTTGATCCCCGCTTCCTGGCCCGGTTGGAGATCGAGCAATTCGACCGTATAGCCGTGCTTCTCCGCCCAGCGCACGTAGAGGCGCAGGAGCATCTCCGCCCAATCTTGCGCATCCGTCCCTCCGGCTCCCGCTGTGATCGTGACGATGGCGTTGCCCGCATCGTGCTCTCCCGAGAGCAACGCCTTCAGTTCCATCTCCTCGATCGCGGTCGCCAGGCGGGACGTGCGTTCCCGCAGCTCTTGGAGGAACGTCTCGTCCTCCTGAGCCAAGTCGAGGAGGATCTCGATCTCCTCCAGCTCGCGTTCGAGGCGCTCGAGGGCTTCGATCTCAGATTCCAAGCGGTGTCGAACGCGCAGCGTCTGCCCGGCGCGCGCCGGATCGTTCCAGAAGTCCGGCTGCGCCATCGTCTCCTCGAGCCGAGCCAGCTCCGCTCGCTTCGACTCGATGTCAAAGAAACCTCCTGAGTTCGAGCGCGCGTTCTCTCAGTTCCTCGTGCTTTTGGCGAAACTCTTCGATCATCGGTCCATCATACCCTGCCCTTGGTTTGAATCCGACAATAGGGTAGCTTAAAATTGGCCCTTCTGCAATGACTTTGTGCGGATGAGCGGGAGGGCCAGGCTCCGCCGCTTCCGCATGTCGGTTCGGAGCGGAAGGAGGGAGGCATGCGTCGCGCGATTTATCCGGGATCGTTCGATCCCATCACCAATGGGCATCTCGACCTGATCGAGCGGGCCGCGCGGCTCTTCGATGAAGTGATCGTCGCCGTGCTCATCAATCCGGCGAAGACGCCTCTGTTCACCGTCCAGGAGCGTGTGGAGATGATCCGCGAGGTCATTCGGTCTCCCCAGGTTCGCGTGGACACGTTCGACGGGTTGCTCGTGGAATATGCGCGGAAGGTCGGGGCGCAGGTCATCATTCGCGGGATTCGCGCGATCTCCGATTATGAGTACGAATTCCAGATGGCCCTCATGAATCGGCGGCTTGATCCGACGATCGAGACGATCTTCATGATGCCGGCCGAACCATATACTTACCTCAGCTCTCGCCTCGTGAAGGAAGTGTGCGCGCTGGGAGGAAACATCGCGGGCGTTGTTCCACCGGGCGTCGAGCGACGGATGAGGGAGAAGCTCTTCGGAAAGCCCTGATCTTATGCGAACGGGAGGAGAAGAGGATGGGCGACGAACGGATGGTCAAAGGGAGTGAGTTTCCCGCCGCCGAGCGGGTGCGTCTCATGGAGGCTTCCTCCACGATGGCCGTTCTGCAAGCGGCCGAACGACTGCGCGCGGCCGGGCAGCGCGTGCTCGATCTGGGAGCGGGAGAGCCGGATTTTCCAACGCCCGAGCATATCAAGGAGGCGGCTCGCCGCGCCCTGGCGGAGAATTTCACTCGCTATACGCCGGCCGCCGGGATCGCCGAATTGCGCGCCGCGATCGCTTGGATTTTGAACGAGCGCTTCGGTTCGACCTATACCCCCGATCAGGTCATGGTGACGGCCGGTGGGAAGCAGGCGATCTTCAACGCCATTGTGACCCTCATCGAGCCGGGGGATGACGTTCTGATCCCCGCCCCCTATTGGGTGACGTTCCCACAGATCGTCACGTTCGCGGGTGGGCGAAACGTCTTCATCTCCACAGAGGCGAACGCGTTTCACCTCACGGCGGAGATGGTCGGCGAAGCGTTGACGCCGAGGGCGAAGCTCCTCATCCTCAATTCGCCGAGCAATCCGACGGGGAGCGTGATCCCGCCGACCGAATTCCGGCGCATCGTGGAGTTGGCCGTTGAACGCGGGTGCTACGTCATCTCCGATGAATGCTATCGCGAGTTCGTCTATCCCCCGCATGTCCCGTCTTCGGCGGCCTCGCTGCCGGAAGCTTTGCGCGAGCGCGTGTTGATCGTCGGGTCGTTCTCCAAGACCTACGCGATGACGGGATGGCGCATCGGGTACGCCGTCGGCCCGCAGGCCTGGATTCGCGAGATGATCAAAGTCCAGAGCCATTCCACATCGAATCCGACCTCGATCGCCCAGAAGGCCGCTTTGGAAGCGCTCACGGGGCCTCAGGAATCGGTGGCGCACATGCTTCGGGAGTATCAACGGCGGCGCGACTTCTTGGTCGAAGCGCTCAACAGCGTGCCGGGAATCCGATGCGCGGAACCCGAAGGGGCTTTCTACGTCTTCCCCGACGTGCGGGATCTGATGCGCGCGCGCGGCGTTCGGACGTCGAGGGACCTGGAAGTGCGCCTCCTCGAAGAGTGTCAGATCGCTCTCACGGCGGGGGCGTCCTTCGGCACAGAGGGATATGTGCGTATCTCCTACGCCGCGTCTTTAGAGGTGCTTCGGGAGGCGGTCGCGCGCTTGATCCGATTCGCCCATGCGCGGGCGTGAGCGTCGTCCGCAAGAGCGTATCGGCGCGAAAGGGAACTCGTGCGAGTGCTCGCTTTCGCACAGCCGATGTGATACACTGTCAGGCGGATATGGTGAGGGAGCAGTGAGCTATGGCGTTCACGGTGAGTGATTTCTCGGATTTCATCCGCCTCCTGGCGCAGCACCCGGAGTGGCAGGTTGAATTGCGTCGTCTGATTTTGACGGAAGATCTCTTGAGGCTTCCGGCTATCGTCCAGGAGTTGGCCGAAGCGCAGCGGCAACTCGTTCATGCGCAGCAGCGCACGGAGGAGCGCCTGAAGGAATTAGTCGCCATCGTCGCTCGGTTAGAGACAGCCGTAGAGCAGTTGGCAGAGGCGCAGCGGCGGGCGGAGGAGCGGATGGGGCAGTTGGAAGAGCGGGTGGGTCGTCTGGAAGCTATCATGGAGCAGCTTGCCGAGGCGCAGCGGCAGTTGGCGGAAGCGCAGCAGCGGGCGGAGGAGCGGATGGAACGGTTGGAGGCCGCTGTAGAGCAGTTGACCAGAGCGCAGCAGCGGATGGAAGAGCGGATGCAGGGCGTGGAAGCGGCCATTAAGGAGATGGGGCAGTTTCAGAGGGCGCTAGGAGCGACGATTGAAGAAGAAGCCGAAAGTGTCCTCCTCACGGTGCTGGAGGAGAAGGGGTATCGCCTTCTGGCTGAGCCGTCTACACTCTCTTTGAATGGAGAGATCGACATCGTCGTTCCCGTTCAGGATCCGACGGGCGAAGCAATCTGGGTGATCGTCGAGGTTCAGACGCGGCTGAGCCGTCGCGTCGTGCGCGATTGGGCGCAGCGTATGAAGTCTGCGGGATGGCAGAAACGGTTGCGAGCGGCTGGAGTGCCGGGTCCCTATTTGGTCTATGTCTTCGGCTTGCGAATTGATCAGCATACGGTCGCCGCTGTTCAGGAACATGGAATCGGCTTGCTGACAGGGCGAGGCGAGCGCGTTCCACCCCGCGGAGTACTCGCTCCTCGCTCGTGATCGCGCGACAGCCTCAGATCTCCCCAAACGTTCGCGAGCGTCGGTCACCCCTTGCTTTTTCCCATGGGTTCGTGTATTTCTGCCTGGCTGCAGGAGGTGATACTACGACGGAGGGAGGAGAGTATGAGACGTCATGTCGCGGCGTTTCTCTTTTTGCTGCTGGTCATCCCTCCATGGGTTCGAGCCGAAGAGCCGGTGGACTTGCACGCGATCGCGCGGATCAAACAGGAGGGATTTGGGAATTCCAAGGTCATGGAGATCGCGAGTTACCTGACGGATGTGTATGGGCCGCGGTTGACGGGCTCCCCCAATCTGAGAGCCGCGAGCGAGTGGGCGCGCCAGAAGTTCGCGGAGTGGGGGCTTGCGAACGCTCGACTGGAACCATGGGGGACCTTCGGACGAGGGTGGTCGGTCGAGCGGTTCTCCGTTGAGATGCTCGAGCCGACATACATGCCGATCATCGCCTACCCGAAGGCCTGGACGCCGGGGACCGAGGGAACGGTGGTGGGCTCTCTGGTGTTGGTCACACTCCGCTCGGAGGAAGATTTCGCCACGTACAAGGGGAAGCTCAAGGGGGCCATCGTCATGCTGCAGCCACCGCGTCAAGCGGTCACGCGCTTTGAGCCGGATGCGCGGCGACATAGCGAGGAGGATTTGAAACGTCTGGCGCAATCTCCGGAGCCGGGCGCGCGTCCTCCCATGGAAGTGCAACGAGAGGAGCTGCGCGCTCAGCGCGCCCTGCAGGAGAAGATCCAGCGATTCCTCCGTGAGGAAGGCGTGGCCGTTGTGCTGGAGCCAAGTCGCGGCGAGCACGGGACGATCTTCGTCACCGGAGGTGGATCCTATCGGATGAATGCCGAACCGGCCGTGCCGTCGCTCGTCGTCGCCATCGAGCATTATGCGCGGATCGCGCGATTGCTGGAGAAGAAGATTCCCGTGAAACTGGAGATCACCATCAAGACCCGCTTTCATGAGGACGACCTGCAGGGCTACAACGTGCTGGCGGAGATCCCGGGCGTTGATCCGAAGCTCAAGGATGAGATCGTCATGCTGGGCGCGCATCTGGACTCTTGGCATGCGGGTACGGGAGCGACCGATAACGCCGCCGGATCGGCCGTCGTCATGGAGGCCGTGCGGATTCTGAAAGCGATCGGCGTCCAACCGCGGCGCACGATTCGCGTCGCGCTCTGGACGGGAGAGGAGCAGGGGCTACTGGGCTCGCGCGCTTATGTGGAGAAGTATTTCGGCAATCCGCGCACGATGGAGCTGAAGCCCGATCACGCGAAGATCTCCGCCTATTTCAATCTCGATAATGGGACAGGTCGGATCCGCGGCATTTATCTCCAGGGCAACGATGCCGTGCGACCGATCTTCGAGGCCTGGCTGCGCCCCTTCCATGATTTGGGGGCGACGACGGTGACGATTCGCGGCACGGGCGGCACCGATCACCTCGCCTTCGATGCCGTAGGAATCCCCGCCTTCCAGTTCATCCAAGATCCGATCGACTATAGCACGCGCACCCATCACACGAATATGGATGTCTACGATCGGCTCCTGCCGGGCGACCTGATGCAAGCGGCCGTGATCATGGCCTCGTTCGTCTATCACGCGGCCATGCGCGATGAGAAGCTTCCTCGCAAACCGTTGCCCCGACCGCAGTCGGGGCCGCAGATTCCGCCGCAGGAGTGACGTCTCTCGCAGGCGCCCGCGTCATGGCCGGGAGGACTACGCGTCGAGCGCCTGGCGCACGGCGCGGGCCAACTCCCTCCGCTCGTAGGGTTTCTGTATGACGCCCAGAGCCCCTTGAGCGAGGAGTTCGGCGGCGACATGTTCGGGGCTATAACCGGTGATCAGCAGGATCTTCGCGTTCGGATTGATGCAGCGCAGTTGATGAAACGCCTCGTGCCCGCTCATGCGCGGCATGACGACGTCGAGCATGATCAAGTCGATCTGCGAATGCCAGGTCGCATAGAGGGTCACGCCCTCGTACCCATCTCGTGCGGTGAGCACGTGGTAACCGAGTGATTGCAACATCTGTCGGCCGAGTTCCAGGACGATGGGTTCATCCTCAATGAGCAGGATCGTCTCGTGCCCGCCGCGAATCTCCCCCTCTTCGAAAGGAAGTTCGCTCGGGATCGGCTGAGGCACAGTGGAGGGCAAATAGAGATGAAACCGAGTCCCGCGCCCCAATTCGCTCTCTACGTCAATCCATCCGCCGTGCGCTTTGATGATTCCGTACGCGACAGCCAGGCCGAGACCCGTCCCCTGGCCGACCTCCTTCGTGGTGAAGAACGGTTCGAAGATGTGAGGCAAGATGTGCGGGGGGATACCAGAGCCGGTATCGCTGAGCGTCAGCCGCACGAAGCGTCCCGGCCGAACATAAGGGACAGCCGGGGCTTCGACATCTACCGAGCGCGCTTCGATGCGCAAGCGCCCACCGGTCGGCATCGCATCGCGCGCATTGACGGCGATGTTGAGGAGCACCTGTTGGAGCTGGGACGGATCGGCTTCGATGAAGAGCGCCTCTTGTGGCAGATCCACCTCGATCTCGATATGCTCCGGCAACGTGCGCCTGAGTAAGGCGGCGAATTCGGTGAGAAAGTTGTGAAGGTCGCACTTCTCCCGCCCGCCCAGAGAGGGGCGGCTGAAGAGCAAGAGCCGCCGAACAAGATCGCGCGCTCGCGCCCCGAGCGAGAGGATGTGGCGCAGATATTCGGCGACCTCATGGCGCGGTCCCAGTTCCGTGAGCGCCAGCTCGGCGAACCCCAGCACCCCCGTGAGGATGTTGTTGAAATCGTGAGCGATGCCCCCGGCGAGCGTCCCGATGGATTCCATCTTCTGCGCTTGGTAGAGTTGCTCCTGCAGCTTCAGCCGAGCCTCCTCTTCACGAAGCCGTTCGATCTCAACGCCGACGCGTTGGCCGATGATCTGCAGCCAGTGCCCATCGGCTTCGGTGAACGCTCGCGGATGCTTCCCGAAGGCATTGATTATGCCCAACACTTCACCCGCGCTACCGAGGATCGGCGCGCCGATGTAGGATTCGATGCGAAGGGCGGCCAAGAGCTCGTCTTCGGGGAACACTCCCCACGCGCCGCACGGATACGCGCACCACTCGGCCCGCGACAGAACGTCCTCGCAGGGCGTGCCGCGCAGTGCGTAAGAGAGATCGTGCCGAAGCTCTCCATCGCTATAGAATGCCAACGCGCGTACCCGCGTGCCCCCTTCTTCCAGCACGCCGAGCAGGGCATACTCGACTTCGAAGAGTTGGGCGAGCGTGCGGGCCGCGTGATCGAACAGCTCTTGTCGCTGGAACCGGGTGACCAGGTCGTAGATGCGCGCCACGTGTTGGCGAGCGCGCCGCTCGGCTTCCTCAGCGCGCTTTCGCTCGATGATCACGGCGATGTGATTCCCGACGGCGGCCAAGAATTCCAGATCGTGATCCGTATAGGCGTGTTCGTCCTCATAGTGTTGGACGACGAGCACGCCGATCATCTCCTTCGGCGTGCGTAACGGCACGCCCAGCCAGCACGCTGCGGGTGTCCCCACGGTCCCCAATTCCCCTTGTTCGGCCAACCGGCGGCAACTCTCCCGCGTGAGCCGCTGCGGCCGCCCGGTCCGGAACACGTAGGCCGTCGCCGTTTTCTCCCCGCGCAAGGGGGGAGGAGGGGCATCGTATTGATCGGCGAAGTAGGGGAAGTGGAAAAATCCGGTTTGCGCATCGTAGAGGGCGATGAAGCAATTCTCCGCCGGGAGCACGCGCTTCAGAGCGCGATGAATCAAGGGGAACAACTCGTTGAGATCAGTGGTCGTCGTGGCCCCTTGCGTGATCTCCAGCATCGCTTCGCGCTCAGCCTCCGCTCGCTTCAGCGCGGTGATGTCCAGCACCGCGCCCTCGTAATAGAGCACGCGCCCCTCGGCATCGCGGACGACGCGCGCGACATCGTGGACCCAGAGCGTCCGCCCCGTGCGCGTTCGGAGGAGATGTTCATGTTCGAGGACCCCACGCTCCTCCAGCTGCCGACGCCACAGCTCGCGCTCCTGCGGGCGAGCCCAAACCTCTTGGGCGGGGGTGGCCAAGAGCGCCTCCACGTTCGGATATTCTAAGAGTCGCGCCAACGTGGGATTGGCTATCACCACTCGCCCTTCGGGCGTACTTCGGTAGATGCCGACGATCGTGTTCTCGAAGAGATCGCGATACTCCTTCTCGGAACGCATCAGCTCTTCGTAAAGGCGCACGCTCTGGATGACTTGAGCCGCTTGGTTGGCGAAGATGCTGAGCACGCGCGCGTCTTCAGGCGTGAACCCACCCGGCTTATCCAAAGCGTAGATGACGCCGATCGTCCTCCCCTCGGCGAGCATAGCCGTGGCCAGAAGGTTCTCGACGCCGACCTCTGAGGCGAGCGATTGCAAGGGGCGAGGGATCTCTTCCCGGCAATTGGCAATGAAGGGACCTTGCGTCCGCAGGTCCCAATAAGCCCGCAGTTCCTCGCTCACGACGTAGGAGACGGTTTTCGCCAGCACGTCCTCGACGCGATATCCGGGGAGTTCCGCGCGCAATGTCCGCGTCGCCGGATCATATGTGGCGATCACGCATCGCGTCGCGCCGATCAAACGGGCGATCAGCTCCGTCAGTTCCCCGTAAACCTTACGCAGGCTCCGAACCGAACCGAGCAGGCGCGCGATCTCGTAAAGCCCGTTCAGCTCGAAGAGCCGTCGTTGGACTTCTTGATAAAGGCTCGCGTTCTCCAGCACGATGGCCGCGTGCTCGGCGATCAATCGGGCGTACATCGCGTCTTCCGCCGTGAAGGCATTCGACCGCCTCGCGCTCAGGAAGAGCACGGCGATCGGTCGCTCCCGGGCGCACAGGGGGACGCCCAAGACGGAGCGAATGCCGAGCGCCTTCACGAGCTCCGTGGGGATGAGGTCGCTCTGCGTCGCATCCGAGATGATCAACGGGCCCGAGGCTTCCCGCAACTTCCATAGGATGGGGAATTCGGCGATCCGTTTCCCTTTCAGCGACCGGAGCAAATCGGCGCGTTCGGCATCCACATCATACGTCACGATGTCGAGGATCGTCTCCAGATTCCGATCCGGCACATACACGGTCGCTCGCTCTACGCGGAAGACCTCGACGCACTTCCGAACGAGGATCTCGAGCAGTTCCCGCAGATCGAGCGTGCGACTCATCGCCTGTACGAGCTCCTGCAGGGCCGCCGTGCGACGGCGAGCCTCCTCGATCCGACGCTTCACTTGTGATGCCCGGATCGCTCGTTCGACAATAGAGGGGAGCAATTCCCAATACCCCATCTCTTTGATCACGTAATCGGCAGCTCCCTGTTTGAGGGCTTCTACGGCGACGCGTTCGTTGCCAAGCCCCGTGATCAAGATCACCGGCACATCCAACTCTCGAGCGCGCACCGCACGGAGGAACTCCAAGCCGTCCATCCCGGGCATTCGATAATCGGCCAACACGATGTCGAAGGTCTCGCGCTCCAACGCGTTCAGGCCTTCAAGAGCCGTCGTGACCGCTGCGATGATGGTCTCTGAGCCCAGTCGGTCCTTCAAGGCCCGCATTTCGAGCATCCGGTGATCGGAATCATCTTCGATCAAGAGGATGCGATATCCCGACCGCACTTCCGGGGTCAAGGGCCCCTCCTCCATATCCCTGAGCGTCTTCTCCTGCATTTCGACCTCCTCTGTCTTCAGGGACTACTCCGCAGAGGCTTCGTGCGAAGCCCGGCTGGACTCCGGGCCCCGCGAAGCCCGCGTCTCTCATCTTGCTCCACCGAAGGAATGGCGGGCTCTCTTCCTACGGCGTCGGCCTCAAGAAGGCGGACTCCGGAGGTAGCGTATTGACCAGGATCCAATAGAGCTTCAGCTCTCGCACCTTCTGGACGAAGTCCTCGAACCGAATGGGCTTCACGATGTAAGAATTCGCGCCGTTCAGGTAACTCCGCAGGATATCGGCCTCCTGTTCGGAACTGGTCAACATGATGATGGGGATCACCTTCAGGATGGGATCGCTCTTGATCCTCTGCAGAACGTCCAGTCCATCCACCTTCGGCAACTTGATATCGAGCAGGATGAGCCCCGGACGGGGTGCCGATTCCGGATCGGTATATTTCCCTTGGCGGTAGAGATAATCGAGCGCCTCTTGCCCATCCTCGACGACCCGCACCTCGTTGAGGATGTTGTTCAACTCCAAGGCCCGCTTGATGAGCAGGATGTGATCGGGATTATCCTCGACAAGTAGGATCACGATGGGTTTCATCCGCTCCTCCTCCGCTCTGAAGATGTCGGTCCGCTCGGGCTTTCCATAGGGAGAGCCGGCTCCATCGCGTTTGACGGCTCCGGGGCGACGGGAAGAGTGAACCAGAACGTGCTCCCCTTTCCCAGCCCCTCTGATTCGACCCACACATCCCCCCCATGCGCTTGGACGATCCGCTTCACGATTGCCAATCCGACGCCTGTGCCCTCATCGCTGTGATATTTGCCCGCGACGCGGTAGAAGATCTCGAAGATCTTCTCCCGATGTTCGGGCGCGATGCCAATGCCGTTGTCGCGAACGAAGAAAGCGGCGACGCCCTTTTGCTCCTCGCGCACGCCGATCTCGATCTCCGGAGGAGTCTCCGGGCGGGAGAAGCGCAGCGCGTTGGAGAGCAGGTTCGCCCAGACTTGGCGAAGGCGCGTGCGTTCGCCGATGACCGTCGGGAGCGTGTCGGCGACGCGAATGCGCGCCTGTTTGAGTTCGATCTGTCCGTGCAGCTCGGCGAGCACTTCCTCGACGAGTTCGCGCATGGGGACCGGGCGATATGGCTCGCGCAGCCTCCCGATGCGCGACAGCTCCAGCAGCTCGGCGATGAGTCGCTGCATCCGTTCCGCGTTGGCTTGAATTCGCTCCAAGTAAAAGACGGCGTTCGGGGAGAGGTTTTCTTCCAACTCTGCCCGAAGCAAACTCGCGAGTCCTTGCAGGGAGATGACGGGGGCTTTCAGGTCATGCGAGATCGTGTAGATGAGCGACTCCAACTCTTCCGCCTTCTCCACAAGCTGGCGCGTACGCTCGGCGACGCGCTGCTCCAGCTCTTCCGCTCGGCGTCGCAGACGCGCCGTGCGCCACCGATGGCCCCCGTAAAACAGGCCCAGGAGTCCGATCCCCGCCATCCCCCAGAACCACCACTTCTGCCAGAACGGAGCGCGAATCGTGAAGGCGAACGAAAGTGGTGACGACCACGCTCCTCGATACTTCCGAGCGCGCACCTCAAGGACATACGAACCCGGCGGCAGATTGGGGACGCGCAGCTCCCGACCTTCCAAAAGCGTCCATTCGTCTTGGAACCCCTTCAGCCGATATTCGATCTGCACCTGGCGTTCATTGAGAAACGACAGGGCCGCGATCCGCGCGATCAGGGTATTGTCCGCATAGCCGACCTCCTGGCCGCGGGCCTCCGCCAGCGCCGTCGTGGGAAAAGACCGAGCGCCGAGTCGCAGCTCTTGGAAGAGAAGGGTTGGCGGAGCGCCACGCGTCAGATCGAACCGGGGATCGTAGCGGCTCAAGCCCCCCATCGTCCCAAACCAGAGCGTGCCGTCGGCATCCTCCCAGAACCCCCCGGCGTTCGATTCCGGATCCGCGTACCCTTCTTCCACGCCGTAGTTGATGAACGTCGTGCCGTCGAAGCGATCCACGCCGCGCGCCGTGCCGATCCAGATGTTCCCCCGGCGATCCGCGCCGAGCGAATACACGGCATCGTTGGCCAACCCCTCGCGCGTCGTGTAGTGCCGAAAGGTCTTTCCGTTGAAGCGCGTCACCCCATGCGAGGAATGATATCCGAACCAGATGTTCCCGCGCGCATCCTCGCAGAGGAAGTACGGTTGATCGCTCGCCAATCCATCGCGCGTCGTATAGGTGCGCCAGCTTCGGCCGTCCCATCGCGAGAGCCCCCGATCTCCGGAGATCCACACCCATCCGCGCCGATCCACGAGAATGCGGGCGTTCGAGAACGTCTGACCCTCGACTTGAACCGGCTCTAGGTGCGATCCCGTCCACTTGAAAACGCCTCCGGGCATGGTCGCGATCCAGATCGCGCCCGCGCGATCCTGAGCCAAGGCGACCGTGAGGCCAAGACGAGCGAGCATCGGGTCTTTCCGAAAGCGCGCGCCGTCAAAGAGCGTGATCCCCACGCGCGTCCCAATCCACAGCCACCCCCGGCGGTCCTCCAAAAGGGCGAAGACGTAATCGTCCGTCAGCCCATCCCGCCGCGTGAAGTTTCGCCATCGGGTGCCATCGAAGCGGCTCAACCCTCTACTGGTTCCCACCCAAAGCCATCCCCGATGATCCCGCACAATGGGGCGTACGACATTGGAGCCGAGGCCATCCTCAGTGCGGTAGATCGTGAACGCGCGGCTGTGGAATTTGTAGAGCCCGCCCAGAACGCCGATCCAGAGGACGCCCTCGCGATCCTCCAAAAGGGCGCGCACATCAGGGTAGCGGAGTCCGTGAGCCGCCGCGAGCGTCGTGAGGCGACCGCCCTCGATCTTGATCAACCCCTGCGGTGTCCCGGCCCACACAATGCCGAAGCGATCCGCGCATAACGCGACGACAGGGTGAGGCGTGGCATACTGCTTCGTCAAGCGTCCTCTCTCGTACGCGCGCACACCCGCGCTCGTCCCCACCCAGAGGCGATGTGTTCGATCTTCGGCGAGCGCACGGACGCTTCGGCCGCGTAGGCCTTCTGAATCAAACGCGACGAAGCGCGACCCCGTCCAATAGGCGAGTCCGGCTTCCATCCCCACCCAGAGCCGACCCTGCGCATCCACGAGAAGCACATTGACGCGCGGGTCCGGAAGCCCATCCGCCACCGTATAGGTGTGCCACTGCCGACCGTCATAGCGACTGAGTCCTCGGTGCGTTCCGCACCAAATTCTCCCCTCCCGATCTATCGCGAGCGCCGTGACGCGATTATCGGCTAATCCGTCGGCCATCGTATGAGCGCGAAATTGTCGCCCATCCCAGACGAAGACGCCGCCCAGCGTCGCGATCCACAAGTGCCCGCGCGCGTCCTCGGCAATGGCGTTGATCCAATCCTACGCGAGCCCTTGGGCGGGACCGTAGACGGCGATGGACGCGCCGTCATATCGGTTCAGCCCCGCTTGCGTCCCGATCCAGAGATATCCCGCTCGATCCTGATAGAGCGCTTGCACAGCGGCCTGTGAGAGCCCCTCGGTCGCCGTGTAGCGGCGGAAATGGTACTGTTCAGCCATCGCCGAGGAAGCCACGACCAGAAGGCCGATGCCGCTGATCCTCAAACGCCTGCCCAGTGACGGGCATCGCCGTGCGAATCGGATGAGGATCCGCCCTCCGCCCCTTCCGCGGTGCCCTGTGAGCGCACGCGATCCTCGACGTCCCCCCATCGCCCTCTTCATCCGTCCGTCGAACGCTTCTTCAGTTTTTGAAGCTCGCCTTTTGTGGCGCGCCGTCGCGCCTGGAGTGCGCGACGGCAGCGTTCCTCTTGTACCTTTCGCCACCGGTCAATGGATTCCTTGTTGAATCGCCAGTCCGTCCCGATCTTGAAGGCCGGCAGCTCCCC
>Ga0073930_1002063_pt1 | contig 14718 bp, 9 predicted proteins | sample DewCreD2012metaG_5_FD_76968 | JGI IMG/M metagenome (GOLD analysis project Ga0073930, IMG submission 76968) | Hot spring sediment bacterial and archeal communities from British Columbia, Canada, to study Microbial Dark Matter (Phase II) - Dewar... ...
GATGAAAGCCGCCCGCTTGCGCCACGGGCACTATGTCCAGGCCCAATACGATCGGGGCGCGTTCCGCCCCCTGCCGCCCCCGGTCACGCCCGACGGCCATATTGACCCCTTTGGCTACTATGCCATTGCCGTAGAAGCGTTTCTCCCTTGCGAAGGGCGCCTTGACCGGGACACCGATGTGCGCCAGGTGATCTACGAAGCGCCGGGCAGGAGTGACATCGGCGGGACATATTATCGGACCTATTCCGACCTGGTGGGCTATCGCCCGCTGGACCAGGAGATCGGCGCCTGGCTGCGCCAGAATCTACTGGAGGAGACCCGGCGCTACGTGGCGGCGATAGAGTGCCTGAACCCCTGGTGGTACTGGAGCGACTTCGCGCCGGAGACGGTGGGGCACGGCCAGGAGCGCTACACCTCGCCCTTCCTCTCCTTCTCCATGTTCCAGGTGAAAGCCTACGTCCTGAACGCGCCGTACAGCGAACTGGTCCGGGAGCTGCCCTGGAGCTACGCCGAGACCGGCTACCGCGACCGTTACCGCCTGCTCAACCTGATCGCGCTGTTGCGGGCGCCGGGTGCGCCGCCCAATTGGCGGGCCGTCGCCCGGCCGCCTCTGCCCTTCTACCTGCCCCTCTTGTATAAGGCCCCACCATGAAGGAGTGACGAAGACCTACCCCCGACCCCCCCCCATCAAGGGGGAATGGGCTTCTGGCAGCCTCCTCACGGGCCGGTTATAATTGACCGCAATGAACACCGCTGAACTGGATGAAGCCCTGGCGTTCGCCTGCGCCCTGGCCGACGACGCGGCGCAACGGCTGCTCGGCTACTTCGGACAGGTGGAGGGCGAACGCAAGGCCGACGGCTCGCTCGTGACCCCGGCCGACCTGGAGGTGGATCGGGCCTTGCAAGCGGCCATCCGCGCCCGTTTCCCCGATCACGGCATCATCTCCGAGGAAAATAGCGCGCTCTACAGCGGCGAGGCGCTCTGCTGGGTGCTTGATCCGCTGGATGGGACCGTCAATTTCGTCTGGGGCCTGCCCGTCTGGGGCGTCTCCATTGCGTTGGTGGAGCAGGGCGTGCCCGTGGTCGGCGTGGCCGACTTCCCTGTTTTGCGCCAGCGCTTTACCGCCCGGCGTGGCGGTGGCGCCTTCCTCAACGACCGCCCCATCCGCGTCCGCCCCGATGTTCGCCCCGACTTCAATGCCCTGATCGGCCTGGACTCACGGGCCTACCGCCGCGCCTTTGTGAACACCTCGCTGAAGGTGCGCATCCTGGGGTCCGCCGTGTACGATCTGCTTATGGTGGCCAGGGGGAGCGAGATAGCCTGCACACAGTCGGCGGTCAAGCTCTGGGATGTGGCGGCGGCCTGGTTGATCGCGGAGGAGGCCGGCGCGGCTATCGCCAACGCCGAGGGGCCGCCTTTCTTCCCCCTCCAGCCGGGCAGCGACTATAAGCTGGTTCGGGCGCGCACCACCGCCGCTGCCAGTCGGACGCTCTGGCAGATGGTGGAGGCGGCCTGGCAGCCCCGCGCCCGGGCCGCCGAGAGTAAATAGGCCACCATGAACACGCTCAGCCTGGGGGACATCTACCTGGCGCAGGCCCGGCTGCGGCCCTACATTGAGAGCACGCCGCTTGTGCCCGCTGGCGACCTGCCCGGCATGCATGCCCCTGCCGCGATCTACCTCAAACTGGAGAACCTGCAACGCACGCGCTCCTTCAAGGTGCGCGGCGCATTGAACAAGTTGCTCGCCCTCTCGCGGGAGGCGCGGGCGCGCGGCGTCGTGGCGGCCTCAGCGGGCAACCATGCCCAGGGCGTGGCCTATGGCGCCCGCTTGCTCGGCGTCTATGCGCTGATCGTCATGCCCCAGGGGACGCCCCAGGTCAAGGTCAAAGCGACGCGGGCCTATGGCGCCGAGGTGCTCCTGGAAGGGGCCAGCTATGAGGAGGCCGAGGCGCGAGCGCGGGCGCTGGCCGAGGAGCGCGGCCTGGCCTATGTCTCCCCTTACAATGACCCCGCCGTGATCGCCGGGCAGGGGACGATTGGGCTGGAGATCATCGCGGCCCTGCCCGACGCGGCGCAAGTGCTGATCCCGGTGGGAGGTGGCGGGCTGGCGGCAGGCGTGGGCCTGGCCTTGCGCCGGCTCCGACCGGGCGCCCGTCTGCTCGGTGTCAGTTCGCGGGCGACCCCGGCCATGTACAACCGGCTGAAGGGCACCTCCCTGCCGCAGTTGCCCACCCTGGCCGAGGCCTGGCCGGTGAGATTGAGCCGGGCGCGATCACGGTGGAGCTCGCCCGCCAACTCCTGGATGACATCGTGCTGGTGGAGGAGACCGATCTGGCGGCGGCCATGGTCTGGATGCTGCGTGAGCACGGCTGGGTGATTGAAGGCTCAGCCGCCGCGGGCATCGCCGCGCTCCTCAGCGGCAGGGTCCAGGCCGAGGGCCTGACCGTGGCCATTGTCACCGGCGGGAACGTGGACTTTGAGCGGCTGCATCAGGTCATCTGCGCCGCTCAGCCGCCGTGATGCGTTGCTCCCCGCGACCCGGCACCCCTCCCCTCATAAGGGAGGGGCAGGGAGAGAGGTGAGAGGGGGCCGGGAAAGAGGTGAGGCGCCACGATTGCAGCAGGCTCTGCCCGGCCACCCAGGCGAAACCCGCCATGTAGATCAGCATCCAGGGCACCAGCGCCCACTTTTGGGCGGCCAGCATCGCCAGCGCGCTCAGCCCGGCGAAGGCGCTCAGCCCCAATTCCACCCAGGCCAGCGGGCTGTGCCGCAGCGCATAACCGCTTTGTCGCCACTCTTCCCCCGCGGCGCGCACATTGAACTTGGGCGTGCGCTCAAAGCGGTTGGGCCGGCCCAGCAGCGCCTCTACTACCGCCAATGTGTTGACCAGGGACAGCCCCGCGCCCAGCAGCAGGAGCACGGGTAAGGCCAGCAGCCGCCGCATGGGGCGGGGCTGCTGGCCGAGCTGGCTGCTGACGATCAGCAGGAACGGCCCCAACGTCGCCAGCCAGGCCCAGGAGAGCGCCCGCGGCCCCGCCCCTCCCGACCAGGCGATCAGAGGGGCCAGCAGCAGGATCAACAGCGTCACGGGCTGCATGAAATACAGGGAGAGGTGCAGCAGGCCCTCTCCCTTGACCCACAGGGGCTGTCGGGAGCGCAGCAGCGGCCCGCCCAGCTTGCGCAGGGTCTGGATGGCGCCTTTGGCCCAGCGGAACTGCTGGCGCTTGAACGCATCCATCTGCACGGGCAACTCGCCCGGCACCACCAGGTCGGGCATAAAGACCACGCGCCAGCCGGCCAGTTGAGCGCGGTAGGTGATGTCCAGGTCCTCGGTGATCGTGTCGGCGCTCCAGCCCACCTCCTCCAGGCAGCGCCGGCGCCAGATGCCGCCGGAGCCGTTGAAGCTGATGAAGGCGCCCGAGGCCTGGCGCGCGGGTTGCTCCACCACGAAATGCGCGTCCAGGAGCACGGCCTGCGCCTGGGTTAGCAGGGAGTAATCCGGGTTCAGGTGCCCCCAGCGGGCCTCCACGCAGCCGACCCGGGGATCGGCGAAGGTGGGCAGGGTGCGCCGCAGGAAATCGGGCGGGGGGACGAAATCGGCGTCAAAGATGGCGATGAACTCGCCCTGGGCCTGGGCCAGCCCGGCGGCCAGCGCCCCAGCTTTAAAGCCCTCGCGCCTGTCGCGGTGCAGATGGACGACGTTGAAGCCACACGCCCGGTACTGGGCCACCAGTTGTGCGGCCAGTTCCACTGTGGCATCATCGGAATCATCCAGGACCTGCACCTCCAGCCGGTCGCTGGGGTAATCCAGGGCGGTCACCGCCGCCAGCAGCCGCTCAATCGTGTGGACCTCGTTGTAAATAGGCAGTTGAACGGTGACCGATGGCAACGGGCCTTCATCCTTCGGCCTCCGCCCGTCGTCCTCCGTCCTCCGCCCCCCGAACCGGCTGAGCCAGTAGATCGCGGTCAAGATCAGGCTGTTGCAGCCATATAGAGTCAAAAGCACGATCAAAGAGACATACAGTGCTTCCAGGAATACATGAGTCATAGGTCATCGGCGTCGTTGGTGTAGGGGCAAAGCGCCGCCCCTACGGGTTTGGCTGCCCACTAGAGATGGGCAGTTGAGAGGAACAGGATGAACATCATCGCCTGAAACGTTAAAGGATCAAACGTCTGAGTCCTCAGTATAATCGCAGGCGGGGCCGATGTCAAACCCGGCACCCCTCCGGGATTGCCAGCAATGGCGGGCCGCCGGCCCGCAGTTCGCCTTGTGCCGCACTGTGACCTGTGGGCTATTGACCGCCTATACCCTTCCCCTGTTAACTGAATCTTGGTTGTGATCATACAAAACAATAGCAAGACATGGCATCTCAACTGACGCCTCGCCCCAATCCTCTCCCACAAGGGGAGACAGGGCCACCTCCCTCCCCCATCCAGGGGGAGGGAGCATACCCTTCTCACCCGCCCACGCCTGTGGCGCTCCGCCCGGACATCCTGGAGCACATCCCAGAGGCGGTGATCGGTGTTGATCATCGCGGGCGCATTTTCTACTGGAATCGCCGCGCAGAGGCTATCTTCGGCTGGACGGCTGAAGAGGTGCTGGGGCGACAACTGAAGCGCCTGCACCTGGTCGCGGGGGACAGCGGACGCAACAAGTCCCCGTCTGGCAGCCCATGGACATCGCTGGGAAAGGAAACCGAGTGGAAATGCGTCTCCAAATCGGGGCAGCGGCTGATCGTGAGAGGGAAGGTGCTCCCTGTGGGCGGCGCGCCCCGGCCTGAATGGGAGGGGCAGCCTGCATCGGACCGCTGGCTGATCATCGCCCAGGACGTGACCGGGATGCGGCGAGCGGAGCGCCGCGCCGCGCAGCTTGCGGTGATTAACGCCATCATGCGGCGGATCAGCACCACGCACGACCTCCATGCGATCGCGCAGACGGTGGCGGAGGCGCTGCACGAGCACCTGGGCTTCAGCCGTGTGACGGTGCTGTGGCTGGACCAGGCCACCCAGGAACTGGTGCTGGTGGCCCACCGGGCCACCAGCGATCCGGCGCCGCCAAGCTACCGACAGGCGATCACCGTTGGCGTGATGGGGCGGGCGGTGCGCACGGGGCAACCGCAATTGGTCCGCGATACGCGCCGTGACCCGGATTACATCGCCTCCAATCGCCCCAGGCGTTCGGAGTTGTGCGTGCCCATCCGGCATGACGGCGAAGTGTTGGGGGTCATCAATCTGGAGGATGAACGGCCAGGCGCGTTTGACGAAGATGACCTGGAGAGCGTCCAGACCATTGCCGATGGGCTGGCGATGGCGCTGGAAAACGCGCGGTTGCTGAAAGAGGGGCGCCGCGCTTCAGAGGAGTTAGAGCAGAGGGTACAGGCACGCACGCGCGAACTTAACGCCGTGCGCGAGACGCTGCTGGACATTACCGCCCAACTTGACCTGCCCCAGGTGCTCCAAGCCATCGCCGAACGCGCCGCCAACCTGGTCTCGGCCAAAGGCGGCCTCATTGAATTGCTGGACGCCGAGCGCAACGAACTGGTATACCTCGCCAGCTATGGCATTGAGCGCGACTACACCGGCTGGCGGCTGGCGTTGGGCGAGGGCTTGTCCGGGCGGGTAGCCGCCAGCGGGCAGCCGATCATCGTGGATAACTACCAGACATGGGAGGGCCGGGCTGCGATCTACGCTGGAGAACCCTTTACCGCCCTGGCCGGCGTGCCGCTGGAATGGCAGGGCCAGGTGATCGGCGTGCTCAGCGTCGTAGATGACATCGCCGAACGCACATTCACCCAAGAGGATGTACGCCGCCTGATGCTGCTCGCGCCCCAGGCCGCCATCGCTATCGTCAGTGCCCAGCTATATGAGGAGGAGCGCCGCGCCCGCACCCAGGCCGAGACCCTGCGGGAGCTGGCCGAGGTGGTCAGCACCTCGCTGAACCTGCGCGAGGTGCTGCGCGCCGTCGTGGTCAAAGCGGCCGCCGCTTTGGGCGTCAAACGGGCCTCCCTCGCGCTGGTGGACAGCCGGCGCAGCGTATTACAGGGCATTGCCGCCACCCCTGTGCCTGAATTGAGCCACCTGTGGCCGCTGTGGAAACAGTTGGCCCTTCCTATAGCCGATTTTACCGCGATGGCCCCTGCGGTCGTGGCCGGCCAGGCGGTCGTCTATCCCGATGCCCTGGCCGACCCCCACATGCACGCCTTCGCCGAGACGTTCCACCTGCGCTCATTGCTGATCGCCCCCTTGTACAGCAAAGCGCAATTCTTGGGGATATTGGCCTTTGACCAGCCCGGCGAGTTGCACCACTTCAGCAACGAAGACATCGCCCTGGCGCGGGCCGTCGCCCACCAGGCCGCCATCGCCGTGCGCAACGCCCAACTCTACGCCGATGCCCAGGCCAAAGCCGAACGCCTGGCGGTCGTCAACGCGCTGGACCGCGCCATCTATCAGGGCAGCCTGGACCTGCGCCAGCTCTTTGAGACCTTCGCCGCCCAGGCCAGTCGGCTGGTGCCTTACGACCGCATGTCGCTGGCGTTCCTGGAAGGCGATCAGTATCATCTTCTGGCGGTTGAGCCTGGCCTGTCGCCGGGCATAGGCAAGGAGATGTGGCTGCCGCGCCAGGGCACGTCCTTTGATTGGGCTATTGAGCACCACCAGACGCTGCTGCGCCCCGACATCACCCAGCCGCCCCATTTCAGCACCGATGCCCTGCTCATCCCGGCGGGGGTACGCTCCATGGTGGTCGTGCCGTTAGTGGCGCGTGGACGGGCGCTAGGGACATGGAATATGGCCCGCTGCCAGCCCCATGCCTTCTCCCCTGAGGAGATTGAGGTCTTTGAAACGGTCGCCGGGCAACTGGCCATCGCCCTGGACAACATCCGCCTGCACCAGGACCTGGCCGCGCAGGCGGCGCGACTGCGGCAGGCCTACAGTCAACTGGAACAGGCCGACCGGCTCAAGGACGAGATGATCCAGAACATCTCCCACGAACTGCGCATGCCGCTGACAATTGTGCGCGGCTACCTGGAGCTTATCCTGGATGGCACGTTGGGCGAGGTTCCACCTGGGTTAGAGGAGGCCCTGCGCACGGCCAGCCGCCGCACGGACGAGATCGTGGAGATCGTGGAGCGCATCACCACCTTGCACGGCCTGCGCCTGGGTGGGCTGGACCTGGAGCGCCTCTCCCTGTCCACGCTGGTGCGGCAGGCCGCCAGCATCGCCCAGCGGGCCGCCCAGAACGCCGGTATGACATTACAGGTGGCCCTGCCGGATGAGGAGCTTTATGTGCAGGGGAACGCCGAACGGCTGTTGCAGGTGGTCAGCAGCCTGCTGGACAACGCCATCAAGTTCAACCGGCCTGGCGGGCATATCCTTGTCACGGCAAGGGAGGATAATGGCCTGGTCACGGTGGAGGTGACGGACACGGGCATCGGCATCCCGGCGGACAAGCTGGATGAGGTGTGGGAGCCTTTCTACCAGGTGGACGGCTCCACCACGCGGCGCTACGGGGGGATGGGTGTGGGGTTGGCCCTGGTCAAGGAGGTCATTGAGGCGCACGGCGGCGTGGTGTGGGTACGCAGCGCGGAAGGGCGGGGCAGCACCTTTGGCTTCAGCCTGCGGAGGAGCCCATGAAGGGGGCGATGCAGCGGATAGAGCGGTTGCTAAGCTGGGCCGTCCCGGCGACCGGCGATGAGGAGAGCCGGCAGCGGGGGCGGCTGTTGTTCGCCATCGTGGGCGTGGCCCTGGCGCTGAGCCTCCTGGACCTGGGCGTTCTGCTGAATTGGGGGCGCGGCGCGGTGCTGGCCGAGCACCGCGCCTTCATCCCCATGCTGCTGGCGTTCCTCCTGGTGTTCCTGCTGTGTGTCCTGTTCTTGCGCCTGGGCCGGGTCAGGCTGGCGGGCATGTTATATCTGATGGACTTGCAGGCCATGGTCGCCTGGACGGCGGTCCTGGCGGGCGCCCCGCTCTGGGAGGCGCTGATCTTCTTCATCCCCGTCGTTGTCATCGCCTTCTTGCTCCTGGGCGCGCGCGCCAGCCTGCTCTTCGCCGGCTTTTCCGCCGGCCTGCTGGCAGCGTTGGGTTGGGCCAACGCGCAGGGCTGGATCACCGCCCCCGCGCCCGGCTCCGCGGCACGGCGCATCGCCGCCCTCATCGGCCATTCCAACTTCACGGTGGTGGTCATCCTGGCCCTCGTTCTCCTGGCCGGTCAACTGGAACGTGCGCTGCGGGAAGCACGCCAGCGCAATCGGGAACTTCTCCTGCTCAATCAGGAACTGGCCCGCCTTAAGGCGTTCAACGAACGCATCGTGCAGACGCTGGAGGAGGGGATCGCGGTCATAGATGCGCAGGGCGCGCTGACCTTCGTCAACCCGCGCCTGGCTGACATGCTCGGTTATACTCAGGCCGAGCTTATTGGACGCCATCTGTGCGACCTGGCCGATCAGGTGGTTGCCGCAGGGTCACGCGCCCTGGTAGAGGCCCAGCACGCCCAGCGCCCCCAGGGCATCAGTGGCCGCTATGAAGCCCTGCTGTACACCAGGGACGGGCGCGAGTTGCCCGTGCTCATCGCCGCCACGCCGCTGTTTGAGGAAGGGCGCTATGTGGGCACGCTGGCGGCGCTCACGGACATCAGCGCCCGTGTGCGCCTGGAGGCGCTTCAGCGCGAGTTCATCGCCGTCGCCTCCCATGATTTGCGCAGCCCACTCCAGTCCATTGTGGGCTACCTGGACCTGGTGTTAACGGACGAGGACATGGATGCGGCCACGCAGCAGGAGTTCATCCAGATCGCCCGCAACGAGAGCGAACGGCTGATCCACCTGGCCAACAGCGTGCTGGACCTGACGCGGCTGCAAGCCGGGCAGATGCCCCTGAACCTGGCGCCTGTGGACGTGCGCCCGCTGATTGAACAGGTCACCAGCGAAATCTGGCCGCTGGCCCAGCGGAAGCGCATTGCGCTGCTGACCGAGACCGCGCCCGATTTGCCCCTGGCGCGAGCGGACGCAGAGGGCTTCAGCCGCATCCTGAGAAACCTGCTGACCAACGCGGTGAAGTTTACGCCGGAAGGGGGGACGGTGCGGCTGGTGGCTGCGGGCCAGGATGGCCAGGTGCTGGTTCAGGTGTGCGACAATGGGCCGGGCATCCCCGCCGAGGAGCTTCCCAGGATATTTGAGCGCTTCTATCGCGGGGCGAATGCGCGGGACAGGCTGGGAGCCGGGCTGGGGCTGGCGATTGCGCGCCAGCTTGTGGAGGCCCTGGGGGGCCGTATCTGGGCGGAGAGCACGCCCGGCCAGGGCAGTGTGTTTTCCTTCACCTTGCCTGTAGCTGTGCCCGTGACGGAGGGAGAAGTCAGCTATCCGTAGTTAGTCGTCAGACGGCGAACGACGAAGGGGGAGATGGGGATGAATGCGCGTATCCTGGTCGTGGACGATGACCCGGAGATCGTGAATTTGTTTGCTTATGCGCTGCGGCGGGCGGGCTACCAGGTGGAGGGGGTGTTGGATGGCCGGGCGGCGCTGGAACGCGCCCGTCAAGCGCCCCCTGATCTGATCCTCCTGGATGTGATGATGCCGGGGATAGATGGGTACGAAGTGGCGCGGCAACTGCGGGCCGAAGCCGCCACAGCGGCCATCCCTATCGTGATGCTGACCGCACGGGCGCTGATCGCCGACCAGGTTGAAGGGCTTCAGGCGGGGGCAAACAGCTATCTGGTCAAGCCGGTCACGCCCTCGGTGCTGGTGAACAGGGTCAAAGAAATCCTCGCCACCCCCTGACCCCTCACCCCACCAGGGCGTAGGGGCGCACGGCCGTGCGCCCCTACAATCGCCAGCCCCAAGCCGTCCCTAAATTGAAACACCCCTTCGCCCCTCTCTGTTTGACACCCTTGCCTGGCCGGACTATAATGTGCCCACCCCCAATAGGGGGTTGATCCTGGCTATCGGACCACCTTCCAGCTATCAGCGTTCAGCCATCCGCTCCCAGCTTTTTATTGTGGGGGCTGTAGGGACGACCGGCCGGCCGCCCCTACAGGCGTGCTCAAAGCGGATAGTCCATCGCTATGATGAATCTGGCGAGTATCGCCGTAAATGTATTATGGGTGTTCGGGCTGGCGGTCATCCTGGCGGCCCTGGGCTACTCCGACTGGCTTGCCCGCGAGAGAGGAATGGGGTTACGCCAGGCTCTTTCACAGCGGGGGTTCGTGATCGCCACCAGCATAGGTCTGGCGCTCGTCGCCCTGGGCCTGGCCGGGGGTGCGCAGGGCACAGCGCGCCTGTTGTGGCTGATCTTAACGCTGGTCTGTGGCCTCCAGGCCTGGCGCGCCTGGCGGGCCTGGAACGCAACGTAAGGGGGACAGCAGGGGTTCTATCCCCCTCTCCCGCAGCGTGGGAGAGGGGCCGGGGGTGAGGGCAATAGCCTTGTTGGGCTATTTCACAACGCACGAGAAAAGCGTATTATAAAGCATAAGAGGGTAGAACAGGATCAAGGAGAATGGATCACCAGTGGACCGAGGCGTTGCCGGTTGTGGCGCACCCGCCAACGCAAGAAGAGGAGGCCAGCGCCATACAATCTGTGACCCACAACCGGCGGTCGCTGATCCTGCGGACCTCGGTCGGGCTGGTCCTGGCTGCGGCGGGCCTGGCCTGGGCGCTGCGCGATGTCGGATTTGACCAGGTGGTGCAGGTTTTCGGCTCTATCCGCCTGTTACCGGCGCTCGCCGCTTTCGCCTGCTCGGCGATGGTGGCGGTGCTCAAGGCCGCCCGCTGGCGCTGGCTCTATTATCCCCACCATCGCCGTTTGATCTACCGCCATGTGTTCTCCACCCTGGTCATCGCGCAGATGATCAACAATCTCTCCCCGGTGCGTATCGGCGAGATCGTCCGCATTTTGCTGATCCATCGCCGCGCTGGGGTGGGCAAAGCGGTCACGCTCAGCACCATCGTCGCCGAGAAGGTCATGGACCTGCTGTGCCTGAGCGCGCTCGTTCTGGCCGCGCTGGCGGCGACACGCGAATGGGCGGCGATGCGCCTGGGGCTGGCGTTGGTCGCGGGAGGGGGGCTGGCGCTGGCGGGCCTGAGCTGGCGCCGCCGGTGGTTGACGCCCTGGTTTGAGCGGCTGGTGCGCTTTATGCCCCTGCGCTGGCAGGACAAAGTCCTCAAGACGATCCACGCCGTGCTCTCGGCGTTTGAGCCTCTGTCCGAACTGCGGGGGCTTGTGCCGGTGCTCGGCCTGAGTATTGTGATCTGGCTGCTGAGCGCACTCTCCTTTCACACGGCGCTCCTGGCGTTCGGGCTGGATTTATCCTGGACCGCGCCGGTTGCCCTGCTGGCCGCGCTCCAGGGCGCCGTCTCCATTCCCTCGTCGCCGCCCGGCTATGTGGGGGTGATTGAGGCGGCGGCCACCACTGTGCTGGAGAGCACTTATCAGGTGCTGCCCGCCGTGGCCTTCAGCGCCAGCATCCTGATCCATCTGGTTGCTGTCGGGCCCGTGCTGATCTTTGGCGGGCTGTCGCTGATATTAGCGTTCAGTGCTCAGCGGTCCGCTTTAAGCGGCTACGCAGGCGTGTAAGGGCGATGTAGGGGCAGGCGTCCTGCTTGCCCTGCGCTCCTACGCGGACTGCCGGTGGCTGCACGCTGACAGCGAATACGGAGATGCAGGTACAGGCGCCTGAATTCAGCGTGGTCATCCCGGCACATAATGCCAGCCGGACGATCACGGAATGCCTTGATGCGCTGGCGGCGCAGACGGTCGCGCCGGAACGCTTTGAGATCGTCGTGGTAGACGACGGCTCCACCGACGGGACGGCCGAGGTGGCCCGCACCTGGTTTGCCCGTCACCCGCATATCTGCGGCCTTGTGCTCACCCAGCCCAAAGCGACCCCTGCCGCGGCGCGCAACCGGGGCGTGGAACGGGCGCGTGCCCCCCTGATCTTATTCACCGACGCGGACTGCGCGCCCGCGCCGAACTGGATAGAGGCGATGGAGGCCGCCTTCACCGACCCGGAGGTGGTGGGGGCCAAAGGGACGTACCGCACGCGGCAGTCGGCGCTGGTCGCCCGCTTCGTCCAGGCCGAGTACGAAGACAAGTACGACCTGCTGGCCACCCAGCCGCGCATTGACTTCATTGACACCTACTCCGCCGCCTACCGCCGCGATGTGTTCCTGGCCAACGACGGCTTTGACGAGGTCTTCCCCTACCTGGAAGACCAGGAATTCTCCTTCCGGCTGGCGCAGCGCGGCTACACGCTCGTGTTCCAGCCGGAGGCGGTCGTCTATCACCGGCACGCGCCCACCGTGCGCAGCTACTTCCGTAAGAAGTTCATCATCGGCTTCTGGAAGGCGCAGGTCGCCCGCCGCTATCCGGAAAAGGTCTTCCGCGACTCGCACACCCCGCAGGTGATGAAAGTGCAGATCGCGCTTCTGGGGCTGTCGGGCCTGTTGGGCCTGGGCGGCCTGGCCCTTCGCTTCGCTGTAGCCCAGGCGTCACGCCTGGGCTTCGGCACCGCCCCGGCGCTGTGGGCAGCGGCGCTGCTCCTGTTCGCCCTGCTGCTGGCTTCCACCCTCCCCTTCACGCTGAAAGCCTGGGGCAAGGATCGCTCTGTGGCCCTGGCCTCGCCCGCCCTGCTCGTCGTGCGGGCGCTGGCGCTGGGGTTGGGCTACACCTGGGGGACGTTGCGCCTGCCCGCCGGCGTGGTGGAAGGCCAGTCCACGATCAGCGGGCTGAACTGGTGGATCAAGCGGACGATGGACCTGATCGGTGCCTTGATCGGGCTGGTGGTTCTGGCCGTGCTCCTCCCCTTCATCGCCATCGCCATCAAGCTGGATTCCCCTGGCCCGGTGTTTTTCGTCCAGGAGCGCGTGGGCGAGAATGGGCGATGCTTCCGCATGGTGAAGTTCCGCTCTATGGTGGCCGACGCGGAAGAACGCCTGTCCGAGGTGGTGGACCTGGACGCGCTGCCTGAGCCCGTGTTCAAGATCAAGGACGACCCCCGCGTCACGCGGGTGGGTCGCTTCCTGCGCCGCACCAGCCTGGACGAACTCCCCCAGGTCTGGAATGTGTTCAAAGGCGAGATGAGCCTGGTCGGGCCGCGCCCTGAAGAATTGCGCATCGTCCAACGCTACAACGACTGGCACCGCCGGCGGCTGGCGGTGAAACCCGGCCTCACCGGCCCCATGCAGATCAACGGCCGGGGCGACCTGCCGTTGGAAGAACGTGTGAAGCTGGAAATTGATTACATTGAGCACTATTCGGTCTGGCGAGACATCCAGATCCTGGCGAAGACGATCCCCTCGGTGATCTCAGGCAAGGGCGCGCATTGAGAGGCAGACGGCGGACGACGGACGTCAGGGGTGAGCGGAGGAGTGAAAGCATGGGGGCCAGCCGCCCTGGCCGGGATACTGGCACTGGGAATATACGCCAGGACACTGGCGCCCACGATTAGCTGGGCACACGCCAGCGGCGACGGCGGCGATCTGATCACCGCCGTCTACACGGGGGGCGTGCCGCACCCCACCGGTTATCCCACCTACCTGCTATTAGGCAGCGTACTCACGGCCCTGTTGCCTGGCGACCCCGCCTACCGCCTCAATCTGATGTCGGCGATGGCTGCGGCAGGCGCTGTGCTGCTGCTGGCGCAGACGGTGATACAGCTCTCCACGCGGCTGGGGAGTGGAGCGGGCGCGGCCCAGGTGGCGGGGCTGACGGCCGGCCTGGCGCTGGCCTTCTCGCCTGTGCTGTGGTCGCAGGCAGTGGTGGCCGAGGTGTATACACTCCACGCACTCTTCTTCGCCGCGCTCCTGCGGCTCGCGGCTTCGCCTGGCGCATCGCCTTTCCTTATGGGCGCCATCTGGGGAGTGGGACTGGGGAATCACCTTACGCTGCTCCTGGCGCTGCCCCTTATCCTGCTGGCGACCATGCGGGCCAGAGAGCCGACCCGGCCCGGGGTCTGGCCCGGGCTGCGCCTGGGCAGCGGGCTGGCCCTGGGCCTGGCCGTCTATCTCATCCTGCCCCTGCGGGCGAGCGCGGGACCTGTGATCAACTGGGGGGACGCACATACCCTCGCCGGCCTGGGCTGGCTGGTGTCTGGGCAACTCTATCACGGATACATGTTTTCGCTGCCCCTGGCCCATTGGCCGGCGCGGTTGAGCGCGTGGGCGGGGCTGCTGGGGGCACAATTGACCTGGATCGGGTTGGCGGTAGGGCTGTTCGGCCTGGCCCGGCTGGCCCAACGCGAGCGCGGGCTGGCGCTGGCGAGCAGCGCCAGCGTCGGGCTGGTCAGCCTGTTCGCCCTGGGTTACAATACCACCGATTCCTATATCCTGCTGCTCCCTGCCTTCGTGGTGCTGGCGCTATGGGCCGGGTTCGGCTGGGCCAATGCCCTGGCCGGCCTATGGCCTCGCGGGGGAGGGCAGGCGAGACGCCTGCCCCTACAGGCAGCGGCAGCGTTGGGCCTGGCGCTCCCGTTGGGACTGCTGCTGAGCGGCTACAGCGCAGCGGACGTCAGCCGGGATCGGGCAGCGGCGGAGTTCGCGCAGGGTGTGCTCGCTGCTGCGCCCCCACGGGCAGTACTGGTGAGCCATAGCGACCTTTACTCTTTTGTGCTATGGTATGAGCATTACGTGCGCGGAGCGCGACCGGATATCGCTATTGTGGACGCCGACTTGTTGGATTACCCCTGGTACGCAGAGGCGCTGATCCGGCACGAGCCGGGCCTGATCCTCAGC
>Ga0073930_1002109_pt1 | contig 14423 bp, 10 predicted proteins | sample DewCreD2012metaG_5_FD_76968 | JGI IMG/M metagenome (GOLD analysis project Ga0073930, IMG submission 76968) | Hot spring sediment bacterial and archeal communities from British Columbia, Canada, to study Microbial Dark Matter (Phase II) - Dewar... ...
ATATTATCATATAACTTCGAGAATACATCTCTCGTTATAGAATATATAAGCATAGAAGCATTAATGCTTCAAATTGGGTATTTAACTATAAAAGAAGAGTATAAATATGAAAATGAAGAGGTTTTGTATACATTAGATTATCCAAATAGAGAAGTAAGAGAAGCATTTAACAATGAGTTATTGTTTTATATAACGAGAGATTATAAACAATATATAACAAAGCCATTAGAATTAGCATTAATAAAAGAGAATCTGGAAGAAATAAGAAAGCAAATAGAAGTGTTTATAAATACAATAAGTTATGAAGTATTAAAAAATGAGTATGTATATGCAGCAGCGATATATGGATTAGTATATGCAACGGGATATAATGTAATAATAGAAGATAACACATCAAAAGGGAGGATAGATTTAACAGTAGTAGTAGAAAAAAAACTAGTGTATATAGTGGAGTTTAAAGTGTTGGGGAATAAAAAAGAAAAAGGGAAAGCGTTAAAACAGATAAAAGAGAAAGAGTATCATAGAAAATATTTGAATTACCAAAAGATATATTTAGTAGGGATAGAGTTTGATAAATTAAATAAAAATGTAATTAATTTTGAGTATGAAGTAATAAAAAGTTAATAAAGGGGGGTAATGAATAAACTCCCAAAATTTTAACATTAATGTTTTAACAATAAATAATGCGGTTTGGAAAGTTAATCAGTTGTGGTTAGAAGCAAGAGTTAAGTTTAGAAAAAATAAAAAAATTAACTAATAAAGAATAAGGACATAATTAAAAGAGTAATTTACTCACTTTTTATTATAATTCTTTGTTTACTGTTAAGGGATACCCTGATTTAACAAAAATATATAAAACTCTAAACTTCTAGCAAACCTATTTTATTCCGCCAATTTATTTTATATCAGCTTAGCCCTACGCTTTGCAGGGCGGTTTAGACTAACTATAGGCTTTGCATCAAAGCACAAAACCTAAATTAAACTTTTTTAACAACTATCTAAAGAGTATCTTAAATACTCTTTTCTTACAAGTTCTTTCTACTAGTTGTCTTGATTAATAGTTGTCTTGATGTTGGGACTTTGGTTTGATATTAATATTTTGTATCTTAAATCTTATTTTATATATCTCTTTTAATTTTTTTATAGTTAATAGTTTTCTTTTTATTAATATACTCTTTTTGAGAGTTTTTTTGCTAATCCCCCTTTTGTTAAAATATATTTTTTAAAGATATTAATTTCAGAGTTTTAATTTATATCAATTAAAAAAAACAATTATTTTTTTATGTTTAACAGTGTTATTTTTTTTAGTTTTTATTATTTAAGTATATTTTTATGTTTGTTTTACTATGATTTACTTTATAGTTAAAGTAGTTAAACAAAGGAGATAATTAAGATTTTTGGGTAAATATTTTATTGATAATAAGGGCAACGGAAATATCTCCTAAGACGTTTAATGTTGTTCTAAACATATCTAGTATTCTATCTACTATGAATATAATTGAAATACCTTCTAAGGGGATCCCTACTGCTGTAAATACAATTGACATAGTAACTAATCCAGCAGATGGTATAGCTGCGGCTCCTGCAGCCGCTAAAACTGAAGTAATCGATATCATTAAAATATCATACCCTGATAAGCTCATTCCATATAAATTAGCTACAAATATAGCAGCAACTGCTTCATATAATGCAGTTCCATTCATATTGATTGTTGCTCCTAAGGGTAAAACAAATTCTGCTACTTCTTTCTTTATTTTGGCTTTATCTATTGATAACTCTATAGTTGTAGGTAATGTAGCTGCACTTGATGAAGTAGAAAACGCTATTAATAACGCTAATTTCATATCATTCATTGTTTTATATAAATTATTTTTAGATAATAAATAAACTAACAAAGGTAATACTATAAATGCATGTGTAAGTATGCTTAATATTACTGTTAAAACATATTTAAATAAACTAAAAATAGTACTAAACCCATATATTGCTATTACATTATATATTAAAGCGAATATACCTACTGGTGCTAATCTTATTATAAATCTTACTAATAATATTAGCGTTTCATTTATAAAATTCATTATGTTTAAAATATCATTAAACACTTTTTCATTATTGTATGATAAATATAGCATTCCTAAGCTAATAAAAATAACAAAAATTATAATTTGCAAAATATCATTATTAACAAAACTTTTAAAAATATTCGGTGAAAATAAGTTAGTAATGAAATCAAAAAGATTTTGCTGATTTATGTTAATATTTTCAGTTTTAATATTGGTTATTTTTTCATTAACCCCTGGCTTAATTAGATAAACAAAAATAAAAGATACAAAAACTGCTAAAAACATTGTAAGAAAATACAAAAAAATAGAATATATTCCCATAAGCTTTATTTTATTTATATCTTTTAGATTTAGTATAGAAGTTGAAATACTAAATATAACTATAGGGATTACTAACATTTTTAATAAATTTAGGAATATATCTCCTAAGAATTTCACATTTTTAGAAAAATTAGGGAAATAATAACCTAAAATTAAAGCTAATAAAATTGAAATAAATATCTGGATTTCTGTTTTTGATAAAATTCCTTTTAAATTCATATTAAATGTTTTATAGATTAGAAATGATTTTTGTTTTTAAATTAAGATTTTGAGTATTTAGGGGTTCGTTTATTATTTTATTAATTATTGCAATAGTTAACCAGTTAATTATCATAGAAGTTCCTCCATAGCTTATAAATGGTAATGTTATTCCAGTAGCTGGTAGTAACGATAAAGTTACACTTATATTAACAGCTGCTTGAAAAAATATCATAAAACTTAATGAAAATAAAACTAATTTTCTAAATGTATTCTTTTGATTTAAAGCATTATGAATCCCTACTGAAAATAAAATAAAAAATAGAATCAGTATAGTTAATGTACCTATTAATCCGAATTCTTCTCCTATTATAGAATATATGAAGTCAGTATGTTTTTCTGGAAGATAATATTGTTTTTGTAAGCTATTCCCGAATCCTACTCCTAAGATTCCTCCTTTAGCGTGTGCTATTAAACTTTGGATTATATTGTATCCATATCCTAACGGATCTTTGAAGGGATCAATAAAGGCTAAAAACCTTTTTATTCTATAACTTTTGGTTAAAACTAATAAAATAAAAGCAATAAAAGAGAAAGTAATTAAAGGGATAAAATGCCATAATGGAGTACCTCCAACAAACATGGTAACTAAAAATAGGAATGCGACTATCGTAGCGTTTCCTAAATCAGGCTCTATCTCTATTAAAAATGCTAGAACTAACATAATAATAAATGGAGCTACAAAACCTTTCTTAAAATCCTTTAAAATATCTACTTTATTTTCTATAAAATATGCAGTATATAAAATGATAACTATTTTAGATAATTCAGATGGTTGAAATGTTATAAATCCAAGATTAATCCACCCCCTTGCTCCATTTACCTCTACCCCTAAAGGTGTAAATACTAATATTAGTAATATAATATTAACTAACACTAATAATGGTACGCTTTGTTTTATTAAATCTACAGTTAGTTTTTTATTTAATGTTATAAAAAAATATATAAATATTCCTATTAAAAAAGCTAATACTTGTTTAATAACAAAATTTATATTGAAAGTTGAAGAATATACCATTAATATGCCAAATAATGATAAGAACAAAGAGGTATAAAATATAACTTTTGAGCTTATACTGTAATTTATATTTTCTTTCATTTTAGCTTAACTACCTTTTAGGTTTATAGTGTTTTTAGCATGAGGTTCATTTTATATTGAGTAAAAAATCATTTTATTAACATTATTTCTGATAACAGATAAAATCCACCACTTTATGGAATTATTCTCATTATAATTGATGTTTTATTTTAAATAGCTTATACCATATAATGTATTATTCATTTGTTTTGTAATGCTTGTTTGGATAATTTTTTATACCTAACTAGCACTATGAAAACTACTTGTTGCTTTTTATTAAAACAGAATAGAATATTTTTCTTCAAAATAATTGTATAAGTAATTGGAATCTATATTGTTATTTGTTATTTTTTGTATGAGTTCTTTAGTTGTGTAAGTCATTCCATGTTTGTGGATATTTTCTTTTAAGTATTCTATTATTTTTGAAAAATCTCCTTTTGATATTAATTCATTTAGATTTAGTTCAGATTTAATTTTGTAATATATTTGAGCGGCTATAATGTTTCCTAATGTGTAAGTCGGGAAATATCCGAATAAGCTTTCTGCCCAATGTACATCTTGTAGAAATCCTTCTGAATAGTTGCTTAATTTATAATCAAAATATTTATAAAATAAATCATTCCATAATTCAGGGATTTCTTTAACTTTAAGGTTCTCATTAAAGATTTTCCTTTCTATATTGAATCTAAGGATTATGTGTAAGTTATAAGTTAATTCATCTGATTCTATTCTAATTGGTTGTAAATCTATTTTATTAGCTGCTTTTACAAAATCGGTAATATCGTAATTTTTAAATATATCGAAGTAAATTGATAAATGTGGATAAAAATAGTTCCAGAAGCTAATGCTCCTTCCTATTATGTTTTCCCAGAATCTTGATTGTGATTCATGGACACTTAAAGATATGGCATCTCCTTTAGGTTGTCCAAAGTGCTCTTCAGGTAAATTATAATCATAAATTGCATGTCCTAATTCATGTAAAGTCCCAAAAATAGAATTACCTATATCATTTTGTACATATTTTGTAGTTATTCTTATGTCTTTGGGAGAAATAGAAGTGGCAAAGGGATGTGATGTTGGATCTAATCTTGAGAAATCTTCAGTAAACCCTATTGATTTTACTAAGAATTTACAAAATTCCTCTTGTTTTTTTATATCAAAATCTCCTTTTAGTATATCTTTTGCTTTTTGTGATTTATCGTAATATTTTTTTATTAACTCTTTTGTTTTAATTAATAGATTATTAAATATACTTTCTATTTCAGATGGTATAAAACTATATTCATAATTTTCAAGTAAAGCTTGATAAGGTTCGGATTTATAGCCCCATAAGCTTATAAACTCTTTGTTAATTTCTATTATTTTTTCTAAGTAATTCATGTATTCTTTTAAGTAAGGGTCTTTTAAGGAAGTTGGTTTATGTTCTTTGGCTTTTTCCCAACGATTTATTGAGATTGGGATTAAATTTGAGAGTTTTGACATTAATTTAGGGGGAATTTTAGATGATCTTTCATAAGAATATTTCCACCACTTAATATTTACCCACTCTTCACTATATTTTTCGTAATCGTTTTCATCTAATAAATTTATGAGGTTTTTATATTTTTTAGATGTTTTTAATTTATGGATGTATTCTGTTAAGATTGCTATTTGTTTTCCGCGGTATTCATTTGCTAATTTTGGCATTGTAACCCTATCATCCCAATATAATAAACTTAGTATTTTTTCTAAATATGCAATATAAATATTGTACTTTTTAACTTTATTATAAATCTGTTGTTTGTTTATAGTTTTTTTTATTAACATAATTGATACCCCTTTTTAATTTTAATTTTATTTTTATTTTTTACAATAATATAATTTAATTTAATATAGTTGTTTCCTTTGATAAAAACTCTAATTATTTTTTTATATTTTTAGTACTTTGGGGGAATAAAATTAGGATTATTGTTAAGTATTTTCTTGAAAAACTATCTTGATTTTGAATATATTTTTAATGATTTCTTCATGGATATTGATTATCATTTCATTGAATAATTGATTAGATTCATCTCTAAAGGCTGTTAAAGGATCAATATTTCCCCAACCTCTTAATTTTATGCCTTCTCTTAGGTATTCTATATTTTGTAAATGCTCTATCCAGTAGTTATCTAAGATTTGAAGCATTATAAATTTTATTATATCTAAGAATATTTCTTCAGGTATATTATTTTGAATCATTAATCTTTGTTTTAATTCTATTAGAAGTATATTACTTAAAGAATCTATTACTTTATTTAAATCCTTACCTAAATTTTCGTTAGAATATATATCTATTTTTAAATTATCATTATAGGTTTTTAGTATAATATTTAAGATATCTGGTGGTAAGAAAGCTTTATAAAATTCAAGTAATCTATTTATGATTGATTCTTTTTCTATTTTTATTATGTTATTTTCAATGAAATAAGATAAAACATAGTTATTAGCTCTTTCAATAAATTCTTTAAAAACGGATAGGAGGTTTTCTAGTAATTCTTCTTTATGAAGGATTCTATCTCTTTCTTTGTAAATAGCTTCTCTTTGCCTATTGATTACATCATCATAAGCTAATAAAGTTTTCCTTATTTGGAAGTGGGTAGCTTCTATTTTTTCTTGGATTTTATCTAATTGTTTAGCTATAAATGAAGCGGAGATATGCTCCTTTTCATCTAATTGATTAAAAGATAGTTTCATTAGGTTATTCAGATTAGAACCTCCAAAGATTTGGAATAATTCATCTTCTATAGAAACGAAAAATACTGTATCTCCTGGGTCTCCTAGTCTTCCTGCACGGCCTCTTAGCTGATTGTCTATTCTTCGTGATTCATGTCTTTCTGTACCTATGACATATAGTCCTCCTAATTCTGCTACTTTGTGGTATTCTGGGGTATGTTTAAATTCTATTTTACAATCAGGGAGATTACAGAGTTCGGAGTCATCAAGTGGTTTTCCTCCTAAGATTATATCTACCCCTCTACCGGCCATGTTTGTTGCGACTGTAACAGCTCCTAATTTTCCTGCTTGTGCTATTATTTCTGCTTCTTTTTCGTGGTTTTTTGCATTTAATACGAAATGTTTAATTCCTTTTTCTGTTAGCATTTTTGAGATTATTTCATTTTTGTATATATTTCTTGTACCTATTAATACTGGTCTTCCTTGCTTATTTAATTCTTCAACGAAATCTATTAGGTATTTAAATTTCCCTTGTTCACTACCGAAGATAAGATCAGGATGATCTTTACGTTTAGTAGGTTTATAAGTAGGGATAATAACTACATCCATTCCATAGATTTGTTTAAATTCTTCTTCTTCGGTGGCAGCTGTTCCTGTCATCCCTGCTAATTTCTTATATAATTTGAAGAAATTTTGGTAAGTAATAGTTGCAAGGGTTTTACTTGCTTGTTTGATTTCTACTCCTTCTTTAGCTTCTATTGCTTGATGAATTCCTCCTGAGAATCTTCTACCGTACATTTTTCTACCAGTAAACTCATCTACTATGACAATTTCTCCATTTTCTACAATATATTCTCTATCCTTTTTAAATAGTTCTTTAGCTTTTAATGCTGCGTTTATATGGAATGCGAACATAAAATTGGAGTATAGATTATCTGTATTTAATTTTTTTTCGACTTCTTTAATCCCTTCTTCTGTTAGGGTAACGGAGTGTGTTTTTTCTTCTATAGTATAATGGATATCTTTTGTTAATTCACTAGCTATTTTAGCGAAGAGTTTAAATAATTTAGGGTCATCATCTGCTGGCCCTGAAATTATTAATGGGGTTCTCGCTTCATCTATTAATATTGAATCTACTTCATCTATTATTGCATATTCTAAGCCTCTTAAAACTCTATCTTTTAAATCATATACCATGTTATCTCTTAAATAATCAAAGCCTATTTCATAGTTAGTTACATAAGTTATATCGCATTTATACATTTTTTGGCGTTCTGTTTTATCCATTAACTGCTCTACGTATCCTACTGATAAGTTAAGGAAGTTGTATAATGGTCCCATCCAGGAAGCATCTCTTTTAGCTAAATAATCATTAACCGTTACTATATGAACGGGTTTTGAAGATAACGCGTTAAGGTAAGCAGGTAATGTTGCTACTAAAGTTTTACCTTCTCCTGTTTTCATTTCTGCTATTCTTCCTTGATGTAAAACAATTCCTCCTATTATTTGTACATCAAAATGCCTCATTTTTAAAACCCTTTTAGCTGCTTCTCTTACTACTGCAAATGCTTCAGGTAGTATATTATCTAAGTTTTCTCCTTTTGAAATCCTTCCCTTAAATTCTGTTGTTTTTTGTTTTAATTCTTCATCAGTTAATTTGGATACTATATTTTCCAATTCGTTTATTTTATTTAAAATCGGTTTTAATTTATTTAATTCTTTTTCATTAGGATCAAAAATCTTTACTATATTTTTTATTAAACCTTTTATCATACTAATATAAAATTCTATTAAAAATTAAAAAATCCTTAAGGAATTTTTTATAAAAATTACAACTTAAATTAGTTGTATTTTATTGTGAATTTAGTTTTTATAGAATTTATTAAGAAAAATACTATTAAAGAAACTAAAGCTTAAAAAAATTCAAACTTTAGAAAAACTTAAAACTAATAGAAAATCTAAAACTAAGAAAGAAATCTAAACTCAAAGAAAATCTAAAATTTGAATGAAAATCTAAAGCTGTGAAACATCAAAAGCTATTAAAAAATTAAACCCAAGAGAAAAAATTAAAAACGCTAAAAAACTAAATTAAAGGTTAAATCAAATAGAAAAAGTAAAACATAAAAAAAATATACCTAATAAAAATGAACTCAATAGAGAAATGTTAAATCCGATAAGAAATAAACTCAATAAAAAAATAAAGCCGAAAAAAATAACTTTAAAGAAAAATTGAAACAGATAAAGGGAAGCTAAAAGTAATAAAAAAAACTTAATCAATATAGAAAAAGCAAGACTTTTATAAAAAATCTAAAACTAAATTCAAAATGAATAAAACAAAAAATAAAATCTATTTCAAATTTTAAAAAGTAAAGAAATCTAATTCAAAAATAAAAAAACTAATCCAAATGGAATATAGTCTAATTGAAAAATTAATTCCAAAAAATCAATAAAAGATCACTATAAAAAAGATATAAAAAAATAAAATAGCATAAATAAAAAACAGCTTATTTTGTAAAATAGCAAATTTAATTAAAAGATTGATGTTTTTACTATACTTTTTAAATAGGAGAAGAAATATTTAAAATTTGTAAATTATTTTCTGGGTCTACAGGAAAATATAGATTACTTTGGAAATTATTATTAACTGTTATATTTATTTGATCTGTGATTATTAGGTATTTATTATTGTGTTTAGGTGTTTTGTATTGGATAGTTGATTTTAATCCTACTAAAAAAATTTTTTTATTATCATCTATGGATATATTTTTTACATTTTTTATTTCAAAATTTATATCTCTTATATTTATATTTTTTTGTATTAATTCTTGGTCTTGTCTAATTGTAGATAATATTTGAAATTTTTTTGAATTTAATAAGTTTAATAATTCTTGGGGGTCTTTAGGGATATCATTAGATTTTAATTCTTTTATATTGTTAGTTATACTGGCGTTTAATTTTTGTTTAATTAATTGATTATATTCGAAACTTGAGTTAAGGACATTTGTATAATAGAAAGTGTTTATAACAGCTAATATGATAATAGTTATTATGGCGATACTTACCATAACTTCTACTAAATTTAATCCTTTTTGGTTTTTATTATTAGCTTTATTAACGCAATTTATATATTTTTTTATTGAATTTATATTTATTAAATTCATTTTCCTCCCTCCCTTTATTTTTAGTTTTTATACTATTTTTTAGTGTTTTCATTTTTTAGGTAATAGAATTAAGTAAGCTATTTTTCTATTATTGTGATTATTATTTTCAAAATTTTTTTGATATACGTAGTATATTATTTCATAGAAGTTTGTGGTTGATTTTATTTGGAATTGTATGTATTTAGGGATTTTATATTTGACAGTTCTTTGGTTATTATATTTTACATAATAAAATGTGTCAGTATTATTAGTTTTATATAAATGGAATTCTACGTTTTTATTATTATCGAAGCTAATTGCTTTAAGGATATATTTTTTATTTATGTCATCATAGGAGATGGATATATCACGAGTTATTGATGCAGCTTTTATTTTGTTTCCTATTATGCTCGCTATCATCAGGTTTTCTACTAGGTGTTTATTTTTTATATTTTCTTGGTTTAATTTTATTACTATATAAACTAATATGGATAAGATTAACCCAAATATTGCCATCGATATCATCAATTCTACTAATGTTAATCCTTTTCTACTCATTTTATTTTATATTCATTATCATTTATTCATTATCATTAGGATTAAGAGATATTCCTATTAATTTTAAAACAGGGTATCCCTTTACCGTTATGTCTAAAAAAATTTGATTTCCAATTTTTATTTTATACTGTGATTGAAATAAAGTTATGTATTCTAATTTATAGACAGCAGCTATTCCGAAAGGCACTTCTAATTCCCTTTTTTCTCCACATATTATCTTTATTTCTCCTTCCATAACGTTCTTAAACGTATCTGGTTCTACTATCCCATCTCCGTTTATATCTACTCCTTCTTCCCATTTATTTGTTTCTATTATTATTTCTTTTATTCTCTCTCTTTCTTCAAACACACCTTTTATTACTCTTTTTAAATACTCCTCACTTGTTCCCTTCACTCCTTCCATCCCTTCATTTTTTATTCCCTCTATTATCTCTCTTCCATTCTCCTTAATCCTTCCTATCTCTCTTTCTAATTCCCCCCATTTTTCCACCTGATCCTGGTTATTACTATCCCTACGCTCCACATTCACCACTACTCCCTGATCGTTCCTACCTATTATAAATTCTTTATCGTTTCCAAATTCATCTTTCCCATTTACTCTTATTCTTAATTTCCCTTCTATATACTCCACCCTCCTTACCTTGTTTCCCATTTTCCTTAATTCATTTTCTAATTTACTCCCTTTTATTTGAAATGATTTTGTAGTACTATTTATTGAAGATCCTTCTATTTTGATGTATATTAGATCTAATAATTGATTATCATTAGGTGGGATTTTTAATTTTCCTTTTGCTAATTGGTCTATTACATATATATCTCTTTTTATTCCGTTTCCTATTGGTTGGGCATATGTTATTAAGTCATCTGCTTCTTTTTGTAGTTTCCAATACGCCATGTAGTACTTTATCTGTATAAGCATTATTAAGGCAAAAAATGCTAATAAAAACAGTGTTAATACTATTAATATTCCTCCCTTTTTATTTTTATTCATTTTTAAAACCCCCCTCTTATTTTTTATTTTTAACTTCTTTTATTTTTTTATGGTAATCTTACTGGCGAAACTTCCCATTCCTCTTGTATATCACTTTCTAATACTACTAACCCATCATATATATAATTCCCTCCTACTACTTTTATTTTTTCTATTGTGCAATCATTTGGACTACCACCAAAATTACTACCTGAGCCTGAAAAGAATATTATGCTTCCATCATTTGACCATTTTGGTTCAAATAGGATTTTCCCTGTTGTTCCTGCCTCACCATCTATATTTGTTCTTTGGTTATCGTATATATATCTTGCAATATCATATTCAAATATTATTTTTGTTCCATCTGGAGAGAAATCATAACTAGGATACCAATTTACTAATGTTAAACCATTTGTCAGGTTTATTAATTGATTTGTATTTAAATTATATAAAAGGAATTCAGTTTTATAGTTATTATTGTAATCATAAGATGTGAATATAATTTTGGTGCCATCTGGGGACCATTTGGGGAGTACTTCTGATCTTTGGTTTCCTTGGGTTTGAGTTATTATTGTTTGTTGGTTTGTTGTTAGGTCTTGTATTATTATGTATGAGTCGGGGTTATTTCCTTGCGTATATGAGTATGCTAATTTTGTTCCATCTCGACTTACTGCTAGTTCTGGGCCTAGGATATCGGTTGTGTTTTGCGCTTGCCCTTTCCTTCTTAATACTACATTATTTATATCCGTTATATCCACTTCATATATTATTCCGTCTGTACCATTTGGTGGACTAGTTAATACTGAAAATATTTTAGTATTAGATACAAATTGATTTAAATCAGAAAATACCCAAAATCCCCGCCCGTTATTTCTTGCTATTTCTATTTGTTGATTTGTTTGGAAATCGTATATATATAACACAGCACGGTCATCAAAAACTAATTTTGTTCCATCAGGAGACCATGTAGGATTACCACCGTAACTTATTACTTGTTTATTAGTTCCGTCTTCGTTTATTATAGTTAAACCGGTATTAATGTTGGTGTAAGCGATTTTGTATTTAGGGGTGTTATTTGGTGGAGGTGTTATTGGAGGGATTATTGGGGTATCGCTTCCTCCTCCTCCAAAGAATGGTAGCTGACAACTTACCACCACCATCGCCACCACTATAAATAATGCTATTATTAAACTTAGCAATTTGGATTGAGTTTTATTCTTTTTAATCATTTATGTTTCCCTCCTTTTGGTTTTATTTTTAAAGAGGATCCTTATTAAAAAATTTAATTAATAACTTTTAAATTCCTTTTTAAAGCTTTATTTATTTTGTTAAAAATTTTTTAAATTTTTTTTAAATTTTTATTAATTTTTTTTTGGGGTTTTTTGTTTTCTTTTAGGTTTGGAATTTTTTTGTTATCAGATTTAGATTTTTATATTATGCGTAGATTTTTTTATGCTTATTTTTTAGTTAAGCTCAGCTTTTTAGTTAGCTTTAAATTTTTCCTAGAGTTCCGGTTTTTTTGAAGTTCAGTTTTCTCCTTAGGATCAGTTTTTTAATTGGCGTGTTTTTTTTCCATTTTAGGATCAGTTTTTTTTCATTAGGTTAAGATTTTTTCCTTAGTATGGTTTTTTCCTTTTAGGTTCAATTTTTTCTTCTCAGGATCAAATTTTTTCATTAGACTTAGATTTTTCATTAGGTTTAGATTTTTCAGTTAGAGGCAGGTTTTTCATTAGGTTCAGTTTTTTCTCTTAGGCTTAGTTTTTTTGGTTTGTTCATTAGGTTTATTTTTTTCTCCTCAAGCTTATTTTTTAGGTAGGTGTTTTTTATTTTAGGCTTAGGTTTTTTCTTTTAGGCTCAAATTTTTTTCCTTAGACTAGTTTTTTCCATTTGAGGTTTGGTTTTTATCTTAGGAACAAATTTTTTAGACTTAGACTAAAATTTCTCGTTAGTTTTAGATTTTTTACCTTAAGCTAAGATTTTTTAGTTAGAGTTAGTTTTTTTCATTAGATTCATTTTTCCCCTTAGGCTTATTTTTTTAGGTAGGTGTTTTTTGTCTTAGAATTAGTTTTTTCTTTTAGATTCAGTTTTTCACTTAGGTTTGGAATTTTTCTTTTGAGATTTTTCTCTTGAGATTTTTCTCTTAGATAGAGATTTTACCTTTAAGGCTCAGATTTTTATCTATGCTTTTGATTTTTTTACGGTTTTTTCTGCACTTTTTCTTTACAATTTTTTTTCTCTATAGTTTAGCTTTCTATTTTTTATCTATCCTTTTATTATTTTATATAGCTCTTTATAAGGGATGTCTTCTTCTAATATTTCCTTTAACTTTATCAATTGGTATCCATAGTTAATTTTCTCTATTGTAGTTATAAATTCTACCCATTATTTTTTTAATTTTACCTTTAGTAATGAATATACTGTCTCTTTTAAAGCATTTATTTTTAGCTGTTTTAATTGTTCATCTTTTTGTTCTAATTTTTCTTAGTATTTTTTCATTTCTTCTTTGTGTGTTTCCAACTCCTCTTGGTATCTTTTCTTTTTATCTTCAAAGATTGATTTAGCTATATATTGTATTAACAGATTATCTTTATACATCCTCTTTATTTTTTCTTTTTTGTCTACCCTTATTTTACACATTGCTTAAAAGTTAAACAAAATTTAAAATAATTAAAATTTAAATAAATTGATTAATTTGGTTTAAGTATTCTTCTTTTGGTAATTCTAATTCTAATATTTTTCTTATTTTATTCAATGTAGAGATGTCTTCTATTTTCTGTATTTTTTAAAATTATATGATCTATATTTTTTCTTATCTTTATCCTTAATAATATCTCTATTATTTCTCTCTCTTTTCTATTTCCTTTTGTTTTAATTGTTCTTGGTATTTTTTTAATTCATCTTCAAATATTGTTTCTGCTATATATTGTATTAACGGATTATCTTTGTACATCCTCTTTATCTTTTCTTTATCTTTTCTTTCTCTTTTTTATCTATCCTTAACATCTTTAAAACTTCACCATTGATACTTTAGATCTCTTTAAATACATTAACTACTTATCATTTTCAACAATATCTCCTCTTTTTCCTTATATATCCCTTTCTTTGTCTTCTCTTCTACTAAGTCTATCATTTCTTTGAGTTTATTTAAATTATAATTGCTTGTATAACTTTTTATTAGCTCTATTAACCCTAAATAATCTCTTTTTCTTATTATTTCCCTTATCTCTTCATTTAATAAATTTATTACCATTACCTCTACTTTTATAAAATCTATTCCCTTTTTATTCTCTTTCTTCATCCCTTCTTTTACCTTGTAATAAAATACCCCTTTACTTCTC
>Ga0073930_1002157_pt1 | contig 14116 bp, 15 predicted proteins | sample DewCreD2012metaG_5_FD_76968 | JGI IMG/M metagenome (GOLD analysis project Ga0073930, IMG submission 76968) | Hot spring sediment bacterial and archeal communities from British Columbia, Canada, to study Microbial Dark Matter (Phase II) - Dewar... ...
CGCCACCCACTGAAGCAGGTCAGCGGCATCCATCAAGCTCCCCCTGCGCCTCGCCGGTGGGTATGTCCGTGCCCCCGCGCTCAGGGAGCCCGCGGCCGGGAACCAGCCTGATCAGCGTCCACCGAGGATCCACACGCGGAGCGGCGAGAGCGCCCGACCTCAGCGACGCGATGAGGAGCGACAACGGGCCCAAGGCACTCAGATCCGCAAGCGGCACGGGACGCCCGAACGCGCTGAAACACCCGATGCCGATGAGGGTGAGGTTCCGGCCGAGAAGCGCCGTCGGCGTGCGCACCTCCAGGAACGATCCGAGGCAGCCACAACCGCTTCCGGGCGCGCTCCTCATGGCCATCAGACCAACAGGTGTGTACGCAAGCACGAGGAACGTCGCCGTGAGCGCACCCGCCCGTGGCCGCGTGACGAGGGTGCCGACAACGACGGCGTCGATGACGCATGAGGCTGCCATGGAGGCCTGGGGAACCCGCGCCAGTAGCGGTACCTGAAGCACTACTGGATGCCATCGCACCGCGCCGCGCCACAACCAGCGAGCCTTCTCGAGGGCCGAGAGCGTGAACGCGAACGCCAACAACGCGCAGCCGCCTGTCCGGAAGCCGACCAGCGTCCCGCCGAGGTCCATGGCTAGGGACCAGGATCCACCACCCACAGCCTGACCTTGTTGCTCCTACCGTGCCCTGGGATCCGGAACTGGAAGCCGTAGGAGCACTCGTGGTTCACGTCCCCCTCGTCCGTCCGCCAGCGCCACACCATCCCCCCGTGGCGATGGATCTCGATGCCCTCCTTGAACCTGCGCCACACCCCGGTGCACGGGAAGCGGCGCCACAGTTCCGCCTCGTAGTTGCAGTGGGCCGGCTTGACCACGCCCCTGATCATCACGAGGTCGCCCATCAGGTAGATCCTGTGCCTCTCGCATCCGCGATCCGGGTTCCACCGGCACGCGGTGAAGGACTCCGCGTGGTGCGCGCTGGCACCCGGCGCCGGGGCGATGAACGTCGCCGCGAGGAGGCATCCGATCAGAGCCCGGAGCCCCTTGCTCCTCATGCCCGCCACCATGAGTACCTCCTTCCTTCCCGACGCCGACCCGGGGCGCGCGGTAACCCGCTGGCGGCGTCGGCTAGCCGTAACAGTCAGAAGCCGTATAGATCGCATCGGCAGCCTTCGCGTCGGCGAACCCATGCGCCATGACGTAGTTCAGCCACTGTCTGTACGCGCTCACCGAGGTGAACGGGTCACACGTGGAAGTGTCGTACCTCCAGGCGTCGTTGAGGTCCTGCCACGCCGCCTGCGTCGCGCTGCCCCAGTCGCCGTCGATCGCCAGACCTGCGGAGTTGAAGCTGTTGCAGACGGCTTGCACGAAGACCGTATCTGACGCGGAGACCTTGCTGAGGACCGGGTCCCTGTCGTCCTCAACGTGGATGTGGCTGGCGTATTGCGCTTGAGGCGGCGACCGGCCATCCTGACCACCCCCTTGTTTCACCTGAACGTTACCCCCCCGCACGGGGCGTCAAGGGGGCAGGTCTTGAACCGGGAGGGCACCGGCTCCGGTCACGCAGACCGTCCGGCATCAGCTGCTCGCACCGGCCGCCCTGCTCGGGCCAGCCGATTCCCGCAGAGGTTATCGACGCACGAGAGCCTCCTGGGACGGTCCGGGGCTGGAAGCAAGGCCTCGGTCCGACAGGGAGCGAGGCTCTCATGGCGGGTCACGGCCTCCGGGTGGCTCCGGCGGCACCGGAAAAGGAGGGGGAGGCCGGGCTCCAGGACCGGCCGAGCCGGCCGAGGCGCTGCCCGCCCTTCCCCGCGCGAGGCGCGCAGGGTCCTGCGCGCTCACCGCCGGCTGGGTCACAGGGACCGCAGGGGCTCGCCTCGGGCCCGGGCATGTTGCGTTCCGCAGGCCTTCCGGTGTGCCGCATTGCCACGATCTGTCGCGCCTGCGGGACGCCGGCCGGGCCCTCCGCTCCACGGCCTCCGCATCGCGCCGGGGCCTCCCGCCGCGGGCGGTGGTCGTCAGCGAGGTCGGCGGAACGATCGGCTAGGCCCGGCCGACGAGCTCGGCGCACATCTCCCGGAACACCTGCGTGTGGACGTCCACGTCGGCCTGGGTCGTGGCCGGGGACATGAGCGCCATGTTGTGGAAGGGCGTGAGCAGGATCCCGCGGTTCAACGCGTACAGGTGGCAGAAGCGGGCGAGCTCGTGGTCGTCGCTCGCCGCGGCCTCGGCCCCGTTGCGGGGGGTGCGCTCGACGAACCAGTACTCGGCGCGGCAGCCGATCCGCTGGATCGTCCAGGGCAGGTCGAACTCGGCGATCGCCGCCTGCACGCCGTCGGCCCACCGCTCGCCGAGCGCGATCATCCGCTCGAAGGCCTCGTCGGTCAGGACCTGCTCCAGGGTCGCCCGCATCGCGGCGAGGGAGAGGGCGTTGCCCGAGAGCGTCCCGCCGACGCCGCCGACGTCGGTGGAGGGCAGGGTCTCCATGAAGGCCTGCACGCGCTCGGCGACCTCCTCCGTCATGCCGTAGCAGGCCGCCGGCACCCCGCTCGCGAGCGGCTTGCCGATCGTGAGGAAGTCCGGCTGCAGCCCCCACGCCCGCGTCGCCCCGCCGGGGCCGGCGCAGATCGTGTGGGTCTCGTCGATCACGAGGAACGTGCCGTACTTCCTCGTGAGCTCCCGGAGGGCCTCGTGGTAGCCGGGCTCGGGCGGGACGATGCCGATGTTCGTGAGGGCGGGCTCGGCGAGCACGCAGGCGACGTCCCCGTGCGCGAGGGCGGCCTCGAGCGCGTCGACGTCGTTCCACTCGATCGAGCGGGTCGTGACCTCGGGCGGCACGGGCGGACCGACGTTCCCCGGCCTCGGGACGGTGGCGCCGTCGACGTTGATCGCGATGGTCTCGTCGACCGAGCCGTGGTAGCACCAGGAGTACGTGAGGATCTTCGGGCGGCCGGAGATCGCGCGCGCGAGCCGGATCGTGAAGCGGTTCGCGTCGGTCGCGGTGAGGCAGAACTGCCAGTACGGCAGGCCGAACCGGCGCTGCATCTCCGCGCCCACCCAGATCGAGTCCTCGGTCGGGAGCATGAGCGTGATGCCCTTCGCGGCCTGCTCGGCGATGGCCTTCACGGCGGGCTCGGGGGAGTGGCCGGTCATCGCGCCGGTGTCGCCGAGGCAGAAGTCCACGTACTCGATGCCGTCGACGTCCACGAAGTGCGCGCCGTGGGCCTCGCGGACGAAGACGGGGTAGGGGCCGGCCCACTCGGTCATCCACGGCATCGGGACGCCGGCGAGCAGGTTGCGCTTCCCCTGCTCGAACAGCTCGCCCGAGCGGGGGTGGGTCTGGACGAAGCGGGCCTCCTCGCGGGCCATGAGCTCGCGCAGCCGGTTGCGGTCGACGGTGACGGGCATCCTGTTCCCTCCTGGGCCTCGGTTCGGCCCCATGAGCCTGTCGGATGCGCGCCCCGCCGTCAATCGGCTCCCGTCGACGCGAGCGCCGAGGCCGGACGCCGCACGGAGACTAGTCTGAGATGGACTAGTCGAGCTCGACCGGCTCGTGCTCCACGTAGGAAGGGGTCCAGGTCATCTCGTCCACGGCCTGGGCGATCTCCGCGTCGTCCCGGAAGTGCCGCCCGACGCCGCAGTCGCGGGCGCAGCGCGCCACCGCGATCGCGACCTCGCGCGAGACCCGCCGGAGCTCGGACTGGCTCGGGTACAGCGCGCCGACCTCCAGCCGGTCCTCGGTCACGCCCTGCGCGAGCGCCTCGGCCGCGACGAGGAACATCTCGTCGGTCACCTCGCGCGCCTCGGCGACGATCGCACCCAGGCCGATCCCGGGGAACACGAACGCGTTGTTCGCCTGGCCGATCACGTGCGTGCGCTCGCCGCGGACGACCGGCGGGAAGGGGCTGCCGGTCGCGACGAGCGCCCGCCCGCGGGTCCACTCCAGGATGTCCTCGGGCTGGGCCTCGGTCTTCGAGGTGGGGTTGGACAGCGGCATGATCACCGGGATGCGCGCGTGGGCCGCCATCGCGCGGACGGCCCGCTCGGTGAAGGTCCCGGGCGTGCCGCTCGTGCCGATGAGGAACGTCGGGCGCACGCGCTCGACGACGGCCTCGAGGTCGTAGCTGCCGCCCGGCTCGAACCCGTGCTCGCGCATGACCTCGGGGGTGAGGGCGAACTCCTCCTTGTCCTCGTCGAGCGGCTCGCGCCCGAGGTAGGTGAGCCCGCGCGAGTCGAGCTGCACGATCGCCCGGCGGATCTGCTCCTCCGGGACGCCCTCCTTGCGCATCTGCGCCTTCACGAGGCGGGCGATCCCGATCCCGGCGGCGCCGGCGCCGAGGAACACGAGCCGCTGCTCGCCGAGGGGCTCGTCCAGCAGGCGCAGGGCCGAGTAGATCCCCCCCATCACGACCGCCGCCGTGCCCTGGATGTCGTCGTTGAAGCTCGTGATGCGGTGGCGGTAGCGGTCGAGGAGCCGGATCGCGTTGTGCTGCTTGAAGTCCTCCCACTGCAGGAGCGCGTGGGGGAAGACCTCGAGCACGCCCTCGACGAAGGCCTCGATGAAGTCGTCGTACTCGGGCCCGCGCAGGCGCGGCTTCCGGTAGCCCACGTAGTAGGGGTCGGCGAGGAGCGCCTCGTTGTCCGTCCCGACGTCGAGCGAGACCGGCAACGTGAGGGCCGGGTAGATGCCGGCGCCGGCGATGTAGAGGGCGATCTTCCCCACGGGGATGCCCATGCCGCCGGCGCCCTGGTCGCCGAGGCCGAGGATCCGCTCGTTGTCGGTGGCGACGATGAGCCGGACGTCCTCGTGCCGCGCGTTCGCGAGGAGCTCCGGGATGCGGTCGATGTCGTCGGGCGTGAGCCACAGGCCGCGGGGTCGGCGCAGGATGTGGCTGTACTCCTGGCAGGCCCGGCCGACGACCGGCGTGTAGACGATCGGCAGGAACTCCTCGAGGTGCTCGATCAGGACCCGGTAGAAGAGGGTCTCGTTGCGGTCCTGCAGCGCGGCGAGGCCGATGTACTTCTCCAGGTCGTCGGTCTTGCGCCGGATCTTCTCGACCTCGAGCACGACCTGCTCCTCGATCGTGAACACGCGCGAGGGCAGCAGCCCGCGCAGCCCGAAGCGGTCGCGCTCCTTGTCGGTGAAGGCTCCGTCCTTGTTCAGCAGCGGGTGCTCGAGCAGCTCCGCCCCGCGGTAGGGGACGGGGACCGGGCCGATGCCGGTGCGCAGGGCGCGCACCATCTCGTGCTCGAGCTGCCGCTCACGGTCGGTGAGCGTCATGGGTGAGGCACCTCCCTCGGTCTCTCCCACCACGTTGCCAGCTGCGGAGGCGGGCGGCACGGGCCCCTCGGTCCGCGGGCTCGGGGACCTTCGGCGAGGGGCTCCGCCGGCCTTCGGCGAGGAGCCCTCAGCCGAGCTCGCGGCGGATCGCCGGCAGGGGGAGCGTGCCGAGCGCGAGGAGCCGGTCGTGGAAGTCCCGCAGCGAGAACGCCGGGCCCTCGCGCCGGGCGGCCTCGGCGCGCAGGCGCTCGATCTCGTGCTGGCCGATCTTGTACGCGAGGGCCTGTCCCGGCATCGTGACGTAACGGTCGACCTCGATCTCGGCGTCCACCCGAGGGACGCCGGCTTCCTCCAGCAGCGCGACGGCCCGTTCGCGGGGCCAGCCGAAGGCGTGGATGCCGGTGTCCACGACGAGGCGCGCGGCCCGCATCCCCTGCATCTCGAGCATCCCGAGCCGCTCGAGCTCGTCCTCGAAGAGCCCCATCTCGTCGGCGAGGCGCTCCGCGTACAGGCCCCAGCCCTCGCAGAAGGCCGTGCCGGTGAGGTACCCGGCGAAGCGGCGGATGGCGGGGCGGTCGCCGAGCTCCTGCTCGAGCGCGATCTGCAGGTGGTGGCCGGGGTTCGCCTCGTGGTAGGTGGTCGTCGCCAGGTGGTGCAGGGGCTTGTGCGCGAGGCCGTAGGCGTTCAGGTAGTACACGCCCCGGCGGGAGCCGTCCTGCGAGGGCGGCTGGTAGAAGGCGAAGGGCATGTCGGCCTCGCGGAAGGGCTCGACGCTGCGGACCTCGCAGGGCTCGCTCGGCAGGCGCCCGAACCACGCTGGCGCCGCCTCCCACCCCTTGGCCACCTGGGCCTCGGCGAGCGCGACGAGCTCCTCGGGGGAGGCGGCCCGGCTCGCGGCCTCGGCGGCCGCGCGAGCGGGGTCCTCGTACCCGAGCCGCTGCGAGCAGGCCCGGCGCTCCTCTTGGATGCGCTCGAGCTCGTCCATGCCGAGCTCGTGCACCTCGCGCGGCGTGAGCGGCAGCGTCGTGTGCGCGAGGATCTCCGCCGCGTACATCGCCTCGCCGCCGGGGAGCGCGGCGAGCCCGATCGTCTCGGTCGCGTGGGGGAGGTAATCGCGGAGCGCCGCGCGGTACCCCTCGAGCGCGGGGTGGACGATCTCGCGCAGGGCGCGCACGACGCGCTCGCGGCCCTCGGCGTCCTCCGTGGGGACCGCGAGCAGCGCCGGGGAGTCCTCGAGCGGGGCCGCGAGGAGGCGCTCCACCTGCGCGAGCGTGCGCTCGACCACGATGCGGGGGGCGACGACGCCGCTCGCGAGCCCGTCCCGGGAGACCTCGACCGCGGCGGCGTAGTAGGCGGGGGTGGCCGACAGGCGGGCGAGCAGGCGCTCGAGGCGCTCGGGGGTGTCGGCCCGCTGGTACGTGCCGAGCTCGACGAGGAGCTGCCCGGGCCCCCACAGGTGCGAGACCACCCGGAGCCGGTCCAGGCGGTGCTCGAGCTCGGCGAGCTCGCGCTCGGCGATGGCCCGGACGACGTCGAGGGCCGTCCGCTCCTGCAGGTCGAGCGCCGAGCCGTCGAGCGCCGCGAGGTCCGCCAGAGCGGCGCGCGCCCGGTCGGCCCGCCGCGCCCGGCCGGCCTCGCCGAGATCGGGGAGGCGGTCGTCGTAGCGCTCGTCCCCGACCATCGTGCCGAGCAGCGGCTGGTCCTCGAGCAGCTCCTCCCAGACGCGGTCGGCGAGCTCGAAGGGGGTCACGCGTCCAACCACCCGAAGTGCCGCGCCCGCACGGCCGCCTTGGTCGGCTCGGGGAGGAAGCTCGTCCGCAGCGCGTTCTCGGTCACGGCGCGGAGGTCCTCGTCGGTGAAGCCGAGCTCGTCGCGGCAGAGCTCGAGCTCGTGGGTGAGGTCGATGCCGAACAGGCCGGGGTCGTCGGTGTTGATCGTGACGAGGAGCCCCTCCCGCAGCAGCCGCAGGGCCGGGTGCTCCTCGAGCGAGGGCACGGCCCGGGTGCGGACGTTCGAGGTCGGGCACACATCGAGGCCGACCCCGCGGTCCCGCACGAGGGCGACGACCTCGGGGTCCTGGGCGGCCGCCACCCCGTGGGCGAGCCGCCGCACGCCGAGGAGCTCGACCGCGTCGCGTACGTAGGCGGGCGGGCCCGACTCGCCGTAGTGGGCGGTGAGCGGCAGGCCGAGCTCGTGCACGGCCCGCGCGAGCTCGACGTAGGTCTGCGGCGGGTACGGCAGCTCGGGTCCGGCGATGTCGAAGCCGACGAGGTGCTCCCGGTGCCGCTCGGCGAAGGCCACGGTCCGCCAGCCCGAGTCGATCCCGTAGTCGCGCGAGAAGATCGCGATGAGCCCGACCGCGACGTCGAGCTCGGCCGCGGCGGCGCCGACCCCGGCGACGACCCGCTCCATCGCGAGGTCCCAGTCCAGGCCGCCGGGGGAGAAGAAGAAGGCCGGGGAGAACCGGAGCTCGGCCAGGCGCACCCCGTCGGCCGCGAGGTCCTCGACGGCCTCGCGGGAGATCCGCTCGATCGCGTCGTAGCTGCGGAAGGAGCCCTGGACGAGACGGAGCACCTCGAGGACCTCCTCCAGGCTCTCCATCGGCCGGAGGACCTGGGCGCGTGGCGCGAGCTCCTCCGGCGTGGCCTCCGGCAGGGGCTCGCCGGCCTCCCGGTACAGGTCGAGGATCGTGCGCAGGCGCACCGCGCCCTCGAGGTGCCGGTGCAGGTCGCACGTCGCGAGCGCCCGCAGCTCCATGGCCGTTCATTCAAGCAGAACCCGGGCGGCCCGCGGCGGGCCGGAAGCCGGTAGCATCGGGCGGTCGGACGAGGAGGTCCCATGCTGCTCGAGGGCAAGAGGTTGCTGATCACCGGGGTGCTCACGCGCGAGAGCATCGCCTTCGCCGCGGCGCGCGCGGCCCAGGAGCACGGCGCCGAGATCGTGCTCACGTCCTTCGGCCGGGCGATGAGCCTCACCGAGAAGAGCGCGAAGCGCCTCCCCCGGCCGGTGGACGTGCTCGAGATGGACGCCACCGACGAGGCGCAGGTGGCCGCGGTCGCCGAGGAGCTCGGCCGGCGCTGGGGGAGCCTCGACGGGTTCCTGCACGCGATCGCGTTCGCCCCGCCCGACGCGCTCGGCGGCAACTTCCTCCACACGCCGTGGGAGAGCGCCGGGACGGCGCTGCGCGTGAGCGCCTTCTCGCTGAAGACGCTCGCCGAGGCGATGCATCCGCTCATGCGCGAGCGCGGGGGCGCGATCGTCTCGCTCGACTTCGACGCCCGCGTGGCCTGGCCGGTCTACGACTGGATGGGGGTCGCCAAGGCCGCGCTCGAGGCCGTCACCCGCTACCTCGCCCGCGACCTCGGGCCCGACGGCATCCGGGTGAACACGGTCTCGGCCGGCCCCCTGCGCACCATCGCCGGCAAGGGGATCCCCGGCTTCCAGGAGCTCGCCGAGGGCTGGGGCGAGCGCGCCCCGCTCGGCTGGGACGTGACCGACGCCTCGCCCGTCGCCGACGCCATCGTGTTCCTACTCTCGGACCTCGCGCGGGGCATCACCGGCGAGCTCGTGCACGTGGACGGCGGGTACCACGCGATGGGCACCGCCCCGGTCCGGGGGTAGCCTCCTCCCGATGCGGGAGGACGTCCGGCTCACGAGGTTCAGCCACGGCGCCGGCTGAGCGTGCAAGCTCGGTCCGAGCGACCTGGCTCAGGTCCTGAGCCTCCTCGAGGCCCCGGCGATGCCGGAGGCGGTGCTGGTCTCGGCCGAGACCGGCGACGACGCCGCCGCCTACCGCCTGCCCGACGGGCGGGCGCTCGTGGCGACGGTCGACTTCTTCACGCCCATCGTCGACGACCCGTACGACTGGGGCCGCATCGCCGCGGCGAACGCGTTCAGCGACGTGTACGCGATGGGGGCCGAGCCGGCGCTCGCGCTGAACATCGTCGCGTGGCCCGTCGACGACCTTCCCCTGGAGATGCTCGCCGAGGTGCTCCGCGGCGGACAGGCCGTGGCGGCGCAGGCCGGGGCGGTGGTGCTCGGCGGGCACACGATCACCGACCCCGAGCCGAAGTACGGGATGGTCGCGCTCGGCTTCGCCGCGCCGGAGGAGATCGTGCGCAACGCCACGGCGCCTCCCGGCGCCGCCCTGTTCCTCACCAAGCCGCTCGGGACCGGCATCGTCTCGACGGCGATCAAGCGGCAGGTGGCCGAGCCGGAGCAGGTGCAAGCGGCGGTCGAGCTCATGGCCACGCTGAACGCGGCGGCCGCTCGGGCGATGCGCGAGGCCCGCGCCGAGGCCGCGACCGACGTGACCGGCTTCGGCCTGCTCGGGCACCTGGAGCGCATGCTCGAGGTCTCGGGGGTGGCGGCGCGCCTGGACGCCGGCGCGGTGCCCCTGCTGCCGGGGGTGCTCGAGCTCGCCGAGCGGGACGTGGTGCCGGGCGGGACGAAGCGGAACCTCGCGTTCGTCCGGCCGCACCTCGACGCCGCCTCGCTCACCGAGCCCGAGCTCCTCGTGCTCGCCGACGCGCAGACCTCGGGCGGGCTGCTCGTGGCCGCGACCCGGGCGGAGGAGCTCGCGGGCGCGCTCGTCCGGCTCGGCGTGCCGTACGCTCGGATCGGCGAGACGGTGGTCGGGGAGCCGGGACGGATCTCGGTCGCCGGTCACCTGTCGCGGTAGCCGGGTCGTGGGCCGGGGAATACCACCGCGCTGGTAGGGTTTATCGCAGGTGCAGATGCAGATGCTTCGGATCGACGGCGCCCTGTACCGGGAGATGGTCGAGCACGGCCTCCGGGAGTTCCCGAACGAGGCCTGCGGCCTGCTGGCCGGCCGCGACGGGGTGCCGGTGCGGTTCTTCGCGATGCGGAACCTGGACGCGAGCCCGGTCTCGTACCGGCTCGACCCGAAGGAGCAGCTCGAGGTCTTCGACCGGATGGACGAGGAGGGCTGGGAGCTCCTCGGGATCTTCCACACCCACACCCACTCGGAGGCGTACCCGTCCGAGACGGACCTGCGTCTCGCCTTCTACCCTGATGCCTACTACCTGGTGATGTCGCTCTCGGACCGGGAGCGCCCCGTGCTGCGGGCGTTCCGGATCGTCGACGGCGAGATCACCGAGGAGGAGCTGGAGGTCGCATGAGCCGGGAGTTCACCGTCGAGGAGGTCCAGCGCTACGCGCGCCACATCATCCTGCCCGGGGTCGGGGCGGAGGGGCAGCGCAAGCTGCTGGATGCGAAGGTCCTCGTGATCGGGACCGGCGGGCTCGGCTCCCCGATCTCGATGTACCTCGCGGCCGCCGGCGTCGGGACGATCGGGCTCGTGGACTTCGACACGGTGGACCTGTCGAACCTCCAGCGCCAGATCGCGCACGGCACGAGCGACGTCGGGCGCCCGAAGGTGGAGTCCGCGCGCGACACGCTGCTCGACCTGAACCCGAACATCGAGGTCGTGACCTACGACACGCTCCTGTCGAGCGCGAACGCCTTCGAGGTGCTGGGGCCGTGGGACGTCGTGATCGACGGCACCGACAACTTCCCCGTGCGCTACCTCGTGAACGACGCCACCCAGATGCTCGGCAAGCCGCTCGTGTACGGCTCGATCTACCAGTTCGAGGGGCAGGCGACGGTGTTCATGCCCGGTCCCGAGACCCCCTGCTACCGCTGCCTGTTCCCGCAGCCGCCGCCGCCGGGGACGGTGCCGAGCTGCGCCGAGGGCGGCGTCTTCGGGGTGCTGCCGGGGATCGTGGGCTGCATCCAGGCGACCGAGGCCATCAAGCTCATCATCGGCCTCGGCGAGACCCTGGAGGGGCGCCTGCTGATCTTCGACGCCCTCACCATGGAGTTCCAGACCGTCCGGCTGCGGTGGGACGCGGACTGCCCGGTCTGCGGGAAGGAGCCCACCGTGACCGAGCTCATCGACTACGAGCAGTTCTGCGGCCTGCCGAGCCGCACGTGAGGCAAGCTCCCGAGCGAAGGAGAGACGAAGACCGGTGTCCGTGACCGTGAAGCTCCCGACGATCCTCCGCAAGCACGCCGGCGGCGAGGCCCGCGTGAGCGCCGAGGGCTCGACGCTGCGCGAGGTGCTGGAGCACCTCGAGCGCTCGTACCCCGGCATCACGAAGAACGTCCTCACCGAGGACGGGGGCCTCCACCGGTTCATCAACGTCTACGTGAACGACGAGGACGTGCGGTACCTCGGGGCGCTCGAGACCCCCGTCTCCGAGGGCGATACGGTGAGCATCCTGCCCGCGGTGGCGGGCGGGGGCTCGGGAGGATGATGCGGACCGGTGCGGTACGCGGACATCCTCGACTCGATCGGGCACACCCCGCTCGTCGGCATGCCGCGCATGTCGCCGAAGCCCGGCGTGCGCCTGTGGGCCAAGCTCGAGGGCGCGAACCCGACCGGCTCGACGAAGGACCGGATCGCCAAGCGCATGATCGAGGCCGCCGAGGCCTCGGGTGAGCTGACCAAGGACCGGATCGTCCTCGAGCCCTCCTCCGGCAACACCGGGATCTCGCTCGCGATGGTGTGCCGGCTCAAGGGCTACCGGCTGACCGTGGTGATCCCGGACAACGCGAGCGAGGAGCGGATCCGCCTGCTCGAGCTGTTCGGCGCCGAGATCGTGTACTCGCCCGGCGACCGCGGCACGAACGGCGCGATCGAGGTGGCGCGGGCGCTCGCGCGGGACCCCCGCTACTACATGCCCTTCCAGTACGGGAACCCGAACAACCCCCTCGCGCACGAGGAGGGCACGGCGGTGGAGATCATCCAGGACCTGCCCGAGATCACCCACTTCGTGGCCGGCCTCGGCACCGGCGGGACGCTCACCGGCAACGGGCGGGCCCTGCACCGGCACAACCCGAACGTGCAGATCGTCGCGGCCGAGCCCGAGCTCGGCGAGCTCGTGTACGGGCTCCGCTCCCTCGACGAGGGGTTCATCCCGCCGATCTTCGACCCCACCGTCGTCGACCGGAAGTTCCTCGTCGGCTCCGCCGAGGCGCTGCGGGCCACGCGCGAGCTCACGGCCAAGGAGGGCATCTTCGCGGGGATCTCCTCGGGGGCCGTCGTCCACGTCGCGCAGCGCATCGCGCGCGAGATCGACGAGGGTGACATCGTGTGCCTGCTCGCCGACGGCGGTTGGAAGTACCTGTCGACGCAGGCGTGGGCGCCGGACATCGAGCGGGCCGAGAAGGGCGTCGAGGCCTCCCTGTGGTGGTAGCCGGTGGGTGACGATCGGCCGATCGGGGTCTTCGACTCCGGGGTCGGCGGGCTCACCGTGGTCCGGTCGATCGTCGACCTGCTCCCCGGGGAGCGGATCGTCTACGTGGGGGACTCGGCGCGCTTCCCCTACGGACCGAAGCCGGTCGAGGAGATCCGCCGCTACGCCCTCGAGATCGCCGCGTACCTCGTGCGACGGGGGGTGAAGATGCTCGTCGTCGCGTGCAACTCGATCGAGGTCTCGGCCATCGGCGACATCGCGACCACCCACGGGATCCCCGTGATCGGGGTCATCAACCCCGGGGTGCGGGCGGCCCTGCGGGCGACGCGGAACGGGGTGATCGGCGTGATCGGCACGCAGGCGACGATCGCGACCGGGGCCTACCAGCGCGCGGTCGGCGCCGAGGCCGAGCTCCACGCCGCGGCCTGCCCGGTCTTCGTCGAGCACGTCGAGCGGGGGGACACGACCTCCGAGGAGCTCCGCCGCGCCGCCGCCGCCTACCTCGCGCCGCTGAAGGCGGCCGGGGTGGACACGCTGATCCTCGGCTGCACCCACTACCCGCTGCTGTCGGGGCTCCTCCAGCTCGAGATGGGGCCGGAGGTGGTGCTCGTCTCCTCGGCGGAGGAGACCGCGAAGGACGTGTACGCTACGTTGCTGCGGCAGGGGCTCGCCCGCGACGAGGACGCCGGGCCGCCGGAGCACGAGTTCTGCTCGACCGGCGACCCGGAGCAGTTCCAGCGCCTGGCGACCCGGTTCCTGGGACCCGAGATCGGCGACCTGCACGTGCGCAGGGTGGAGGTGGGCGAGCGGTGGAGCTGACGGTCCTCGGCGCGAGCGGCACCTGGCCGAACGGCGGCGCCGCGACGAGCGGCTACCTCGTGCGCCACGAGGGCTTCAACCTCTACGTGGACGCGGGGACCGGCACGCTCGCGAACCTCCAGCGCCACATCGGGATCGCCGACATCCACGGGATCCTCATCAGTCACGAGCACCCCGACCACTTCGTGGACCTGTACCCGACCTTCTACGCGCGCCACTACGGGGCGCTCGGCCCACCCGGGCTGCCGCTGTACGCGCCGGTGCGCTTCGCGGGAAGGGCCGAGGGCCTGCTCTCCGAGGACAGCCGGCGGGCGATGCGGCAGGCCTTCGACTGGCACGAGCTCGAGCCCGGGGAGGGATTCGAGGTCGGGCCGTTCCGCGTGCGGACCGCCCTCATGGAGCACCTCGGCCTGCCGGCGCTCGGCTTCCGGCTCGAGGCCGGGGGCGCGACGCTCGCCTACACCGGCGACACGGGGCCGACCGCCGCGATCGAGACGCTCGCCGCTGGGGCCGACGTGCTCCTCTCGGAGGCCACGTGGCAGGACGGCGAGGAGCTGCTGCCGTTCCACCTCTCGGCCAGGCAGGCGGGGGAGCACGCCGCGCGCGCCGGGGTCGGGCGGCTCGTGCTCACCCACATCTGGCCGACGGTCGATCGCGAGCGCTCGCGGGAGCAGGCCGCCGACGGGTTCGGCGGGCCGGTCGAGCTCGCCGCCGAGGGGATGCGGCTCGAGGTGCGCGGGTGATCGTGCGTCCCGACGGCCGCCGCGACGACGAGCTCCGCGAGATCGGCTA
>Ga0073930_1002210_pt1 | contig 13777 bp, 15 predicted proteins | sample DewCreD2012metaG_5_FD_76968 | JGI IMG/M metagenome (GOLD analysis project Ga0073930, IMG submission 76968) | Hot spring sediment bacterial and archeal communities from British Columbia, Canada, to study Microbial Dark Matter (Phase II) - Dewar... ...
CCTGCCCGCCTCGCCGCCCGAGGGTGCACGGTGGAGCGGGAGGTGAGGGACGTGCGACGCGACGTCCTCCTGTACGGGAGCGCGATCGTGCTCTTCGGCGGGGTCGTGCTCTGGGCGGCGCAGGCGCCGTGGGAGGTGACGGCCGTCGCGCTCATCGTCGCGGGGGTGATGCTCCTCGCCGCGGCCGTCGCGCTCGGGCCGCCCCCGACCGTGCTCGTCGTCGGCGAGCGCGAGGACGAGGACCTTGCGCCGCTGCGGGAGACCATCCGGCGCGAGGGCTTCCGGCTCGAGCGCTGCCCCGGCCCCGACGACGGGCTCTGCCCGGTGCTCGCCGGGAAGCCGTGCCCCGCGCACGGCGAGCCGGTCGCCGCGGTCGTGGTGCACCACCCGGGCGAGACCGGTCCGCTGCCCCCCTGCGGCGAGGCGTTCCACATCCCCGAGCTCGTCGTCGAGGAGGACTCCGACCGCGAGCTCGAGGTGGTCGGGCGGTACGGTCGCGTGGGGCTCGCGCGCGGGCCGGAGGAGGCCGTCCGAGCCCTCGACCGGATGCTGGCCGGCGCGGCGGCCTGACCCACCCCGCCTGCGAGCCTCGGGTGGCTCCCGCGGCTACGATGGGCAACCATGGAGCCCCGGGACGAGCCGCCGAGCGAGCGCACGCGCGTCCGTCGCCTGCCGGAGCGCGGCGTGTACGACCGCGAGACGATCCACGCGATCCTCGACGCGGCGCCGATCTGCCACCTGGGCTGGGTGACCGACGAGGGCACCCCGCGGGTGATCCCCACCATCCACGCGCGGGTCGGCGACACGCTCTACCTGCACGGGTCGGCGGCGAGCCGGACCCTGCGGGCGATCGCGGACGGGCGCGAGGTGTGCGTGGTCGCGACGCTCCTCGACGGGCTCGTGCTCGCCCGCAGCGCCTTCCACCACTCGATGAACTACCGCTCGGTCGTCGTCTACGGACGGCCACGTGCGGTGACCGACCGGCGGGAGCAGCTCGAGGCCTGCCGCGCGATCGTCCGCCACGTCCTGCCCGGCCGCGAGGACGACGCCCGCATGCCGACCGAGCGCGAGCTCGAGCAGACGACGATCGTGGCGATCCCGCTGGAGGAGGCCTCCGCGAAGGTCCGCACGGGCCCCCCGAAGGACGACCCCGAGGACCTCGAGCTCCCCGTCTGGGCCGGGGTCCTGCCGCTGCGCGTGGTGCCGGGCGAGCCAGAGCCGGCCCCCGACCTCCGCCCCGGCATCGCCCGCCCCGACTACCTCGGCCGCGTTTGACGTCTCGGCCCCCACCGGGTACATATATCGGGTCGATATATGCGGCCGATATATCGGCGCGCACGATGGCGTCGGCCGGGAACCGGGGAGGAGGGAACACCGCACGATGCTCGAGCTCGCGATCCTCGGGCTGCTGAAGGAGCGGTCCATGCACGGCTACGAGCTCTCCAAGCGGCTGACCGACACCCTCGGCGGCTTCTGGCGCGTCTCGTACGGGTCGCTGTACCCGACGCTGAAGCGCCTCGAGCGCCAGGGCGCCGTCGAGCAGGTGTTCGCCGGCGAGGTGGTCGGCCGGCGCAAGAACGTGTACCGGATCACCGAGGCCGGCGAGGCGCTGTTCCTGCGGCTGCTGGAGGAGAGCGGGCACGACTCGCAGACGGAGGACAACCGGTTCCGCGTGCGCCTCGCCTTCTTCAAGTACCTCGCGCCGGACGCGCGCATCCGCCTGCTCGAGCGCCGGCGCGCCTACCTCGAGGAACGCCTCTCCTCGATCCAGGCCTCGCTCGCGGCCACCCGCGAGCGGTTCGACACGTACACGCTCTCGCTCATGCAGCACGGCAGGGAGACCACCGAGCAGGACATCGCCTGGCTGAACGGCCTCCTCGCCGCCGAGCGCAAGGGCGCCCTCGAACGGGCCTCGCACACCGCGAAGCGGCGCGAGGCCCGCGCGCTACGCAGGAAGGAGCACACCCCATGAGCAAGGTCCGTCTCGCGATCGTCGGCGTCGGCAACTGCGCCTCCTCGCTCGTGCAGGGCCTGGAGTTCTACAAGGACGCCGCGCCCGAGGACACGGTGCCCGGGCTCATGCACGTCGAGCTCGGCGGCTACCACATCCGCGACGTGGAGATCGTCGCCGCCTTCGACGTGGACGCGAAGAAGGTCGGCAAGGACGTCGCCGAGGCCATCTTCACCGAGCCGAACAACACGATCCGCTTCTCGGACGTGCCGCCGACCGGCGTCGTGGTCCAGCGCGGTCCGACCCTCGACGGCCTCGGCAAGTACTACCGCCAGGTCATCGAGGAGTCCTCCGAGCCCGAGGTCGACGTGGCCCGCGCCCTGCGCGAGGCCGAGGCCGACGTCGTCGTCTGCTACCTGCCGGTCGGCTCCGAGCAGGCCGCCAAGCACTACGCGCAGGCGGCGATCGACGCGGGGGCGGCCTTCGTGAACTGCCTGCCGGTGTTCATCGCGAGCGACCGGACGTGGGCCCGCCGCTTCGTCGACGCCGGCCTGCCGATCATCGGCGACGACATCAAGAGCCAGGTCGGCGCCACCATCACCCATCGCGTGCTCACGAAGCTGTTCGAGGACCGCGGGGTGAAGCTGAAGCGGACCTACCAGCTGAACTTCGGCGGCAACATGGACTTCATGAACATGCTCGAGCGGGAGCGCCTGACCTCGAAGAAGATCTCGAAGACCCAGTCGGTGCAGAGCCAGCTCCGCAAGGAGCTCGACCCGCACGACATCCACATCGGGCCCTCGGACCACGTGCCGTGGCTCGAGGACCGCAAGTGGGCGCAGATCCGCCTCGAGGGCGAGGCCTTCGGCGGCGTGCCGCTCACGATCGAGCTGAAGCTCGAGGTCTGGGACAGCCCGAACTCGGCCGGCATCGTGATCGACGCGATCCGGTGCGCGAAGCTCGCCCTGGACCGAGGGCAGGCCGGCCCGCTGATCGGCCCGAGCGCGTACTTCATGAAGTCGCCGCCCGTGCAGTTCAGCGACGAGGCCGCGCGCGAGATGGTCGAGGGGTTCATCCTCGGCAACGGCGAGAGCAAGGCCGCCGACTGGACCTCCTTCTTCGACGTCCAGCGCGCCTGAGCTCCGCGGCGCGGCTACGCTCGGGATCGTGCGACCCACGATCGAGCGCGCCCGCGGAGCGCTCGCCGGTCGGGACTTCCGCCGGCTGTTCGCCGTGCGCTTGGTCTCGCAATCGGCCGACGGCCTCTTCCAGGCCTCGCTGATCGCCGCGGTCGTCTTCAGCCCCGAGCGGCAGGGCACGATCCTGGGGTTCGCGATCGCCACGGCGGTGATCTCGCTGCCCTTCTCGGTGCTCGGCCCGTTCACCGGCGTGTTCATCGACCGCTGGCCCAGGCGACGGATCCTCGTCGTCGCGCCGTGGCTGCGGGCGGCGCCGGCCCTGCTCGCGCTGCTCGACCCCTCGCGGCACGCGCTTGCCTTCTACCTCGGCGTGCTGTGGGTGCTCTCGGTGAACCGCTTCTACCTCGCCACGGCCGTGGCCGTGGTCCCGCGCCTCGTCCCGACCGAGGACCTGCTGATCGCGAACTCGATGTCGATCGTGGGCGGGACGGTGGCGCTGCTCGCCGGCGTGTTCGTCGGGGGATGGGCGGCGGACCTGCTCGGGCCGGCCCCGGTCGTCGTCGCGGCGGCGCTCATGTGGCTGGTCGCCTCCCGGATCGCCGCCGGGATCTCGACGCCGCTCCTCCCGCACGCGCTCCCCGGGGCGCCGGTCCGGGACGAGCTGCAGCGCATCGTGCGCGAGCTCGCCGACGGCGCCCGGCGCCTCGCCCGCACGCCCCGCGCGCTCGGGCCGATCGCCTCGATCACGCTCGACCAGTTCGGCCAGGGGATCGTGCTCGTGCTCTCGCTGTTCGTGTTCCGGGACCGGTTCCGCGAGGGCGTGGGCTCCTTCTCCAACCTCATCGGCGCCGGCGGGGTCGGCGTGCTCGTCGGCATCCTCACCGTCGGCGCGCTCGAGGCCCGGTGGCCGAAGGAGACCATCGTGGCGCGCGCGTTCGCGCTCGGCGGCATCGTCCTGGTCGCCGTCTCGACCCACATCACCGGCTGGAGCGTCCTGCTCGCGAGCTTCTTCGTCGGGCTCACGTTCGCGTGGAAGAAGGTGCCGGTGGACACGCTCGTGCAGGAGGCCGTCCCCGACGGGTACCGGGGGCGGGTCTTCGCCGTCTACGACGTCGCCTACAACCTCGCCCGGGTGGCGGCCGGGTTCCTCGCGATCCCGCTCCTGCCCGCCATCGGGGAGGCGTGGACGGTGGCCCTGATCGGGCTCGGGTTCCTGCTGTACGCGCCGGTCCTCCCCCGCCTCCTCGCCCGTGCCCCCGAGATCGCGCTCCGCTTCTCCGAGGGCGCCCGTGCCGAGGAGGTCCCGAGGGCGATCGTCTGGGGCGGCGTCGAGGAGCGCGTCCGGGTCGAGCGCGAGTGGCTCGAGGAGCGCGACGGCGAGCGCCGCCGCGCGTTCCGCCTCAGCCTCGAGGACGGCACCACCGTGCAGGTCTCGCGTCGCGAGCCCGACGGCCCCTGGCGCCTGGACCGCGAGATCGGATAGGCGGCGGGCCGCTCAGGCCGCGGCCGGCTCGAGCGCCCGCACCCCCGCCCGATGCCGCAGGGCGCGGAGCCCGACGAGCCCGACCCCGACGGCCACGAGGCCGCCGAGGGCGAGCCCCCACCGCGGGCCGAGCCACTCGGCGGTCCACCCGGCGATCGGCGCGCCGATCGGGGTGCCGCCGAGGAACACGACCGAGTACAGCGCCATGACCCGCCCGCGCATCTCGGGGCGGGCCGTGAGCTGCAGCGTCGTGTTGGCCGTGATCATGAACACGATCGAGACGAACCCGAGCACGACGAGCGTGACGAGCTCGGTGGGCAGGCTCGGCATCACCGCCGCGGCGATCGAGAGCGCGCCGAGCGCGGCGGCCGAGCGCATGAGCCGAACGGGGTTCGGCCGGGCGCCGCGGGCCATGCCGAGGGCCCCGACGAGCGATCCGATGCCCATGAACGACAGGAGCCAGCCGAGCGTGCGGGCGTCGCCCTGGAAGCTCCGCTCGGCGAGGAGCGGCATGAGGACCTGGAAGTTGAACGAGAGCGTGAAGATCACCGCCATCACGACGAGCGGCGTGCGCAGCTCCGGCGTCGTCCACACGTAGCGCAGGCCGGCGCGCAGGCCGCCGCCCTCGCGAGGGGCCGGCGTGCGGTGGAGCTCCTCGGGCCGCATCGCGAGCAGGCCCCCGATCACCGCGAGGTAGGAGAGCCCGTTCACGAGGAAGCACACGTCCAGCCCCGCGCCGGCGATGAGCAGCCCGGCGATCGCCGGGCCCACGATCCGCGTCCCCGTCATCACGGCGCTGTTCAGGCTCACGGCGTTCGGGAGGTGCTCGACGCTCACCATCTCGGCGAAGAAGCTCTGCCGGGCGGGGGTGTCCACGGCCGTCACCACGCCCTGGAGGAAGGCGAGCCCGTAGACCATCCAGAGGCGGACCGCGTCGGCCGCCACGAGGCCCCACAGCGCCAGCGCGAGCACCGCGAACGCGGCCTGCGTCCCGAGCAGGATCCGGCGCTTGTCGTACCGGTCGGCGAGCACGCCGGCCCACGCCCCGAACACGAGGACCGGCGCGAAGCTCAGAGCCGTGACGACGCCGAGCGCCACCCCGCTCCCCGTCAGGCGCAGGACCAGCCAGGACGAGGCGACGTACTGCACCCACGTGCCGGTCACCGAGACGGCCTGCCCGAGGAAGAACAGCCGGAAGTTCCGCGAGTGGTGGACCGCGTGGAAGGTTCGGTGCAGCGCGAGCCCGAGCCGGGTCATCGCTCACCCTCCGCGACGAGGCGGTCGAGGATCTCGGCCGCGCGCTCGAGCGTAGTGAGCTCCTCGGGACCGAGCGCGCGCAGTCGCTTGACGAGGTACTCGTCCTTGCGGCTGCGGCTGCGCGCGAGCAGGCGGGCGCCCGCCGGTGTGACGCGGAGCCACGCGACCCGCCGGTCCTGCGGGTCGGTCTCGCGGGTCGCGAGCCCGGCCTCGACGAGCGCGCTCACGATCTTCGTCATCGTGGGCGGCTGCACCTGCTCGGTCTGGCACAGATCCCCGATCGTGATGGACCCCGCCCGCTCGATCGAGGACAGGGCGACGAGCTGCGAGGGCGTCACGCCGGATCCGGCCTCCTGCCGGAGGCGCCGCGCGAGCCGCGTGACGGCCAGGCGCAGCCGCGACGCGAGGGCCGCGACGTCGACGGAGGTGGACGGAGCGTTCACGAGGCCATGATACTTCGCTTCCCTAATTAGTGTCACGAACCATCTGCCGCTGGACAAACCTCCGCGCAGGGCATACGGTCGGCGGGTGCCGCACACACGAACCGTCGCGTTCCTGGTCCTCCTCGCACCCGCGCTGCTCGCCGCAGCCTGCTCCTCCGCAGGCGCGCCCGATCCCTCGGAGCCGCCCTCGCAGGCACCGACCTCGGCCGCCAGCCCGCCGGCGACGGCGACCACCCCCGCGCCCGAGCCGAGCCCCAGCCCGGTGCTCGAGGACGGGCGTCACTTCGGCTCCATCCGGTCGGTGGACACCCAGGCCGGCACCCTCCGCTTCGACCTCGCGTACCTCCTCACGGGCGATGCCGCCAACCAGGCCGCGGCCGAGCACGGGGACGAGGTGCCGGTCCCGAACGACATCTACATCGTGAACGACAACCCCAAGCTGCGCACCCTCCCCATCTCCCCGGACCTCGAGGTCTGGATCATCGACCCGAAGCGGTGCTGCGACCTCGTCCGCGGCAAGGTGGCCCCCTTCCTCGCCGCCTTCGCCACCCGCCACCATCCGTGGGACGCTCGCTACCAGGGGCGTCAGGCTCCCTACTGGATCACCGTCCGGGACGGGAGCGTCGTGCGGATCGAGGTGCAGTACCTGCCGTGAGGCGCGCGGCGGGCGCCGTGCTCGCGCTCGCCCTCGTCGCGTGCAGCGCCCCCGCGGCACCCCGCCTACCGGCTCCGGCACCGATCTCCGCCTCGTCCGGGCCCGGCGCACCGCCCTCCAGCATCGCTCCGTCGTCGGTCACGGCGGCGGCACGGACCCGCTTCGCCGGGCGGATCCGCTCGCCGCTCCCCGAGAGCATGCGCCGCGAGCTCCGGGGGACCACTTGGCACCCGGGATGCCCGGTCCCGCTGCGGGACCTCGCGCTGCTGCGCTTCAACCACGTCGGGTTCGACGGCGAGGTCCACCGCGGGCCGATGGTCGTCCACCGCTCGGTCGCCGCGGACGTCCTCGGCGTGTTCCGCACGCTCTTCGAAACGGGCTTCCCGCTGAAGCGGGTCGCGCTCGCGTCCCGGTTCCGGCCGAACGCCGACCCGGATACGCGCCGCAACGTGACCGCCGCCTTCAACTGCCGCCCGGTCATCACGCCGGACGGCCCACAGGAGACGTTCTCCCAGCACGCCTGGGGGCTCGCCGTGGACGTGAACCCGCTGCAGAACCCCTACGTCGCGGCCGACGGCTCCGTCCGGAACCGGTTCGCGAGGCCCTACGTCGACCGCTCGCAGGATCTCCCCGGGATGATCCACGAGGGCGACGTCGTGGTCCGCGCCTTCGCCGCGATCGGCTGGTCCTGGGGCGGCCGCTGGAGCGGCGGCAGGGACTACATGCACTTCTCGCTGACCGGCCGCTGAGGCCGTCGTCAGATGAACAGCGAGACCGCGGCCTCCTTCATCTCGAGCAGGGCGGTCGCCGCACCGATGGGCTCCTCGAGCCCGTCGATGAGGTCCTCTCGCTTGAGCCCGAGGAGGTCCATCGTCATCTGGCAGGGGATCAGCCTCGCGCCGAGGTCCTTCGCCAGCCCGAGCAGCTCCTCCGGCGGCGCCACGCGGTGCTCGGCGGCGAGCTTCTTGAACATCGCCGGCCCCGCCCCCGCGAAGTGGTAGCGCGAGAGCTTCGCCCGCTTGGCCGACCCGGGGTTCAGCACCGACATCATCTTCTGCATCCAGTTCTCGCCGGTGATGCGGACCTCGGGCTTCACGATCGCGAACAGCCCCCAGAAGGTGAAGAAGACGCTCACCTCCATGCCGCTCGCGGCGGCGGTGCTCGCGAGGATCGTCGTCGGCCAGATCCGGTCGAGGTCGCCGCCCCAGGCGATGATCGTGAGCTTGTTCTTCTTCTCGACCCGCCGCTCCTCGGCCTCCTCCAGCCTTCGGATCCGCTCCAGGAGGTCGCCGATCTGCACCTGCTCGGTCTCGGTCACGCTCATGGACACCACCTCAGACCTTCCGGACGAGGTACCGGAACGTGCCGTCTCGCTCCGAGGCCTCCAGGAGCTCGTTGCCGGTGAGCTTCGCCCACGAGGGGACGTCCGACTTCGAGCCGGGGTCGGTGGCGAGCAGCTCGAGCACGTCCCCCGGGCGCGCGTCCTTCAGCGCTCGGGCGAGCGAGACGAGCGGCCCGGGGCAGGACTGCCCGCGGGCGTCGACGGTGACGGTGACGGTTCGGGTGGCTTCGGTGGTGGTGGACATGATCTGGACCTCCGGTGTCGTGGTGGGCGGCGTGCCGGTCGCGGAGCGGTGCCGAGCGAGGCCTAGCGGCCCTCGCCGGGCACCCCGGGACAGCAGCATCGGCAGGGGATCATGACCCCGACGAGCCCGCGGCACCGTGTCCTGATCATTGCAGGTGCAAATGCTACCGCAGCGATGCACTTCGCACAACCCGTCGCCTCCGCCGCCCGGATCCCCGGCGGCTCGGACGGGATGCCCGACGGTGCTGTTGCAGGTCCCGGCAGGCGTGTATCGTCGCGGCATGCGCGCCCGTGCACGCGTCCTCGCAGCGGGGGGCCTTCCGCTCGTCCTCGCGCTCGCCGCCTGGGGGCTGGCGGCGCCGGTCGCGCTCGCGCAAGCCACGTGCACCTTCGAAGCCGGCACCGCGACCGTCCAGGTGACGCTCGCGGCGGGAGCGGCGGCGACGATCTCGCGCGTCGGCGACGCGATCGCGGTGGACGGGACCCCCTGCGACGCCGCGACCGTGACGAACACGGACACCGTGCAGGTCACGGGCAGCGGGTCGGAGGACGACCTCACGATCGACCTGTCCGGCGGGCCGTTCGCGCCCGGGAAGTCCGCCGAGGGCGATGGGGGCGAGGCCGAGATCGAGCTCGCCATCGATCTGTCCGGGGGCGGGGTGCTCACGATCGCGGGGTCCAGCGGCGCCGATGCGCTCACCCTCGGAAGCGGGGGAGCGAACCTGAACGCGGATGAGGCGGTCGGCGATGCCGACGTGACGCTCTCCGGTCCGGCCGGGTGGCAGCTGTCGGGTCGGCAGGGCGCCGACGCGCTCAAGCTCTCGGGAGGCGACGGCACCGGGGCCGCCGTCACCGGGCAGACCGCCCTCGGCGGCACCGGCGACGACCGCATCCTCGCCGGCGCGGGCGGGGCCACGCTGGACGGCGGCGGCGGCACGGACACCGTGAGCTACGCGGGCAGCGCCGTGCCGGTGCGCGCCGACCTCGCGAAGGGCACCGCGCGGCGCGAGGGTCTCGCGACGGACGCGCTCGCCGGGTTCGAGGACCTCGTGGGCTCGGCCAAGGCGGACGTGCTCGTCGGGGACGCCGGCGCGAACCGCCTCGAGGGCGGGCGCGGCCGAGACCGGCTGGTGGCGAGCAAGGGGGACGACGTCCTCAAGGGAGGGCTCGGCCGAGACGTGCTCGACCTGCGCCAGGCGAAGGTCCCGGCCACCGTGAACCTCGGCGCCGGCACGGCCTCCGGTCTCGGCAAGGACACGCTCATCGGCATCGAGGATGCGATCGGCTCCGACCGGCACGACGTGCTGATCGGCTCGGCCGGACGGAACGAGCTCATCGGGCGCGCCGGCGCGGACGAGATCCGGGGCGGCGCCGGACGCGACCACCTCGTCGGCGGGCTCGGCAACGACGACCTCGAGGGCGGCGAGGACGCCGACACGCTGGAGGGCGGCAAGGGCCGCGACCAGCTGAACGGCGGCGACGGCCGAGACACCTGCGTGCCCGGCCCCGACCCCGACGCCTGGACCTCCTGCGAGGTCGTCAAGCTCTGAGCCTCGCCCCCCACCGATGGGGCGGCCAGAGGACGAGCGCCACCCGCGCCCGCACGTCGTGCACGCTCGCCGGCCCGAGCCGTCGGGAGTCGGTCGAGCCCTCCCGACGATCCCCCTCGACCCAGAGCTCGTCGGGTCCGAGCACCCGCCCGTCCGGCGCCCGGCCGCCCGGCCCGGCGACCACGCGCTTCACGAGCTCGAGCCCGGGACGGGCGAGGTGCTCCAGCACCACCACATCCCCGCGACGCACCCGCGCGGGCCGCAGCGCGAGCGCGAGGTCGCCGGGCTCGAGCGCCGGGCGCATGCTCTCGCCCCGGACCTCGACGAGGGTCGGCCGGAGCCGCCGGACCGCCCAGGTGAGCCCGCCGATGGCCCCGACGAGCGTCGCCGCCCGCACCCAACTCCGACCCCGGTGGTAGGTTTCAAGGGACGTTCCGTCCGAAGGAGAGGAGAGGCCCATGGTGGAAGCTTGGCGGAGGCGCCGCCGGGTCGTCCACGCCCACTGCGACCTGCCGTGCGGCGTGTACGACCCCGCACAGGCCCGGATCGAGGCCGAGTCGGTGAAGGCGATCCAGACGCGCTACCAGGAGGCCGAGAAGTTCAAGTCGGCCGGCGAGACCGTGGAGGACTACCGCGCCCGGTGCCTCGCGATCAAGGAGGAGCGCGCCGACCTGGTCAAGGAGCACCTGTGGGTGCTCTGGACCGACTACTTCAAGCCGGAGCACCTGGAGAAGTACCCGCAGCTCCACGAGCTGTTCTGGAAGGCCACGAAGGAGGCCGGTCTGGCGAAGAAATCGCAGGACCCGGCCCAGGGCCAGAAGCTCCTGGACCTCATCGAGGAGATCGCGAAGATCTTCTGGGAGACGAAGGCGGCCTGAGCCGCCTCCCGCGCGTCCGACGGCCGGGGCCCGGGACGGGCCCCGGCCGTCCGCTCCGGTAGGCTCGAGCTCGTGAAGGAGATCGGGCTCGTGGGCGTGCCGGGGAGCGGCAAGTCGACGCTGTTCCGCGCGCTCACCCGCACCGGCACCCACGGCGGCCAGGCCGACCTCGCCGTCGTGCCCGTCCCCGACCCGCGGCTGGAGGTGCTCGCGCGGATCGAGCGCTCGCGCCGGATCGTGCCGGCTCAGGTCGGGTTCGTCGACGTGCCGGGCGGGACCTCCTCCGCCCGGGGCATCGCGCGCCTGCGCGAGGTCGACGCCCTCGCGATCGTCGTGCGCTGCTTCGGCCCCGACGCGCACCCCGCCCGCGAGCTCGAGGAGGTCCGCACCGAGCTCCTGCTCGCCGACGCCGCGGTCGTCGCCTCGGCGCTGGAGAAGGCCGAGAAGCGGGCCCGCGGCAAGCCCACCGAGGAGGTCCAAGCGCTGCGGCGCGCGAACGAGGCGCTCGAGGCCGAGACGTGGCTCCGCGACGCCGGCCTCTCGCCCGAGGAGCAGCGGCACCTGCGCCCGCTCGCCCCGCTGACGCTGAAGCCGAGCGTGGTCGTGGCGAACCTTGAGGAGGGGACCGAGGTGCCGCCGGAGCTCCCCGAGGGCACCGTCGGCGTCTACGCCTCCATCGAGGCCGAGACCGTCGGCATGGACCCCGAGGAGGCGAGGGCGCTGCTCGAGGAGTTCGGCGTCCGAGAGCCCGGCCTGCAGACCGTGATCGCGGCCTGCTACCGGGCGCTCGACCTCATCACGTTCCTCACCACCGGCGAGGACGAGACGCGAGCGTGGGAGGTCCGGCGGGGCGCGAAGGCGCCCGAGGCCGCCGGCGCGATCCACTCCGACCTCGAGCGCGGCTTCATCCGCGCCGAGGTGATCGCCTGCGACGAGCTCGTCGCCGCCGGTTCCTTCGAGGCCGCGCGGCACCAGGGCAAGCTGCGGGTCGAGGGCAAGGACTACGAGGTCCGCGAGGGCGACGTCCTGCACGTCCGCTTCGCGGTCTGAGGCGGCCGGTCGCGCGCACGCAGGCGGCGGGTACGCTAGGACGCCCATGGCCGAGACCGACCACACCCGGGCGCGTGGCTCGAGCGTCGTCGTCGAGCCGACCTCACCGCCCACGGAGCCCGCGCCGCCTCCCTCCCGGTTGCGCCGCCTGACCGGCTCGACGCCCTTCCTCGTCGTCGTCGCGCTCGCCGTCGCGATCCTGATCAAGAGCTTCCTCGTCCAGGCCTTCTACATCCCCTCCGAGTCCATGGTCCCGACGCTGCACCGCGGGGACCGGGTGCTCGTGAACAAGCTCGCGTACCTCGGCGGCCACATCGGCCGCACGGACGTGATCGTCTTCGCGAACCGGAACGGCGCGCCGGAGCCGGACCGCGGGCCCCTCTCCGCCTTCCTGCACTGGCTCGGCGAGGGGCTCGGCGTCGCGCGGCCGGCGAGCGAGGACTACATCAAGCGGGTCATCGGGCTGCCGGGCGAGACGGTCGAGATCCACGACCGCACCGTGTACGTCGACGGCCGCCCGCTCGCCGAGCCGTACCTCACGGAGGAGGCCCGCGGCTGCAACCGGGACTTCGGCCCCGTGACGGTGCCCCCCGACTCGCTCTTCGTCCTCGGCGACAACCGCTGCAACTCCGCCGACTCGCGGTTCGGGCTCGGGTTCGTGCCGGTGGACGCCGTCGTCGGTCGCGCCTTCCTCATCGTCTGGCCGCCGGCCGACGTGGGCGGGCTCGGGTAGCCCCGCCTACCCGGCCCGGGCGCCGGGGCCGACCGGCCGCTCGGGCGGCAGGAACAGCCGCGCGAGCGACCAGACGAGCGCGGCGATCCCGAACCCCGCGAGCCACACGATGAGCGGCGGCGGACGCAGCGCGAAGAAGGCCCGCGCCTCCGGCAGGAGCAGCGCCGCGACGAACGCCGCGGCCATCGACCACACGAGCAGCAGCCGCGGGCGGGAAAGCGGCGCCGCGATCACCGACAGGATGAGGAACCCGATCCAGCAGAGCACCATCGTCGCGGCCGTCCGGGCCTGCATCAGGCTGACGCCCGGCTCGTCGCCGGCGAGCTCGTACGCGAGGAACGTCGCCACCGCCGCGAGCGTGCCGGCCGGCGCGGTGAAGCGCAGGACCCGACGCAGGAACCCGGGGCGGGCGCGCTCGGCGTTCGGCGCGAGCGCGAGGAAGAAGGAGGGGATGCCGATCGTGAGCGCGCCGATCAGCGTGAGGTGCCGGGGCAGGAACGGGAAGGGCCTGCCGAACACCCCGACGCCGAGCGCGAGGAGCATCGCGTAGACGGTCTTCGTCACGTACAGGTTCGCCGTCCGCTCGATGTTGCCGAGCACCCGTCGGCCCTCGGCCACGACCGAGGGCACCGCGTCGAAGGTCGAGTCGAGCAGCACGAGCTGCGCCACCGCTCGCGTGGCCGCCGCGCCCGAGCCCATCGCGATCCCGAGGTCGGCGTCCTTCAGCGCGAGGGCGTCGTTCACGCCGTCCCCGGTCATCGCCACCACGTGGCCGCGCGCCCGCAGCGCGGCCACCATCGCGCGCTTGCGCTGCGGCGTGACCCGCCCGAACACCGAGCGGGCCTCGAGCACCGCCGCGAGCCCCTCGGGGTCCTCCGGCAGCGCGGCCGCGTCCACCGGCTCCTCGGCGCCCGGCAGGCCGAGCCGCCGGGCGATCGCCCCGACGGTCTCGGGGTGGTCGCCGGAGATCACGACGACCCGCACCCCCTGCTCGGCGAGGTACGCCAGGGTCCGAGCGGCCGTCTCGCGCACCCGGTCCCCGAGCACGACGAG
>Ga0073930_1002218_pt1 | contig 13756 bp, 8 predicted proteins | sample DewCreD2012metaG_5_FD_76968 | JGI IMG/M metagenome (GOLD analysis project Ga0073930, IMG submission 76968) | Hot spring sediment bacterial and archeal communities from British Columbia, Canada, to study Microbial Dark Matter (Phase II) - Dewar... ...
CCGGAACCGCCGCCGAGTGAATGAGTTTTCACCCTGCTACCGTGGACCCCGCCGCAGTCGTAATTCCATGACTCGTGTTATCGCTCGCCATTACGAAACCGCCCAACCCTTAGAACTCGTCGTCGATGGCCAAACCATCGTTACGGTCCGCGAAGTTGCGGCAGGGGTGAGCCTTGCGGACGATTTGCCTTGGCTGGCTCCCGGCTTCTGCGATCCACAGATCAACGGAGCTGTAGGCATCTCATTCCTCTATCCCCATCGGCGGATGACGCAGAGCGGGCCGGTCTCGATGGAACCAGAGGAAGCGTGGGATCGTGTCCTCCAGGCATGCCGCTCTCATGGTATTGGCATTTTTCTTCCCACGTTGATCACGGCGAGTTTTGAGACTTTGCAGCAAGCCCTGAGCACATGGGAACGTGTGTGTGAAAGCCATTCCCAATACCGTCAAGTCTGTCCCGGTTATCATTTGGAGGGGCCGTATCTTTCACCCGAAGACGGTCCTCGCGGCGCGCATCCCCGCGCCCATATCCGTAATCCCGATTGGGACGAATTTCAACGCCTTCAAGAAGCGGCTGGCGGTCACATTCGCATGGTCACTTTGGCTCCCGAACGGCCTGGTGCCATCACCATGATCGAGAAACTTGTAGCCGCGGGGATCATCGTGGCCATTGGTCATACTGCTGCCTCGGCGGAAGCGATTCGGGCGGCTGTACGAGCAGGTGCTCGCTTAAGTACGCATTTAGGCAACGGCTGTCATGCTCTTCTGCCGCGCCATGAGAACTACCTCTGGGAACAACTGGCTTGCGACGACCTCTGGGCCAGTATCATCTGCGACGGCTTCCATCTTCCCCCTGCTGTGGTCAAGTGCCTGGTGCGCGGGAAGACTTTGGACCGCCTGCTGCTCACCTGTGATGCGAGCAGCCTAGCAGGACTGCCCCCCGGCCGTTATCGGGAATGGGATACGGATGTGGAAATCAGCCCGGAAGGCCGCATCGGCGTCGCCGGTACGCCCTTTCTGGCGGGAAGCGGCTTGTTCACGGATACCTGTGTCACCAACGTCATCCGTTATGCGGGTTTGACTTTGTCTCAAGCGATTCACCTGGCGGCGCTACAACCGCGCCGGTTGTTGGGACTGCCGCTACCGGAACTAGCCCCAAGCCGGCCAGCCGATTGGCTCACCTTTCGCTGGCATCCCGATGGCGTGATCCAAGATATCCAATGGCTGAATGCGTGTTGTACCTGAATGGCAATCCATGAAACACCTGAATGTATTTCTCGGATAATGTAATGGATTCTATTCTCGTCATTTTTGAATAAAATGTTTATGATCCATAGAGTGGTTCATATTTTTCACGGAGGTAGGTAAGCAGAGGTTCCGTACGCAGCGGCTCGCCCGTTGCTCGCTGGCACAGCTCTTGGGCGCGATAACGTTGTCCATGCCGGTGGATGTGATCAATCAGCCACTCTCGCAAACGCCTAAATTGACCGTTGCGGAAATCACGCATCAGTTCTGCATCGCCCAGTTGTGCCTTGGCCGCTGCCATGAATTGAGCTGCGTAGAGATTGCCCAAGGTATAGGTAGGAAAATAGCCGATTCCCCCGAAACTCCAGTGGATGTCCTGCAAACATCCTTGAGTGTCATCCGGTGGCGTCAATCCCAGATACTGTTGCATCTTCTCGCTCCAGGCTCCTGGCAAGTCCGCGACCTGAAGATTCCCCGTCAGCATCTCCGTTTCCAGTTCAAATCGCAGGACAATATGGAGATTGTAAGTGACCTCATCGGCTTCTACACGGATCAAAGATGGGCGCACTTCATTGATAGCAAAGTAAAATGTCTCCAGTGATATGTCAGCAAGGGCGTGAGGGAATGTCTGTTGCAAGCGCGGGAAGAAATGTTCCCAGAAAGGCCGGCCCCTGCCGACCTGATTCTCCCACAGACGGGACTGGGATTCATGGATGCCCAGAGAACACGCTGTGCCCAGCGGGGTCCCGGCATGCTCTGCAGGAAGATGCATTTCATACAACGCGTGGCCTGTCTCATGAAGTACCCCAAAGAAAGCCTCGCTGAAATAACGCGGATTGTAGCGGGTGGTGATGCGGCAGTCCCCAGGCCCGATGCCGGTGCAAAAAGGATGAGCGGTGACATCCAGGCGCCCTTGGGAGAAGTCAAAACCTAAAGCTGCCGCGGCAGCCTCGGCGAAAATCCGCTGACGCTCGACAGGGTAATCCCGCCGCAGAATACTCGTATCAGGACGGCGAGCACTCTCCGACCAGCGTTGAATTAACGGGGTCAATTCCCGCGTCAAATGAGTGAAGAGCGAGCGAACTTCCTCGGTGGTCATCCCCGGTTCGTATTCATCCAGCAAAGCATCATAGGGATGGCCAGAATAGCCGAGAGCGTGGGCCTCCTCTCTTTTGAGGGAGACGATTCTCTCCAGATGCGGCTGGAATGCCTTATAGCGGTTTTGCGTTTTAGCTTCCTGCCAGACTTGCTGAGCGGCAGTTGTCACCCGTGCCAGCTCTTCCACCAGCGTCTGGGGGACACGAATCGCTCGTTCGTAACTGCGCCGCCACTCCCGGATATTTGCAGCCTCATCGGATTGGGGGTCGGCGGTCAGTGACGAGGATTCCACTTGGGCGAGCCATTCGCCCACCTGGGGATCAGCCAGTTTCTGATGAGCCAACGCCGAAAGATAGGCCATCTGCTCTCCTCGCCAACGAGCACCTTGAGGCGGCATATAGGTCTGTTGATCCCAACTCAGGAGAGCCGCACAGGATTGGATGATGCCGATTTCCTTCGACCGCCGCACCAGCGCGGTGTAGGCTTCAGCAGGTGTCATGGTTATTACCCTTGCTAATTAGGTCTCCGTATTCGCAGCCTAGATCGCAAGATGGATACCATACCCAATGGTTTCTGTACTCCTAGGATGTTTCTTCCAATCACTCTTGGCCAGTTCTGTTTTTTCCCTTTCCACGCAGACAGGTGGCTCCAGCGAAAGAGAGCCTAAGTAGTATATGATGACTGGAGGGAGGATGGACCGAACATCATGGCATTCGAGAAGGTTGATCTGCCGGACCCCGAAGATACGATCGTCGCGCTCTGTTCCGCTTCAGGAGCGGGGACGCGTGCCATTGTTCGCCTCAGCGGTCCCAAAGCGCACCGTGTTGTGACAACCGTTTTTCGGCCGATAGATGGCGAGAGCTACGTTGGCCTTGCCCCAACCGATCGCCGCAGGGTGATCCCTGGTTTTGTCTTTCTCCAGAGCGTTTCTGCGCCGCTGCCCGCTTGGCTTTATCGCTTCTTTGCTCCCCGCTCTTACACTGGTCAAGATGTGGCGGAGATTCACACCTTGGGGTCCCCGCCTCTCGTCGAGCAACTCATCGCGGAGCTTTTGCTCGCAGGCGCACGGGCAGCCCGGCCCGGAGAGTTCACCTTGCGGGCGTTTCTTGCAGGAAAAAAAGACCTAGCTCAAGCCGAAGCCATCCGTGCCGTCATTGAGGCCGATGACCAGAGCGACCTCCAGCGCGCCTTACAACAACTCGCGGGAGGATTATCTGGACCCCTTCAAACATTACGCGATGATTTGCTGAACCTGTTGGCGGACCTGGAGGCCAATTTGGATTTCGTTGACGAAGACATCACGTTCCTAACGCCCCAAGAAGCGTTGCAACGGATCCAAGATGGGATTGACCGCCTCCAGGGATTGTTACAGCAACTTCAAGGACGGCAGATCGCAGGCCGCCTTCCCCGGATCGTCCTGGTGGGTCCTCCCAACGCGGGTAAGAGCAGTCTCTTCAATGCTCTCAGCGGTGCCCAAGCCCTAGTCAGTCCTGTAGCGGGGACGACCCGCGATTACCTGACGCAATGCTTCGAACTTGAGGGAGTCCGCGTGGAACTCGTCGATACAGCGGGTTGGCAACCGGCGGGGGACGGCATCGAAGCGCAAGCCCAAAATTTGGCCCGTCAAGCGGCAGAACACGCAGATATCATTCTCTGGTGTGATGAGACGGGAGCCTTTCTTCCCCCGGATCACCCCCAATCGCCCGAAGCCTGGAGTTCGGCCATTGTCGTGCGGGTACGCACCAAAGCGGACTTGCTGAGTGATACCACTCCACGCCTAACCGTAGGCACTTGGCCAGCGGATGTGGCCTGTTCCGTGGTATCTGCGGAGGGGCTGCGCCCGCTCCGCTTGCTTTTGCGCGAGAAGCTGGTCAGTCGGCCTGCGTCTTCGCTTGCCCCAGAATCAAGCCGCTGTCAACATCACTTGGAAGCAGCAGTACGGCATTTGCAAGCTGCGGCGGAGCAGATTGTCGCTCAAGAGCCGTTGGAGTTTCCAGCGGCTGCTCTGCGTGCGGCTCTGCATCAATTGGGAGAACTCACAGGGGTTGTCTATACCAATGAGCTGCTCGATCGCATATTCTCGCGGTTTTGCATCGGCAAGTAATTCCACGGCGGGATAACCGCCGCGGAAATGAACAACCAGCTACTCCCTGCAGTTCGGCTTTTCAGAAATCGCAGAAAATGGTATGAACTGCCCGCGAAATCGTGGGAAGAGTACTCTCTTCCGGTAGAATTGGGTAGGGTGTTTCAGTTGCCTGCTGAGGATTGACCGTGTATCGCCTGCTCCTATGTCTTCGCTATCTCCAGACGCGTTATCTGGCCTTCATTTGTATTGTCAGTATGATGCTAGGTGTGGCAACTCTCATCGTTGTCAATTCTGTAATGAGTGGCTTCAGTACCAAATTGAAAGATCGACTTCACGGCATCCTCTCGGATGTCATCATAGATACAACGCGCATGGATGGATTTGTGAAATATGATGCTGTAGGTTATCCATTATTTGATGCGGACGGCCGAACGATACCACTCACGCCGGATGAGATGATGGGTCTAATCCGCTCCAGCGCTGTGGCATCGCATATAGAAGCAATGACTCCGACTATAGAAGTCTTCGCCATTTTGCGCTTCCGCTTTGGGATGGAAGAGCAAACGAAGCCGGTGCGCCTCATCGGTATCGATCCAGTTGGCCGAGCAGCCGTCGGAGGATTCCGTGAATATCTCGTGCGGCAGAAGGGAGCGGAAAAGCCGAGTTTTGACTTGACGCCTGAAGCCCGCGAGCGGCACGAGCAATTGCGACGTCATGCTCGACTATTTTCTCCTCCGTCTGAGGCTGTTGCTACGCCCGTCTTGTCCCCCATGGGAGAAACGATCCCCCCCCCGGACCCCCAGATGATGACCCAAGGCATGCCGCAGCCGCAATTGCATGGCTTGATCGCAGGGTACACGCTGGCCCACTTTCGCTACCGGGATGATCAGGGAAAGGTCATCGAGGAACCACTCCTCAGGCCTGGTGATGATGTCACTGTAATAACCATCGGTGGCCGAGATATAAAACCTGTTTGGGGCACATTCATTGTTACAGATTATCTAAAAACAGAGATGAGTGAATATGATCAGACATTTGTGTTTGTCCCCTTGGAACAATTACAATCGATAAGAGGTATGGAAAATCGATGTACATCATTGCAGATTAAATTGAAGGATTACGAAGGCTCAAAAGCTTTAGTCGTCCAGGAATTGCGGCGTATCTTTACTCATCCTGAAGTCCGGGTCGCCACCTGGGAAGAGCACCAAGGGCCTCTCTTAGCTGCTATTGACATTGAACGAGGCATCCTGAACCTCTTGCTCTTCATGATCGTCGGTGTTGCGGGATTCAGTATTCTTGCCATTTTTACCATGATTGTTTCCGAAAAATATCGTGATATTGGAATACTCAAATCTTTGGGAGCAAGTCATCGTGGAGTTATGAGTATATTCCTAGGTTATGGTTTGCTTCTTGGTATTGTTGGTTGTATACTGGGTACTATATTAGGTTTGTGGATTACATCTAATATCAATGAAATTGAGGTATTCCTCACACGTATGAGTGGGCGCGCGCTCTTCCCGCGCGATGTGTACTACTTCAAGGAGATACCTACCAATGTGGAACCATTCGCCGTTGTATTGGTCAACCTAGGTGCTATTGGAATCGCCGTGTTATTCAGTCTACTTCCGGCATGGCGGGCGGCGCGGTTACATCCCGTGCAAGCCTTGCGTTTTGAATAATGTCGCCTTCGTCTTCGGGAATACAAGGGTTTGACTTGGGTGGAGTCGACGACTCATTGAGCTGATGAAAAGGATGCGTTATGCTTATTGCAGAAAATCTCCACAAATCCTACCGTCGTCATTCCCTCACGATACCAGTGCTCAAGAATTTGTACCTTGAGGTAAAACGTGGTGAATTCATCAGTATTGTCGGAGCCTCGGGATCCGGTAAGAGTACGCTCTTACATTTGTTAGGTACCCTAGATGTTCCGGATCAGGGTCAAATTATACTTGAAGGAAAGCGTATCGATAATCTTCCAACAAAAGAACGTGATGTGTTACGCAATTGTACGTTTGGTTATATTTTCCAGTTTTATCACTTGTTGCCGGAATTGAATGCTTTGGATAATGTGCTCATGCCTGCTTACATTGCCCATTCTGTATGGGGTTGGTGGAAGTCGCGAAGTCGGTGGCGGTCCCGTGCGATCGATTGGCTGCGCCGAGTGGGTTTGGAACACCGCATGTTTCACCGCCCACGAGAATTGTCTGGTGGAGAGATGCAGCGGGCGGCAGTCGCTCGCGCTCTGCTGATGCAACCTCGCGTGCTTCTGGCGGATGAACCCACGGGCAATTTGGACGCCGCCACGGGGGCGGAGATCGTTCAGCTTTTACGGGAATTGAATCGAAACGAAGGAGTAACCATTGTCATGGTCACCCACAACATGGAAATCGCCGCTCTGACGGATCGCGTCCTGCGTATGAGTCAAGGTACACTCCACGAAGAATCCTTTCGTGGCATGTTCGGCGAGTTCCGTCCCTGCTTCTCCGCTTCGTCAATAATCTCCTGAGCTAGCACGTGCGGTGCAGGTTCTTATCGGAGTTAAGTGACTTGACACGCCTTAAAAATGGCGATTCATGCTGCCCATGCGGCTTTATCTTCTGATAGGCTCAGTTGAATGTTTCCGCGGTGTTTATTCAGTGGGTGATCCAGTGGAGGCGGCGGGAATTGAACCCGCGTCCCGGAGCGTGTCCATGACGGCATCTACGTGTGTAGTTCGTCTTCTTTCGGAAGGCTGTCCGTAAGGCTTCCCTCCGTGTTCGCTCCCTCATGCTCCGACGAACAGGATCATGAGGTCGCTAGCGGGCAGAGAGTTTAGCGATCGTCGCCCCCGCATCGAACTGGTGACTGAACCAGTCCTCAAACGATCGCGAGCCTGAATTGCCAGCCGCTGTTTACTCCCTCAGGCGAGGAGCAAAGGCGGTCGCGGGCTGCATTAAGCCGCGAGAGAAACCTGCGGTTCGGCAGGTTGGTGCGATCAGCTTTTTACGTGGCCCGCTGATCAACCACGACACGCAGCCGATCACTTCCAGCGCCCGGTCGAAACCTTTCGCCCCCGAGCTTGGGCGTCACTCTTTTAGAGTGCTGCTCTCATTATATCGGTTCGCAGGGCGAACCAAATTATTTTCATTTTGAGTGGCGAGAGCTAACTAAGCACAAGGGCACGTTTGGCGCGCCAATTGTCGGATTTGCTCTTGAGGAAGTTGCTGGGTGCGAATCCAGGATGAACGTGAGAGGAATCGCAAAGGCTCCTGATGCGATGTGGCCAAGTAAAATTCGCCAGTTTTCAGGCTGGACAGGTGATCGGCGGCCTGTTTATCCCGGCTGGCTTCCAGTAAAGTGCGGACTTTTTGCAATGCTCGTTCTTGCGTGATCCGTCCGAGAAACCAAGTGGTGATATTTTCCCGGCAACGGTAGTCGAAATCTCCAGGTGTTTGAGTGGCTAACAACAAGCCCAAGCCAGCGGAGCGAGCACGCCGCAAGAGGTGCTCCAAAGGTTCCTTCGTGGCTGGAGGACGCCCCTGGGCCGGTAAGTATTTATCAGCCTCATCCAAAAGCAGGACAGCCTGCAACTGAGAACTGGGATGAAAGGTACACCAACGGCCCAGGGCAATCAGGAATTGGGCCATCCAAAAATCCCGGGAAATATCGTCGGGCAGGAATTGAGTGCAGATGATGGTCAGACGGACTTGGCCGTTTGGGGAAGGCGAACGCGGTCTGAGTAAGGTTTCGATATCTAGTTGGCTCGGCCCACTGAAGAGTTTCTCATAACGCACCCAAAAGGTTTGTAGGCGTTCGGCTAGATTATCGTAGTGTGACTCACGATAAGTTCCTTCTACGGAGGAGATCAAATCATCGTCCTTGCTCGCGATCAATTCTCGTAGCAGGGGGATAGTTATGTCGCGTTGGTGACGTGCAAGAAGTAGTTCCAAGGCCTTGATGAGGATGGCCGATTTAGCCTGCTCGTTAGCGGAGTCGCCTAGCTTCATCATCTTGCTGAGGGCAGCGGCTGTAAATCGTACTAAGCTCTCTCGGTCAAGAGAATTGTCTGTCGAGTGACCGAAGGGCACGAGAGGTAAAGCTAGATGGCAGCCGTTGATATCACCGGGGGTATAAAGGGTGATTTGCAAGCGTTGCCGCAAATCCTCTCGCATTCTCGCATCACTGCTGTTCTCTAGCGGCTCTTGCCACGCTTGGGGGTCAGCATAGCGACTCAGGTCCCCCTTGCGATCGACCAGAATCGCCGGGATACCGCGAGCCAACAATTGCTCGATCAAATTCAGAGCGGCGGTGGTTTTCCCGCTTCCCGTGCCTCCGAGGAAGGCTGTATGTTGGGTGAGAACCTCGATGGGGAGCGTAACGTCCGATGCAGAAACAGCGGGGATTCGTGTGCCTAAGGTCAGGGTGTTGGAGGAGGGCGGAGGGGGAGGCGGTGGTGGTGGAGGAGGGGGAGGGGGTGGAATCATACCTTCGAGGTTGAGTAATTCCTGGAAAAAAGAGAGTTGGGTTAAGGGACGAAATTGCCGCCGCCAACGCGCGAAGGCTGGGTGTTGGCAAGATTGTGTGGCAAACTGTTCAAAGGCTAACATGTGACGCAGTTCGCTGTCGTGCAAACGTAGGCGGCGGCCATTTTGCCTGAGCAAGGTCGCCATGAGCTTGAGCGATTCACCTGATTTTGGGAACTCTAAGGTTCGCACAATGGCGACGGGTCTTCCATTCGCCCGCTGCTGCACATGTTCTAATTGCCGGAGCAAGCCACCACCTTGCGCTCTTGCGTTACACACAGCGACTAAGAGTTGATCCTTCCGATTGGCGAATTGGACTTCTAGCTCAATACAGTTGTGATCGGCTTTAGGCTGGCTGAAGTGGACGCCATTCGGCATTTCCGCCGAACAAAGGGCTATCATGCGGGCGAGCAACTGCGCGAGTTCTCTTTCGTTATCCGGTATTCCTTGCTCCGGGCTGAAATTTGCTAGGAAGTTGTTCCAATTTTCTTGGGGAACGGCTGTTCCATTTCCATTATCTGGAGGACCATTTTTGTCGATAACTTGCACCAGTGAGACGAATTGTCCGGTCCTGCGGCATTCCTCCTGATGTCTACGCAGAAGATCGAGGATGTCGCGAGTCCTCATCTGAGCCAAGCGTTCCAATTCGTCTGACCTAAGTGGGTACAAACAATCAGGCGGAGTAGACAAATCTCTCTCCTGATAAAGATATTCCAAGCGACGTTCAATGATTTTGCGGATTTCCTCGATACTACGTAAGCTTATTAAACGCATAGGAGGGTATGGGTTCTCTAGGCGATCGATTTTTGATCTTATGAGATGTTGTTTATTAGCATGATAATAGTCTTCTAAGCAAGCTAGAACTATGATTAAGTTAGAGGCTTGGTCAGTGAGAGCTGCAACTGTGTCCACCAATCGGCGAAATTGTTCGACTGGTTGTTCAAGATTTTGCAAATCTTCCAGTTGATCAATCAAGAAAATGAGGGGCACATCTTGGATCGCTCCAATCAATTGAGCCACGGCGCAGAGCATCCGCATAGGGTCAGCTTCATCGGTACGTGGGACAGCCTGACCTATCCAATGACGGTCAAAGTCGGTGAGGTTTTGGCAACGCAACCACATTACGGCACGCTTGTGAATTCGGTGATCTTCTCGGTACAGATGCAGAAAGATACGGATAAGTTCCAAATCGCAAGTGTGGAAGCGGTCTAAAGCTGTGAGACGATCCGCATATTGATTAATCGTTTGGGACAGATCTCCCTCTTCCTCACAAAGTTTGCGGCGATCATCTTCTGTAATACTAGGAATTTGTGCTACCAAGCGTCTGCTGAGATAATCTAAGGATGTGGTAGAATCTTCACCAGTGGGATTGTATGCCCTATCTAGGCTATCAATAAGAGAGTTAAGTAAATATCTGGCGTAGTTGCTAATTTGGGATGCCATTTGCATATAAGCACAATAACCAATTTGCCGGGTATGGACGTAGTTGCGGAAGGCACGCATGAGGTGGGTCTTACCACTGCCAGACTCGCCGAGTAATACGAGAATGCCTCCGCGACTTAGGTTGCTCCGGCGCTGTATTACGCGGTCCACAAGTTGAGCAAATCGTTCTCGTGCCTCTTGGTGGATGGCTTCCACATCGAAGGGATCATATCTCCAGACTTCTACGGGAGTTGTTATAGAACCGAAGATTTCTGGAGCAGACGGGTCACAATATGCCTGCAACCAAGGGTCTGATTTTTGCGGAGGTGTCATAAGTGCCACTGACATAATTTATCTCCTCCGTGTGTGCAACTCCTGCAAAAGCACGAAGTGGAATTGAGCATTGAGGTAATGCGTCTCGGATTGAGACAGCAGTACAGGGTTCATAGCCTGAACCAAGTCAGCTCGACTCAATTGCAAGAAACCTCGGAGATTAGATTCAACCAGATGTTGCTTGAATGTCTCCAAACTCATGCGGGGAAAAGTGGGGTCCGCTTGAGTGGATTCCCAAACACAAGAGATGTAGGCTTTGTTAGGGCCGAAGCGTTTCTCGTGGGGTAAAGAAGCGGCGTGGCGGAGGACGGCCTGAGCAAACTGTTGCATGTCGATGGATGTCATCTTGGCATCGGCCTGTGAACTCGAAGGTGGAGTATGTTGCAGCGCATTGAAAACGAAGGGTCTTGCGGGGCTTGACCAGTTCTTTTGGCTAACGCGATCTTGCTCCCAATGGCGAATGAGGGCTGGCAGGAGGTATTTGCTCATTAGTCGGGTCCAATTGCAGCGCGGAGGTAGGGCTTTGAGACCGAGGAATTTCAGGGCCCGTCGCCGGCCTGTATCCGTCAAACGGTATGCCATACGAGGCGTACGAAGCAGATCGCCGCCTTTGACGAGCTGGTCCCGGATGGGGTTCAATGTATTCTCGCTTACCGTCCAACCCAAAAGGGTGCTGAGCGATTCGCGCACCTCTTTGGGAGTTGGCGGTTTCCCAACTGGCAGGAGCATACGAACGAGAAGCAATTCAGCCACTAGCCACTGCCGGAATTCATCGCATTGTACTTCCATTGTGTTTCAACTCCTGGTTGAAAGTGCTGCCAAGCGTCCAAAATTCTATCACGAACTTGTTCCAATTGACAGAGTACATCCTCTGCCAAAAATCGCAAAACAACATACCCATGTTTCTGGAGCAAATAATCTTTGCTGCGATCGCGGCGATAGGCGTCCGGATCACGGAAGTGATAGTATCCATCGATTTCGATCACGAGACGTCGGGAGCGCGCAAGCAAATCGACTTCCATAGGACGATGACCAAACGAGAAATCCAGGGTGGCGTTAAGCTCCCAGCGTCCAGCCGTTTCAGGTACAAGCTGCAAGAAGTCAAAAAGGAACCGTTCGGCCGCGCTACGTGCTAATTCGGGAGCGGTATTAGTTCGCGTAGCATGAACCAATTGAGCGGCGGCTTCCAGGACGCCTTCATCTGCCCCGTGCTCTGCCAAAACTTGGGCGACAGGGTGAGGCGCGTTACTCCATCCTGCTGCGATGAGTCTTTGGAGAATCTCATGAGATGAAAAATGGGGACATTCAACGGCTCCTTCCCGCAACAGGGCCTTGGACCGGCTCTCTGGGGTATGCATCAGGTAACTTTGCCATACAGGTGGTGGCACGATGACTGCCAAGGCAATTTGTGGTACTTGGAAGGCCCATTGGGTAAGGCCAGGGGCTATATTGACAAGCCAAGCTACATCCACGGCCACATCGGGTTGGAGTAAAAGCACAGGCCCAGATTCAGCCGGGTATAGGGGGCGCAGAATGGAATCTAGATCCGCTAGAGCGGCGAGAGGATCGGCATAGGATTCGAGAAGCCTTACGGCTAAGTCATGAGGGGATAGGGTATCTCCACTGGCAGCGAGGTCGCACAAGGTCCGTAATGCAGGTGTCACCGGTTGCTTATAGACGGATTGCCAGAATTGCTCCCGTTCACCCTGGGTCTTGCGGAACCATTCGCAACGGAATGCGTTTGCATCTTGACCCAATTCATGAGCCAGGCGTGTCACCGCAAGCCGGGTTAAATCCTCCTGGGAGCATAGAGTTGCTAGCCAGCGTTGCTCCGCCCCGCAGAGGGTGGAGACGGACACGACCTGCCGGTTTTTACCTTGCGCCCAGCGGTGCCAGAGCTGCCCGCCCTTGCCGATTGGTGCTATCAGCACGGACACCGTAGGCGTGCCGTAACGCCGGCGTATATCATGCCGATCTAGAGCCTGATCTACAGACACGGCTGTGTCACCCCATCGGCGGGGTATGTCGAAACTTCCATCCGCCAGACAGCATACTTCCATCCATTATTGTGCTCTTGTAGTTCTGGCGTTGTGAAGCTCCATAGGGCGGGGAACGAAGAAGAGTAGGGGAGGGCAACAGGCGGGGTCTGTTTTGCTTTAGTGATCAGGGACCGGAGGAGGTTGTGGGTGTGGGGGCAGAGGTGGAGGTGGATGAGGCGCTGAGTCCGGGGGTGTTGGTGTGTTGGGTCGATGAGGCCATCGGGACATATCGCCAGAGAATGGCCAGAAGAATGAGTCCGCCGCCGAAAAGCATGGGGAGGGTGGGAGTGTCCGTTTCCGGTGTGAGCAGGTAAGCCCAGAGTGGGCTGAAGACGGGTTCCAACAATCCGATGAGGGCGGCCTCCGCAGCAGGAATGGTTCGCAGGCCGCGCGTGAACAGATAGTAAGGTAAAGCCATTTGCAGTAGGCCGAAGGCAATGAGTACGCGCAATTGAGGGGGCGTAGGAGTCGTGACCCAGGTGTAAAATCCGGCAACCCCATCGCGGAGAAGGACAAAGGCAGCTAGCATGCCAGCAGTTCCCAGGAGGTTGAGGGTGACCAACCAGGTGGTGGCGTATACCCGCAGAGCGCGCAGGAAAAGGATGACTCCGGCATAAGCGAAGCCACTGCCCAGTCCCATCAGGAGAACGTTAGCCGAATGTTGGCTTTTTTCTGGGGGAAGGTCGCTGGGCCAACCTCCGGCCACGATGATCCCTGCACCCACAGCACTTAGGCAAACCGCCTGCCACCCCCGTCGGCTGGGCCGTTCTCCTAACAGCCAAATGGAACAAACATAAACCCACATCGGGGCGGTATTTTGTAGGAAAATAGCGTTGGCGGCCGCCCCCAAACCCAAGGCGGATAGATACAGGCCGCTCATGATGGTAAACGTGGCCACCATGCCCAGCATGGCCGGATGGAAGCGCATGTGTTCCCGGCGCAGGAGGATTAGCATAAGCAGACCGCCGAAAAACCCCCGGAAGAAAGCGATTTGCAAAGGAGTCAGTTGCGGCTCTTCCAAGCCGAGTCCGAG
>Ga0073930_1002230_pt1 | contig 13711 bp, 10 predicted proteins | sample DewCreD2012metaG_5_FD_76968 | JGI IMG/M metagenome (GOLD analysis project Ga0073930, IMG submission 76968) | Hot spring sediment bacterial and archeal communities from British Columbia, Canada, to study Microbial Dark Matter (Phase II) - Dewar... ...
GATGTTCGTGCGTCAGAATCTCAACAGGTCCGGGCATATCCCCCCTCCTTCCCCACAGTTCGTCTCCGTCTCGAAACATCCCATGTGCGTTCACGGCCGATGCCGATCAAAACATCGCCGCAGCAACTCGCGCCGCTCCGCTTCGGTCGTGATGCGATCGAGCGTCGGATAGAGAATGTTCTGCTCGCGCAGATCGTGATGCTCGACGAGGTGCTTGAACATCGTCTGCTCGTCGAAGAGCCGAATGATCCGTCGTCGCCGGTCCGTCGGATGCGCCTCCAGCTCCGCGAGCGCCGTACGGAACCGCTCGAGGAATTCCCGCATCTTCCGGTGCTCGCCGAGGAACAGCTCGATCGGTCCGCCTGGGATCGCCCCCGCGCGCGCATAGACGGGCAAAAGGAGGTCCTCCTCCGGACGCATGTGCGCGAGCAGCTCGCGCTCGTAAGCGGCGAGCCGCTCCCGCGCCCGAACGATGTCTTGTTCCAAGAGCGCCTCTTGATGCCGCAGGAACAACTCGTTCAATCGCTCGTGCACGCGAAGCAGCGCGAGGAAGCTCGGCTCGCGCTCGACGATCTCCAGAAGATCGCGCGCCCATTCTTGTTCGACATGGACGTGCTCGTCGTGCGACATCTTCGCCTCCTATACGGAGAAGGCTTCGCGTGCCTCCGAAGATGAAGCGCGCGCCTTCCGCTCGGCTTCGAGGAATGCCTCAAGCTCCGCCAAGAAACGATTCAGCTCTACGCCTTCCCGCCGACACGCTTGCTCGAGCGTCACGACGCGCGCCATCGTCCGCCGCAAGACGGGATTCTGAAGTGGCGCGAACCCATGCCGCAGGAAGATTTCGAGCGCCTGCGGATACCGCTCCAGAACGTCCGCGACTTTCGTCTGCGGTCCGAGGACGAACGGCTCGCTCGCCGCGCGAATCCCAGCTTCGCGCTCCAGCCGCTTCCCCACGCGCATGTTCCGCACCAGCTCATATCCCCACAGGGCCAATCCGGCGACCTCGATGAATCCCGAGAGGCCCATCACGGTGAAGGCCGCCCTCGTATAATCGGTCGCGATCTCCGTCGTGATGCGAAGCGCGTTGCCGACGTTGAGGAGCCAGAAGGTCGGCCAGAGCGCCGGCGCACTCCGCACGTCCACGCCCGAGAGCGTCGGCACGACCTTGCTCGAAACGCCCACGATCATCATCGTGATGAAGCCGACCGTCAGCGCATGCCGATACGCCCCGAAGAAGGCGTGCGAGAACGGCACGGCGGCTCCCGTGAGCGGTTGATAGATGAGCAGGTTGTAGACGGGCACGAACACGAGCATCGCCATCGCCACGATGAACCACACGTAGGCCGCGCGGATGAACTTCACCCCGCGATCGCGCTCGCTCTCGGGGATCGGACCGAAAAGACGATACTGGCGCGGCGTCCCCAGCGCGACGAGCAGCAGCACGAGCGCCGCGATCTCCTGCCCGATCAGCCATCGGGAATCGCCCGAGAGCATGCCTGCGAGAAACGTGAGGACGGCTGTCGCGATCGCACCGTTCGCCCCCCAGAAGGTGAATCGTCGCCAGGCCGGCGTCGGCTCCCGCAACGCGTAGGCGTGTGGCAGAAAGCGCATCGAGACGCCCAGGATCATGATCACGGCGATCCCCAAAAGCTGCACGTCGCGATAGGGGATGTTGAACGTCGCCACGCGAAAGAGAAATTCCGAGCGCGTGCGCGCCGTCTCGAAGAGCCAGAAGATGACGGGATTGGCGATCGCCGCGAGCAGGAACCATACGAGCGTGGCCTGGATGAAGCGATCATACGGTTCGGGCCGAGCGGCTTGTCGAAACGTTTGTCGAAGCACCCAGGCGAAGAGCGCGACGGCCAGAAATTGCAGGACTCCGGCCAGCAGACCCAGCGCCAGAAACGGTCCGCGCGGCGCCAGAAGGTGCGCGATCGCCTGCAGCGCGATCCCGATGGCCATAAGCGGCAGCGTCCCAAAGGCCACCGTCGGACGCCACAAGTTCGTGTGCTTGAACCGAGGGAACGCTTGATACGCGAAGCCCATGATGAAGAAGCCGACCACGCCGAAGACCATCGCGTGCCCGTGCGCGAGAATCCACGAATACTCCACGCCGGCGAAATTGTGCCGCGTCCCCATGAGCCAGAGGTTCACCGCGCCCCACGCGCAGCCGAGAGTGAACAACATCGCGAGTCCCGCCAGAAAGAACGGGCGATAGATCGTATCCGCGCGCGTGGGCCGAAAGGCGAGTTCACCGATCGGCGATGCGCCTTCGGCCACCGCGTTCAGCTCCTCCAGCAACCGCTCCAGCGGCACGCCATGCAGTCGTGCGAACCAGGCGATCGTCTCGCGCGGTCCCTGCGGCCCACCACAGCCGCGAAGTCCATACCGATCGAACACGGCGCGCGTGGCCGGAAAGCGCCGGATCACGTCCGGCAACAGCATCTCCTCCGTGATTCGTCGCTCACTCATACGGCTCCTCCTTTCGCTCGCGTCGTTGACTCGGGCGGCGTTTCTTGACGTCTCCGCTCGCCCAGCCATTGATCGTCCATCATCGGCAATGCCACGCGCCGACTGAGATCGCCCACGTCCCCTCCGAAGGTCGCGGTGCCGAACTTCTCCGCGATCTTCTGGCGAATGTAGAGCACACCGCCCGTGATGATCCCCACGATGATGAGCACGACGATGAGCGCGATTTTCATCTCCTTCCTCCTTGCGGTTTCGTCCTTCGGGACGCCCGATGGGCTTTCCCGTAGACCTTCAACATATTCCCCTCGACCCGAGAGCGCCGTGACTTAAGTCACCGGCGGCTCATCGCTCCTTATTCAGAGCGAAGTCCCGACGCGAGGTCGCACCGGAGTGACGTCCAGGACGCCCACTCGCACCTCCACTCTCGCCAGCCGATAGGTCCGCAGTGCCGCCAGCACCAGCGGCACCACGCCCAGCCCGATGAAGACGAGATCGGCCGGCAAGCGCAACCATTCGATCCATCGCATGATCGGCTGATTCAGAAACTCCGCGCTCCGCGCGTGCGCGTATCCGTTGCGGAGCACATCCAGAAGTTGGAGCACACCGCCGGGAAAGAGATTCACCACAACCATGAGCGCGAGCCCGAGGTTCAAGCCCCAGAAAGAAAGGCGAACGAGCGGCTCGACCGCCGCCCAGCGTTCTTCGGAGAGCACTTGACGGAACGCGAAGACCATCAGCGCCACGGCCAGCATCCCGAACACACCCATCATCGCGGCATGCCCGTGATTGGGCGTCAGCAGCGTCCCGACCTCGAAGTAGCTCACGATCGGCAGATTGATCAAGAACCCGAAGACGCCCGCGCCGACGAAGTTCCAAAATCCCACGGCCATCAGGAAGTAGAACGTCCAGCGATGCGGAACGGAGATGGGCCGGTCGCAGAGGTCACAGCGTTGGCGCGTCAGCTTGATGAAGTCCCACGCATCGAGCGTCAGCAGCGTCAGGGGGATCACTTCCATCGCCGAGAACGTCGCGCCGAGCGCCATGGTGATGTGCGATTGGCCGGTCCAATACCAGTGATGCCCCGTCCCAACAATCCCGCTCCCCAAATATAGCAGCGCATCCAGGTAGACGACGCGCGCCGCCGTCGTGTGCGAGATCAGTCCGAGCCGGTAGAAGATCGCCGCCACCATGACCGTGACGAACAGCTCGAAGAAGCCCTCGACCCAGAGGTGAATGATCCAGAAGCGCCACGTGTCCACGATCGAAAAATGGCTGCGACCGGTGAAGAACATCGCCGGAAGGTAAAAGAGCGGGATGGCCACGGCCGCATAGAGGAAGAGCGAGAGGATCTCCCGACGCTCGGGATCATGTCGAGCCGGCGCAATGGTGCGCCACAGCAGCACGAGCCACATCACCAGCCCTGCCGCCAACAGTATCTGCCATGCGCGCCCGAGATCCAGATACTCCCACCCTTGATGGCCGAACCAGAACCAGAGTCGGTCCATGAGCCGGTGCACGCCGAGGAATTCGCCGAGCAAGCTCCCCGCGACGACGAGCACGAGCACCGCGAGAAGCCGATTGATCCCCCGCACCTGATGGCGCGGCTCATGTCCGCTCAAGGCCGGCGCCAGAAAGAGCCCTCCGGCGATATAGGCCGTCGCCACCCAGAAGATGGCCAATTGCAGATGCCACGTCCGTAAGATATGGCTCGGGAACCACCGCGAGAGGTCCAAGCCATAGAAGCTCACGGGATCGGCGCGATAGTGCGCGACGGCCCCGCCGACGAGCACTTGCGCGAGAAAGAGCAGCGCCACGATGACGAAGTACGTGAGCACGGCCCGTTGTCCCGGCGTCGCTTGTCCCGGAATGAGCTGTGGATGCACGTGCCCCTCACGCCCCTTCCAACCCAGGTAATCGAATTTGCCGAAGGCGAAGAGCACGACGGCCAGCCCACCCAAAAGCGCGATCAGACTGAGTGCGCTCCACAGCACCGCCTCGCCCGTCGGCGTGTTCCCGACGGCCGGATCATACGGGAAGTTGTTCGTGTAAGAATATGTCCGACCGGGACGCGGTGCGACCGAAGCCCAAGCCGTCCAGGCGAAGAAGGCCGTCAAGCGCCGCACCTCGTCCGCATCGCGAATGTACGCGGCCGGCAAGCCCCGGCTCTGCGCCGGATGAGAGAAATATTCCGCCCAACGGCGAATCTGCCGCGTGTAAGAGTAGGCCTCCGGTTCGGTGAAGACTAAGAGGCGGCGTTCCGGATCATACCGGTTTTGCTTGAGAAGCTGCCGGACTTCAGCCCAAACGGCGTTCCGCTCGGATTCGGCCAGAACGTCCAGATCGTGACCGAAACGCTCGCGCGCGATCCAGGCTGCCGTGTCTTGTCCGAGCGCGCGCAGGTATTCGGCCGAGAAGTCCGGCCCCAAATACGCCCCATGCCCCCAGATCGTCCCGTTCTCCATCAGGCCGTATTTCAGGAAGACCTCTTGCCCTCCCAAAATGTCTTCGCGCGTGAAGAGGACACGACCGTCGGGATCCACGACGTGTTCGGGGATCGGCGGCGCGTCCTTGTGCGCTTTCGCCGCCAGAGCGATCAGGATCGTGAATCCCCCGATCACAACGAGAATCACGGCATGTCGCCACCAGGGCGATAATCGAACGTCGGTCATCGTCTCTCACCTCCTCTTTCGCCTCATGATCAGGGACACAAGATAGAGCCTGCCGATCGCCTCCGACCATGACTTAAGTCACACTGGCGCCTCTCGCCGAAAGGCCGGGGAAAAAGCGCTGAACAAGCGCATGCTTCCGAATTTCACGTCCGGTGTGATATACTCGCGCCAGCCCGGTCGAGAAGCCGGGTCTCGATGGGCAACCCCGCGCGACGGGAAGAGCCCAGGAGGTGAGGGGCATGTCCCACTCATTGGGAGATTCAACCGGAGGCGAGGTCGCCAATGCGCGACGGTCGAACCGTTCGCCGGCTCCGATGCCGAGCGGCTTGCCGAGAAGCGAGAGCTGTCGGAGGGCGCGCACATGCGAACGGATGAGGAGGCGCTGGAATTGAGCCTCGATCTTCCGTGCGGGTCATCGAGCCATCCGGTCTCGATGACGCTCACGTGGTGGGGGACGGTCACGATGTCCTCTCCCTGCCTTCTCTTACCCGAGAGCGCTCGGCGTCTAGCCGAAAGCACATGTCCCCAAGCATGGGACGAAGTCAAAAGGTGCGTGCAGCAGGCGCTTTACGGTACGGAGGTTGATCTGCCCACGTTCTTCACCGGTGCGATAGCCGATCAGGTGGGATCTTTCTTCGACCGCTGGTATGGACGAGCGGAAGAGCGGGCCAGCGCTGTATTAAGCGAGTGGAGATGCACAGCCGATGAGGCCGGGTTGCGCGCAGCTCTTGGTTCTGAAGTGCCTGTCGTGCGATGGGCTGCGGCCATCGCGGCCGGAGAAGCGAAGCTGGCGGCGCTTGTGCCCGAACTTGTGCGCGCATCCGAAGATGAGGACTTCGGCGTGCAGGTGGCTGCCGTGCGGGCTCTGGCCGAGATCGCCGACGCCCGAGCCGTCCCCATCCTCTGTCGCTGGCTTGGGGAAGAAGAACGCCTCATCCCGGAGATTCGGATTGCGATCGCCCACGCGTTGGGAAATATCGGCGATGCGCGAGCCGTCGAGCCGTTGATCAAGGCGTTGGGGGATCAAGATGAATGGGTTCGCGGGGCGGCGGCGGAGGCTTTGGTGCAGATTGGGGCTGCAGCCGTTGAGCCGTTGATCGAGGCGTTGGGGGATCAAGATGAATGGGTTCGCGGGGCGGCGGCGGAGGCTTTGGTGCAGATTGGGGCTGTAGCTGTTGAGCCATTGATCGAGGCGTTGAGGGATCAAGACGCGGGAGTTCGCCGGGCGGCGGCGGAGGTTTTAGGGAGGATAGGGGACGCACGAACCGTTGAGCCGTTGATCCAAGCGTTGAGGGATCAAGATGCAGGGGTTCGCTGGGCGGCGGCGGAGGCTTTGGGGTGGATTGGGGACGCACGAACCGTTGAGCCGTTGATCCAAGCGTTGAGGGATCAAGATGCAGGGGTTCGCCGGGCGGCGGCGGAGGTTTTGGGGTGGATTGGGGATGCGCGAGCCGTTGAGCCGTTGATCCAAGCGTTAAGGGCTCGGGATGAATGGGTTCGCCGAGCGGCAGTGGAGGCTTTGGTGAGGATTGGGGCTGCGGCCGTTGAGCCGTTGATCCGGGCATTAAACTCGGATCGGCCGGTGAGAGAGCTGGAGCGCTCACTTCCAAGTCGCCCAGGCCCGCAAGCATTAAACTCGGATCAGTCGGTGAGAGAGGCCGTCGTCAAAGCCATCGAACGGATCGGTTCCCCTGCGCTGAGGGCGCTGATCGGGAGACGGATCGTTCATCCCCGCTATGGGAGGGGAGTGGTCAAAGCGATCCACCGTGAACATCCGCCGTATCTTGTCGTGGAATTCGAGAATGTGACTGGCGAGCGCATCCTGGATCTCAGGGACGACTTTCTCCTTGAGTAGGGGGTGAGGCATGGTTCTACCGAAAGGCGCCGAGGAGCTACTTATCGCGCTTCAGACGCCCGCGCCGAAAGGCCATTTGGGCATTCCGGCGCTTCTTTGGGGAGCCCCGGGCGAGGGGAAATCGAGTTTCGTTGAGAGCTTGGCCCGCGATGGCTTTCCTGTGGTCACACTGATCGCTTCGATTCACGATCCGACCGATTTCTCGGGCATGCCGATGCATGAGAACGGGCGGATGCGGTTTTTGCCGCCGGAGTGGAGCTTCGCTTTTGACGAAGCGCAGCAGGGCATCCTCTTTCTCGACGAATTGACGACGGCGCCTCCGTCGGTTCAAGCGGCGCTCTTACGGGTGATCCTGGAGCGGAAGGTGGGATTTCGCGCCCTTCCGCCCGGCGTGCGGGTAGTCGCGGCAGCGAATCCACCCGATATGATCAGCGGCGGATGGGAGTTGTCCCCGCCCTTGCGCAATCGGTTCCTGCATATCCGATGGGAATGGGAGGAGAGGGCTTACATGGAGGCATTGCGCGAGGGCTTCTCTCGGCCTGATCTCCCGACCATTGATCCCACCGTGCATCGAGAGTGCGTCGGCTATTGGAAGCTGCTTGTGGAAGCGTTCTTGCGGCGCAGCCCTAATCTTCTGCGCGCATCGGCTTCGGATGAAGACCGAGCATTCGCTTCGCCTCGCACATGGGAGTTCGCCGTTCACTTGATGGCCTCGTGCGATCTGCTGGGCAAGGCGCCGAAGCCGGGCAAAGAGGGGACCGTCGTGTTCGCCAATCTCGTGGAAGGTTGCGTGGGGCGAGGGGCGGCCGTGGCCTTTCTGGGCTTCGTGAAGAATCTTCACTTGCCTGATCCGGACGACCTGCTGGAAGGGCGGACCAGAGTGGACGTCACGCGATTGCGCGATGATGAGCTTTACGTGCTCTTCTCGGCTTTAGGCGCGTCGCTCCTTCGACGGACGAGCGAGCAGCGTGCGGATTTCCTTGGGGCCGTGGAAATCTTCCTCGAGCTGGCGCGCAGGGTGTGCGAGAGCGGTCGCGTGGATACGATCTTCATCGCGATGAAGCAGATCGCTCGTGGGCAGGTCTTGCACCGGGCGGTCACGAAAGCGCAGGAGGTGGGGAGATTGAAGGAGCTTCAGCGGCTCATGAGTCAGGTCTTCGAGGAGACGCCGCTTCGGTCATTTGTGAAGCAGCTCGCCAAGGGCTGAGGGCCATGGAGAGGGAAGAGATCGAAGGGATCGTGCGCATGGCGCGGGCCTACGCGGCCGAGCAGGTCCCCTGGTTAGCGCCGGCTCTTTATGCCGCGCGATTAGTATTGACGGAGTCCTGTCCGAGCCTGGCGGCTGTGGATGAAGGCATGCGCGTGTACTTCAATCCGCGCATGGTGGCCGAACTGGTGGGCGGAGAGAACAAGAAGGCCGTGTCGGAGTTAGGGTTTGTGTGGTTTCATGAAGTCGCGCATCGGTTGCGCGAGCATGCCGAGCGCGCGAGAGAGAAGACGGCGCATCCCGAGCTGTGGAACATCGCGAGCGATCTGGAGATCAACGATGCTCGATTGCCGGGGTTAATGCTCCCGCAACGCTCCCTCCTCCCCCGTCAGTTCAACCTGCCGGAAGGCAAGTTGGCCGAGTTCTACTACGATCGGTTGCAGGAAGAGCGGGAATCGTCGCGTCGTCAACCAATCCCTTCCGCTGGTGATCAGGAAGAGTGGGAGTCGTCGCAGCCTCAATTGATCCCTTCCGCTAGCGATCAGGTCTCAAAGCCGGAACAGCCCGAAGGGGGGCTCCCCTCAACTTTCGATGAAGGCAGCGGCGTGCACGGGCAGAAGCGATCGTGGGAGTTGCCCGAAGACGATGTGCAGGCGCCTGCGCTTTCGGTTGTAGAGCAAGAAGTGATTCGGCGGTCGGTCGCCGAAGAGATCGTGCGGCAAAAAGATCGCGGGAGCGTTCCGGCCGGATGGATCCGGTGGGCGGAAGAGATCCTCGCGCCCAAGGTGGATTGGCGCGAGATGCTCAAGCGCCGCATGCGTGGCGCCATCGTCAGAGGCACCGGACAGCGTGTGGACTACAGCTTCGACCGTCCGCATCGGTGCGCGTTCGCCTACGCGCCGTTTTTGCCCCCATCGTTGCGAGGAGATTTCCTGCCGCGGATCGCCTGCGTGGTGGATACTTCGGGATCCATTTCCGAGCGAGAACTGGCGCAAGCGTTGGCCGAAGTGCGAGCCGTCCTGGAGAGCTTGCGCACGCCGATCACCGTCATTCCCTGCGATGCAGTTCCTTATGAGCCCATCGCGATCTTCACCCGATCGGATCTCCTCGCGCGCTGTCGGAAGTTGCCGGGCGGTGGGGGGACGAATATGGTCGCGGGGATCGAAGCGGCCTTGAGCTTGCAACCGATGGCGGATGTGGTGCTCGTGCTGACGGACGGATATACGCCATATCCCTCGCATCCGTATCGCGTGCCCGTCCTTTTCGGGATCTTCACCAAACGCGGAGCGGGCGATGCGCCTCTTCCGCCCATTCCCCCTTGGCGCCGCGAAGACATCGTGCTCATCGAGATCGAGGAGCGGGATTGAGGGTCGTTGGGGGGAGAGAGCAACGTTTTCACACACAGGAGGCCGAATTATGGAACCGTGGTTGACACCGGATGACGCGTCCATTCCCCCGCGTCAGGGGGATCTCATCAAGGGGATCGAGCAGGCGCGGTATCTTCTGGAAACAGCTTTGCGCGAGCTGCCCGAGGAAGCGATCTGGTGGGAGCCGGCTTCGACCGTGCCTTCGATCGGAGCGCGGATTCAACACCTCATCGGGGCGTCCCGGCGATTGGGGACGTATGCTTTTGAGGCAGACTATGACCTTCAGGCTTTAGCGGAGATGGCGGAACGAGATTGGCTCCCGACTCATCGGTCGAAGACGGATCTTCTTGCGGAAGTACGAGCCGTCTTTGAAGAGATCGCCGAGAGGGTTCGTGCTTTGGACGAGCGCGCACTGGATGAGCTTCGACCTGTGGGGCGTCGTCGCCTTCCGGTTCGGCGATCGGTGATTCTGCATCACCTGGTCGAGCATGCGGCGCACCATGTGGGCCAGATCACTCTTCTTGTTCGCCTCTGGGGAGCGCAAAGCCGTTCCGCTCCCGAAGCGGGATAAGGGTGCGTTGATCTGATGCCGTTCCGTGCGTTAGTGTGGGGTGGGAGGCCATGTGCAGGTCTACAAACCCGGGGCCCAACCGCTGCGTCAGCCGTTTCAACACTCGCTGGCCGGCGGCCAGCTCCTTCCTCCGTTGGGGAATCGGCTCGGCATCCAGAGACAGATCGGCCGCTCGTCTCAGGATCAAACACCCGCTGACCTGAAAATGTTCCAGGGGGGTGCCCTCGATGGCCCTCCGGCGCAGCCGGTGGGCTCCGACCTTCCTCTGCCAAACATTTTTCCCCCCAAGCTCGCGCGAGCGGGCGGCCCTTGTGGATGGGACAAACGGGGATGGCGATTCCGGACAGGTGGGAGGCAATCGGATGGGTCACCCCCTTCGGGGGCTTGGGGGGGAATTTCGGCTCGTCTGTCCTAGGGCTCGCCTTCGCTCGCCCTAGGCTAGATTCGGCCGCCCGCATGCGCGGGCTCTATTGCGGTAGAGCGTCAATCTCAAAAGGGCTCGCCTTCGGCTCACCCTAGGCTAGATTCGGTCGCCTGCTTCGCAGGCTCGATGCAGAATGGGTCAATCTCAACAGGGCTCGCCATAGGCTAAGTTCGGTCGCCCGCGTGCGCGGGCTTCGTTGCGGTAGAAGGTCAACCTCAACGGGGCTCGTCCTCGATTTCGCTCGAAACGAGATTCAGGCCGCTTGGCCTGATGGCGGCAGGGGAGTGGTTCCAACAAGGCGCATCCTCGGCTACAGTTGCATCTCCCTCTGGCTTATGAGATAATCCCCGCTCCAAAGGCGAGGAAGGTCAGGAGGAGCGCTATGGCGATCCGATATACGGTGACGACCATCAGCCCGAAGTACCATCAAGCGATCTTGGATTGGCAGCGAAAGAACTTCCCCGAACTCGACATTCTGTTGACATACTGGGAGAAGTACTTTCCCGGCCTGCCGCGATTTCAACTGGTCGCCAAGATCGGGGAGTTGCGATCCGAGGTCATCGAGGTCGGAAAATATGCCGGACAGCCGAAGATCGAGCGAGCAGCCGAGATGGCCGGGAACATGTTCTACACGGCCCGTCGCATCATTCGCGCGCAATGCTCAACCGAGTTCGGCTCCATCGAGCAGCATCGCATGAGCCTGGACACGGCTCCCGATGACAAAGCGCGCTTTGAGATCCTTCGGATCATGGCCGAAGAGCTGCGCCATGCCTATCAGATGTTCTGGGTCCTCGATCATGATCCGACCTGGAAGCGGCCGGGGCATGGGGATGTGGCCGCCGAGACGATCGAAGAGTTGCTCTCCATGCGCATGGGGACGCACGTGCTCGATGCCTTCAATATCGAGTTCCGGGATTTCCTGGATAATGCCGTCTACACGGCCATCATTGATCTGGTCGGGAAGTATCAACTCGACATGATGCAAATCTTCAGCTACGCCCCCATGGCGCGCAGCATGGGGCCGATGCTCGGCGAAGAAGGATTCCACATGGGCTTTGGCCGTCAGGCCTTGAAAGACTTGGCCGTCGCCGCCGCGCGCGGTCAAGGGGCGTATAGCTTGGAGGACATTCAGCGAGCGATCAACAAGTGGTATCCGCGCGGCCTGGAGATGTTCGGCAACGAGCGGACGGGCGAGACGGCCGTCGCCTTCGGTTTCAAACCGAAGACCAATGGTCAGGCGCAAGCCGAGTATATCGCGGAGGTCGAAGGAATCATCGAGGGGGTGAATATCGCCCTGGTGCGCGTGCGCCATCCGAATATGCCTCCGGACGAAGCCCGATGCCTGATCCGCGAGGTGCATAGTTCGGGAGAATCCCGCAAGGGCGTCCGTCCCGAAGACCTCCTCCTCCTTCCAGATCGCCGATTCTTCCGAAGGCGCGGGCCGGAGGAATACGTCTTCCAGCCGTATGACCTGCATGGGAATCTGCTCACCGAGGGTGGGCGCCCGATTTCTCCGGAGCAGTACCTCGCCTATTTGGCTCGCGTCTTACCCGAACCGTACCTCGTGAGCGAGGATTTTCGCCGATATGTCGAACAGTTGAAGGCGTATCATGAGCGAGGGACAGCAGGACCTTCGTCCCTTTGGCTCGCGTGAGTCGCGCTGAAGTTCGCCGCCGCTCGCTCCCCAGACTTAAGCGAAAAGGTCTGCCGGAGGTCACCTGGGGCGAACCGAAGCGAGCCCTGTTGAGGTTGACCCATTCCGCATCGAGCCTGCGGAGCAGGCGACCGAATCTAGCCTAGGGCGAGCGAAGGCGAGCCCTTTTTGAGGTTGACCTTCTACCGCCTACCGCAATAAAGCCCGCGCACGCGGGCGACCGGATTTAGCCTAGGGCGAGCCGAAGGCGAGCCCTAGGACAAACGAGCCGAAATTTCCCCCAAGCCCCCGAAGGGGGTGGCCCATCCGGTCGCCTCCCACCTGTTCGGAACCGCCATCCCCGTTTGCCCCATCCGCCGGGGCCGCCCGCTTGCGCGGGCTTGGAGGGAAAATTTTTGGCCTCTCGATCCTGGGGTTCGCTATCGCTCACCCCAGGCTATATTCGAACGCCCGCTCCGCGGGCTCGCATGTGGTGCAGATCGTTTCTTTCACCCGCCCGCCTCAGGTGGCGGTTTACACATCAGCGCCGCACCGATACAATATCGCTTTCCTTCATTGGTGAGAGGCCGCACTTGGAGGGAAAACGGCCGATGATCGTGATGAAGTTTGGCGGGACATCCGTCGAAGGAGCGGAAAACCTGCGGCGGGTGGCTGAGATCGTCCTCGCGCATCGGAAGCGGCGACCTATCGTCGTCGTCTCGGCGATGGCGGGGATCACGGACCTTTTGCTCGCGGCCGCGCACGGTGCGGCAGCCCGGCGAGATCAGGAACTCGAACGGAAGCTGCGCACGTTTCACAATCGGCATGCGCACGCGATCTCGGCGGCCATCGCGGATGCGAAGACGCGCACGCGGTTGCTCGCGCTGACGGATCAGTTCGCCGAGGAACTCACGCGCATCCTCATGGGGATGAGCTTTCTTGGGGAAGCGACGCCGCGCGCTCTGGATGCCGTCGTCTCCTTCGGCGAACGGCTGCTTGTGGAGATCCTCGCCGGCGTATTGAACGAGCGCGGTCTGAAGGCCAAGGCGCTCAATGCGCAGCGGCTCATCATCACCGATGATCGGTTCGGCGCGGCGACGCCGCTCAAAGACCTCACCTATCGGAGGTGCCGACGCGCGATCCTCCCCCTCGTGAAGCGAGGGATCGTCCCGGTGATCACCGGGTTCTTGAGCAGCACGCGCGAGGGGATTCCGACGACCCTCGGGCGCGGAGGATCGGACTATTCGGCGGCGCTCATTGGCGCGGCCGTCGGCGCGCGGGAGATTTGGATCTACACCGATGTGGATGGGATCATGACGGCCGATCCCAAGGTCGTGCCCGAAGGGCGTTCGCTCGCCGAGCTGTCCTATCGCGAGGTGGCGGAGCTGGCCTATTTCGGCGCCCGGGTCGTGCATCCGAAGACGGTCTTCCCGGCCATCGAGCGCGGGATCCCCATCCTCATCAAGAACACGTTCAATCCCGCGTTCCCGGGCACGCGCATTGTGCCGCGCACGAC
>Ga0073930_1002246_pt1 | contig 13565 bp, 8 predicted proteins | sample DewCreD2012metaG_5_FD_76968 | JGI IMG/M metagenome (GOLD analysis project Ga0073930, IMG submission 76968) | Hot spring sediment bacterial and archeal communities from British Columbia, Canada, to study Microbial Dark Matter (Phase II) - Dewar... ...
ACTTCGTCCACGTCGAGCGGATCCGGCCGAAGGATCGCCCCGGTGGTGGGGTCCTGTACGCGGGGCGGCTCTCCCGCGAGAAGGGGGTGGACCTGCTGCTCGCGGCCGCCGCGGCGAGGCCGGCCCTGCGGGTGGAGATCGCGGGCGACGGGCCGGAGCGCGCCGCCCTCGAGCGCATGGCGGCCGAGCTCGGGCTCGGCGAGCGCGTGCGCTTCCACGGCCGCCTCGACCCCGAGGGCCTCGACGAGCTCCGGCGCGGCTGCGCCGTGGCGGCCCTCCCCTCCCGGTGGCACGAGAACATGCCGCTCGCCCTCCTCGAGGCCTTCGCCGCCGGCCTGCCGGTGGTCGCGACGAGCCTCGGCGGCCTGCCGGAGCTGATCGAGCCGGGCGTGGACGGCATCTGCGTGCCGCCGGATGACCCGGTGGCGCTCGGGGAGGCGCTCGAGGCGCTGGCGGGTGACCCGGAGCGCGCCCTCGAGATGGGCAGGGCCGCGCGCGCGAAGGCGGAGGAGCGGTTCGCGCCGGGGGTGCACCTCCGACGCCTGGACGCCGTCTACGGGGAGGCCGCCGAGGTCGCGCGCGGGGAGGCCCCGTGAGCCCGCTGCGCATCGCGATGATCGGCCAGCGCGGGGTCCCCGCGACCTTCGGCGGCATCGAGCACCACGTCGAGGAGCTCGGCGCTCGGCTCGCGGCCCGGGGGCACGAGGTGATCGTCTACTGCCGCACGAACTACGCGGCCGATCGTCCGCCCTCCTTCCGGGGCATGCGGCTGCGGCACCTCCCGACGCTGAGCCGCAAGCACCTGGACGCGATCGTCCATAGCGCGCTGTCCTCGGTGGATGCCGCCCTGCGGCGGGTGGACGTCGTCCACTACCACGCCGTCGGGCCGGGCATCCCGGCGATCCTCCCCCGCTACCTCAGCCCCTCGAAGGTCGTGCTCACCGTGCACGGCCTGGACGCGGAGCGCGCGAAATGGGGCCCGGCCGCCCGGGCCGTGCTGCGGACCGCGACCTGGATGAGCGCCCGGGTCCCGGACGCCACCATCGTCGTCTCCCGCGCCCTCGCCGAGCACTACCGCGCCCGCTACCGGCGCGTCACCACGTACATCCCCAACGGGGTCGAGCGGCCCGGCCCCCACCCGCCCCGGCTCATCACGGAGCGGTTCGGGTTCCGCGGGGGCGACTACGTGCTGTTCGTGGGCCGGCTCGTGCCCGAGAAGGCGCCGGACCTGCTGATCCGGGCCTTCCGGGAGATCCCGACCGACCACCGGTTGGTGCTCGCCGGCGGCTCGAGCTTCACCGGCGACTACGTGCGCTCGCTCCAGGCGCTCGCCGAGGACGATCCGCGGGTCCTCATGCCCGGCTACATGTACGGCGAGCTGCTGCAGGAGCTGTACGCGAACGCCTCGGCCTTCGTCCTGCCCTCCTTGCTCGAGGGGCTCCCGCTCACGCTGCTCGAGGCCGCTTCCCACGGGACCCCCGTGGTGGTGAGCGACATCGCGCCGCACCTGGAGGTCGTCGGTGCGGACGGTCCAGGGCACCGCGTCTTCCCGCGCGGGGACCGGGCCGCTCTCGTACGGGCCCTGCGGCTCGCCCTCGATGGAGGAGCGACCGAGCGACGGGGTGCCGAGGAGCTCCGGGAACGGGTCCTCGACACGTACCGCTGGGAGGCCGTCGTCGAGGCCACGGAGGCCGTCTACCGTTCCTGCCTCGGACGGACTCAGGGCTCGTTCGCGCGCAGCAGCTGATCCACGAGCGCGAGGTGCTCGGGCGTGTCGAGCTCCTGCCACTTCGCCGGGAGCTCGACGAGGTGCGCGCCGGCGGCGACGGCGTAGTCGAGCACCCAGGGGAGGTCCTCGACGAGCGCGGTCTGGGCCGTCTGGAAGGCGATCGGGACCCCGCTCGCGCGCAGCTGCTTCATGTACTCGTACATCGCCACGTACTTCTCGTTCTTCGTGGCGCGGGTCACGTTGAGCGAGTTGTTCTGCACGATCGCCCGCGTGCCGAGGACCTGGACGAAGCGGTCCGTCAGGCTCCGCATGTACGAGAGGTCCCCCAGGTTCCAGCGGCCGGTGACCGGGTCGTAGGTCTGCCCCGGGTTGATCGCCATGAACGTCCGGGTCCGGGTGAACGCCGCGTGCGCGTCGATCATCCGCTCGAACGCCCTCCGCTCCGCCGCCGTGGACCACCCCGCGGCGAGCAGCGCCGCTCTCGTGTCCGCCGAGGTCAGCTGATGCAGGAACGGCTCGGCGCAGATCGTCATCGGCCCGGACATGCTGAACGCCGGGACCTTGCCGTCGTACTCCGCCGCGAGCTTGGCGATCAGGTCCACGTAGGCGTCCGCGTAGGCTTGGGTCCACCAGCGCGGAACCACGTACGTGTCGTTGGCTCCGAGGAAGGTGTCGGTGATCGTCACCGTGCCGAGCGCCTTGACCCAGTCGGGGGCGTACCAGCCCGCGAGGAGCCGCACGCGGAACGGCACGCCGCGCGCGATGGCCTGATCGATCGGGTTCGGGTGGACGATGGGCCCGAACGGCGTGGGTTGCAGCTCGGCCCAGCTGACCCGCTGGATGTACGCGCCGAGCTCGCGCGAGTAGCTCCAGCGGGTGGACAGGCCCTTCACGAGCGGGACCAGGCCCGAGGATCCCCGCGAGGGCGAGGTGGTCGAGCCGGAAGGCGAGGGGGAAGCCGACGGCGACGGCTCGACCCTCGGAGGCGCGCTGACCGCGACCCGCACCGTCGCGGAGGCGCACCGCACCGGGGTCCCGCCGTCGCAGACCTCGTAGGTGAACGAGTCCTCGCCCTGGAAGTCCGGCGCGGACACGTACGCCACGGCGACGCCGTCCTTCACGGTCGCGGTGCCGTGCGAGGCCGATCCGACGCCCGTCACGGTGAGCGCGCCGCCCTCCGGATCCCGGTCGTTGTCGAGCACCGGGATCAGCACGCGCTCGCCCGCCGTGGCGCTCGCCGCGTCGTCGGATGCCTGCGGTGCGCGGTTCTCGGGCGCGACGTCGATGCGGAGCCGGTACGAGACCTCACCGCGCCTGACCCGCAGGCTGATCCGCCACGTGCCCGGCGATGAGGCGCGCTGGACGAGCGGCTCGTCCACGAGCGCGGAGGCCTCCCCGCTCGACACCACCGCCCCGCTGGGGTCCCGGAGCGCGTAGACGACCCGAACCGTCGCGTCCGAGAGGTGCAGCGCGACCGTCAGCACCGACGGCACGTCGACCGTGAAGGCGTGCACCGCGCGAGGCTTCTCGCTCCCACCCAGCGTCCCCTCGAACGCGTAGCTCTCCGCACCGGCGGTTCCCGGGACCGACGCCAGCACCCCCGTGAGCACCCCGATCGCGACCGCGCTTCTGCCGAACCGCATCGTCGTCGCCCCCTCCGTGACTCGATGTGACTAGCCTTCGATGGCCTCATCGGCAGGGAGCCGCGCGGCGGCGCATCGGCGGGTCGAGGGATTCTCCCTACGACGACCCTCCCGTCGGGGGGCCGACCTTCGACCTAGGTCGGATCCTCGGCACGTTCTCCGACCCCTGCTCGCGTGGTTGCCCACCCCGGGGCGGGCTGGTACGGTGGTGCGCGACCTTCGCCCGAGCGACCGCATCCTCGTGCGAGCGAGCAGGCCGCTCCCGGGTGGAACCTTCCCCAGCGGTCCACGGATCGACGCGCGAGACGAAGGGGGTGATAGAGAGCCAAGACCGACCTGACAGCGCGCGGACGGAGCCCGTCCGCTTCGCACGCCGAGGGAGGTGTGACTCCATGTCGCCGACGGATCTCACCCGCCGTCCGAACCCCAAGGGTGACGCGCTCGGCGAGCGCGACCACAGCGCCGACGCGATCCGAACTCCAGACCGACGCACCAACGGCCGATATCCCCACCGGAGGCCACACGGACGATCGAGGGGGCGGCACGTGGTGCAGAGGTCGATCCGCCGAGCGGCCGTGACCTGCGTCGCGGCGCTCCTCGTCTCCGCCCTCATCGCACCGCCCAGCGTCGCCGCGACCAAGCCCAAGAAGCTCGCGAGAGGTCTCATGACCCAGGGCGTCGTGGCCAGGCTGTGGCCCGCGATCGTGGACGTGTGGAACCCGATCATCGAGTGGCGGGACATCGAACCCGAGCCCGGTGTGTTCCGCTTCGGTCCCATCCACGACCTGATCAAGCGCGCACGCGAGCACGGGGACCTGCTGCGCTTGCGGATCTTCGCCGGCCGCGCGGCACCGGACTGGGCCCTCCGGCGGTTCGGGAGCGTGACCATCCACGACCCGATCGACGGCGTGAGCGCCGCGGTGCCCCGCTGGTGGGTGCCGGAGTACATGGACGCCTACGCCCGTCTCCAGCGGAGGCTCGCGGCGGCCTTCGATGACAATGCCACGATCCGCGCCGTGACGATCTCCGGCGCGATGACGATCTACGCCGAGCCGTTCATCCGCCAGATCCAGGACTCCAGGACGCGCGCGAACCTGCGGGAGGCCGGATACACCCGCAGGAAGGACAAGCGGGCGCACCTCCGGGCCCTGGAGGCCCACACCGCCTGGAGCCGCACGCGGCAGATCCTGACCGTCAACCCCTGGCAGTACGTGAACCCGGATGGGACCTTCGGGTTCCGCGTCTGGTTCACGAAGCGCATGATGAACGCGTGTCGGAAGACCTTCCGCAACCGCTGCATCCTGCAGAACAACAGCATGCGGTCGAGCTGGCTCACCGAGCACATGCCGGGTGGGTACGCGGAGATGTTCGCGCACATGGAGGAGCTCGGCCCGCCGCTGTCGTTCCAGACGGCGAACATCTCCCGGGTCGGCGATCTCTCGCTCGTGCTCGACTGGTTCGTCGAGATGGGAGCGCACGGTGCCGAGATGAAGTCGGAGGCGGATGAGCTGCTGAGCACCGACGAGGCCGTGACCTACGACCGGAGGCTCGAGGCGAACGGATAGCGCCGTCGCGCCCTAGTCGCGCCCTACAGGTAGCCGAGGTCGGCGAGGTGTTCCTCGATCTCGGCCTCCTGCTCCTGGGTGAGGCTCGGGCCCCCGGCGTCATGGTTCGGGGGACCGAGCCTTGCCTCGAGCGCGCTCACGAGCCGGGTGACCTCGTGCGGATGGGATGCGGAGACGTCGCGCTCCTCGCTCGGGTCCTCCGCGAGGTCGAAGAGGGCGCGGGTTCCGTCGCTGCCCTCGACGAGCTTGAAGCGGTCGCCCCGGACCGCCCGGAGGTCCCGCAGGAGGGGAGTGAAGTCGTACCGAGGATGACGTCGGCTCACGCGTGCGAGATCCTCGGGCCCCCAGGCACGCCACTCCGCGAAGGCCGGCCCATCGGCCCTGGACTCCCGCGCGCCGAGCAGACCGGTGCGCCGCTCCTCGGGGACCCCGTCGGGCCACGGCAGGTCGAGCGCCGATGCGACGGACGGCAGCACGTCCACGAACTCGTGCAGGGACGAGATGCGCCGGCGGGGCACGATCCCGGGACCCCAAACCACGAAGGGGACGGCCGTCAGGTGATCGTCCAGCGACCCCTGGTGGTCGGCGAGACCGTGCTCCCCGATGTGATCGCCGTGATCCGAGGTCACCATCACGATCGTCTCGCCGTCCGCGAGGTGCCCCGACCGACGAAGGATGTCGAGCAGCTCGTCCAGGAGCTCGTCCACGTTGCGATGCTCCCCGTCGTACAGGGACGAGTAGACGGCGAGCGTCTCGGCATCCGCCGTGGCGATCGCGTCCCAGGGTCCCACGCGCTTGGCGAGCATCGTCCGGAAGCGGAGCTCATCGCGGAGCCCGAAGCCAGGTCCCCCGACGAGCCGCTGGAGCCGGCGTGGGGGCGCGTACGGCCAGTGGCACTCCAGGTAGTTCACGAACAGGAACATCGGGCGGCGAACGACGGCCAGGCGCTCGCGGAGCCAGGCGTTGATCGCCCGACCACCGGCGTCCCCGCCGCTCAGGATCTTCCGGGCGAGCCGTGCCCGCCGCCGCCATCCTCGATCGAGGTCCGATCGGTGCACGTACCGGTCGAACCCGCGCGCGAGCCCCGTGTGCGCGGAGATCAGTCCGTTGCTCGTCGCGCAGACCGTCTCGTACCCGGCCCGCTGCAGCATCTCGGCGAGCGTCGTCCGCACGCCGGGCCCGAGCCTCCGACCCGTGCGCCACTGCGCGCCGTGCTCCGAGGGGTACAGGCCGGTGAACAGGCTCGCGTGGGAGGGCAGCGTCCATGGGGCGTTGGAGACCATCGTCTCCACGACGGTGCCCTCGCGCGCGAGCGTATCGGTCGTCGGCGTGGTCGGCCGCGGGCAGCCGTAGCACCCGAACCGATCGCGACGGGCCGTGTCGAAGACCACGAGGACGACGTCGGGCAGCAGCGAGCCACGCACGGCGCCCGTCGCTCAGGCCGTGATCGTGAACCGGTACGCGTAGTAGGAGTTCGTGCTCACGTACAGCCGCCCCTGGCCGTCGAAGGTGAGGTAGTCCGGGCCCCTGAAGCCGGTCGGGACGTCGGCGCCCGTCGTGACGACCTGGCACTGGGTGCCGTCACCCTTCATCCGCACGACGCGGTCGTTCCCCGTATCGGCGACGTACAGCCACGACCCGGCAGGGTCCCACGCCACGTCGGTGGGGCCGCTCAGCAGCACGCCCCCGCACGACGGCCGAACCGGCCCGAGGCTCGTCCGCGAGGGGACGTTCCACCGGGCGATCCGGTTGTTCCCGACGTCGGCGACCCACGCCGTGTCGCCCTTGACCGCGATCCCGCGCGGGCCCCGCATCTGGTCCGAACCGGTGCCGCAGGAACCCATGTGCTCGAGCGGGACCGGCGACTGCGTCGAGAGCGCCTCCGCCACGGCGAAGACCTGGAGCCGACAGTTCCCGGTGTCGGTCGTGTAGACCTTCCCATCGCCCGGAGCCTCGATGCCGAGCCCGCCTCCGCGGAACTGCCCGGGGCCGGAGCCCGCCGACCCGAAGCGCTGCACGAAGATCCCATCGGTCGTCCAAGCCTGCGCGTTCCGCGAGTCGCCCACCCAGAGGTAGCCGTCGCCGTAGGCGAGGCCGCGTGGGTACGCGAACCCCTTCGAGTTGGCCCCCGGTGGCTCGCGGGAGCCGAACTGCAGCTGCCATGCGGGGCAGTCGCCCGCCGCGCGGCAGTGCGAACCGGTGTCGAACTTCTGGACCCGCTGACCGAACGTCTCCAGGACGAACACCGAGGACCCCGCGACCGCGATGCCGTTGTTCTGGTTGTACCCGCCGTCGGGCGGCGGCTCCGACCCCGTCGCCCACGGCAGCGGCGCGCCGTCGGACGTGAACTTGTAGATGCGGTGGCCGGTCCAGGTGCTCCCCGTGCGGGGGTCCGGATGGCGCTCGCCCCAGGTGTCGCCGGTGTAGACGTTCCCCTGGCCGTCCACGGCGACGAAGCGGATCGAGTCGAACTTGGCGTTGTTCGCCCAGGTCCCGGTCCCGTCGACCTCGCCCCAGATCGCGACGAGGCTCCCCGTCGGATAGTCGAACTTGTAGATCCGGTTCTTGTACGCGCTCACCCCGTAGATGTCGCCGGTGGTGGGGTCCACATCGATGCCCCGCACGTCGTTCATCTCGAGGACCCGCTCCATCATGCCGAGGTAGCGCCCGGCGCGGCTGAAGACCGCGACCGACCGGTAGTAGTGCTCGATGATGTAGACGTCACCCTGTCCGTCGCCGTCCCAGTCGCGGCCCCCGACGATGCCCCGCGGCTTCGGCCCCGAGAGCCCCGTCGCGGCCTTCCACCCCGACCAGTCGAACTGGAACAGGAACTCGCCCTCGTGGGTGAAGACGTTGACCGTCTGGCACCGGGGATCCGTGACGTAGAGCCGCCCGTTGTCCGGGTTCACCCAGATGTGCGTGGGGATGAGCATCTGCCCGTTGGTGCAGCCCCGCGGGTAGTGGCGGCCGGGATGGGCGGCGTCGGATCCTCCCCCGCCGAGCCCGATGGTCTGCAGCCACGTCCCGTTGTAGCTGAACTGCACGATCCGCGCGTTGCCCTGGTCCGCGACCCAGAACGACGCGCGACCGTTCGCATCGAGGTCGGTGACGTCGACCTCGACGTCGTAGGGCGCCCCGATCCCCCCGAGCTCTCCGACGGGCTTCGTGGTGGTCACGACGAACGGGCTGCCGCAGAGCGCTTGGGTGCACTTCTGGCCGTCGATCGTGTAGCGCTTGACCCGGTAGTTCCAGTAGTCCCCCCACAGGATCGTGTTCGTCGTCGGGTCCCAATCCCCGCCGTACGCGTAGTTGCCCGCCGGACCCCGGAAGCCGAAGGTCTCGTCGTACGTCGCGATCGGATCTGCCGCCGAGCCCGTCGCCGGCACGGTGAGGAGGGACGTCGCGACCACCCCCAGCGCCACGACCGCTCTGAGCACCCGCCTCTGCTCGTGCATCACTGGACCACCCTCTCCGGATGTGCGCTCAACCCGAGATCCCGAAGACCTGGACCCGATCGTTCCACGAATCCACCGCGAAGAGCAACCCCGCGCCGGCACCGGTACGGACGATCGCGAGGTGCCGAGGCTTGTTGAACCGCCCCGTCGCCGTGCCGAGCCCCCCAACGCTCTGGAGCCACGTCCCCGTGCCGCTGAACTCGACGAGCCGATGCAGGACGGAGTCCGACACCCACACGTCGCCGCTCCACGGCTCGACGGCGACGCCGTCGGCCGACCGGAGCCGATCGGCGCCGAACGCGCGCACGAACGATCCGGTGGCTGCATCGAGCACGACCACCCGATCGTTCTGCGTGTCGGCCACGAAGGCCAGGCCCCCCGAGACCGCGACGGCCTTCGGTTTCGCGAAGGGGATGCCGGCGCCCTCGGTCGCGGTCCAGACCACGCTCGGACCGGAGGGGTCCCACAGCTGCACGCGGTCGTTGTTGGAGTCGACGACGACGAGCCGCGTCCCGGAGGGCACCACGGCGAACGGCCATCGCAGCTGGCCGACCGCCGCCCCCACCTTCCCGAACCGGCGGCCGGTGGGAGTGCCGTCCGGCCAGAACTCGGTCACCCGGTTGTTCTTCGTGTCGGCGACCCAGACGCTCGGGGAGCCGCCGTTCGTGGAGATCGCGACCCCCTTCGGCCAGTTGAAACCGGGGTTCCCCTCCCCCCATCCGCGCTCGCCCCAAGCGAGCTGGAACGCGTACGTGCTCGAGGAGAACCGCTGGACCCGCTGGTTCACCATGTCCACCACGTACACGTACTGGTCGTCCGCTGCGACGCCGTGTGGTTCGTTGAAGAAGCCCTCGGCCGGTGGCCGGCCCCCCACCGTGCGCACGTAGCTGCCGTTGCCGGCGAACACCTCGACCTTGTAGGTCCACAGGTCGGCGCCGTGCACGCGGACGGTGCCGGTGGCGTCGCTCGTGCCGACCGCCACCCGACGCAGCATCGAGAAGCGTCCGGAGCCGGTCCCCGGGCTCCCGTAGGTCCGCACGAAGTCGGCCTGCCGACCGTCCCAGTGGAACCGGTGGATGTAGTTGTTCGAGTCGGCGACGTAGACGTCACCGTCTTGATCGAGGTCGACGCCGTACGGACGCTTGAACTGCCCGGGACCGGTCCCGTTCACGCCCCAGCCGCCGATCCACGCTCCGGTGGGCGAGAACACCGCGACCCGGCTGTTGCGGTAGTCCGCGACGTAGATGTTGCCCGCATCGTCGGTAGCCGCGTCCCTCGGCTGGCTGAGCTGACCCGGACCGGATCCGGAGCCCTGGCCGATGGAGCGGATCAGGCTTCCCTCGGTCGTGTAGACGCGCACCTTGTCCGCGGAGGTCTCGGTGACGAGGATGACGTTCCCGCCCGAGCCGTCCTTCCCGGCGCTGATGCCCATGATCGTGCCGAACCTGGTCGGCCAGACGGCCAGGGGGTCGCCCGTCCTCGCGTCGAGCACCTGGACCCGGTTGTAGCCGGTGTCGGCCACGTACACCTCGCCGGCGAGGAACGCCACGTCTCGCGGGTTCTCGAACCGCCCCGGGGCCTTGGGGCCCCGCGAACCCTGGCACCAGTCCTCGCTCCCGTCCGGGGCGAACCGACACACCCGATCGTTCCCCGTGTCGGCCACGTAGATGTTCCCCGCGGGATCCACGGCCACCCCGGAGGGGTACATCGAGGCGTGTCCGTCGAGGCCTCCGCCGATCACCGCGACGAGCGACGGCGAGGAAGCCGCCCCCCACGACGCCTGCACCGGGAGCATCGCGAGCGCCAGGGTGAGCGCGACGAGCGTGACCCGACGCTTCACGTCGAGACCTCCACGCGTCCCAGGAGCGGGTACCCGAAGCGGGCTAGGTGCTCGCCGAGGATCGCGTCGAGCGTCCTCACGTCGGACTCGGTGAGCTCGCGCCGGTACGCGTCCGCCCGCGCCGGCTCGAAGGTGTACCGGTGGAACTGCTGCTCGAAGGACCGGCTCCAGGACAGACCGAGGAACCGGAGGATCTCCTCGATCCGGCCCCTGGGGTCGGCGAGGATGTCCTCGTACCGGACCTCGTGCCACCGATCGGCGGGAACGGCGAGCTTCGCTTCCCCGAAGGCGTCCATCAAGGACCTCCACTGGAGGCCCGCCAGGACCGCGAACGACCGACCCGACCCCTCCCACGCAGCGAGGTCCTCGGGCGACAGCGGCCCCCAGCTCCAGCGGGATGGCCCCCCGAACCCATCCCACCAGGGCATCTGCACGAGGGAGTTGGCGACCGCCCGGCCATCACGGACGACGTGGACGAACCGCGATCCGGGCAGCGCCGCCTCGATGAAGCGGGCCCTGGGCCAGCCCGTGAACTTGTGCAGGAAGACCGGACGGCCCTGACGCTCGGCCTGCTGCCGGAAGAACCGGGCGAACCGCCCGGCCAGCCACGGCGTGGCGTCGGATGCCACCAGGTCCCGACAGGGGGCCACGAGCGCCGGCGACACCCTGCGGTGGAGGAGCCGATACCCCTCCGACGGCGCGAAGCGCACGCGGCCCTTCCGCGTGAGGGCCGGTGGGACCCGACGGTACATCGCACCGTTCCAGCGAGCCCAGGGCATGGGGCGACCGAGCCGGTCCTCCACGTTGGAGCAGAACCCAACGTCCGGATGCCGTGCGACGAGGTCATGGATGAGGGTCGATCCACAACGACCCGTGCCGATGATGAAGCCGAAGACGGTCTCCCCTCCCATGAGCCTAGAGGGCGCTCGGGGACCGAGCGCCCTCGTGCATGGTACGACCTGGTTCGCTCATCGGGCAAGCCTCGCAGCGCTCTCGCCGGCGTTCGGTGTCTCAGGAGGAAGGGCCCGCGGACCCGTTCCTGCCCCGGGAACGGCCGAGACCGGGAAGCAGCACGCTCCAGATGCGGACCCCGAGGAGGGCGAGGCAGACGACGAGGACGATCACGCCCGCCGCCCCCGACGCCGCCCCCCGCACGACGTGGGACGCGTGGTCGGTCGCCGCCGGGAGCGCGCGGAGGGTCGCCCACATCGCGACCCCGGACAGCAGCGAGGAGACCAGGACCTTCGTTGCGTAGCTCAGGATGGAACGACCCCCGAGCGCGATCCGCCGATGGACCGACCACGCCCCGTGGATCAGGTACCCGATGGCCGCGACGTCGTACGCGAGGGCGATCCCGTAGATCCCGAGCGGACGGAACAACGCGGCCGCGACGGCGATGTCGAGGACGACCATCAGGGCGACGTTCACGAAGGGCACCCACGTCACGAGCCGCGAGAACCAGTAGGACATGTACACGCGGTTCGTCGCGTCGAAGGGGAACTGGAGCGCGTAGATGGCGATCACCTCGGCGAGGAGGACCGCCTCCGGCGCGCCGAACCGCCCACGCTGGAACGCGATGGCGACCAGCGGGTGCGCGAGCACGATCAGCCCGACCGTGAGCGGGACCGAGATCAGGAGCATGAGGCGCAGCCCGTCGCCGAGGATCTGACGGGTGCGGCCCTCGTCGTCCCTCGCCTCGCTCAGCCGGGGCAGCAAGGCCACGACGACGCTGCGGAAGAAGACCGTGCCCCCGATGCTGTTCGCGACCACCCAGCCGTAGTTGAGGATCGTGATCCGGCCCGGAGGAAGGAAGGAGGCGAAGAACCGCTCCGCCACGCGGGCGAGCATCGTGAGGCCGGCCCCGGCGAGGGGCAGCGCGAGGGCGCGGCGGATCACCAGGGTCTCCTCCCGCCCGAGGCCGAAGCGCGGCCGCACGAACACGCCGCGAGCGACCGCCACGCCGGCGACGAAGCCGAGCTGGAGGACGCCGCCCGCCACGTACCCCACCGCGACCGCCTCGACGCCCAGGCGCCGGTGGAGCAGGAGCATGACCCCGAGGACGGTCAGGTTCTCGACGAGCGGCATCGCCGCGGGGCCCGCGAACGAGAAGCGCGCGTTCAGCGTGGCTCGGAGGATCTCGGCCCCGATCCGCGTCACGACCGTGAGGAAGAGCAGGGCGGTCATCGCCGCTGCCGCACGTTTGGTTTCCGGATCGGCCCCCGCCACGATCGCCCAAGGGATCACCGGGGCGAGCAGCGCTCCGAGGATCGCGCAGCCCACGCCGACGACCAGGGCGGTCCCGAGCAACCTGCCCACGCGTTCCAGGGCCTCCCCGTCGTCCGCCTCTTGGAACCACCCGTTCACGAGGGGGACCAAGACCTGATTGGTCGCCGCGAGCAGGAGCGAGGAGAGCGCGAAGGGGATCGTCGCCGCAACGAAGAACGCGTCGGTCTCGGCCCCCGCCCCGAAGATCGCCGCCATCCCGACGTCCACGAGGAGGCCGGAGAGCACACCGAGCCCGGCGAACAGGGCGATCCCCGCGGAGTGGCGAGCGAGCCCGCGTCGTCCGCCGTGATCCGAGGACCCGCTCAGCACGTGTACCCGTACCGCTCCAGCTCGTCACGCTGGATGGCCGTGATCCGCTCCAGCACCGCCGGATCCAGTCGCTCTCGCCATCGCTCGGCCCGGTCCCTGAGCGCCAGTCGCTCGACGCTCCCGCGCCACCGCGGATCGGGAGGCAGGCCGAGGAAGGAGGCCACGCGCTCGAAGCCCGCGACCGGGTCGGCCAGGAGATCCTCGTAGCGCAGATGCAGCACCTGTCCTGACGGCACGGCCCGCAGGCCCTCCTCGATCGCATGGAGCTCCTCGACCCAGTTGCGGGCACACATCTCCCACGGATCCCTCCCCTCGTCACGCCAGCGACGCGGGGTCCCTCCGTACCACCAGACGAAGCTGTCCTCCCACCAGTCCACGCGGGAAAGCGAGGCCGCGACCGCCCGTCCGTCTCGGACGACGAAGACGAACCGCGCCTCCGGGAAGATCCGGGCGAGCAGCGGGATCCGCAGGTTGTTCGCGATCCGCTTCGAGACCACGCACGAGCCGCCGCCCAACCGGCGTAGCGTGTCGAAGGCGGCCCGAAGGGCGACCTCGGGGGCGACGGCCGCCGGCGGCGGGCCGCCCGGACGACCGACGCCCGCCCGCGTGTAAACGGGCTCCCCCTCGACCGGAGCGGGGAACGCGCGCTCCCACCAGGGCCGGGGGCGGCCATAGCGGTACGCATCGCCCTCCGCACCGAACCAGATCCGACGCGACAGCTCCGGGACCCATCGCGTC
>Ga0073930_1002273_pt1 | contig 13402 bp, 13 predicted proteins | sample DewCreD2012metaG_5_FD_76968 | JGI IMG/M metagenome (GOLD analysis project Ga0073930, IMG submission 76968) | Hot spring sediment bacterial and archeal communities from British Columbia, Canada, to study Microbial Dark Matter (Phase II) - Dewar... ...
GACGGGCGTCGAATACGAGGGCATCGTGCTGGAGACTCGAGAGCGCTGCGCGTCGGTGGGCATTCGGACGCGCACGACGCCGGCTGTCGAATCGCCGCTTGAGCTGACGCTCGCGCAAGCGCTCATCAAAGGCGAGAAGTTCGATCTCGTCGTGCAGAAGGCGACCGAGCTGGGCGTGCATCGAATCGTCCCCCTCTTGACGCGCCACGCGGTCATCGGGACATATTCACCGCAGCGACTGGAGCGATGGCGGCGCATCGCGTTGGAGGCCGCTAAGCAATCCCGGCGGACGCGTCTCGTTCACGTCGAGGAGCCGCAGCGGGTGCTCGAGGTGCTGGGGAAGGTGGTGGCGCCCGCGCTCTTTTGCGCGGAGCGCGAGGGGGTATCGCTTCGCGAGATCGCCGCGCGATGGTCTGACGCGCCTCCGCATCGGCTCACCGTCTTCGTCGGCCCGGAAGGGGGATGGGCCGATGAGGAGATCCAGGCCGCTCGGAAAGCCGGAGCTGCGCTCCTCTCGCTTGGCCCGCGCATCTTGCGCACGGAGACGGCCGGACTCGTCGTGCTCAGCCTCGCGCAATTCCTGTGGGGGGATTTGTGATCGGGTCCCCAGCGGTTCGCTGGACCTCTGCGGGGGAAGGGAAACGGCTGTTCCTCACCCTCATCCGCGAGGAGAGGCTCCGTGTATGAAGAGGGCAAAGGCCGAGAGCACGAAGATCCCTTCGCGCGCTTCTCGATGCGCGGAGGGCGCGTGGTTGCGAAGGTCTTCGGCCTTCGGATAAGATTTCTCGCTGTGAGGTCGGACCGATGATCAAAACAGTCGAATGGACGGACGAGGGCGTTCGCGTGATTGATCAGCGGAAGTTGCCGCACGAAGAAGTCTATCTGCTCTTGCGCACTCCGGAAGAGGTGGCCGAGGCCATTCGCGCGATGATCGTGCGCGGAGCGCCGGCCATCGGCGTGACGGCGGCGTTCGGCCTGGCGCTCGGCGTGAAACGTTCGAGCGCCCTCACGGTTGAGGAACTCGAAACGGAGTTCGAGGCGTTCTGCCAGCTCATGGCGCGCGCGCGCCCGACGGCGGTGAATCTCTTCTGGGCCATCGAACGCATGCGACGGGCGTGGGCCGAAGCGCGGCGGCGCAACCTGCCGCTGCCCTTGCTCAAGGAGTGGGTGATTCAAGAGGCGCGCAACATCTACCGGGAGGATATCGAGACGAACTGGCGGATGGCGCATCACGGGGCCACCCTGATCCCTGATCCCGCGCGCATCCTCACGCATTGCAATACGGGCGCCCTGGCGACGGCCGGGGGCATGGGCACGGCGCTCGGCGTCGTGCGCGCCGCCGTGCTCATGGGCAAGCGCGTGCACGTTTACGTGGATGAGACGCGTCCGTTCCTCCAGGGCGCGCGATTGACGGCCTGGGAGCTGCTCAAGGAGCGAATCCCGGCCACGCTCATCACGGACAATATGGCCGGATACATGATGTATCGGGGACTTGTGGACTGCGTGCTCGTGGGCGCCGATCGGATCGCCGCCAACGGCGATGTCGCCAACAAGATCGGGACCTACACGCTCGCCATCCTCGCGAAGGAACACGGGATCCCCTTCTACGTCGTGGCTCCCATCTCGACGTTGGATCTCTCGATCGCCTCCGGCGAGCACATCCCCATCGAGGAACGACCGGCGATCGAGGTCACGCACATCAACGGACGACCGATCGCCCCCGAGGGGATCGCCGTCGCCAATCCGGCCTTCGACATCACGCCCCATCGCTACGTGACGGCCATCGTGACCGAGCGCGGGATCGCGCGACCGCCATATCCGGAGAGCTTGAGCGCTCTGGCCGCGCAGCCGGACGTCGCGCAGGCGCCGGCTGCCGAACGAGCCCTCTCGGGCGACGCCCCGCCTTCGGGATCTTCGTGAAGGAAAGGCGGCGATGTTGATCCTCGGGATCGAGACGTCTTGCGACGAGACGGCGGCTGCCGTCGTCGAGGACGGACGGATCGTGCGCTCGAATATCGTGGCCACGCAGTACGCCATCCATCGGCCATACGGGGGGATCGTCCCCGAGTTGGCCTCGCGCGAGCATGTGCGGAACATCGTCCCTATCGTCCGAGCCGCCTTAGAGGACGCGGGCGTGACCTTTCGCGAGATCGAGGCCATCGCCGTGACGCGAGGTCCGGGGTTGATCGGCTCACTCCTTGTGGGGATCTGCTACGCGAAGTCGCTCGCGTATGCCCTCTCGCGACCGCTCCTGGGGGTGAATCATCATGAGGGGCACATCTTCTCGGTCGTCTTCGAGAACCCGCCCGTTCAATATCCCGCGCTCGCGCTCGTCGTCTCGGGGGGGGATACGAGCCTCTTCTGGATGCCGGAGCCGGAGCAGTACCATCTGCTCGGACACACGCGCGACGATGCGGCCGGCGAAGCCTTCGATAAGGTGGCGAAGCTGCTGGGGCTTGGGTATCCCGGCGGTCCGGTGATCGACCGATTGGCAAAACGCGGGAATCCTCGCGCCGTTCGGTTCACGATCCCGCGCACGAGCACGAACGATTTCGATTTCAGCTTCAGCGGGCTCAAGACGGCCGTCGTTCGCTACGTGCGGGAGCGGGAGATTCGTCCCGTGCGAGAGGGGGAGGAGGTGCCCGAAGCGATCCTCGATCTGCTGGCGAGCTTTCAGGAGACGGTCGTGCGCACGCTCATGCAGCGCCTGTCGCGAGCGCTGGAGCAGTACGAAGCGCGCACGCTCATTCTGACCGGTGGCGTCGCGTGCAACAGCCGGCTGCGCGAAGAGGTGTTTCGCCTGGGGCGAGCGACCGGGATTCCCGTCTACGTCCCGAGTCCGCCGCTGACGACCGATAATGCCGCCATGATCGCTGCCGCCGCTTATCCGAAGCTGCTGCGCGGCGAACGTTCGGGATGGGATCTGACGGCCGAGCCCGGTCTGCGCTTGCATCAGGTGGATGCGCGGCACGTCAGTCGCGCCCTTCATGTGAAGGGGAGATATGGCTGAGCGCATCTATCGCGATCCGGTGCACAACATCATCTCGCTGGAGGAGACGGATCCGGATGATCGGCTGCTCATCCGATTGATCGATACCCCCGAATTTCAACGATTGCGCCGGATCAAACAACTGGGATTGGCGCTCTTCACCTATCAGGGAGCTGAGCACAGCCGCTTCTCGCATTCGCTCGGCGTGATGCATCTGATGCGGCGCGTCCTCGCGCTGCTCGGGCAGCGGTATCCGATCGACCGCCAGACGCGCCTGACGGCCATGTGCGCGGCCTTACTCCATGACATCGGGCACGGACCGTTCTCTCATGTCATGGAGGCCGTACTCGGTTACCGACACGAAGAGTGGGGAGCCCGGATCATCCTCGATGGGGGGACGGTGCTCCATCGCGTATTGAGCGAGCATGATCGCGAGCTGCCCGCGCGGATCGTCGCCGTCTGGCAGCACACCTATCGGCCGCGATTCATCTCCCAGCTCATCTCCAGTCAGATGGATGTGGATCGCTTCGACTATCTCCTGCGCGACAGCCTGATGACGGGTGCCAAATACGGCCTCTACGACCTAGAGTGGATCCTCCATACGCTGGAGATCGCGCCCGAGCAGGAGTGCCTCTACGTCGCCGCCAAGGGCCTGTACGCCGTCGAAGAGTATCTGCAGGCGCGCTATTACATGTTCCGTCAGGTCTACTTCCATCGGAACTTGCGAACGGCTGAAGCGATGCTCCGCTCCATTTTCCGACGCGCCATTGATCTCATGGCGAGCGATCGCTTACAGCATATCGTCCCCGATTCGGTGATGGCGAAGGTCCTGCGGCGCGAGCCGCTCTCGACCGAGGAGTACCTCGCCTTCGATGATCACGACGTCATGTTCCACATCAAGTGGTGGACGAAAGAGCCCGATCCGATCCTGAGGGATCTGGCGAGCGGATTCCTCCATCGCCGCCTCTTCAAGTCCGTGGATATGCAGATCAATGCCGAGCGCCGACGCCGATTCCTCGAGCAAGCGCGTCGGATCGTCGAGGCCGCCGGGTTCGATCCCCGGTACTATCTGGTCGAGGATCGCGCGAGCGACATCCCGTATCTCGGCCCCTATTCCCCGGAGACCTCGGGACCGGAGAATCGCATTTACGTCGAAGTGGATGGGGGAAGCCGTACCTTGCGCGAGATCACGGAGATCTCTCCCGCGATCCGCCGATTGCGGCGATTTCATATTGATCGGCTCTGCTTCCCCGAAGCTGTGAGCGAGGCCATTTGCACCCTGGTGGAACAGGAGGAGAAGACGTGAGGGTCTCGCGTCGCGAATTCCTCGCGCGCGGTCTTCGAGCCGGAGCGACAGCGCTCGTCGGAGCGAGCGCGTGGCCCGTGCCCTTCGACGAGGCGGAGACGAGGATCACGCTCCTGCACACGAACGATGTGCATTCGCGGTTGGAACCGTTTCCCGACGACGATCCGCAATACGCCGGATTGGGCGGCGCCGCTCGACGCGCCGCGCTCGTCAAACGCATTCGTCGGGAGAATCCGAACACGCTGCTTCTGGACGCGGGCGATGCCTTTCAAGGCACGCCGTACTACAACGTCTATCGCGGCGAGGCCGATTATCAGGTCATGTCGGCCATCGGCTACGATGTCGTCACCTTGGGGAATCACGAATTCGACAGCGGATTGGAGGCGCTCGCTCGCGCCCTCAATTTCGCGAAGTTCGACGTCGTCTGCGCGAATTACGACTTCCGCGAGACCCTGCTTCGAGATCGCATCAAGCCTTACGTCGTGCGAGAACTCGCCGGAGTGCGCATTGGGATCTTCGGGCTCGGGATCGCCCTGGAGGGGCTGGTGCCGGAACGACATCGGGTGGGTGTGCGGTATTACGATCCCATCGCGACGGCGCGCGCGATGGTTCGCACGCTCCGAGAGCGCGAGGAAGCGCTGCTCGTCGTCTGCCTCTCGCACCTGGGGCTCTACGAGGAGTCCGAGCGAGAGCGGATGACCCCGCCTCCCGTCGGCGATCGCGAGGTCGCGCGAGCCGTCGAGGGGATAGATGTGATCATCGGCGGGCATACGCACACGTTCATGAAAGAGCCGGAGCTCGTTCGCCGTCCGAACGGCGGGGCGACGCTTATCTTTCAGGTGGGATTCGGCGGCATCGTCTTGGGCCGCCTGGATCTCTTCATCCGCGAGCGGCGACTCGTGGGTTTCGTGGGAAGCGCGCTGCCGATCTCCGAGCGCGCGCTCGCGTGAGGGCGAGATGGCGCGACCGATCATCACCGAGGCCGATGTGATGGCTCTGGAACCGGGAACGACGCTCTCGGTCCCGCCGGACGCGCTCATCACGCCGGCCGCGCACGATCGCGCGCGAGAGCGCGGGATCGAGATTCGCCGAAGTCCCCATCCGTCTCGCGAGGCGATCGCTCTCGGCGCCGACCATGCCGGGTTCGCGCTCAAGGAGAGGCTCAAAGCGTGGTTGATCGAGTTGGGCTACGAGGTGCGCGATTTCGGGACCTTCGATGAGCGACCGGTGGATTATCCCGACATCGCGTATCGCGTCGCGCGAGCCGTCTCCCGTGGGGAGATCGCGCGCGGCATCCTTCTGGACGGAGCGGGCATCGGTTCGTGCATCGTCGCCAATAAGCTGCCGGGCGTGCGCGCCGCCCTCTGCTATGATCGCGCGACGGCTCGAAATAGCCGCGAGCATAATGATGCCAACGTCCTGACGCTCGGCGCGCGCTCGCTCGATGAGGCGACGGCGCGGGAGATCGTTCTGGTGTGGCTCACGCATCATTTGACCGAGGAGCGACATCGGCGCCGCGTCGAGAAGATCCGCGACATCGAGCGCCGACATCTGAAGGACGTCGAGTGACCCCCTATCCTCACGCCGGAGGACATGTCGTACTTACCGTGCGATCTCTGTGGCGGAACGGATGCGCGATTCCTCATGGCGTGCGAGCGGTTAGACGGACCGCTCGTGCGATGCCGGCAGTGCGGTCTGGTCTACGTCGGGGAGCGGCGGGAGGATTTCACCTTCTCGCGCTTCGATCCCGAGCGTTCGCGTCGTTTGGCCGAGCGCGTGAGGGCGCTCGAGCTGGTGGATGAAGAGGTCGAGGCGCGCGAAGCGCCCGTGCGAGAACGGGTGATGGCCGAGCGCTTGCGATGGGTGCAACGCTTCATCGCATCAGGGCGGCTCTTGGAGATCGGATGCGCCGATGGCGCCTTTCTGAAGCTGGCCGCTCGCGCGGGATTTCACGCGCACGGGATCGAGCCCGATCCGGTGACAAGCGCTGCGGCCCAGCAGTGTCCCGACATCGTCGTCTTCCCCGGCACGCTCGCCGACGCCCCGTACCCGGCGGCCTCCTTCGACGTCGTCGTGCTCTTCCACGTCCTGGAGCATCTGGATTCGCCGCGACGAGCGCTTCATGAGATCCATCGCCTTTTGCGCCCTGGCGGAGTCCTCGTCATCGAGACGCCCAATATCGCCTCGCTCTGGTTCCACCTCCTCGGCCGACGATGGCGGCAGTTCATCCCCGATCACTACTACTTCTTCTCGCCGGCCACGTTGACGCGGCTCCTTGAGGAGAGCCGATTCCGCTTGCTCGCGCTCACCCATCCGAGGCGAGTCGTGAGCTTGCGGCTTCTGAGCGATCGCGTGAGACGCCTCTCCGCTCCGGCAGGGCGACTCCTCCTGCGAGCGATCACCCGAATGGGATGGGAAGAACGAACGATCGCCCTCCGCCTCAGCGACGTCCTGCTCGCTTCAGCCGTGAAGCCGTAAGTTCCGATCCCAATAGTTTCCGCCTACCTTGGTTCGATTAGCACTACCACAACCTCGGTGAGCGCTCGGACGCTCGAGCGGATGAACCCTCGCGCGGCGTGTGCGCGGCGATGAGGGCGCGATAGCGAGCGCCCGTCGGGCTCATCTCTCCGCGCAAGATGTTCTCGGCGGCCGCCGCGTCCGCCAAGCTAAGGAGCTGTGCCGGAGAGAGCCGCTCATGCGCTGGTGTGTAATCCACGTAGGCGAAGAAGTATTTGCTCCAGAAGAACGAGAGGAATTCGATCCCTTCTGCTGACGCCCACCGGATGATCGCCTCGATGAATTTCTGATCGAGCGGGGCCCAGAATGAGAAGACGTCGCGGGCGAAGATCGGTCCAGGGGCGACGTTCCACAGCAGCTCCAGTGCCGAAGCCTTATACAACCACGCTTCGCCGATGATCACCGGCTTGCCCTGCGCGCGAGCGAGACGAACCATCTCGGCCGCGCGATCCAGAAGACCGAGCGTCACCGGATAAACGTGCACGTCCACATAAGCGAGTTCATCCATCTTCGCGAGGCGTCGGATGAACTCCACGGCCTCCCAATTTCCCGCTCCCGCTCCGACCCGAATGCCCGCGCGCACATCGGCGAGCCCATCGAGCACGAATCGCACCAGGCGCATGTATTCGTTCACCTCGGCGAGCGACCACAATCCCGTGGCGCGCGCTTCCGTCGTCGGCTCGTTGGCGATCGTCAGGTAATCGGGCTGCAGCTCGCGCGCGATGGTGCGAGCGATCTGGCGGCGCGCCTCGCGGTAACGCTCCAGCGTTAATCCCGTGTGGGGGCCGACTCCCGTCGTCTCATCGGGGATCAAGACGCCTGTGCCCACGAGAAGTCGCATCCCGCGCCGACGGACTTCGCGAGCGACATCGCGATAAAAGGCCAGATAGGCCTCGCGATGCGGATCGTCCTCGGAGAGGATCGGATACCCGATGGCGACTTTCACCCCTCGCACGCCCAGCGCGCGCAGCGCATCAAGATAGAGCGCGACCCCGGCACGCGCGTCCGGCCGAAGCAGAGCCAGCCCGCGATGCGCGTTCGCCGGGAGCAGCTCGGCGCCGAAGCAGAGCGCGCTCGTCTGCGCATCGGGCAGCCGATGCGCGAACGTCTCCACGGCGCGTTCCAGTTGCCGGTAAAGCGATTGATAGCGGGAGGGCACCTCGGTCTGCGAGTTCGTGGGAGAAGGCCTCACGAGCATAATGAGCAAGGTGAGGGTCAGCGCGCCACCACGCTCCAGCGGACGTCGCCAATAGCGCTTCAAGCTCCGGACAGTGGCTCGCGGCGACCTCATGAGGCGATCGCTCGCCCATGCTCGCATGGGGGGCGAAAGAGAAGGCTTCGCCATTCTCCCTCCTTCTTGGCCCAAATGGGCGTACGGCCGGACGTCTTTCCGCAACGGCATCGCCGCTTACATCTCCCTGCGCGAGAACGTCGGATGCTCCTCGGGCAGGCACACCATGCCGAAACCTTGAGCGTTGCGTTCGCCGAAACCGGCATCGTAACCGAGTCGGATCAGATCAGTGGCTCCGCTCGCGCGGAAGCACATCATCCACCCTCGCACTTTGACGCCGTTCACCATCATGAGCTTCGATCTCGGTTCGCCCAACCATTCGAACCGCAGCTCGCTCTCGAGGGCTTCGCCATAGATCGCTGCGGATTTACGTTTGAGATTGTCGGCGAGCACGCGCGCGAAATCGGGTTCCTCGGGCGAGAGGAATCGTTTGTGGAATCTCCCTTCCGCATCGCGTTCACCGGTAGAGACGAAAATCGGAGACAGCGTGACCAACGCCATCGCCTCGCTGAACCTTGGCGGCAGGACGACGCCGATCTGTTCGACATAGAGCGTGTTCGCACCCAGTCGCACCTCCGGTCGGGCGAGCAAACCAAGCGCTACTGCCTCAAGAAGCGGCTCTATCGGCGAAGAGACCCACCACCGCAGGCGACCCCGCGTTCGAATCCCTTCTGGCGTCAGCTCATAACGTTCGGGATAGAGCAGCGAGAAGGTGACGAGCTTATATCGTTTGCCACCACCCGAAAACCCTTCATCATGCACATCGCGTGCGAGCTTCGGCCGGCCCCAGGCCATCGCGTGGTAAAAGAGTCCGCGCAGCCGATCGAGATAATCCCAAGGCAAAAGGACCTCGCCCGGAGCAAAGAATTCAACGATGATTCGCACCGTGCCACCCCTCCCGAAGAGCTTCTTTGATCGCGCGACCCGACATGCCCCCTCTCACCGCGCCGTGTGCGAACAACTGTCTTCCATGCTCTCCGAACTTCAGGGGCGATCCCCCGCTGCCCACACTGGGGCAACGACGAACACTTCGTCTCATCGTTGATTCTGGGCCAGGATACCACAGGATCGTTCATGCCTCAATAGGGGATGTCCGATGACTCCTTTCTTCGCTCGTCGGAGGACGCTCTCCAAATCCTACTCGAGAACGCCTTGCCGGTGATCGTCGCAAGCGCCGCGGCGTCCGATTCGAGGAAGGGAAGCCCAGTCATCCGAGAACGCAGAGCGCTTCCGAAGCGGAACCTGAAGCGAGCGGCGCAGCGGGGAGGCGAAAGCGAGGTCTCTCCCGCTTGATGGGATGAAAAGTCGTTTCAGCTCGCGCGCTCACCGAGTGGCCTGCCAGACCGGCGTTCCCCACCCGTGCTGATCGAACTGAGGGGGGCTTGAAACAGACTACTCCTCGATCTGGATGGTATCCACGATACCGACGATGGCGGCGTCTACGGGGCAGTCTTTGCAACCGTGGGCCATGCGGGCGGAGCTTCCGGAGACGACGACGACCGTCTCGCGGAAGCCCGCGCCGACGGTATCCACGGCGACCAAATAGCCGGATTCATCCTTTCCTTCCGGGGTGACCGGACGCACGATGAGCAGCTTCTTCCCGTGCAGCCGCTCATCCTTGCGCGTGGCGACGACGGTCCCCAGGATGCGAGCGAGGATCATGAGCTATTTCGCCTCTCGGGATCGAAGGCTCACCGGGAGCACTTCGTCCACCGATTGATGCGGTCGCGGGATGACATGCACACTCACCAGCTCGCCGACGCGTCGAGCGGCGGCCGCTCCGGCATCGGTGGCCGCCTTGACGGCGGCGACTTCTCCGCGCACGATGGCGGTGACGTATCCGCCGCCGATCTTCTCATAGCCGACGAGCGTGACGTTGGCGGCTTTGACCATCGCGTCGGCCGCCTCGATCATGGCGACGAGCCCTCGCGTCTCGATCATCCCCAATGCTTCCATAGCTCCTCCTCGCGATGCGCATGGTCATTCCGAACGCGCGTTGCGCGTGCAATGTACACCGAACGGACGTCTCCTGACAAGGGCGAACGTACGGCGCTCGAGAGGGCGCTCCGGAAGGGGCCAACGCGCGAGGGGCGTTTTCTGGGGCCCTTCACCGGACGAGTTTCAGGAATCGAACGACGGCCTCGACCGTTTCCGCGATCAGCTCGATGAGCTGCTGGCGTGTGAGCGTGAGGGTTTCGTTCGGTGAGGGGGAAGGCGCGCGATCGGGCATCCCGCAGAGAGCCGGGCTGGGAACGGTCATCCCCGCTCGCTCTCGAATTTGAAAGAGCTTTTGGACGGCTTCGGCCGGAAGCGGCTGCTCGCGTCCGAGGAGCTTCGCAACGAGCGTGATGCGAGCGAAGTGCTCCAGGGTCTCCATTCGGAAGTACGCCGTCTCCAGATCCGGACCGTAGGTGACGGCGCCGTGATTGGCCAGAAGGAGCGCGTTGTAATGCGGCACGTAAGGAGCGATCGCGGCGACGAGTTCCTGGGTCGAAGGCGTCCCATAGCCGGCCAGGGGGATGCACCCGAGCGTGAGCACGACTTCGGAGACGAGCGGCTTCTCCAAGCTCATGCCGGCGGCGGCGAAGCCGGTCCCGCACGGCGGATGGGCGTGAACGACGGCGTGGACGTCTTGGCGCTGCCGATAGATCTCCAAATGCATGGCCAGTTCGGAAGAGGGGGGGAGCGTCCCTTCGAGCTTCCGCCCTTCGGCATCCACGACGACGAGCATCTCCGGGGTGAGGAATCCCTTGCACGCGCCCGTGGGCGTTGTCAGGATGCGACCGCTCTCGGGCAGGCGCACGCTGATATTGCCGTCACTGGCGACGATGTAACCGCGCTCGTACAGGCGCCGCCCGATCTCGACGATCGCTTCGCGAAGGCGTCGCTCGTCCATACCAGGAGCAAAATACGGCCAATCGGTTCGCGCCGTCAAGGGAAGGGCCGGACCAGCCCTCGCCATGGAGGGGCGCGGTTTGACGAATCCGACGCCGCGTCGGTATAGTAATTCCCGCTACAGCGACCGTGCGGAGTTGAGACGAACGGAGATGATCGCGCATTTGCGAGGCACGCTCGTTCAAAAGCAGCCGACATCCGTGATCATAGACGTGCAGGGTGTCGGATATGAAGTGACGATCCCCCTCTCCACCTATTACGAACTGGGAGAGGTCGGCTCCACGGTCTCGCTCCTCATCTACACCTATGTTCGCGAAGACGCGCTTCAGCTTTACGGCTTCGGCACGCCGATCGAGAAGGAGATCTTCGTGCGGTTGATTTCGGTCGCGGGTGTCGGACCGAAGTTGGCGATCACGATCCTCTCGGGGTTGAGCGTGGATCAATTGATCCCGGCCATTCGCACGAACGATCTGGCTCGGCTGACGGCGATCCCCGGCGTGGGGCGGAAGACGGCCGAGCGATTGATCGTCGAGCTCCGCGATAAGCTGGCGATGCTCACGACAAAGGAGGCGGAGCTGGCGTATCAGGTGGCGACTGAGGCGGAAGCTGCCGATGAGGCCGTCAAACGCGACGTCGTCTCGGCGCTCATCAATCTCGGCTATCCGCGACCCCTGGCGGAGAAGACGGTGGCGGCCGTCTTGGCCAGCGAGAGCGATCACTCGACGGAGTGGGTCCTGAAGCAATCGCTGAAGCGGCTGTTCCGATGAGACGCGTCGTGATCTCTGCCGCGCCGCAGGACGCGCTTGCGGCCGAGCCTTAGCGACCTCATTGAACGTCCGACGCCGGAGGAAGCGACCAAACGCCGGGAATCGGCGCATGGCAACGCGGACATGCGCCGTCTTTCAAATTCACCTGGAGGATGCGGAACCCGTAGCGCTCGATCACGAGCGTCTGGCACTGTGGGCAATACGTGTTCTCGAAGGGGCCGACCATGCCCGGCAAATTCCCCGCATACACGTAGCGGAGTCCTTCGCCGTATCCGATCTCGGCCGCCCGGATGAGCGTCTCCGGAGGGGTATTGTCCGGATCCGTCATCTTGTAATCCTTGTGAAAGGCCGTCACGTGCCAGGGGATGTCCGGCGAGATCGAAGCGATGAATTGCGCGATGTCGCGCAACTCGGCATCGGAGTCGTTGAAGCCGGGGACGATGAGCGTGACGATCTCCATCCAGAATCCCCGCTCGAAGACCAGACGGCACGTCTCCAGGACGCTCTTCAACGTGCCACCGAGCTGGCGATAATTCCGGTCGTTGAACGTCTTCAGATCGATCTTGTAGAGATCGGTCCACGGACGCAGATAGTCGAGGACTTCGGGCGTCGCGTTTCCGTTGGAGACGTAGCCGGTCAGAAGGCCCGCGCGCTTCGCCTCTTTGAAAATCGTGACCGCCCATTCGCTCGTGATGAGCGGTTCGTTGTAGCTGCTGATGACCGAATCGGCGTGGTAGCGACGCGCCAGAGCGACGATTTCTCGCGCCGTGATGGCCTGCGGCGGAGCTCCAGCGATGGGATCGCGGAGGGCTTGGCTCGTCAGCCAATTCTGGCAGTAAGCGCAGTGGAGGTCGCAGCCGAGCATGCCGAAGGTGAGCGCGCGCGAGCCCGGACGCACATGGAAGAAGGGTTTCTTCTCGATCGGATCGCATTGAAGGGCGGCGACGTAGTTGGCGGGGACGTAGAGCGTGCCCCCTTCGTTGTAGCGCACCTTACAGATGCCCTCCAGCCCGGGCAGGATCACGCAACGATGGCCGCAGGCGAAGCACCGCACCTTCCCGTCGGGGAGACGTTCGTACAGCTCCCCGGGGATGGCGAACTGCTTCAGAACCTCCTCTAAGGTGAGGACCGAGACCGGTTTTTGGCGCGCCATGACTCTCTCTCCACGTTCGCGCACAATTATGGCACAGGCCGGGCGGAGAAGAAAGCGCGCCGATCTCGAGCCAGGGGGGGCCCCCGATCAACGTGAGGGCCCCCGTGGCGCTAGAACTTCTCGGCGACGGATTTCGCTTGGAGGAAAAGGAGCAGGTAATCGCGTCCGCCGGCTTTCGAATCCGTGCCGGACATGTTGAAGCCGCCGAAGGGGTGCACGTCCACGAGCGCGCCGGTGATCTTGCGATTGATGTAGAGATTGCCGACGTGGAATTCCCGACGCGCGCGCTCGATATGCTCGCGCGTGCGGCTGTAGACGCCGCCGGTCAAGCCGTAGACGGTCCCATTGGCGATCTCCAGAGCGTGATCGAAATCTCGGGCGCGCAGACAGGCGAGGACCGGTCCGAAGATCTCCTCCTGCGCGATCCGCGCCGAAGGAGAGACATCGCCGAAGATCGTGGGCGCGATGAACCATCCCTGGCCGA
>Ga0073930_1002283_pt1 | contig 13356 bp, 12 predicted proteins | sample DewCreD2012metaG_5_FD_76968 | JGI IMG/M metagenome (GOLD analysis project Ga0073930, IMG submission 76968) | Hot spring sediment bacterial and archeal communities from British Columbia, Canada, to study Microbial Dark Matter (Phase II) - Dewar... ...
CAGGTGCACGTGGGCGTCGATCAGCCCCGGCGTCACCGTGAGCCCCCGCGCGAGCTCGTGCGCACCGCGTGCACCACGCGGCGCCCGGGCGTGCGAACCCACCCAGACGATCCGGTCGTCCTCGATGAGCACGCCCCGTCGCGCGCGACGAGCGCGGCCGTCGAAGAGCGTCACGTCGGCGAGGTACGCGAGCACCGCTCCATCCTATCCAGGGCCGTGCCGAGCTCGGCCGGCTCCGGTACGCTGGGCGACGGCCCCGCCGCCGGGCGGGGCCGTCGTTGCGGACGGGGGGCGCGGGTGCTGGATCTGGTCCGGGAGGCGGTCGAGGCCGCGAGGCGGGCGGGTGCCGACTACGCCGACGCCCGCGTCGTGCGCGAGGAGACCGAGTCCATCACCGTCCGCAACCAGGAGATGGAGGGGATCGACCGGGCGAGCTCCGAGGGCATCGGCATCCGCGTGCTCACCGGCGGACGGTGGGGGTTCGCCGCCACCGCGCGCCTGGAGGAGCCCGAGATCGCCCGCACGGCCGAGCTCGCCGTCCGCATCGCTCGCGCCGCGGCCCGCCTGCCCGGCGAGCCCGTGCGACTGGCCGAGGTCGAGCCCGTCACCGGCACCTGGCGCTCGCCGATGCAGGAGGACCCCTTCGAGGTGCCGCTCGAGCGGAAGGTCTCGCTCCTCGTCGAGGCGACCCGGCGCATGCAGGCCGTGCGCGGGCTCGCGTTCGCGGAGGCCTCGGCCGACCTGTTCCGGCGGCGCACCTGGCTCGCGACGAGCGAGGGCACGGCCGTGGACCAGACCGTCGTGCACTCGGGGGCCGGCATCGAGGCGACCGCGCTCGGCGACGGCGAGCTCCAGCGCCGCTCCTACCCCAACTCCTTCCGCGGCCACATCGCGGCGGCCGGGTGGGAGCACGTCGAGCGCCTCGGCCTGATCGAGGAGGCCGAGCGCACCGCGACCGAGGCCGTCGAGCTCCTCTCGGCGCCGGAGTGCCCGAGCGAGGTGACCACGCTGGTCCTGGACAGCGGCCAGGTCGAGCTCCAGGTCCACGAGTCGATCGGCCACCCCCTCGAGCTCGACCGGGTGCTCGGCATGGAGGAGTCCTACGCCGGCTCCTCCTTCGTGCGCCCGGAGGACCGCGGCCGGCTCCGCTACGGCAGCCCGCTCGTCTCGGTCACGGCCGACGCCACGATCCCCGGCGGGCTCGGCACCTTCGCCTGGGACGACGAGGGCGTGCCGGCGACGCGTGTCCCGCTCATCGTCGACGGGATCTTCGTGGACTTCCTCTCCTCCCGCGAGACGGCGAGCGTGCTCGGCCTGTCCTCGACCGGCGCGATGCGCGCCGACGGCTGGCAGCACCTGCCGCTCATCCGGATGACGAACATCAACCTCGAGCCGCGAGAGGGGACCCTCGCCGAGATCATCGCCGACACGAAGGACGGCGTGTTCATGGCCACGAACCGGTCCTGGTCGATCGACGACAAGCGCGTGAACTTCCAGTTCGGCTGCGAGATCGCCTGGCGGATCCGCAACGGGCGCCTCGCCGAGCTCTACCGCAACCCCACCTACACGGGCATCACGACCGAGCTCTGGGGCTCCTGCGACGCCGTCGGCGGGCGCGAGGACTGGACGCTGTGGGGCACGCCGAACTGCGGCAAGGGCGAGCCGTCGCAGGTCGCGCGCGTCGGACACGGCGTGCCCCCGGCGCGGTTCCGGAACGTGCGGATCGGGGTGCGGGGCTGATGCCGGGCGCCTTCGGTCCCGAGGAGGTCCGCCGCGTCGCCGAGGCCGCCCTCGACCTTCCCGGCGCCGACGGCGTCGAGGTCCTGCTCATGCACGAGTGGGGCGGGCTCACGCGCTTCGCCGGCTCGCGCATCCACCAGAGCACCTGGCTCGAGAACACCGCCGTGCGCGTGCGCGTGGTCCGCGGCGGCCGGATCGGGGTCGCGGCCACCAACGCGTTCACGCCCGAGGGTGCTCGCGCCGCCGCCCAGAGCGCGCTCGAGATGGCGAGCGTCGTCTCGCCCGATCCGCTCTACCCGGGGCTCGCGCCGCCCCAGCCCGTCCCCGAGGCCATCGGGCTGGACGAGGAGACCGCCGGCTGCACGCCGGAGCGGCGCGCCGAGGGCGTGGCCGAGCTCGTCGGCCGGTGCGGGCGGGAGCTCTCCGCCGCCGGCGCGTTCGAGACGCTCGCCTCGGAGGTGGCGCTCGCCAACTCCGAGGGGCAGTTCTGCTGGGCGCCGCTCACCCGAGCCTCGCTCGCGACGGTCGTGACCGGCCCGGAGGGGGGCAGCGGGTTCGCCGAGGCCGTCGCCCGCCGTGTGGGGGAGATCGACCCGGGGGCCGTCGGCCGGCGGGCGGCGGACAAGGCCGAGCGCTCGCGCCGGCCGGAGCCCATAGAGCCGGGGCGCTACACGGTCGTGCTCGAGCCCGCCGCCGTCGCCACCCTCGTCGGGTTCCTCGGATGGCTCGGCTTCGGCGGCCGCGAGTACGTGGAGGGGCGCTCGTGCCTGTCGGGCCGGGCCGGCGAGCAGGTGGCCGCGCCGCAGATCTCGATCTACGACGACGGGACCTCGCCGCAGACCATCGGCCTGCCGTTCGACTTCGAGGGCACGCCGAAGCGGCGGGTGGACCTGATCGAGCGGGGGGTCTTCCGCGACGCGGTCTACGACCGTCGCACGGCCAAGCAGGCCGGGACCCAGAGCACCGGACACGCCCTCCCGCCGCCGAACCCGGAGGGACCGTTCCCGCTGAACCTCTTCCTCGCGCCGGGCGAGGCGAGCGTCGAGCAGATGATCGCCGCCACCGAGCGCGGCCTGCTCGTCACCCGCTTCCACTACACGAACGTCGTCCACCCCACGCGCTCGGTCATCACCGGCATGACCCGCGACGGCACGTTCCTCATCGAGCGCGGCGAGGTCGCCCGGCCCGTGCGGAACCTCCGCTTCACCCAGTCCATCCTCGAGGCGCTCGCCAACACCCTCGCGGTCGGACGCGAGACCGAGCTCGCGAGCGAGTTCTTCCTCTCCGCGAGCCGGGTCCCCGCGCTGCACGTCGAGGGCTTCGCCTTCACCGGCGCCTCCGACCACTGAGCGCTGGCGGCGGTCCCGGGCCCTGCGGTAGGCTTCGGGGCCCGAGCCGGAGGTGACCGATGCAGGTCGGCGACATCATGCACAGCGACGTCAAGACGGCGAGCCCCGAGGACACGTTCGCCGACGTCGCGAGGATCATGCATCGGAACGGGATCTCCTCGGTGGTCGTGCTCGACGGGGCGAAGCTGCGGGGCATCGTGACCGAGCGCGACATCGTGAACCTCGTGGCGGCGGGCGGCGACCCGCACTCGGTCACGGTCGCGCACGGCATGACCCGGAGGGACCTCGCGACGGTCTCGCCGAAGACCGACATCGCCGAGGCGGCCGAGCTCATGGTCGCCCGCAACATCCGGCACCTGCCGGTCGTGGACACGCGCGGGCGGGTCGTCGGGATCATCTCGATCCGGGATCTCACGCGCTGGGCGGCCGAGGAGCTCTCCGGCGGCCACGAGATGCCCGACATCGCGCGCAGCCACACGGCGCTGAAGGCCGCGACCGAGCTCGCGAGGAAGCGGCGTCGCGGCGCCTGAGGGCGCCGCGACGCGAGCGCTCGGCCGGTAGCCGCATCCATCCTAGCCCGCCAGCGCTCCGGCGCGCGCAGGACCCCCCGCGCTCAGCGCTCGCGGTTCGCCCGCGCCGCGAGCGCCCGCAGCTCCGCGAACGCCTCGGGGTCGCACAGCGCCCCGCCGAGCGGGCTGCGCTCCAGCCGCTCGCCGTGGAAGTCCGAGCCGCCGGTCGGCACGAGCCCCAGGCGCGATGCGAGGAGGCGGTAGCGCTCACGGTCCTCCGGCTCGTGCTCGGGATGGTCCACCTCGAGACCCTGCATCCCCGCGGCGGCCATCGCCTCCATCACCTCCTCGGGCACCCCGGTCCCGGAGCGGTCGTCGAAGAGCCCCGGATGCGCGAGCACGCACACGCCGCCCGCCCGCAGGATCAGCCCGACGGCGTCCACGGGGTGCAGCGCGTGCTTCTCGACGTACGCGGGCCCGCCGTCGGCGATGTAGCGGTCGAACGCCTCCTGCTCGCTCGCCACGGCCCCCACCTCGACGAGGGCCTGCGCGATGTGGGGGCGGACGATGGGACCGCCGCCCGCGATCTCGCGCACCCGCTCGAGGGAGACCTCGATGCCGAGCTCGCGCAGCTTGTCGATCATCCCGGCCGCCCGCCCGAGGCGCTCGTCGCGCAGGCGCTCGAGCTCGGCCCGGAGCTCGGGCTCGGCGGGATCGGGCCAGTACGCGAGGACGTGGACGCTGCGGCCCTCGTGCTCGGCGGAGAGCTCGATCCCCGGCACGACCTCGACCCCGAGCTCGGCGCCCGCGGCCTCGGCCTCGGCGAGCCCATCGGTCGTGTCGTGGTCGGTGAGCGCGACGACCTCGAGGCCGATCCCGGCGGCCAGGCGGATCACCTCGGCCGGCGGGAGGGTGCCGTCCGAGCAGCTCGAGTGCGTGTGCAGGTCGATCCCGGGCATCCGCAGGATGCTCCCAGAAGCCCGGCGGGGCCGTCACCCGCCCCCACGCGTACCCTGTGCGCGTGACCGAGCGCCACGACGTCGCGGTCGTGGGCGGCGGCATCGTCGGCCTCGCCACCGCCTACCGGCTCCTGCAACGGCGGCCCGGCCTGCGCCTCGTGCTGCTGGAGAAGGAGCGCGAGCTCGCGGTGCACCAGAGCGGGCGCAACTCCGGCGTCGTCCACGCCGGGCTCTACTACCCGGCCGGCTCGCTCAAGGCGCGCCTGTGCCGCGAGGGCCGGGCCGAGCTCGAGCGCTTCTGCGCCGAGCGCGGGATCCCGCTCGAGCGCTGCGGCAAGGTCGTCGTCGCCGTGGAGGAGGCCGAGCTCCCGCGCCTCGCCGAGCTGCGGGCCCGCGGCGAGGCGAACGGGCTGCAGGGGCTCGCCGAGCTCGGACCCGAGCGCCTGCGTGAGCTCGAGCCCCACGCGGCCGGCCTTCGAGCCCTGCACGTGCCGGAGACGGGGATCGTGGACTTCCGACGGGTCGCGCTCGCGCTCGCCGAGGAGGTCCGCGCGCGCGGCGGCGAGATCCTGCTCGAGCGCCGGGTCACCGGGGTGCGCCGCCTGGGCGACGAGCTCGTCCTCGAGACCTCCGGCGGGCCGGTGCTCGCCTGGAACCTCATCGCCTGCGCCGGGCTCCAGTCCGACCGGCTGGCGCGCGCCGCCGGCGCGCCCGAGCGCATGCGCATCATCCCCTTCCGCGGGGACTACCTCGCGCTCCGGCCGCACGCCCGGCACCTGGTCCGCGGCCTCATCTACCCGGTCCCCGACCCCCGGCTGCCCTTCCTCGGCGTGCACCTCACCCGCCGGATCGACGGCGAGGTCTGGGCCGGTCCGAGCGCCGTGCTCGCCCTCGCGCGCGAGCGCTACGGGCGCGCCTCCGTCGACCCGCGCGACCTGTTGGACACCCTCACCTGGCCGGGGTTCCCGCACATGGTGCGCCGCCACTGGCGCTCCGGCCTCGCCGAGCTCCTGCGCGAGCGCTCGAGGGCCGCCTTCGTCGAGGCCTGCCGCCGCCTCGTGCCCGACCTCGGTCCCGAGGACGTCGACTGGGGCCCGAGCGGGATCCGCGCCCAGACCGTGCTCGGAAGCGGCGAGCTCGCCGACGACTTCGTCGTGCAGGCGGCCCCCCGGATGCTCCACGTCCGGAACGCCCCCTCCCCGGCCGCGACCGCGAGCCTCGCGATCGGACGGGTGCTCGCCGAGCACGCGACGGCGCGCTTCGACCTCTGAAGCCGGTCCGGAGCCGGGTCTGGAGTCCGATCACTCCACCGGCGCGAGCTCGGCGGCCCGGCCCCGCGCCTCGGCCGAGATCGTGATCGCGATCCCGGCGAGGATCAGGACCCCGCCGGCGATCGCGGCGAGGGAGGGCACCTCGCCGAAGAACGCGAGCGCGAGCAGGCTGGCCACCACCGGCTCGCCGGTCACCGCCACCGCGACGGTCCCCGCCTCCAGGTGGCCGAGCAGGTAGTTGAAGACCGTGTGCCCCCCGATCTGCGGCCCGAGCGCCATCAGCAGGAACAGGCCCCACACCCGCGGCTCGAAGCCCGCGACGGGGGTGCCGGAGACCGCCACCGCCCCGGCGAGGATCACCGCGGTGGTCGAGTACGCGAGCCCGGTGTAGGTGGTGAGCGAGATCCGGCGCCGAAGCCGGCGCCCGGCGAGGAAGTACCCGGCGGCGGCGACCGCCCCGCCGAGCGCGAGCAGGTCGCCGAAGGCCGCGCGGGCCGAGATCCCGAAGTCCCCGCCGGAGATCAGCACCGCGCCGCCGAGCGCGAGCCCGATGCCGAGCAGCGCTCGGCGGGAGACGCGCTCGCCGAGCGCCCGGCCGATGAGGGCGACCCACGCAGGCTGGGTCGTGACGAGCACCGTGCTCGCCGCGACCGACGTGTACGAGAGCGAGGGGATCCACAGCGCGAAGTGAGCGGCGAGGAGCGCCCCGGCGAGCAGCGCCGTCCCCCACTCGCGCCGCGTGAGCGAGCGCACCTCGTCGCCGTGGCGCACGAGCGCGATCGGCAGGAGGACGGCGGCGGCCGCGACGTTCCGGTAGAAGGCGACGGCGAGCGCCGGGGCCTCGGCGATCCGGATCAGGATCGAGGAGAACGCGACCGAGACGACCCCGAGCGCGAGCAGCCCGAGCAGCCGTGGCGAGAGGCGGTGCGCCGCGGGCGCGCCCCGGGCCCCCACGGCGGGCTCACCCACCGCGGGCGGCGGCGCGCCCGGCCCCCATCTCGCGGGACAGGTTCCGCGCGACCTGCTTCACGGCGGCGACGAGGTGGGGGTCGGGCCCATCGGGCAGGAGCCGTTCGACCGGGCCCGCGATGCCGATCGCCCCGACGGGCAGCCCCCGGTGGTCGAAGATCGGGGCCGCGATCTCGCCCTCGCCGACGATGCCCTCCTGGTCCTCGACGGCGAACCCGTCGGCCGCGACCCGCTCGAGGACCCTTGCGAGCTCCTTCGGGTCGGTGACGGTCCGCCCGGTGAGCCGCGGTAGCTCGCCCGCGAGCAGCGCCGCCCGCCGGTCCGGCTCGAGGAAGGCGACGATCGCCTTGCCGAGCGCGCTCGCGTTCCACGGGATCGAGGCGCCCACCTCGAGGATCTGGACGGAGTCGTCGGGCCGGAACACGTGGTGCACGATGAGGACCCGCGGGCCGTTCAGGATCCCGACCCGGACGGCCTCGGTCACGCGCTGGGCGAGCGAGTCGGCCCACAGCAGGGACCGGGACCGGAGCTCGTGCGCGTCGAGGAAGGCGTTGCCGAGCTGGAGCATGACCGGGCCGAGGCGGTACTTCCCGGTCTCGGGGTCCTGCTCCACGAGCTCCTGCCGCTCGAGCGTGCGGAGCAGCCCGTGGATCGTGCCCTTGGCGATGCCGAGGCGCTCGGAGAGCTCGGTCACCCCGAGGCGCCCCGCTCCCGAGCCGAGCTCGCGCAGGATCCGCGCCGCGCGCTCCACCGAGCGGATCGTCCCCCGCTCCGCCCCGTCGGCCGTCCTCCGTCCCATGGTCGGGTCAGCCTAGCCCCTCGATCCCCACCCCGCGCCATGGACGGCCCGGACACGCTCCGAGCGCTCGGCCGGACACGCCGGTGGGCGCGGTGCTCAGGTCCCGAGCGCCCGCGCGGTGCGCGCGAGCGCCTGGAACAGGATCGCCGTCGAGGTCGCGCCGGGGTCCTGGTGCCCGATGCTGCGGGGGCCGAGGTAGGAGGCCCGACCCTTCCGCGCCTGCATCGGGATGGTCTCGCGCGCACCCTCCTCGGCGGCGACGGCCGCTCGCGCGGCGGCCTCGGCCGTGGAGCCGCCGCTCCTCAGCTCACGCTCGAAGGCGGCGACGGCCGGCAGCCACGCGTCGACGATGGTCTTGTCGCCCTCGACCGCGGCCCCCAGCCGCTGGATCCCCTCCAGGCCCGCTCGCAGCGCGGCGAGCAGTCCCTCGCCGTCGAAGACGAGATCCTCGCCGATCGTCGTCCCGGCGGCACGGAACGCGCTGCCGTACAGCGGCCCGGCCGCCCCGCCCACCTTCAGCACGATCGCGTTGCCGACGGCGAGGAGCAACCGTCCGGGTGGCGCGTCCGCACCGTCCTCGAGCGCGGCGAGCGCGGCCTGCATGCCGCGATCCATGTTGACCCCGTGGTCGGCATCGCCGATCGCGGCGTCGAGCTGCGTGAGGTGGTCGCGCGCGGCGGCGAGCTCCTCCGCCGCAGCGCGGATCCACGAGCGGATGAACCCGGCGTCGAGCACCACCAAGCCGTCGCTCATCCCGGCCCCGCCACGTCGCAGCCCCGGACCGCCCACGCCTGCAACCCTGGCGTTCCGCGCGCTCGCTGTCAACCCGCGTCGGGCGGCCAGCGAACGCTGTTCGGTCATCGCGAATCTCACACCGTCATACGGCCCGAGATTCAGGAGACTGCCGGATTTGACAGGCATCGCCGAACGAGATTGGCTTACGCAGGGTGCCCGCCCGGGCACCGGGAAGGGGGTGGTTGGTCACCATGTTCCTGGGCGAAGTGGTTGGCACGGCCGTGCTGATCCTGCTCGGCGACGGCGTCGTGGCCGGCGTCCTGCTCAGCAAGTCGAAGGCCCAGAACTCGGGCTGGATCGTCATCACCTGGGCGTGGGGCCTCGGCGTGTTCATGGGAGTGCTGGCCGGCATCTCGGTGACGGACGGGGTCGCCCACATCAACCCCGCGGTGACGATCGGCCTCGCGGTGATCGGCAACGTGGACTGGGGGGACGTGCCGCAGCTCATCATCGGTCAGTTCATCGGCGCGTTCATCGGGGCGACGCTCGTCTGGCTCGCCTACCTCGCGCACTGGCCCGAGACCGAGGACCCCGGCCTCAAGCTCGCGGTCTTCTCGACCGGACCGGCGATCCGCAACCCCGCGGCGAACCTCGTCACCGAGATCATCGGCACCTTCATGCTGGTGTTCGGGGTCGTGGCGCTCGGCAACCCCGCGGTGTCCGCGCTCGGTCCGCTCGGGGTGGCGCTCCTCGTCGTCGGGATCGGCATGTCGCTCGGCGGCCCCACGGGGTACGCGATCAACCCGGCTCGGGACCTCGGTCCGCGCATCATGCACTTCGTCCTGCCGATCGCCGGCAAGGGCGACTCGGACTGGGGGTACAGCTGGATCCCGGTGGTCGGCCCGATCATCGGCGGCATCCTCGGTGCCTGGGCGGGGGACGCCCTGCTGTTCCAGTAGGGAGGGCTCGGACCGCAGGCACGCAGCATCGGAGGTGAGAGCGGGCAGATGAAGAAGCTCATCAACAGGCCGGAGGACGTCGTCCGGGAGGAGCTGCAGGGCATCGAGGCGGCGCACCCGGACCTCGTGCGGGTCCACTACGACCCGAACGTCATCATCCGGGTCGACGCCCCGATCCAGGGGAAGGTCGGGCTGGTCTCCGGCGGCGGGTCCGGCCACGAACCCATGCACGGCGGGTTCGTCGGCATGGGCATGCTCGACGCGGCGTGCCCGGGCGAGGTGTTCACCTCGCCCACCCCGGACCAGATGCACCTCGCCACGCAGGCCGTGAACGGCGGCGCCGGGGTCGTCCACATCGTGAAGAACTACACGGGCGACGTCATGAACTTCGACATGGCGGCCGACCTCGCCCGCTCCGAGGGGATCGAGGTCGAGTCCGTGCTCGTGGACGACGACGTCGCGGTGCAGGACAGCCTCTACACGGCCGGCCGGCGCGGGGTCGGCACAACGGTGCTCATGGAGAAGATCGCCGGCGCCGCGGCCGAGGAGCGCCGCCCGCTCGCCGAGGTCGCCCGGATCGCCCGGAAGGTGAACGAGAACGGGCGCTCGATGGGCATGGCGCTCACCTCCTGCACGGTGCCGCAGGCGGGCAAGCCGACGTTCGAGCTCGGCGAGGACGAGATGGAGATCGGCATCGGCATCCACGGCGAGCCGGGCCGGGAGCGGATGAAGATCAAGCCCGTCTCCGAGATCGTCGAGATGATGGCCACGGCGATCGTGGACGACCTGCCGTACAAGGCCGGGGACCGCGTGCTCGCCATGGTGAACGGCATGGGCGGCACGCCCCTGATCGAGCTCTACATCGTCTTCCACGAGCTGCACGGGTTCCTGAAGGCCAGGGGTATCGAGATCGCCCGCAACCTGATCGGGAACTACATCACCTCGCTGGAGATGCAGGGGTGCTCGATCACGCTCCTGAAGCTGGACGACGAGCTCATCAGGCTCTGGGACGCGCCGGTGAAGACCGCCGGTCTCCGCTGGGGCGTCTGAGGTCGACGCGCGAGGCCCGACCCCCCGCCGACCGGCTCGGCGGGGGGCGGGCCTCGCCCGAAGGAGGTGAGGGGTGAGCGTGTCCTACGAGGACGCGGTCCGGTTCATCCGCCGGTACGCGGAGGTGGTCGCGGAGAACAAGGAGTACCTGACCCAGCTCGACTCCGCGATCGGCGACGCCGACCACGGGATCAACATGGACCGCGGCATGCAGGCCGCGCTCGCGAAGATCGAGCAGGTCGCAGACGGGGATATCGGCAACCTCATGAAGACCGTGGGGATGACGCTGGTCTCGACGGTCGGCGGAGCCGGCGGACCGCTCTACGGGACCCTGTTCCTGCAGTTCGGCATCGCGACGGCGGGCAAGGCCGAGCTCGAGCCGGAGGACTGGGCCCTCGCGCTGGAGAAGGGCGTCGAGGGCGTCCAGATGCGCGGCAAGGCCGAGCCCGGAGACAAGACGATGGTCGATGCCCTCATCCCGGCCCGCGACGCGTACCGGGCGGCCCTGCAGGAGGGCGCCTCCTTCGAGGAGGCGCTGCGGCGCTCGGCCGCGGCCGCCGAGGATGGCATGAAGGCGACCATCCCCCTGGTGGCTCGGAAGGGTCGGGCGAGCTACCTCGGGGAACGCAGCGCCGGCCACCAGGACCCCGGCGCCACGTCCTCGTACCTGCTGGTGAGGACGGCGGCGGAGACCTGGGGCGCCGGATAGGGCCCGACCGAGGAAGGAGGATCGATGGCTGAGTACGCGGCGGCCCTGGACCAGGGGACCACCAGCACGCGCTTCATGATCTTCGACCACGCGGGCCAGGTGGTCGCGATCGACCAGAAGGAGCATGAGCAGATCTACCCGAAGCCGGGCTGGGTGGAACACGATCCGGACGAGATCTGGACCCGCAGCCAGGAGGTCATCAAGGGGGCGCTGGCGAAGGCCGGCATCAAGGCGAGCGACATCGCCGCGGTCGGCGTGACGAACCAGCGCGAGACCACCGTCGTGTGGGAGAAGGCCACCGGCAAGCCGGTCTACAACGCGATCGTGTGGCAGGACACCCGCACCGACCAGATCTGCAACGACCTCGCCAAGGAGGGCGGCCAGGATCGGCTGCGCCCGAAGACCGGCCTGCCGCTCGCGACCTACTTCTCCGGACCGAAGATCAAGTGGATCCTCGACAACGTGGAGGGGGTCCGCGCCCGCGCGGAGAAGGGCGAGGTCCTGTTCGGCAACATCGACACCTGGTGCATCTGGAACCTCACCGGCGGCCCGAACGGCGGGGTCCACGTCACCGACGTGTCGAACGCCAGCCGCACGATGCTCATGAACCTCGAGACCCTCGACTGGGACGACGAGATCCTGGACCTCATGGGCATCCCGCGGGCCATGCTGCCGGCGGTGCGCCCCTCGAGCGAGGTGTACGGGACGGCCGTCGGCGACCTCGCCGGCGTACCGGTCGCGGGCGACCTCGGCGACCAGCAGGCGGCCCTGTTCGGCCAGACCTGCTTCTCCGAGGGCGAGGCGAAGAACACGTACGGCACCGGCTGCTTCATGCTGCTGAACACCGGCACGAAGCCCGTGCCCTCCAAGAGCGGCCTGCTGACGACGCTCGGCTACAAGATCGGCGACCAGCCGGCCGTGTACTGCCTGGAGGGCTCGATCGCGATCACCGGCGCGCTCGTGCAGTGGCTGCGGGACAACATCGGCCTGATCGAGAAGTCGGCGGACATCGAGCCGCTCGCGGCCTCGGTCGAGGACAACGGCGGGATCTACTTCGTCCCGGCCTTCTCCGGCCTGTTCGCCCCGTACTGGCGCTCGGACGCCCGCGGCGTGATCGTCGGGCTGACCCGCTACATCACGAAGGGGCACATCGCCCGGGCCGCGCTCGAGGCCACGGCCTGGCAGACCCGGGAGGTCCTGGACGCGATGCACGAGGACTCCGGCGTGACCCTGACCGCCCTCAAGGTCGACGGCGGCATGGTCTACAACGAGCTCCTCATGCAGTTCCAGGCCGACGTGCTCGGCGTGCCGGTCATCCGGCCGAAGGTGGCCGAGACGACCTCGCTCGGCGCCGCCTACGCGGCCGGGCTCGCGGTCGGCTTCTGGAAGGAGGTCGAGGACCTGCGCGCGAACTGGGGCAAGGACAAGGAGTGGACCCCGAAGATGCCGCGCGAGGAGGTCGAGCGCGAGTACCGCCAGTGGAAGAAGGCCGTCACGCGGACCTTCGACTGGGTGGAGCAGCAGTAGGGGGCCGGCCGGCGGGGGCGGCGCCCGCGCCGCCCCCGCCGGCGCCGGTCACGCGCGGGCCGAGGTGCGAGACTGGGGCCGCGACCTGTGGCCCGGGAGGCGGATGACGTCGTGAGGAGCGCACCCGCGCACGTGCTCATCATCGGCGGCGGGGGCACGGGGGGTGCCCTCGCGCACGACCTCGCGCTCCGCGGGCTCGCCGTCACGCTCGTCGAGCGGGGTGAGATCACCTCGGGCACCACGGGCCGGCACCACGGGCTCCTGCACTCCGGCGCGCGCTACGCCGTGAACGACCAGGAGTCCGCGATCGAGTGCATCGAGGAGAACCGCATCCTTCGCCGCATCTGCCCGGGCTCGTTCGAGGAGAACGACGGGCTCTTCGTCGCCGTGACCGACGAGGACATGGACTACCTCGAGCCGTTCCTGAAGGGCTGCGCGGAGTGCGGCATCCCGACGCAGGTGCTCTCGCCGGCGGAGGCCCTGGCGCTCGAGCCGAACCTGAACCCCGCCGTGAAGGCCGCGGTGCGCGTGCCGGACGCCACGATGGACGCGATGCGCATGCCGCTGCGGTTCTTCGCGACCGCCAAGCACCACGGCGCCCGCATCCTCCCCTTCACCGAGGTCCTCGACCTCCTCGTCCACGACCGCGTGGTCTCCGGCGCCCTCGTGCGCGACCACGTCACCGGCGCGGAGCGGGAGATCCACGCCGACGTGACCGTGAACGCCACCGGACCGTGGTCCGAGAAGATCGCCCGGATGGCCGGCGTGGACGTGCCGATC
>Ga0073930_1002296_pt1 | contig 13310 bp, 8 predicted proteins | sample DewCreD2012metaG_5_FD_76968 | JGI IMG/M metagenome (GOLD analysis project Ga0073930, IMG submission 76968) | Hot spring sediment bacterial and archeal communities from British Columbia, Canada, to study Microbial Dark Matter (Phase II) - Dewar... ...
GGAACGCGTGTACACTGGCCTCGAGGGTCATAGGCGGTCCTCCCCGTTTCCCCACGGAGGGGTTCTATCCAACGGGAAGGATACGTCATATGACCCTCCTTCACTGTCAACACTAAACCGAAACAGAACACTCTAGCCGCTCCTGCGCCTCCGCTGGTACGGGCCGGCCGCGCAGCCCATCAGCCACGGCGCCTATGAGCGCGTCCGGATCCGCAAAGGAGGGGGCTTCGAGCGCCGGTGCCCAGGTGGCCCGGCGCTGCCACCCAAGTCGGATCTCCCCGCGGCCCTGCCGTTCCAACACGCGTGCGGTGCCCAGGGCCGCGAGAAAGCCCAGCGGGTTCGTCCCGTCCAGGCCTGTGAGCTCAAAGGGCTGGTGCGTCACGCAGCGCGCTCCTCCTTCGCGGTCGAGAAGACTACGAAGGCGCTACCGTACCAGTCCGCCAAGCGGAAAACCGCCTCGATGTACGCCAGCCCCCACCAGCCGTAGCGGCGCACGAGGCGCCAGAACCGCTCAGGGATCCCTGAGCCCGCGTGGTGCGCGGGAATCGCTGCCGCCCGCTCTTCTGCTCGAAACCGAACGTCAATCCCGCGGATCTCGCCGACCACGCCGGGCGGCGTAGGGTCGGGCGAGACCGGCACGAGCGGCCGAGCATGGCCGTGGTGGGCCGCGACGAGGTGAAGGACGAGGTCCGCCAGGTGCTCCTCAGGCGGCAGCTTCGCGAACCGTTCGGCCAGCTGCAAGGACAGGGTCTCGTGGCGGAACCGGTCGGGCAGCCCGCTCGCCTCGCGGATAGCGCGGCGTCGCCACGGAGAGGTCGCAACGGACGGCGACTTCGCGAGCGGCGTAGCCGCGGCGGCCAGCGCGATCTCGTCGCCTTGACGCAGCAGCAGCTGGAACCGCTCATCCAGCTTTCCCGCGTCGTGCCATACCGCGGCCAACTCCACGGCCGACCGCAGGTCCTCCGGCAGGCACCGTTCGGCCAGCTTCACGGCAGCACGCTGGACAGACTCCGTGTGAACCTCCAAAGGCACTTCGGCCTCGGCCGCGGAGGTCAACTCGTCGTCGTCCGCGAACAGGTCGGGCTCTGCGGCGTCCCGCCGACCAGCGGAGCTACGAGCGAACAGCACAGCGCCGCCCGCCGGGTGCTCTTCGATCCTTCCGCCGCTGGCCGTTTGCAGAAGCTCGAGCCACCAACCGGGAGGCCCCGGCGGCGCGTCTTCGGCTTCGGGCCGGTACGCGCGAACCGCTTCGATCGCGTCCTCGATTTCGGCGCGGTCCCAGGCGGGTGCTTCGATTCTTGCGAGCAGGTCCCGAACCGGCGGGCAGGCGAGCCAGGGTGCGAGCGCCGCCCGGGTGAGCCGGACCGCCGGCGGCTGATGAGCCACCTCGCGCGCGGGCTCCCAAAGGTCGAGACCCTCGGCACCCACGGCTCGGGCGCGCGTAGCGTACCCCAGCCCGGCTATGCCGTACCCCGCGGGTACAACAACGACATCGCCGGATGCTATCGCCCGGGCGTTGCTCGCCACGACCGACCGATCGCGGCCGCGCCAGAGGAGACACGGGCGAATCCGCCCGACCTCGTGGTCCGCCGCCTCGCCGCTGCCCTCCAGGTCCGCGGAGTCGTCGGGCTCGATCTTCTCCGCAAGCCAAGCCCGCACCCGCCAGAGTGGTGCCTGCAGCATCTCCCCGCTCACCGGCGGGCAGAGCGCGACGATTTCCCGCCAATCGTCCGACCTGTCGGGTGCGAGGTCGCAGCGCCAGACCACGGAGACCTCGGGGGGGCCCGGCCGGCCGTGCAGGTAGAGCGAAACGTCGGGTTCCGGCTGCGCGGGCGGCGCCGTCTGACACAGCAGGTCGAGGTGTGCCGGGAGGAGGGTCGGCGCGTTCTCAGTGGGTGCAAGAAGTGCCGAGACGTCGAGTTCGCGCACCCGGGTTTCCAGAGCCTCGACACCGAAGTCCACGACCAGGCGGCCGTCGGACGTCTGCTCCGCTTGGTCGCGAAGCCATTTCCACGTCTCGGCCAGCGCACGGCCGTAGACGGCGTCGGGCTCGTCGCCCTCTGCGTCATCTTCGCGAACGAGAATCGCGGCAGGTGCGGGCTCGTCCGCACCGAGTCTCGCGAGGCGGCCGAACCGCTGGCGCAAGGCGTCCAGGCTGGCGCACTCGGTTATGAGCACTTCGAAGCTGAAGTCGGCACCGACTTCGAGGCACTGCGTCGCCACAACCACGACGGGCCGCCCGGGCTCCTCGGGCCGGTTCGCGCGCAGGTACGCCGTCCATCGTTCGACCTCCGCGTCCCGCTCGAACGGGCGCATGCGGCCCGTGAGGAGCACCACGTCCGCGAGCTCCGCGAGCGCGGCGCGGAGCCCGGCGGCAATCGCCTCGGCGGTCCGCACTCGGTTCACCATCACCGCCACGCGTCGCTTGCCGTCCTGCACGGCTCGCGCAGCGCGGGCGACGGCTTCTGCCACCAGGGGATCGTCCGCAGCATCCTCGGCCCCCGCGGAGCGCTTGCGCGTCAACTCCACCAGTTCCGCCAGCTTCGACGTGCGCAGTCGGCGGTCGAGCTCCGGGTGGCTCAGCGCCCGGTCACGTTCCTCGCCCGGGAAGATCGCCTCCTGTGGGATCTCTGCCGGCGGCGTCGCGGACATCACCACGAACGCGAACGGCGTCGCGAGCGGCTCCTCGGCCCATCCGGCGCCGCGGTACCGCTCCACTGCGCGCAGCGTCTCAAGGAAGGGCACGGCGCAGTGTGCTTCGTCCAGAATGATGAGACTGTCGTTGGCCGCGAGTCCCGCGAAAATGGGCGCGGCGAGCAGGCTGTGGCCATAGCCGCGGAAAAGGAGACGGGAACCCAGCTGGTCCACCGTAGAGGTGATGATGGCCGGTTGCGACGGGATCCGCGCCCAGCCGTCGTCGCGGAAGATGCCGCCGCGCAGCCGCGCGACGGCGAGCGGCCGGTCGGTGCCGCTCAGTGCGCGGAGCCGGTCTGCGACGTCCTTGAGAGGGCCTGACTCGGCGGCAGCGAGCTTTTCGGCGAGCCTGCTCGCGCGCTCGAACGCCTCGTCCACGACGATGCGGCGGTCCACGACGAACCAGATCCGCCGAGGTGCCGTGCGCTCCGCGAGCGGCCGGTCGGCCTGTGCGGCGAGCGCCCAGACGGCGATGTCGAGGCAGGCGGTCTTGCCGGAGGCCGTGGGAAGGTCGAGCGCCTGAGGCCAGCCATCGGTGACGACGCGCCCCGCGAGCATCTCCTGCCACGGGAAGGGGTCATGAGCCCAGAGGGCGCGCAACCACTTGGCGAACTCGAGGCCGTCGTTCAACGTGTAGATACCTCGTTGAGCAAGCGATCAACCTCTACTCAAGTGGCACCGCTCTCACGAAGAACCGGTGCCATCAGGCCCAGGCCGCAGAAGCGGCCGTCGCCAATGGCCAGCGGTCCTTCCACTGGTTCGTCAAACTCGATTTCGACATGCCAAAGCCGGTGAGAAGAAAAGCGGGAACCCGATGCAAACGCTTCGACCCGTGCGCCATTGGCCTCGAACGGTTCCCGTTGCACGCGGATCGCGACGGGTTTGGCCCGCACTCCAGCGTGTCTCAATGCCTGGCATACGGCGCTGGCTGCGCGAGCAAGCTCCACGGTGCGCTCGGTGCCGTCCTTTGCCTCCTCCAGGATGCGTGCGGGATCGATGCGGCGGCGCCGAACGCTTTCCGGAAGGGCGGTGGGTGTGACCGTCCGCCACACCTGGGTTGCTGGTTCATCAAGAATGCCGTAATGCTTTAACATCGCTTCATCGTCTGCGGCGATCAAGGTTGCTAGGATCTCGCCCGTCTCCTGATCCCAAAGGTTGAGGCCGGAAAAGGCCCAGTGGATGTCCTGTGCCCTCAGGGGGCATGTCGCCGGCACTTCCACAAGAACACGCCGGATCTGGCGATCGGCATGGACATGTCCGATCGATGGCAGCGGGATAATGCGCACCCGATTCTCGGGTGGGCAGTCGTTGCTGCCATCGGGCTTGCGGCCCACGAGCACGCGCTCGATGTCCGCGCTGTGCCTGGGCATAGCGCGCTTGAGGCGGTCGACCGCACCATCGCGCAAGCGCACGACGAGTGCATATGCCCGTTCCAGCGGCCACGGGGCGAACGAACCGTCTGCGGTCGGGTCACGCAGGTCGTAGACTTGGCGCCAGGGCGGACTGCTGTAGGCGACCATCTGGAACCGAGGCCGCGGAGGTTGTAGAAAGACTACCTTCACGTCCTTACCCTCTTGGATGTACTGGAAGCGGTTCGTGAAGGCTCGATAGCGGCGCTCGAGGCTCTCGAGCGACCCTTCAGCCGGGGACGCGAGCCGGGTATCGCTTCCGCCAGCCGCGGGCCGGAACACCTGGCCCGAATACGCGGCCAGCCGATCCTCCAGCTGGCCGTCTTCGAGCACCTCACCCCAAGCCCATGCCATATCGATGCCCCGCCCAAGCTGATAGAGGCGCTCGGCAAGGCAACAGATGACCCTGGCGTTATCTTGGTCTTCAGGCGCTTGTCCCACCGACCACGCGTACAAGAACGGGATGGACGGGTCGAAGAAGTATGGGCGGAAGTCCTTGGTGGCAGTCCGGATCTTCGCCATTCGCGCTGGGTCGCCTCCGATGCTGTCGCTGTCGTTGTTGGGCATGTAAAATCGGACCCCTCGACGCGGTTGCCTGGCGCGCGGTACGGCGATTATGGGAGCGCCTTGCTTCTCAAGCCACGTAAGCGCTGCTCGTTCGCTCTCCGCCATCGGGCCACCGAGCCCGGCCCCCGCGACGAGCGCCTGGAAGAGACGCGCGGGCGCAGGCGGCCAGTCACCCTCGCCGTGGTAACGCCCGTCGTGTAAGCGGACAGAGATCACCAGCACGCTCATCGCCCGCTACTCCTGACCCGTCTCTTCCTCGGCGGTCTTTTTCGCCAGCAGCTTCTTGGCTTCGGCCAGATCGAACTCGTAGGTGAGATTGGGCCACTTATCCTTAAACACTGCGGCCCATTTCGCGCGGAAGTGCTCAGCCGCTTCCTCCGTGTACTTCTTGACTGTCTGCGAGCTCAGGGTCACCGGCGTCGGATTACCCCGCCGGGGCACCTGGAGCCACTGGTCGCCGTTCTCGGCGTAGCGCAGTAGGCAGCCCTCCCGGAGGAACAACTCGATGTCGGCGGTGGCGGCCATGAGCGATAGGCCCAGCAGGTACTTCCGGATGGCGGCCGTCTCCGCATCGTTTTCGCCCCGCAGGCCGCGGAGCGCGAGGAGGTTAACCGTCACCTCGCGCTCGATGCGACCTTTGACGAGGACCCCGCCAAGAACACGTGCTTCCGGATTGGGCGAGTCGTTGACGTAGTGCCGGATCTGTGTTTTTTGCCGGAACACGCTTGGGGCATCTTTAAAGCCTTTTTCCGACAGTTCCACCTTTGTGGCCTTGGCTTCCTTTCTAAGTTCCTCTCGCTGTTCTTCGTCCAAAAGCTTCCAGACGGAGTTGAACTGGGCGGCCGAGTGGAGCGTCTCCACGTGCCAGGCGCGGATGATCGAGCGCACGAGTCGGGGACGTTTCTCGCCGGTCCCGCGGGAGTTCCACACGCCGAAAACGAGGGAGGTGGGGGCGATGGTGCAGAGAGGGCCCGCGTCGCCCCTCTGTAGCGCCTTGAAGGCGGGGGCGATGAGCTTGAGAAGTTCGGGTGAAGATTGGACGACAGCATCCGCGGCTCGGTGCGCCAGATCGAGCAGAGACTGTGTAACGGGCCGAGGCCGTTGACAGGCTTCCTTCTTTCCTTTTTTGACCTCGCCAGTTTCAGCGTTCTTCTTGCACGCCTCGCACTCGCCGCAGTCTTCCTTGCGGATCACGATTTCGATCTGCGGCACCAGCCAGTCGGCTGGGTCTTTCGCATCGGACTTAAACATCGGCTCCAGCCGGTTGGCCTGCGAGCCCACGCTGTCGATCGTCGCTACCCGCGTGCCGTCTGAAAGGGTGTCCACGTTATAGCCGATGTCAGCATATGTGGGTGGGAAAACAATGCCGCTCTCTGAGACAGGCAGAAGCTTCTGCGCCAGGCGCAGCGCAACGGGGCCGTCCACGTTCGTGGCCCACTTGTCGAGAGTGTCACCTGTGGCATTCAGCGTCTCTGTACTCATACCGAAACCTCCTCTTGGGCAAATGTTACTACTTTGTTCTGGCCCGACCGATCCAGTGTAAACCGGAACACCCGTAAGGGCACGGCTACGAAGATGCCCGCCAACGCCGCTCGTGCGAGCACAGGGGGTAAGAGACCCTTCCACACACCATAACGCACCTGCCGCTTCTCGAACTCGTCGGGCCGTGCGTGTTCCAACCCGAGCCCGCCTAGCAGTTCCACGACAGGCGACGCCACGACTTCATGGTCCTGTTCATCTGGAGAGTAGCCAGCGTCGATCGCTGTCCACGACTTGCGGGCGTCCAGCTTAAAGCTACTGCCTCCCAATGGCACCGAAAGCCCCAAGGGATCGGCAACAAGCTCCTCCCGCCGTGCCGCCCACAGGTCCTTTATTGCCTGCAACATTTGGAGGCCGATACCAACGCTGTTCTGCTGGCCGGCGAAGAGCTTGAACGAATTCCGCGATGAACCGTCGCACCAGTGGGTCATGTCCAATCGGCGACCGTCGCGCTCGAAGCGCAGGGGCAGGGCGAGTCGGTCAGCGGAGCGCGCGGGGAAGGTCGGGAGAACCATCAGGGGCACCTCGGCAGTTGGATCGCGAGCCTCGCCTTTCTTCTTCCGTTTCGCGGTACGTGGCGGCTCGGTATAGCCCTTTGGCGCAAGCCGGTACAGTTGCGCGTGGACCAGGAACTCGAGTACCTCCTCGAAAGCATTCCTGTTGGCGCCGTCGGCAAGAAGCTCGAAACACGGCTGCGTCCCCTTGTCCCAGTCAAAGCCCCCCTCGCCAGGACCCAGGAGTACGTCAGCCGCTTCGAGGAAGCCCATGCAGGCGAAGACCTGCCCCGGGTTGTAAAGATCGACGGGGATCGAGGCTTGCGCCATCACGCACCTCCTCCGTGTTCGACGCCCGCGTCGTTGTCCCGCGACGCCTGCTGATCGGCAGCCCGCAAGAGCGCTTCCCACCAGGCCAGCCCCCACGGTCCCCAGCGCTTCTGCAGCCGCGCAAACCGCAACGCGATCTGATAGGCCTTGTCTTCGAGGACGGAGGGGGGCTTATCCTCGCAGCCGCTCGTGCCGACGACGGGTCTCGCGAAGCCGTGATGGGCGGCGATCAGATGCAGCACCAGGTCCCTTCGCTCTTCGGTAAGCTGCATTAGGCGCTGGTCGTTCTCCACGCGCAGGAGCGATCCGAGCTCGTGCCGGTAGCCGTCGAGCAGACGGTGGTTGATCGGTCCCTCGGTCTTTGCGTACACGCCGTTTGTTGGTGCGTTGAATGCCCGCTGCCAGCGTTCAGCGCGCTTACCCTCGTCATGCAGAAGTGCCGCGAGAACCAGGGCCTCAGCGTATTCCTTTTCAAGCCCAAGAGCTTCGGCGAGTTTCCGCGCCTCGGTCGCAGCCCACGACTGGTGCTTACCCAAAAGCTGAGGGTTCGCTGAGGAGCGGTCTTCCTCGGTCGCCGCGTCGTGCCGCCACTTCTCCACAATAAGCCAGCGAGTCGTTTCGCCCTCCTCCGTCACCGCAGACGCGAAGCGGAGGCGCTCGCGCCAGTTCCTGTCACGCGCGATCTCTTCGGATACCTCAGCATTTCGAACACGGAACCCAACTACGCCCTCGCCAATCCAGTCGCTACCATCTGCAGTTTCGGGAGTCGCCGATGCCTTCTCGTCCAGAAGTCCATCCTTCGTCAGTCCGCCGAGTCTCGCGTCGATGGCCAGCGTGGCCCCCGCGAGCAGTCTCCCGAGATCCTCCTTGTCATCCTTGAGCTTCGCGAGCGTGAGGGTTTCTCGCAGCCTTCCATCGGGATCTAGGGCGAATGCCACGACGTCTTGCTCACGAAGACGAGACTCGTCCACGGACGCCTGCTGCGTGGTCTGCTCCCCGCACACGCTCTGGGCGCGAGCCACGACCCACCTCACGACGCGGGATGTCTCGGTCTCAAGCAACTCGCTCGCGTGCGGGGGAGCGGCCTCGAAAAAGGCCTCGATCTCTTGCTTGCGGGGTATCTCGCCTCCCTTTCGAACCGGAAGGTGTGTCCGCCACACGACCTTCGTCTGAGGGGCATCCTCGATCCAGCCGCGTAGCCACGGCTGAATGGCAGGCCGTCCCGTGTGCTTCTCGAGCGACGTCATGGCCCAGGCCTCGACGAGGGGGAGTGTCAGCGCAGGGCGAAGCGGCTCAGGTGACGTGGCATCCTCGAGAATCTTCTGCAATTCCGGGCGGGTCAAAGCACGCGTTTTGAGATCCAGCAAGGCGGCTGGGCTCGCGTCGAAGCTTCCGCCGTTGTTCTTAGGGAGATGCTCGAAGGGCTTCTGCCGGTCCTCCCATTTGGTGAGCTTCTTCCGGTAAGTCTCGCGGCGATCGTGTTCCTTCTTATCCAACCCTTCGCCGCGTTGCGCTTTCTCGAGGGCTTCCTGCTCCTTCTTATCCGGTGTAGGCTTCGGCCCCACGCAAACCACGACGATCGAATCCCCGTCGCCGCGCCGGTTCACTCTTCCGAGTCGCTGGACCATCCGCTCCCAGGCAACGAGGTCGCAGACCATATGGTCCGAGTCGAGATCGACGCCGACCTCGCCTGCTGATGTCGCGAAGAGAAACGCGGGCGTAGTGCGCTCTCCCTTGGAGTCGGCAATGAACCCCAATTCCTCCAACCGTTTTTTCGCTTGGTCGCGCTCAAACACTCGACGGCCACCGACGAAGAGTTCCGTCTCGATCTTGTCTGCCATGTCGTCGCGCTTCGCCAGCTTCTCGACAGCTTCCTTGGCCTTCTGAGCGACCTCACGGCTGTCGGAGTACACTATAACGCGGACCGCCTTCTTACCGTTGTCCGTAAGTGCCCAAGCCTGATAAGCCAGTGCATCTTCCAGCGTGGTTTTATCACCCAGCACTTCCATCATGAGTGATTTCTTTGCGTTCAGCCGCTTCTTGAGGATCGGGTGCTTGAAATCCTCATCGGTCAATCCGAATGCATCGGCCTTCCGCATGCGCCCAGTGGCTGAAAGCGAGAGCAACTTGAACGGTGGAATAACCAGCACACTCGGATCCTCACGCGGGTAAAAGACAGGATCGGTCGTGATGGCTCGCAGCAGATGCTCGAACGGCGGCACCAGGTGCGCTTCGTCCAGGACCACCAAGGTATCCACACCAAGTAGACCCGCATGGTACGGCCGCATCTTTCGGGATACGCCATAACCCTCGAACAACAATCTGGAACCAATCATGTCAACCGTACCTACGATGATTGCGGGTGCGGCGGGATCATCAAGCCACTCGCGGTTATCGACGTACTGGCCACGCAACGTGGAAATCGGTAGCGATTGATCCTCGCGGAGGCCAAGCTTCCTCTTGATACCCGGGTCGCCATCCACGAATTCCCGCAATTCCAGCGCGACATCCGTCGCCTGGTCTACGACGGCGCGTCGATCGACGACATAGACCAAGCGACGCGGCAGCTTCGCGCCGCAGGCACGGGCGACGAGCCAGATGGCCATGACTGACGTCTTGCCCAGCCCCGTCGGGATGTCGATGAGTTCTGGGATGTCCCCATCGAGCATCCGCTCAAGGAGGCGCTCCTGCCAAGGGAAGGGCGTCTGGTCTGGTCCCAGACCCAGCGCTAGACCCAGCGCTGAGGACGGTAGGGTCTTCGATTCTTGATCCCTCATCGCTCGCTCCTCCCCGCTCACACGGCGGCTTCCGCATCCACCGGCCGGCACACCCCATACCCCCGGTACCGCCCTGCCCCGATGAGCACCGGGCCGACCACCGGCTCGTCGAACACCAGGATCACATGCGCCTGCCGCCGCTCGCTGCCGTCCTTGCGCGGTAGCCGGGGAAAAACGTGCGCCGGCGGCGCGCCGAGGTGCGCCGATACCGCTGTCACGATCACTTCTCGCGGCCGCGGAAGGCCGACCGTTTCGCAAGCCGTGCCGATCATCGCGGCCAGTTGGCGGTGGTATTCCGCCCTGTCTTTTGCCTTCGGATGGCGGTCGAACGAGACCGGCGTCACGGTGGACCAGTGCGTAGCGCCTGCAGGGTACGCAGTCCACGCCTCGGGCCTCAGGTTCCACGGCGGTCGGCCGGTCGTTTCGCGTTCGAGGCGCCAGACGCCGAGCCCGCCGAGCTTGAGCTCGCCCACACGCCCGAGCACGCGCAACACGAGACGGCGCTCGTCCCCGCCGAGTTCCCGGGGCAGCGCCGCAGCCAGGCCCAGCAGGTGGCCGTCCGCGTGAGGGTGGCCGACGAAGGCGAGGGGCAGAAAGGCGAGGTGCGGCCGCTGGAGCGGCGCCCCCTCACGGTCGTGCCCACTCACGACCTCCCGCACCGAGTCCGGTATGTCGTCACAGCAGCTCACGAGCGCCTCGCGCCAGCGCGCGACTACCGCGGGAACGGTGCGCAGAGCCAGTGCCTCGTACGGGCTACTCTCCCGCTCGAGCCGAAAGACGATCAGCTGCGGACTGAACACCGTGCCCGCCACTTCCGCCTTCGGCTCATCTCGTGCGGGACGGGCGTAACCCTGGTAGAAGGGCGCCTGCGGCCGCCGCTGGGGAGGCGGCTCGCCTCCGAACTCGTCTTCCAGCCTCTTTTGCGCCGCGCGCTTCGCCTTTCGATCCGGAGCTTCCTCGAACTCGACGAGAAGCGCCGCGTACGCTTCGACCGCCGACCCGTTGTAGCGTCGCTCCAGGTCGGCGAGTAGCCCGGGGGTTGTGACCCGAAGATAGTGCTCCCCGCGGCTTTCGTCCGGCACCCAGTTGGGTTCGCCCGCCTCTTCCGGCCCGGCGACCCACATCTGAACGAGAGACATGGAGTGGCCGACGCGGGTGACCTTCTTGCAGAGCTGGTCGAGCGCGCGAGCCTGAGCCTCCGGCGGAAGCGCCTCCGGCCAGATGAGGTAGACGGTCTCCTCGTCGAGCCACGCGCGCACGAAGCTGCGAGGCTGCCGGTCGCGGGTCAGTTGCGGGATCGACTGAATGACGGCCGTCGGAGGCTTGCTCTTGTCGCCCGGCTTGTCGTTGACCGGCACGTAGTGCGTGACCACCGCTCGGGGCACGGCCTCGGGAGCGCGAAGGCACGGTGGTGGCAGCGACTCCAGCCACTCGAGCGCCGCGCGCTCCTCCGGGTCCGCGCCCGTCTGGAAGTGTGCCGCCGCGAGGGCCATGAAGACCCGGGCCGGGTGCGGCGGCCATTCGGGCCGCTCGCTGCCGGGCTGACGCGCCTCGGGCTCGCACGCGGCGACGAACCCGTTCAGGTACCGGATGCCCAGAACGAGCATTTCATCATCCTTCTCCGGCCGCCTTCTTTGTCGCTTCAATCTGGCTTAGGCGGACCAGCTCGACGAGACTCTTCGACGGCTTCAGCACAAGGGGCTCTTCTGGCCATGGAAGTCCCTTCTTCTTCGCCTGTGCAACCGCATTGGCCAGTAGAGTAGTTGCCTTCTCCGAGGACAGGGAAAACTTCTGTGGTTCCTGACCCGGCTGGTCGAGCAACTCCCAGACCATCGGCCCGTCGGGCCACAGAAGGCACCGCGAGCGCAAGTCCGTTCCCGCCTCGAAGGCCAACGTGGCCGCGCAAAGGCCCAACGCTGCCAGGACGGTCCGGGCGGCAAGGTCCGTGTCCTCCTTCGCCTCCCTGCCATCCACGGGAAACCGAAGCCGGCGGAGACAGATGAGAGACAGAGTGGTCGTCTGCTCGGCGTACTCGATGGTGACCCCGTCGTAGTAGTTATCCTCGGTCTTCCGATCTCGCTGCTCCGGGAACGGGACGCTAGAAAGCCCGAGGTTGGAAGGCTTCACGGCCCCCTTCTCGTTCTCGTTCGCCACGCGAAACTCGGTACGGTCCTGCGAGGGGACCACCTTGACCTCCCGGCTAGTCCCCAGCGGGTCCCGTCGAACCCCGCGTCGTAGGTCTCCCACCTCGGCCCCCACTCCCACGATCTCCGACACCATCGCCCGCTCGAACTTGGCACCGAGCCCGCCCTTGGGCCCGGTGGAGTCCCACATCCCGAAGACCAGCGCTGTCGGACAGAGCTCGAACAGCGGGGTTGCGTTGGTCAGGCTCACCGTGTTGAGTGCCTTGCCTTTGCCGGACCTCCGAAAAGGCACACCGTCGAGTTCGCTGTAGCGCAAGGTCGCGTCGGCCAGGCGATGCGGTACCTGCAGGCTCGTGATCCTCCCGACCCTGTCGATCAAGCGGCCCGCTGCCGCATCTGCTTCTAGGTCGCTGGTGGGGTCGTACTCGGTGAAGTCGACCACCACAAGCGGCATCCTGATCCTGCCGGCATCCACCGCCTCCTGGAGTGCCAGTTCCATGCGGTTGGCTTGGCTCTGGACACTGTCCAGCAGGACGCAAGGCACGGGCTCCTCGTGGCCGGGGATCCGCCGCTTCTCGATCGCGTAGACGGCGCCGGCAAAGGTTGGAGGGAAGACCTTGTCCCCCGGCCCGCCCGCGGGGTGAAGCCGCCGACGGCAACGGAATGCTGCCGCCGTACCTTTCACAGCACTTTCGAGAACCTCAAGGTTCAGTTCCTCCATCGTTCCTCTCATCTCCCCAAAATCTTCTGTCTCTTAACAATGAAGAGGTCAGTGATAGGCTGAACAGCCCAGAGGCTCGAGCCTTTCGGGGCCTTCTCAGAGATGCGGCCTGTCAGGTGAGGCGACCGTGGAGCCGATAAGTTCCGAACAGAAGACCCATCCATTCCCACGACCACATGGGCAATTCCCAAAAGTTCCTCCCGACTAGACTTCCCGCAGGCTAGCATTCTCGCAACGATCGCGTTTCCCCTCGGTCCGAGCAGACGTCGGAAGGCCGCGACCAAGGGGGGAAACGCCTGTGCCCGGAGGAGACCGAGATCGCGCAGGCGGTGGAGGTGACCCTCTGCCCGACGCTCCTCGTTTCACCTGGGAGCGGTACCGGGGCGGAGAGCGGGCCAGCGCTCGGGGGGCGGGACGTAGTCGGCGAAGCGGCCCAGCAGCACCTCCGGGTCGTCGGCGAAGAGCACCATGGCGCCGTGCTCGGGGCGCAGGAACCCCTCCGCCACCATGCGGGCCACGTGCGCCTGGAGGGTGTCGTAGTAGCCCTCGACGTTCAGCACGCCGCAGGGCTTGGCGTGCAGGCCCAACTGCGCCCAGGCCCACACCTCGAACAGCTCCTCCAGCGTCCCCACGCC
>Ga0073930_1002298_pt1 | contig 13294 bp, 9 predicted proteins | sample DewCreD2012metaG_5_FD_76968 | JGI IMG/M metagenome (GOLD analysis project Ga0073930, IMG submission 76968) | Hot spring sediment bacterial and archeal communities from British Columbia, Canada, to study Microbial Dark Matter (Phase II) - Dewar... ...
GCAGGTTGGCGTTTTGTGCCAGTTGCCGTTGTTTAGTGAGGGTGACGGCACCTCGTGTTTTGGCTGGGCGTTTGGCGGTGCTGTCGGTTTTTGCCGCCTCCGTGTTGTGTGTGCGTATGGTTTCTGGTGCACCGATAGGTTGGGACTTGGAGGTGTGGTTTTGTCAACCTTGTGGGAGATGGTTCGTTTTGGCGAGGGGAGTCTCTCTCAAAGGGGCTGAGAGTTTGTGCTGTCGCTTGTGCACTATTCGTTACTTGTGGACCGCTTCACGAACTCGCTTGGCAAGCCGTTGAACTGGATGCCCCCCAGCTTTCGAGCGCGCTCCAGCTCCACGATGTCGTAGCTATCCAGCTCACCCGCTTGACGATAGCATTCGGTTGCCTCCTCGATCTGACCCAGCAGGCGATGGATATCGCCCAGAACGGTTCGATAGACTGCGTTATGGGGCTGGATCCGCAGCGCGACCTGGATCGATTCGATGGCTTTTTCGGGATACTCGTTTTCCAGGCAAAGCAGTCCGTAGCGGAAGTGGTAGTAGTCATCTTCTGGGTTGAGCAGAGTGGCGATTTCCATTTCCAGCATGGCTTCGGCACGTTCACCGGCACGCTGCAGCAGGTCTGCCAGCCAGAATCGGAGGAAGCCGTTACTCGGTTCATAGTTTACCGCCTCGCGTGCTGCTTCAATCGCCTCGAGATACTGCTGGCAGATGGCGAGTGTTTCGGCATATTTGAACATCACGAAGGCGTTGCGTGCCCCATACTCGATGGCTTTGCGGTAATGGGCGAGCGCGGCGTCGAAGCGTCCGAATCGGCGATAGATTTCGGCAAGGGCGAAGTAGGGTTCGGGGTCGCGCGGGTTCAGCTTGCGTGCTCGCTGATAGAACGCCAGTGCACGCGCAGGCTGGTCCGCATACGCATAGGCGTCGCCCAGATGGATGTAATGCTCGATATTGTTGTTCTCCATCTGGATTGCCTGTCGGTAGAAGCGGAACGCTTCTTCGAAGCGTCCCGCGCGCATCAGCTGGTCGCCCTTCCGACGCGCCTCCTCTGCCGATTGAGCCGTCGGGCGATCAGCCGCTTCGCCCTGTTGCTCGGGCGATGGTGATTCAGCGGAAAACGGCTCGCCCATCGTTACAGGAATTATACCATGCACCGTGTCGTATCCCTTTTGGTGCGGAACCGTCCCTGAGCGCTCCACAGGGCGATTCAGGTATAATTATAAGGAACTTTGTGGTGGTTATTTGCGTCCAAAGCCTTGCAAAGCCGCTGGCGTCTGGTTTGGAACCGATGCCCAGGCTGTGTCTATGGAACAATACCGAGAGGAGGATTTTTGATGCGTGTGGGATTGACGCTAATCGCTCTGTTGGCGATAGGTTTGGTCGAGGCGAACCCGTTTTCGGGGATGCCGCCAAACAGTTATCTGGTACGCCCTGTACGGAGTGTGCGGGAGTTGGTGCAGCAGATTCGGGGAGAGCCGGTCGTGGCGCAGCGCTACGCCCGCCATTTTCGGCAGCCGGCGTATGTGCTTGCCGATTTCTTTGAGAAGAACCTGCGCCTATCGCGGTTGGAGCGCAGCGGCGAGTTTTTCGTCTACTATGCTTCTCCTGATGGGCAACTGCTGGTTAAGCGACGCCTATTGCCGCGCGGCAAAGAGGTGTTCGTGCTGAAGCGTGACAACAAGCCTGTGCTGTTAGCGGAGTGTGGCAATCCACTGACTCGTGCCATTAGTTTTCCATCCTCTCAGGTGTCGGCGCCGGTGGCGCCAGCGGTGGTCGAAACCTCCACGCCTACGATGGTAGAGACGGTGTCGCAGCCCGTGCTGCCTGTCGTGGAGATTGTGGAGGTGCCTTTGGAGGAGGCGGTGGCAGCCGACCTGTTTCCTCCTGCCATTCTGAGCGAGTTGGAGACGCTGCCCGAATCGGCACCTGAGCCGCCGCCGATGGTGGTGCCTGCCGCGGTTGTGCCGTCGGTTCCTGTTGCGCCCGTGGTGCATTCAGCTGGTGGTTGGTGGGGCGCGCTGCTGCTTCTGCCCCCATTTCTCCTTGTCCGAGGGGGTGGTGCTCCGCCAGAGGTCATTCCGGAACCCACCGCTTGGGTTGTGCTGGCGGCAGGGCTGGGGATGCTCGCTTTTTCACGACGGCGTTCCTGCCACCGCTCCAGCAACGCATAACGGATCTTCCTAACGACCCTTCCGTGGACAGGAGCCGATACGAATCGGGGGCAGCCCGATAGCGAGCTGCCCCCGAGGGAGAAGGAACCTCGCGTGGTCTTAGCACCCGATGCCGTTGCCGAAGTTGAATAGCACGAGCAACAGGTCGCTGTCATCCACCGTGCCGTCGCCATTGATATCCTCTGGCAAGTTTTCACCTGCCGAGCCAAAGGCAAGCAGCACAGCCAGCAGATCGGCATCGTTCACGCACTGGTCACCGTTCACATCCCCAAGCAGCACGTTCGCAAAGTCGATGCGCACCGCACTATTCTGACGCACATCGATCTGCGTCTCGCCACCGACGGGGCTAATCGGGAGCCAGCCGGGCGGCGTCATCTGCACCAGGCGGTACTCGCCTGCGGGGATGTTCTCGTAGCGGTACTCACCGTTCGCGTCGGTGAAACGGGTCAGCTGGTTGCCCTGCTGATCCTCTATCACGATCGCCCAGCCGTTCAGCGGACGATCATTGGGACCTGGCATCCCATCGCGCTCGGTATCGCAGAACACCGTGCCCCGCACCGTCGCGAACTGGCGCGGACATTCACACAGCGAGGTCGCGCGAATGTCGTACAGGATGGGCGTGATGAACTCGCCTTCCTGACCACACCGCTCGTAGTTGCAGTCGCGGGTCACACGGGGCGTGCGGCTCAGACGCACCTCAATCTGCAGGTAGCGTCCGCGGAGGCAGAACTCCTCGCCGTTGCCCACGGTAATCCACTCGGTCTGGATCGGCAACGTGTTGCCCGCGCGCACCCGCACCGTGATGGAGGTACCTTCAGGGGTCAGCGCGTTCCAGTTGAGGCGACCCCAGATGCGGTCGTTGCAGCCACCGTCATACACGGTGCGCCAGGTGCCCTCGTTCGTGGCAAAGCGCAACAGCGACCCCGTGAAGTCGTTGTAGTTGTAGGGGTCTATCCCAAGGCAGTTCACACAGCCCGTTTGAGCAAGGTTCACAGGATCGATGAAGGTGACGGTGGGGCTGAGATAAGCAGGATTCACCACCTGACCACGAAAGGCGATCCCAATCCCTGAGTGGGTGCGACTACAAGTATCATTATAGGTGGCGACAGGGTTCAGCGCGCTCGGATCCCACTTGATCATTCGGGTACCACTAGTTTCCGATGTCCACACGAAGCCCTGCAGGTCAATATTCACGCCACGGTGGCGAGTGTTGGTGGATGGTGCAGAAACTGCAACGCCTGCCTGACCTTGCGAGGGAATCCACCTAATCAAACGGCCAGCGTCGAAGTCTGAAGCCCAGATGGTGCAGTTGCGGTCAACTGCAGTGCCATAGGCCAAGCCTATCCGATCGTTTTGCCGGGCCTCAACCACCTGAGTAATTTGCGCATCACCAGGCACCGCCGGATCTCCAGGACACCATTCGTAGAGCAAGCTCGGCCCGTTGAGAGTGCCATTGCGGTCGTAAAGAGTTGTTCCGTACATAAACCCACTCGCGGCGGTGACGAAACCGTAGGGATGGGGAGTGTTCAGCAGCTCCTCCAGGAAGGGTGGGAAGCCACCACTGGGCGGTTTGTACTGGGCAACAGGCAGGTTGGGATCCACCTGCAAGGACTCGCCACTCACAGAGAACCCAACCCACAGATAGCCGTTCAGGTCGATGGCTAAAGCGCGCGGGAAATTGTGTGTGTTGGGATCAAAACGGTAGTACCGCACGACCAGCTCATCTTGACCCCACGGCAACATCTCGTTAGGCTCAATACACCCATTGTTGTTCAGATCACGACTGGTGTCCAATATGCCGTTGCCATTGAAGTCATACGCCAGCGTCCAGTTGCGCTCATCCAGAATCTGGAAGACCGCGTTCGATCCGCGACACTCCACCCACACATTCCCGAAGCGATCCACAGTGGTGCGGGAGACCGCACCGCCTGGACCATAGTACCGTGCCACCTCTTTGTGGGTGCGTGCGTCGATCTTGGAGACGGTGCCAGGTCCGAAGTTTGTCACCCAGACCCATGGGTACTCAAAGGTCTGCTCGCGTGGGAGCTTGATCTCGTCGTTGCTGATATCCACATTGTCCTGTTCGCCTTCCGCAAAGTCTCGGGTGGTGGTCCACAGCCGAGACACGGGGGCGGCACCGACCTCGAAGCAGGTGGAGTTGCTGCAGCACATACGGAACTGGCAATCCAACAGCAGCAGCTGCAGGCAGACTCGACCGCCGCACCCAGGTGCCGAGACGAAGAGTCGAATACGCCGCGACTCCCCGTAGCGCAGCGGTGGAACCAATTGAATTGGGTTGGGCGAGACCGCCACGCCCTCTGTCAGGGGGAACACCACCACATGGCAAATCTCCGCGGGGAACCAGTTCGTGAGCGTGAACTCATAGACAGCGCCTTGCTCGGTACACCGCACGACGGGGTCGCCAATCTCAAAGCAACATGGTGGCATGGTGATTTCATGTTCGAGGCTACAGCAGAAGCCACCCAGGAAGTCAAGGAGCCCTATCGCCAGGCGTACCGTCTGTCCCGGCACGGCGCCCCGAATACGCACCGTAACGGTCGCGGTTCCCAGAAAGCCGATGGGTGGGTTCAGCACCGTTACCGCAGGCGTCACGGTTACTCCAGGCGTCTGCGATACCACCACCACATATTGCACAATCGCGGGGAACTGATTGAAAATCGTGAAGGTGTACAGGAAGTCGCCTGTAGCGGGGTCACACACAATCTGTTCCTGGCGAATCAGGAAGCAGCAACGTGGCAGCGGCACGCAGTGCTGTAAGCGGCAGCAGCGATTGAGCGAGGCGTTATAGAACACCATATCGAAACAGAGCTCGTTGTGGCCCAGATAGTTGCCACTAATCGTGAAAGTGATTTTGCGCACCTCTCCTGGGCGTAAAGGCGGGTCGAACACATACGGGTTGGGCGACACTGTGATATTGCTGGGCGTTTGCAAGAAGAAGGCATACACGATGTCGAAGTCCGCGTCGTTGCGAATGGTCAGCGACCATTGCAGGTTACCAGTTTCGTTGATGGGACAGCCAATCTTGCTGTCCACCACGGTCACGCAGCGATTACAGGGCTGTGCCCAAGAGCGGTTCAACAAGCCTGTCAATCCGCTCATAACCAAGAGCATCGCCACGATGCGAATCGTACAGTTCATCGTCCGTTACCTCCCTTTTCAGGTTTCCGCTTAATTATATCCCAGCCAACCACCCTTTCCTGTCATACATATGTTCTATTTTTTTTTTCAGATGATTGTATGATTTTAGGAGGAGCACCCTTTTAGCCCCCTAACTTCCATGTTCAGACGGATGGCATCCGAGCGTTTCCCCTCTCCCCAGTGGGGCGAGGGTTGGAGGTGAGGGACAAATGATGTACAGAGCCTCTTAGGGATACAAAAGTCCGCGCTTCAACGCCTCCATAAGCGCACGGTGTAGACTATGAACCCCTAATTTTTCATAGATATGTTGCAGATGGGTACGCGCAGTGTTGCGGCTGATAAATAGCGCCTCTGCGGCTTCCGCAATCGTGTCGTGTTCCATCAAGGCGCGAAGCAGGCGAAGCTCACTCTCGGTCAAGCAGGTGTTCGGGACAACCGCTTTGGATTCGGGAACCTCCTGGTGTGAGAAGGTCATATGACTGGACTTGAGAAGCTCTATGAATGTTTCCAGCCGTTCCATACTCTCTATTTCTACATAAAAGCAGACTAAGAATCGTTCGGCTTGCACTTTTCCTGTTCCTCCTGCCAACAGTTAGTTAGGTATCTGGCTTCAAGAGCAGCAGTGAGGTGAATGGTTAACTCACCTCGCCGCGGGTGATCTGCATAAATACGTCTTCCAGATCGAGCGACGATTCGGTCAGTGAGACCACGCGGAAGCCGTCGCGCACGAGCTTTGCCAGCAGTTCCGCCTGCTCTTCCAGCCCGCCCGTGAAGTGAACTTCCACATAGCCGTTCTGCAGCGCGAGGTGCGTGATGTGCGGGTCGTCCTCCAGATAAGTTGTCAGCGGTTCAGGGTTATCCAGCAGGCGGATCTGCAGCACGCGCGCTGGCTGCAATTGCGCAATGATCGCATCTACTGGTCCCCAGACCAGCAGCTCGCCCTTCTCGATAATGCCGATTTTGTTGCAGAAGTCCGCCAGTTCGGGCAGGATATGGGAAGAGACCAGCACAATCTTGCCCATTGCGCCCAGCTCGCGGATTAGTTCTTTAATTTCGATGCGGGCTCGCGGATCCAGCCCTGACGCTGGTTCATCCAGCAACAGCAACAGCGGGTCATGCACCAGGCTCTTCGCGAGGCAGAGCCGCTGCTGCATTCCGCGCGAGAGTGTTTCCACATAGGCATCCTTCTTGACTGTCAGGTCCGTCAACTCCAGCACATTTTCGATAATCTGGGCGCGTTGCGCCTTCGGGATGCGATAGGCGGCGGCGAAAAACTCCAGATATTCGGTGACGGTGATGCCCTCGTATAGCCCGAAGAAGTCGGGCATATAGCCGAGCAGCGGGCGCACTTCTTCTGGATAGCGCACGATGTCGATGCCGTTCAGGGTCGCGGTGCCCGAAGTCGGCTCCAGCAGCGTGGCGAGCATTTTGATGGTGGTTGTCTTGCCCGCGCCGTTGGGGCCGATAAAGCCGAACACATCGCCCGGCATTAACTGGAAGCTGATGTCCTTCACTGCCACCAGGGTGCCGAACTCTTTCCGCAGCGATTTCACTTCCAACATAGTTGTTCTTGCCTCCCGTTGTACGATTGAGCGCGATTACTTTCGCCAGTGGTACCGCACACCTTGTCGGGTCAGTAGGTAGAACAGTCCCGAAAAGAGCCAGTAATAGAAGCCCTGCCCCCAGCCATATAGCAGAGGCAGGCTTTCGTTGCGCTGTGTCAGCAGCTGCTCCGTTGCAATGAACGGGTTCAGAATAAAGAGGCATCGCCAGTCAAAGGGTAAAGTAAGCCAGAACCGGAGGGCGGTGTCCAGGGAACTTGGGTTGCTCGCCTCCACAGGTAGCATATCTATTCGGACACCCCTCGCCGCCAGCTCCATCAACAGCATAGTGAGCAGGGGCAGGAAGAGCAGGGCGAACACCTGTATCCCGTAGAGCAGTGACGCGCTGGCGATGCTGTGCCGCACGCGCAGCGAAATCCACATTCCCATGCTCACCAGCAACACGCCCCAGCTGATCAGCAGCCACATGCTACCCAGCCAGTCTATCAGGGAAGCCGAGATCCATGTCGCCTGAGCCCATGCAATAAAAGAGATGGGCGCAATCACCAGCGCCAGCACCAGCACGCCCAGCACCCGACTGAACCACTTGCCGAATACGATCTCATCCACCGTCAGGGGTGTAATCGCCAGGGATTCCCAGGTTGCTTTCTCGTACTCCACCGAGAAAAGCGCGTAGCAGCCTAGGGGAACGAATAAGCACACCAGCAGTAGTCCCAGAATTTGCACAAAATTTGGATCTATCTCATACTTAATGGTTTGTTGCAGCAGATAGAGATAGATTAGCGTAATTAGCACGCTGCTGATCAGGGTCAACGCCCTTTGCTTGCGCCAGCGATAGCGTGACTGTCCTACCAGGTGATACCAGAACACGGGATTCTCGCGTCGCATCAGGGTTCCCCTCGCAGCGGTATGGTGATGAGGTAGTGGCACTGTGCCGTGTGCTGGAACGCGCTGCCCATCTCGGGTGCCAGGACAGGCTGGTCGGCTTCGGCGGTCAGCAGCGCCGAGGCAGGCACTTCGCCCCATCGAAGGGTTAGCTGCTGGGCGAAGCGGATCATTGTGGCATTCATCGACTCGCCTCTCCAGTAGTCCATTGGGTAGACCCCGGGCGGATGCGCTGGAGATGGTTCACTTGCCTGGAAGTTGGTCCACGCGATCCGCTTATCGATCTTGCTCGTGCCACCCGGCGGCAGATTGTCCAGTGGGAGCTGGAAGTTGCCCACCATTAACTGCACCGAGCGCAGGGTATAGGGCAGATGATTACGGATGGTGCCAGTTAGTCGCCACATTGCGCCTTCCTGTTTCACGCGCAGCGTCGTTTCGACCGTGCCCTGCAATGTGACGGGGCGCGTGTAGCGGAACCATTGCAAGCTCAGGCTGCGTACCCGATAGCCCTGCACCTGCTTCGGTTCGGTTTCCAGCGTGCTGACCCGGCTGGGTGTGCCCATCTGGCTCAATTGACGCTCCTGCAATCCCGTCTCCACCATGTCGCTTTGCTCAAACCGGAAATCATATAACCCCGCTTTCGGGAAAAAGAGCATGGTACTGTTGACCGCATAGGCATTGCGTTCACCTGCGCTTAAGATGAGCGCTGTTCGAATCTCTCCCGAGAGCGGTTTGCGATATAGGTCGCCCGCTATTTGCGCCAGCACCAGCACGAATGCCACCGCGATCAAGGGTACCGTGAGCCATGTCCAGTCCAGCAACCGGAAGCGCCGCAACAGATAGTAGTTCACCGGGACAACCAGCACGAAGTAGGCAAGCAGCAGTCCGATAATCAGTTCTGAAGCTGGCATCTGCACATTGAAGCGTGGGGCGGGAGGCGAACCGCCACCCCCAAACGGCGCAAAGCGGTTTGCTATTCCCGTTTGGGTTTCGAACAGGGTGGTCAAGTAGTAGCTTGGGGGCAGATCAGGCACAGAGTGCAGCAATCGCTGCCAGAACGCGGGATTGCCTTCATAACTGCGCATTGGCTGATCCCACGGGCTAAATGCTAGGAAGAGAATTGCCCCCAGCCCGTAGGGACGGCGCACGATGAGTGGGATGCCGTCCTGCTGCAACAGCACCTTGCCAGGTGGCACGGTGCGACTAAGGGTAACGCTCGCCTTGCCCGCTGGTGGGTTCCTCCCTGCGAACACACCGACCGCCTTTAGCTGGGCGAGTTCACTTAGCCCCTCCACCCGCACGGGCAGCAGCGGACGCAGCGCGGGGTGTTGCAAATAGAGTGCGCCTGGGCCGCCCGGCACAATCAGCGTGCCACCCAGCTTCACCCAGTCCAGCAGTGCACGCCACTGTTCGTCGCTCATCCGCTCCGCACCCGCCCCTAACAAGATCACGCTCACCCCGCTGCAGGCAATCGTGGACGGCGGAAATAGTTCCGGGCGACAGTACGACACTTCATAAGTGCCCGTCTGCTGCGACGAAGGGTAATAGGAATAGCGGTAAGGTAGCTGCAGACGGGGGCGCGTTTTCAGAGTGCGCAGGAACGGCAAACCGCCGATGGCGTCGCCTACTCCCACCACCAGGCTATCTTCTTCGCCGATCGGGGTCGTCTGGACAATTGACTCGACGACCACCCCGCGCGCAAGAAAACGTACGGTCACACTACCACCATAGCCCGCAACGATAGGGCAGGCGATAAGCTGCTTGCGCGCTCCTGTGGGTAGCTCGATGGGGTAAAGATATTCGCGCTGATAGTTGAAGCTATCCTGCACGACACTGATCACGCCCTGCATGTTCCCGCTGCGATTGCGCACTTCAATCATCAGCGGCAAGGCGCCGTTCAGACTGGGACGATTGCCGAACAACGGTTGCACGACCAGCTCCACCGGCTGCGTCCAGCCAAGAAACCAGCTGCCTACCAGGGCCACGAGCAGCCACCATCCACGCCCGATCGCCATCCTCCACACCACCCACGGCAGAATTCTACCTCATAAAAGCAACTCCTGCTGTCATCCTAATCCCTAATCAGGGGTGCCCTCTCCGGCATCGCTGCCCAGTTCGAGCGCAGGTTGAACTCCGGTGCGGGGCGGCTCCAGCTTCAGGTGGGACCAGGCGGCAGGTGTCGCCAATCGTCCGCGCGGCGTGCGCTGCAAAAAGCCCAGCTGCATCAGATATGGCTCGTACATATCTTCGATAGTGCCTGCATCCTCCTGGATGGCAGCCGCAAGCGTGTCGAGTCCCACGGGTCCACCGTTGAACTTTTCGATGAGCGTGCGCAGGATCCGATGGTCCATCTCGTCCAACCCCAACTCATCCACTCCGAGTCGTTGCAGCGCGTCGCGCGTAATCTCCAGCGTGATTTTGCCTTCGCCCAGCACTTGGGCGAAGTCGCGTATACGCCTCAACAGGCGGTTGGCAATTCGTGGAGTACCACGCGAGCGCGCTGCGATCTCTTGCACCGCTAATTCCTCAATTTCTACCTGCAGGATTCGTGCCGAGCGACGCACGATCTGTGCCAGCTCTTCCACTGTGTAGAACTGGAAATAGTGCACGATGCCGAATCGGTCGCGCAGAGGTGAGGTTAGCAGTCCTGCACGGGTAGTTGCGCCCACCACAGTAAACGGTGGCAGGTCTAACCGTAGCGAGCGTGCGCCTGCTCCTTTGCCCAGCACAATATCGATCTGGAAATCTTCCATTGCAGGGTAAAGCACCTCTTCTACTGGGCGGCTAAGGCGGTGTATCTCGTCGATAAACAGCACCTGACCTGGTTCCATGCTGGTCAGAATCGCCGCCAAATCCCCGGGTCGCTCAATTGCTGGACCAGAGGTGATATGAATGGGCACACCCATTTCGTTTGCGATGATCGTGGCGATGGTCGTCTTGCCCAGTCCGGGGGGACCGAAAAGTAACACATGGTCTAACGGTTCACCACGTCCGCGTGCTGCCTGAATGAACACCGAGAGGTTTTCCTTCAGCTGTTGCTGGCCGATGAACTCACTCAGGCGGCGCGGACGCAAAGTTGCCTCGCTCTCCACCTCGTCCCGATGGCGAGCGGGGTCCACTAAACGCGCATGCATATCGATCTCCGCCATTCGCCTCGATTTTACCCTATTAGTGGGGTATAATTTTGTGGTGATGAAGGTGACGCGACCCATTTCCAGCGCCGTCGAACCGCCTGTCGAGCGCGACGCCGAACTGTTTGCCACGGTGGAGGAAGCTATTGAAATCATTCGCAACGGGGGCATGCTCATCGTGGTGGACGACGAGGATCGCGAGAACGAGGGCGACTTCGTGATGGCTGCAGAAAAGGTCACGCCCGAGGCTGTCAACTTCATGCTGCTGCACGGGCGTGGGTTGCTTTGCCTGCCCACCGAAGGCTGGCGACTGGACGAGCTGAACATACCGATGATGACTCAGGTGAATGCGCCTTTCGGCACGCTAATGGCCGAGGCAATCGACGCGCGGGAGGGCATCACTACCGGCATTTCTGCTTTTGACCGCGCTCACACCATTCGCCTGTTCGTCAGCCCCGACGCGAAACCGAGCGATTTCGTGCGTCCAGGGCATGTCTTCCCCCTCCGCGCCGCGCCCGGTGGCGTGCTGAAACGAGCTGGACACACTGAAGCTGCCGTCGACCTCGCCAAACTCGCCGGACTGTTCCCCGCAGGAGTTATCTGCGAGATCCTGAACGAGAATGGCTCGATGGCGCGGATGCCCCAGCTGATCGAGATCGCCCGCAAGCACCGCCTGAAAATCTTGACCATCGCCGATCTGATTGCTTACCGCCGTCGTCACGAAAAACTCATTCGCAAGGTGGCACCGCCTATTCACCTGCCTACCCGCTACGGCATCTTCTACCTTCACGCCTACGAGAGCGAGGTAGACCCAAATCCATACCTTGCCCTCGTCATGGGGAAAGTGGATGACGGTGAACCGGTGCTGGTGCGCGTCCACTCCAGCTGTGTCACAGGCGACCTGCTTGGTTCTCTGCGCTGCGATTGTGGCTCGCAACTGCAGCTCGCGTTGCAAAAGATTGGGGAGGAGAGACGCGGCGTGCTGGTCTACGTTCTGCAGGAAGGGCGTGGCATCGGGTTGCTGAACAAGCTGCGGGCCTATCACCTGCAAGACCAGGGGCTGGACACGGTGGAGGCGAACCGTGCGCTCGGCTTCAAGCCCGACCTGCGCGATTACGGCATCGGTGCGCAGGTCCTAGTGGATCTTGGCGTGCGCAAATTACGCCTGATGACTAACAACCCGACCAAAATCGCTGGGCTGGAGGGCTATGGGCTGGAAGTGGTCGAGCATGTACCCCTTGTCGCTCCACCCACCGAATACAACCAGCGTTACCTGCGCACCAAAGCCGAGAAGCTTGGGCACATGCTGGAACTCGAAACAGAATAGGTTCAGTGCCTTAACCGCTCGCGCAGCAGGTGGGGGATATCCGCTGGGGTGTCGGCGATAGGCACGCCCGCCTCGCTCAGCGCTTGCACTTTGGACTGCGCACTGCCTTTGCCGCCTGAGATAATTGCGCCTGCATGCCCCATCCGCTTGCCCGGCGGCGCGGTACGCCCAGAAATAAAGCCGACCACCGGTTTGCTCATCTGATGCTTGATATATTCTGCGGCAAGCTCCTCATCGGAGCCACCGATCTCGCCCACCAGCACCACCGCCTCTGTCTGTGGGTCGGCTTCGAACAGTGGCAGCACATCGATGAAGCTTGTGCCAATAATCGGGTCGCCACCAATCCCCACGCAGGTCGATTGCCCGAACCCGGCGCGGGTCAGCTCATGGACAATCTCGTAGGTCAGCGTGCCGCTGCGCGACACCAGTCCGATGGTGCCCTTGCGGAATAGGTTGCCTGGCATAATGCCCACCTTGCACTCGCCCGCCGTGGTCACGCCGGGGCAGTTCGGACCGATCAATCGGCTGCGCGTGCAACGCTTAAGATAGTTCACCACACGAATCATATCCTGCACGGGGATACCCTCCGTGATACAAACGATTAGTTCAATCCCGGCGTCGGCTGCTTCCAGAATCGCATCGGGCGCGAAGGGGGCAGGCACAAAGATGCAGGCGACATTCGCGCCGGTTTCCGCAACCGCCTGTTTCACCGTGTCATACACGGGCACACCCAGCACCTGCATGCCGCCCTTGCCCGGCGTGACGCCCGCCACAACCTTCGTGCCATAGTCGAGCATCTGGCGCGTGTGAAACTCGCCCTCGCGCCCAGTCATTCCCTGCACCAGCACCTTTGAGTCCGCGTTCACCAGAATCGCCATGCCTTCAATTGTACCCGTTGGACAGCAGGAATCCCCCTCTGCCTGACGAACTCCCCAAACAAGGAGGTGGTCAACGAGACAAGCGAACAGGCAAGCTATGCCACGCTGCCCCTGGCCCACCCAACTTTGAGCGCGGGTGGCGCACCATCTCTCGGCTGATGCCGTATGCGCCGGAAGGAGGCA
>Ga0073930_1002300_pt1 | contig 13278 bp, 10 predicted proteins | sample DewCreD2012metaG_5_FD_76968 | JGI IMG/M metagenome (GOLD analysis project Ga0073930, IMG submission 76968) | Hot spring sediment bacterial and archeal communities from British Columbia, Canada, to study Microbial Dark Matter (Phase II) - Dewar... ...
ACGGGGCCCTGTACAACCGGGCCACCAAAGACCCCCCGACCGCCCGCGCCATCGCCCAGGCGGCCCTGGACTTCGACCCCCAGGTGCCGCTGGTGGTATTGCCCAACACCCCGCTGGAGCAGGAGGCCCAGCGCCTGGGGCTCCGCACCATCGCGGAGGCTTTCCCCGAGCGGGGCTACAGCCGCGACGGTCGGCTGGCCCCACGGGGAACCCCTGGGGCCTGGATTCACGACCCTGCCGAGGCGGCCCGTCGGGCGGTGCAGATGGTGGTGGAGGGCCGGGTGGCGGCGGTGGAGGGCGGCTGGGTGGAGGTGCGGGCCCAGACCCTGTGCATCCACGGCGATAACCCCAGCGCGGTCGAGATTGCCCGGGCCATCCGGGAGGCGCTCCGGGCCGAAGGGGTGAGCATCGAGACCTACTGAGTAACGGCCTGCTGTCTGTTCAGGGGCGGTATCCTGGCCTTGCATGACCCTGACCGGCTTCTACCTGCCTTTCTCCGAACAACTCGACCTCGAGGCCAACGCCCGGATGCTGGCCCTGGTGCGGGCCTTGCTGGCCGATCCGCTGCCGGGCGTGACCGACGTGGTGCCTGGCTATGTGAAGCTTTACCTCGAGTACGACGCCGACCGGGTTTCACGGGCGCGGGTGGAGCGCTGGGTGCACCGGCATCTGGACACGTTAATCGGTACCCCTACAGGCAAGGAGGTCGAGATACCCGTTCGCTACGATGGGCCCGACCTGGCCTGGGTGGCCGAACAGACCGGCCTTTCGGTCAAGGAAGTGGTACGGCTGCACAGCCAGACCCCCTACCGGGTGTTCGCCACCGGCTTCACGCCGGGCTTTCCCTTCTTGGGGCCCCTGCCCGAGCGCCTGCGGCTACCCCGAAGGGGAACACCCAGGGCCCTGGTGCCGGCCCACGCGGTGGCGATTGCCGGCAACCAGAGCGGTATTTACCCTCTGCCCTCGCCCGGCGGGTGGCACCTGATCGGCACCGCGCTCACCCAGGTCTACAACCCCCACCGCGCGCCGGTGTTTTTGCTGGAAGCCGGCGACTGGGTGCGGTTTGTGCCGTCTGAAGGCCCCACCCCGGCGGTGCCCGCCCTCAAGCCCTTGCTGCCAGCGGCACCGCGGTATCCGGCGCTGCGGGTGGAGGAGCCGGGCCTGCTGGATCTGGTGATGGACAGCGGGCGACGCATGGCCGGTCGCCTGGGGCTGGCGGCCTCGGGGGTGCTGGATGGGCGGCTGGCGGGCCTGGCCAACCGGTTGGTGGGCAACCCCCCGGATGCGCCGCTTTTGGAACTGACCCTCAAGGGCCCCGTGCTGAGCGCGTTGCGGCCGCTGGTGGCCGTTTTTGTGGGCTACGGGATGGTGCCCCTGGTCAACAGCGTGCCCGTGCCTGTGGCCCAGACCTTTGCCTTACGCACCGGCGATAAGCTGCACTTTGCCTCGACCCCCGACGGCGTGCGGGGCTACCTGGCCCTGGCGGGGGGCCTCGAGAGCGATCGCTTTTATGGGAGCGCCAGCACCGACGTTAAGGGCCTGATCGGGCGGCCCTTGCAGGCCGGTGATGTGCTGGGGGTGGCGGAGATAAGGGAGGCTCGAGCGGGCTTCGGCTTTGCCCTACCCCCTCTGGGAGTGCGGCGGGTGCGCCTGTTGCCGGGGCCGCAGTACAGCCCGGAAGCGATGCGGGCTTTGTGTGCTGGAACCTACGAGCTGGCCTCGGGGGATCGGATGGGGCTCCGGCTTGTGGGGCCGCAGGTGCCGGGGGGCGAGCTGATCAGCGAGGCCACCCCGCTGGGGGCGGTGCAGATTACCACCGAGGGCCAGCCCATTGTGCTGCTCAACGACCGGGGGCGCATTGGCGGCTATGCCAAGCCGGTGCTGGTGCATCCCGCCGACCTGCCCTGGCTGGCCCAGCTCCGCCCGGGGCAGACGGTTCGCTTCGTACCGGCTGCCCTCGACTAGCCTGCCTGACCCTTTATACCCATGGGGGGTAGTGAGCTGGGTGGTTTACAGCCTGGGCCGAACTTGCCACAATACCCCTCAACGGCTTCCGTTGAGCGAGGTGGTTTGTGGACACCGTAAACACCCAAGTCAAACGCTACTTTCGTAGCCAGTTTCACCTCGAGGCCCCCCTTTCGCCGGGCCGCTTCGAGGCGGTGCTGGCTAAGCGCATCGGCAGCCCCGGCCGACGAAAACCCATCCTGGACGCCTGGAAAGGCTATCTGGAGGCCAAAGGAGGCGACCTGGAGGCGGTGCGAAGTTTTTACACCGCGGTGCTCTGCCACCCGCGGGAGCGGCTGGAGGCCCTGGTGTACGCCATGCACCTGCCGTTCGTGGAGTTTTACATGCGGGTGCTGCCCCCGCTTTTGCCAGCCCAGGGGCGGGTGCTGGAGGTGGGGGCCTTTACCGGTGCGCTGGTGACGCTGCTGCGCGAGGCCCGGCCCGAACTGGAGTGGCACGCCTTGGAGGGGGTGGCCCAGGCGGTGGAGATCGGTCGGGCCCGCACCGGCGAGGGGGTGCAGTGGCACCAGGGCTGGTTTCCAAACCAACCGGGTCTACCGGAGATGGACGCGGTGCTGCTGCTCTCCTGCCTGCCCGAGGGGTATCTGGGGGGCCTGCCCAACACCCTCGAGGCCCCCCGCTACCTCGAGCACTTCAACTTTGTGCAGCGCCTGCAGGGCCTCGAGGGGCTGCTCAAACCGGGCGGCCTGCTGGCCTACGCCCACGGGCCGTTTCTGGGCAAGAACCCCCAGGCCGCTGAGCAGGCCCTGGTGCAGATGGGGTTTGAGGCGGTGCAGGTGGTAGGCGAGGGGGACTACACCCTGATTACCGCCCGAATGCCGGTAGCGATGGTACGGCCCGAGCCCTCCCCGGGGCCGAGCGAAGCCCCGAACCCCAGCCTAAGCACACCAAGCCCCCTGCCCTCGAGCGACGAGGTCTGGGCTTTGCTCGAGGGCGGCGCGTATGCCGAGGTGCTAGGCCGTGTGCCAGAAGGCACCACCGGTGAGCTGGCCTACCTGCGGGGCCGGGCCCTGTTTGCCCTGGCGCGTTACGCCGAAGCCGAGGCGGCCCTGGCCCTGGCCCATCAGCCCGAAGCCGAAAACCTGCGGGTGCTGTGCTGGGCCGAGCAGGAGGATTACCAACGGGCCCTGCCCCGCCTGGAGGCGCTGTCCAGCCGGGGGGGGCGGTTCAAACTGGCCTTGGGTAAGGTCTACCTGGGCCTGGGGCGGCTTTCGGAGGCCCTGCGGCAGCTTTTCGAGTGCGGCCTGCCCGAGGCTGAGGTCTACCTCAAAACCACCCTCGAGCGCATTGAGGAGCGCGTGGTGCGCCTGTGCCGCGAGGGTGACTGGAGCGAGGCCAGCCGCCGGGTGGAGTTCGTGGAAGACCTCTCGTCCGATCTGCTGACGCGGGGGTTGCTGCGGGCGGGCTTGCAGGCCGCTTTGCAGCAGGGCCTGTGGGGCCGGGCGGCCCGGTACGCCCAGCGCTTATACGTGCTGGGGGAGTCGCATGGGGCCCTGGGGCTGGCCCTGGCGGGCCTGAAGGTGCGGGGCCCCGAGGCCCTGGACAAAGTACCGCTGGCCGATTTGAAGCAGGTGGAGCCTTACCTGACCGATGCCGTAGCCCGCGCCGAGGACGCCACCGCGCTCCTGGCCCTGGGGCTGCTGCGGCACCGCGAGGGGCGGTACACCGAGGCGGTGCGCTACCTCGAGCGGGCCGCGCGGGAATCCAGGGGCGAGGCGGCGGGGCTGGCCTATCACCTGCTGGCCCTGTCCAAGCGGGCCCTGGGCGCCCCGGTGCTCGAGGTGCTGGGCGATCACAAACGGGCCCACGCCCACCGGGCCTACCCGGTAACCCAGTTGTTTGAGCTGGCCCTGGAGGCGCGGGAAGCCGGGGAGCCGGTGCTGGCGCGGGAGTTCTTGGGTCGGGTGCGCGAGGCGGGGCTGCAGCCCTTTGGTCAGATTGAGCCTGTGCTCAAGCTGGTGGAGGAGCTCGAGGGGCCCTGGGAGGCTTTCCGGATGCTCACCCAGAGCCTGGAGCAGACCGCCGAGCCGCCCCTGGAGCACCTCGAGCTGGCCTACCGCCTCTCGCGCAGCTTCTCCCAGAGCCAGGAGGCCGAGGCGGTGCGCGGACGCTACCTGGCCGCGCTGTACAACGCCGGGCAGGCCCTGGGGGCCGAGGGGCTCTTGCTTTCCGAGCTGGCTCGCAACCCCGAGGCCCTGGAGGTGCTCTACGACCTGGCCGAGCACTACGAGCGCACCGGGGCCTACCAGAAGGCCGCTGAGACCTGGCGCAAGGCCCTGGATATTGCCTATTACTGGGAAAAAGACCTCGAGCTCTCGCGCGAGATTCTGCGCAACCTGCTGTTTCTGAACCCCAACGACCCCGAGCTACAGCTTTACCTGGAGGAGCTCAAGGCCACCTCGAGGGCCCTGGCCAGCCTCGAGGGTAGCCCCGATACCCTGGCCGGAGCGACCCCTGAGGGCCTGCTGCGCGAGGGGCTGCCCCGCTTCCACGGGGAGTATCTGATCGTGGTGGGGGGGCACACCCAGCTTCGCAGCCGCCTGACCCCCATCCTGCAACACCAGGGCCTCGAGCTCGACTGGTTCGACTCCGATAGCTACACCGCGGGGCGGGAGGTCATCCGGCGCATTCATAGCCGGCTCGAGCGGGCCCATGGCCTAATGATCATCAGCAGCTATGTGGGCCACGACCTTTCCGAGCCGGTGCGGCTGGAGGCCGAAAGCCTGGGGGTGCCGGTCTACATCACCCCCGGCCGGGCCCGCGGCGTGACCGGCTTTTTGCGGGCGGTGGCCGAGTTTGCCCCGCAGATTTTCAGGCGGGCGCTCAAAGGGGGCTAGGGGTTACCGCAGCGCGGCCAGGTATTCCTCGGCCTGGCGCACGGCTGCTTCCAGACCGGGTTCGCCGCCGGGGTAATACAGCGCCCGGCTGGCCGAGTTAAGCAGCCCCGGCCCCTTGATGGCCTGGCCCCCCTGGGCCCCCAGGCCGGGCAGGAGTAGCAAGGAGTGGGGGAGGCGCTGGCGTATCTCGGTAACCTGCTCGGGGTAGGTCACCCCCACCACCGCCGCCACCCGCGACCACTCGCCCACCCGCTGCTGCTCGGCTTGCTGGGCCAGGTAGTCCGCCACAGCCTGGTACAGCCGACCCCCCTGCTCCAGGGGCAAGTCCTGAAAAAGCCCTGAGCCGGGGTTGGAGGTTTTGACCAGCACGAACACCGCGCCCCCCGAGGCCTGGGCTGCTTTGAAAAAAGGCTCCAGGGCATCGCGGCCTAGGTATGGATTCACCGTCAGGGCCGAGCCTGGATAGGCCGCCAGATAGGCCTTGGCATAGGCCTCGGCGGTGGAGCCGATATCGCCCCGCTTGGCATCCACAATCACCGGCAGCGAGAGCACCCGGGCTCCCACGATCAGCTCGTGCATCAGGCTGAACCCCTGGGGGCCCAGGGCCTCGAAGAAGGCGGCCTGGAACTTAACGGCGCAAACCTTATCAGCCAAGGCTTCCAGAAGCTCGAGGGTGTAGCGGCGGATGTGGTCTAGGGGGCTGGGGCCGTGTAGCTCGGGCCGGGGGTCTACCCCCAGCACCAGGGGTGGGCGCGATGTGACTGCTTCAACAAACTCCATCGCTAGCAGCCTACCTTTTGTCACCCGATTTTCAAGCGCTGGCTGAACGGGCGTTGACTTTGGCCTGTGCATCATATCGTCGGAGGTGAAATATGAAGCGATGGGTGGCATTGGGTTTGTCGTTTGCGATGGGGCTGGCCCAGGCACCGCAGGTGGAGCTGGTGGGGTTTGCTGTACTGCCCGCCGATACTTTTGCCGAGGGGCCGGCCAGCGGGGCCTACCGCCAGAACCCGGGTTTGCGCAACACACCGGCTCCATTTAGCAGCCAGCCGGTGCAGGGTTTTAGCGCCGTCCAGTTCGGGCCGCAGGCCGGGAGCTACTGGGTGCTTTCCGACAACGGCTTTGGCTCCAAGGCCAACAGTCCGGACTATCTATTGCGCTTGTATCTTGTAACCCCGCGTCCCCGCACCGCTCAGGGGGGTGCGGGCACGGTCGAGGTAAACCGCTTTATCCAGCTACGCGACCCCAATCGCCTGGTGCCTTTTCCCATCCTGAACGAGAACACCCCCGACCGCCTGCTTACCGGCTACGACTTCGACCCCGAATCGTTTGTGATTGCCGCCGATGGCACCCTCTGGGTTGGAGATGAGTTTGGGCCTTATCTGCTACACTTCGATGCCAACGGTGTTTTGCTGGATCCGCCCTTTGCTACGCCCGACTACGGCGCGGGTAAAGACCCCAGCAAAGACCAGGTGCGGGCTCCACAGAACCCCGCTTTGCTTTTGAACCCGGTAGGCCCAGGCCAGCCGAGCGCAGCCAACCTGCCCACCTCCCGGGGCTACGAGGGCATGACCACCAACCCATCTCGAAACCGCATCTACGCCATGCTCGAGGGTACCGTTAGCGGCGACCCTGCTGGCACGGTGCGCCTGATGGAGTTCGACCCGGTTAGCAAGCGCTGGGTGGGTCTGGTAGGCCGCTACCCGTTCGACGACCCTGCCCATGCCATTGGCGAGATGGCCGTCATCAACGACAACGAGTACCTGGTTATCGAGCGCGACGCCCGGCAAGGTGCGGAGGCCCGCTTCAAGCGCATTTACAAGATTGATCTCAACCGGCGCGATGCCAACGGGATTTTCGCTAAAGAGCTAGTGGTTGACCTGCTGAACATCGCCGATCCAAGGGGACTGGCCCCCAGCACCCAGGGTGGGGTTTTTCGCTTTCCTTACTTCACCATCGAGGCGGTGTTGGTGCTGGACGCCAGCACGCTGCTGGTTGCCAACGACAACAACTACCCGGCCACAGGCGGGCGCGGGGCCGAGGTCAAGGACGCCAACGAGTTTATCTGGCTCCGCCTTCCTGCGCCCCTGCGTCCGGCACCTGGGGTGGGCCAGCCTCGAGGTTAGGACGTAGCACCAGGCAGCCTGCAGCCCCGATGCCGGGTGGTGCTCTGTACGCTGCCCCCACCCGGAATATCGGGGTTGCCTTGAGCGCTCTAGACCCAGGAAAGCTCGAGCCTCGCCTCCAGATGCCCCACCTCGAGCCGCCGCACATTCCGAACCGGCGGCCGGCGCCACTCCAGCTCCACTTCTGGCGAAAGCAGGCCCAGTTCCTCCAGCAGCCTGACCACCATGGGCTCCCGGGCCTCGTTGGAGCCGCTCTCCACCTTGAGGGCGATGCCCAGGGGGCCCCAGCGGGTCTCCCGCAGGGCCAGGCCGTAGTAGCCGTCGGCCCCGCGCTTGGCCACCAGTCCCGGTAGCTTTTGCATCAGCACGGTGTCAATGCTTTTGGGGCCGGCCACCAGGTCGGGGTGCTGCCGCATGGCCTGAAAAACCGCCTCCAGGCCGGCCTGGTACCTGGCAGGGGCGGCCTCGGGCCAGGCCAGCAGGGCAAACATCCGGGCGGCGGGGGCCAGGGGCAGGGCGAAGGTGGGCACGCTGCACCCGTCCACGCCATAGGGGATGTGGGGCTGGCCCGATAGCTCCCGCAGGGTCTGCAGGTTGAGCTGCTGCACCGGGTGCTCGGGCTGTTCGTAACCGTGGGGGCTTACCCCCAGCGCCAGGGCGGCCGCCAGCATGCCGGTGTGTTTGCCCGAGCAGTTGTTGTGCAGGGGGGTGGGGGCCTGGCCGGCCTGCTGCAGGGCCTTGCGCGCCTCGCTGTCGAAGGGGGGATGGGTGCCGCAGGCCAGATAGCTTTCGTCCAGGCCAATTTTGCGCAGGTAATTGGCGGCCACGGCGACGTGCTGCTCGGTTCCATCGTGGGAAGCACAGGTCAGGGCCACCTCGGCCGGGATGATGCCAAAGCGCTGGATGGCGCCGCTCAGGTAGAGGGCCAGGGCCTGGAAGGGCTTGGCCGAGGAGCGCAGGGGGGCCTGGAGGTAGGGGTTGCCGCCGTAGGCCAGCACCCGGCCAGAGGGCTCCACAATAGCCAGCGAAACCTTGTGGCGGTTTTCCAGCAGGCCGCCGCGGTAGAGGTAGGTGTACGCGTTCATCGCCCATAGCCTATTGCATGAGGCCCTGGCTGGTAAGCCTCGAGGGAGGGGAAGTGTGGCCCAGCTCTGCTTGTGTGTTGACCAAGGCTTGACAGGCCTTGCTAAGCATATTGGGTGGAGGTACAGGTATGAAACGCAGAGACCTAATCAAAGCAGGTGTGGTAGCTGGAGCCGCCGCCGCCCTCTCGGCCCAGGCCCAGAGCGCCCAGGCCAACCAGCCGGGCATTCTGACCCGTGCGCGCAACCTGATTTTCTTCGCCTACGACGGAATGGGCTGGGAAGATTACGCCATCGCCCAGTTCTATTCCCGGCGGGTGCTGGGCAAGCCGCTGGCGCTGGAACGCTTCTTGGCCACCGGTGTAAGCGGGTTGCAGAACACCAACAGCCTGACCAGCTTTGTCACCGAGTCCAGCGCAGCCTCCAACGCCTGGAGCACCGGGGTCAAGACCGTGAACGGCGGGCTGGCTATTCACGTAGATGGGCGCAAGCTCACCCCCATCTTCGCCCTGGCCAAGCAGCAGGGCAAGGCCGTGGGCCTGGTCTCCACCGCCACCATCACCCACGCCACCCCGGCGGGCTTCGTGATCTCCAACCCCGACCGCAACGCCGAAGATCAGATCGCCGAGCAGTACCTGGAGTTCGGCGCGGAAGTGTACCTGGGTGGAGGCCAGCGCTTCTTCGACCCGGCGGTGCGCCGCGATAAGAAAGACCTCTACGCCGCCTACGCGGCCAAAGGGTATGGGGTGGTGAAGAACCTGCGGGAGCTCGAGGCCTCCAACGCCTCCAAGCTGCTGGGCGTGTTCAGCAGCAGCCACATCCCCTACGAGGCCGACCGGCGCTTCCAGGGCGTGGACACCCCCAGCCTGGCCCAGATGACCCGCGCGGCCCTGCCCCGTCTGGCCGCTTCTTCCAAGGGCTTTGTGCTCCAGGTCGAGGCCGCCCGCATCGACCACGCCAACCACCTCAACGACCCCGCGGGCTCGCTGTGGGACATCCTGGCCGCCGACGAGGCCCTGGAAGTGGTGATGAACTTTGTGGATCAGAACCCCGACACCCTGCTGATCATCGGTTCCGACCATGTCTGCGGGGCGCCTGCGCTGTATGGCACCGGCTCTTCCTACCGCGAGAGCAGCGCCGGGGTGCTGATGCTCGAGAATCAGAAAGGCACCTTCGAGTTCATGCTGGGCCGCCTTGGCAACAACCCCAGCCCCGAACAGGTGGTGGAAATCTTCCGCACCGTGAAGGGCGTGACCCTCAAGCCCGAGCAGGCCCAGGTGGTGGTGGACGCCATCACCCAGCGGGTCTACCAGCCCGACGCGGTGCGCTACGGTGTGCAGCCCGCCAACACCCTCTCCTGGGTGATGCGCCAGACCGATGCCCGCAAGCCCGACCTGCCCAACATCGGCTGGAACTCGGGGCAGCACACCGCCAGCCCCACCCTGTTTGGGGTGTATGGCCGGGGCATTGGGGCGGCCCGGATCGGCCTGATTGACAATACCTACAACTTCACCCTGATGACCCGGGCCCTGGGCATCCGCTTCCAGAACCCGGTGATGAGCGAGCAGGAGGCCCTCGAGGTGCTCAGGAGCCGCTCCGAGCGCCCCTGGAACCACCCCGAGGACGCCCTGGCGCTGGTCTAATGCCGTTTCCGCTTGAATCCTTCACCGCCCTGCGTAGTCAGAGGTGAAGGATTCAAGCCGACCGAAGGGAGGAGTAGAAAAGCCTTTCGGTAGTATCGTTTAGGCTTGTCAAAGTGAGCGATACTACCGAAAGGCGCATAAAAACTTCCGCACTACACGGCAGGAGGTTCCTGGCCTCCTGCCTTTGTCACAGGAGGGCAAGGTGAATAGACGCGAGGCCGGTAAAACCCTGCTGGCCGGCCTTCTGGCGCTGGGTGCGGCGGGGCGGGGCCAGACACCGGCGCCGGCCCCGGTGCGAATTGCCGAGCCCGGCCAACTGCCTGAGGTCTGGGCCGACCTCGAGTTCCGCTTTGCCGGCCAGCCCTGCCTGCTGGTGCGGGTGCCGCCCCCGGCCCGGCCCAGCCCACGGGTGCTGGAGGCGCAGGGGGTTTTTCTGACTGCCTTCTCCCGGGTCTGCCCCCACGCGGGCTGTACGGTGCCCCTGCCGGATCAGCAGCGCTTTATCGAGTGCGGCTGTCATGGCAGCCGCTTCCAGGCCGATGGCCTCAGGGTCGCGGGGCCTGCCCCCACCGACCTGCCGGCGATCCGCCTCGAGCTGCGCGAGGGGGCGGTCTGGGCGGTGGGGTGGCTGGACGCTTAGCGTTCGCGCCTGTTCTGTAAACCAACAGCCATCTTCACCTGCATGGCCCCAGACGCCTGTCACAGGCGAGGAAAGGCGGGTATCTGGCCAGGGCCTTTTTGCAGGGCCTGGCGGGTGGCCTCAATCAAATCAACCACCCGAACCCCCCGGTAGGTTGCAGGCAGGCCCTCCAGATGCTTCAAAGCTTTGTGAAAGTTGCGCCAGCCACCCCGGGGGTTGTCCCTGGCTTTATGCAACGCAGCGGCCAGCAGGATAACCCCATGAGTCAGCTCCCGATCCGGGCCCGAAAGCTGCTGCCAGAGAGGCTCCAGGGCCTCGTGCACCTCCCAGAACCGTCCCTGATGCCAAAGCTCGAGCGCCTCGGTGTATTCGGGCCTATTCAACAAATCGATTCCTTGCACTATAAAAAGTGTATCGGCTTCCCCTGCAGCCGGCCAGCCGTGCTAGAGTGTGGAGCCTAGAGGGCCTGTGCCTAGGCCTAGCCTGTGAGGTAAATAACTATGGCCAAACCAATCGAAGTCAACGATGCCAACTTTGACGCCACCCTCAAGGAAAATAAGTACGTGCTGGTGGACTTCTGGGCCGAATGGTGCGGCCCCTGCCGCATGGTAGCGCCGGTGATGGAGGAGCTGGCCAAGGAATACGAGGGTAAGGTAACGGTCGCCAAGCTGGATGTGGATGCCAACCCCCAGACCGCCATGAAATTCCGGGTGATGAGCATCCCCACCATCATCCTTTTCAAAGACGGGCAGCCGGTGGAGGTCATGGTGGGGGCGGCCCCCAAGAGCAACTTTGTGGCCCGGCTCAATAAGCACGTGCAGGTTAGCGCTTAGGCCCATCCCATAAGCGCAGCCCCCTTACCTGGACGGCCAAGGGGGCTTATGCTTTGGCTTGATGCACAGCTATCACCTCAACATCAACGACCCCGCCTTTATCTACGACCCTTACCCCACCCTGGCCCACCTGCGGGAGAACCTGCCAGTCTTCTACGACGAGGTCTGGAACAAAATTTTCTTCCTGCGCTACGAGGACATTGCCAACCTGTTGCGCGATAAGCGCCTGGGCCGCTCGATTACCCACATCCTCTCCCGCGACGAGCTGGGCTGGCCGCCGCCCAACCCGCTGACCCGCGACTTTGACCACTTCCAGGAAAACCACATGCTCGATAACGAGCCGCCCAAGCACACCCGGCTCAAGGGCCTGATGATGAAGGCCTTCACCCCGGCCCGGGTGGAGGGGCTGCGCGGGAAGATTCAGGCCATCGTAAACGAACTGCTCGACCGGGCCGAAGACCTGGGCCAGATGGATCTTCTGCGGGACTACGCCGAACCCCTGCCGGTTACGGTGATCGCCGAGCTTTTGGGGGTGCCCAAGGAGGATCGGCACCTTTTGCGCCCCTGGTCGGCCAAAATTGTCAAGCTGTACGAGCTGGGCTTCACCGATGAGCAGGCCAGGGAGGCCAACCAGGCGGTGGTGGAGTTTTCGGCCTACATCCGGCAACTGGCCGACGAACGCCGGCGCAAGCCCGGCGACGACCTGATCTCGGCCCTGGTGGAGGTGGAAGAGCAGGGGGACAAACTCACCCCCGACGAGCTGGTGGCCAACTGCATCCTGCTCCTGAACGCTGGCCACGAGGCTACGGTCAATGGTACCACCGCTGGCTTCCTGGCCCTTTCGCGCAACCCCGAGCAGATGGAGCAGGCCAAGGAGGCAGCGGCCAAGAACCACCCGGAGTTTTTCAAGCTGGCCGTGGAGGAGCTGCTGCGCTACGACACCCCTTTGCCGATGTTCGAGCGCTGGGTGCTCGAGGACTTCGAGTACAAAGGCATCCCCCTGCGGCGCGGCCAGGAGGTGGCCCTGATGTACGCCTCGGGTAACCGCGACCCGCGCAAGTTCCCCGATCCCGACCGGCTCTGTCTGACCCGCACCGAGAACTACCACCTGACCTTTGGTCTGGGCATTCATTACTGCATCGGCGCACCCCTGGCGCGGCTCGAGCTCCAGACCTCCTTCCAGACCCTGCTCAAGCGGCTGCCCAACATCCACCTGGCCACCGACCGGATCGAGTACGCCGGTGGGTTCGTGATCCGGGGCCACAAGGCCATGCCGGTGGCTTTTTAGGCCAGCAGCAGCACCTTGAGCGCTTTATCCCGTTCCAAAGCCGCGGCGAAAGCAGGTTGAACCTCGTTCAGGGCAAAGCGGTGGGTGACAAGGGGCTGGGCCAGCACTCTCTGCTGGGCCAGCAGCCGGATGGCCTCCTGAAAGTCGGAGAAGGTGTACATCAGGCTTCCTTTCAGGGTCAGCTCCCAGTCCTGGACGAGGCCGGCGGACAGGGTGGTGGGCCGGCCATATACCCCCACCACCACCACCGTACCGCCTTTGTGGGCTCCTTGAATGGCCGCCTCGAGGGCCTTTTCGTTACCCACGCACTCAAAAATTACCTCGTACTTCGCAGCATCTGGCGCTTTGGCCGCTAGCCCCAGCCCTTCGGCCGCCCGGCGCCGGGCCTCGAGCGGATCCACCACCACCACCTGGGCTGCACCGTAAGCCTTGGCAACCTGCGCCACCAGCAGCCCGATGGTGCCCGCTCCCAGCACCGCCACCCGCTTGCCCTGTACGGGGGTCAGGGCCACCGCGTGCACCGCCACCGCCAGCGGTTCGACCATGGCCCCTAACTCGATATCAAACCCCTGGGGCAGGCGGTGCAGGTTCTGGACGGGGCTCACAAAGCGCTCGGCCAGGGCCCCAGGGGCCTGGAAGCCCATGACCCGGAGCCGCTCGCAGATGTTGTAGCGGCCGCTGCGGCAAGGCACGCACTGGCCGCAGGTGAGGGCGGGCTCGAGGGCTACCAGGGCCCCCCGCCAGGCGGGGTCTACCCCCGAACCCACCTCCACCACCCGGGCGGCCACCTCGTGGCCGGGGAAG
>Ga0073930_1002374_pt1 | contig 12822 bp, 8 predicted proteins | sample DewCreD2012metaG_5_FD_76968 | JGI IMG/M metagenome (GOLD analysis project Ga0073930, IMG submission 76968) | Hot spring sediment bacterial and archeal communities from British Columbia, Canada, to study Microbial Dark Matter (Phase II) - Dewar... ...
GCTTGAAGAATGGTTATTCCATCCTTTACTTCTGCTGTTTTACCATCTATTGTTATCTTCGCCATTTGATTTCCTAAATTTTATTTTGTTAATCAAACTTAATTAAGTCTTCAATCGGTGTATATTCAAGTCCAAATGCTTCTGCCACACCTTTATGTGTAACTTTGCCTTCAATTATATTAACACCCCTTCTCAACTCTTTGTTCGTCTTTATGGCCATCTCAAAACCTTTATCAGCGAGTTCAATCACATATGGAAGTGTGGCATTCGTAAGAGCAATTGTTGATGTCTTTGGAACAGCGCCGGGCATATTTGCAACGCCGTAATGAACAACGCCATACTCAATATACACCGGATCATCATGTGTCGTTGGTCTTATAGTTTCAATGCATCCACCTTGGTCAACTGAAACATCGATTATTACTGCTCCTTCTTTCATTTGTGCAACTAATTCTTTTGGCACAAGCTTTGGTGCTTTTGCCCCCGGTATTAAAACTGCGCCAATCAAAACATCAGCTCTGCGAACTGCCTTAGCAATATTATACTCATTTGAAGCCATTGTTATAACATTTTTCGGCATTATATCATCAAGATATCTCAACCTCTGCAAGTTAACATCAAGTATTGTAACCCTTGCCCCAAGCCCGGCAGCAATTTTCGCTGCATTTGTGCCAACAACTCCACCTCCAATTATCGCAACATCAGCAGGTTCAACACCCGGAACCCCACCCAACAAAACTCCACGTCCACCCATAGATTTCTCAAGATACTTCGCTCCCTCCTGTGGTGCCATCCTTCCCGCAATCTCGCTCATCGGCTCAAGCAAAGGCAAAGTCCCGTCATCCTTTTGAACAGTCTCATAGGCAATGGCTATACATCCTGACTTAATAACAGCCTCAGTCAACTCGCGACTCGCTGCGAAATGGAAATAAGTGAAAACAATTTGTCCCTTTCTCAAAAGATTATACTCATAATCGATCGGCTCCTTCACCTTGACTATCATATCAGCTTCAGCATAAATCTCACGGGGATCCGAAACAATTTCAGCACCAGCATCCCTGTAAAGCTCATCGCTAAATCCACTCCCAAGCCCAGCTCCTTTCTCAACCAAAACAGTATGACCGTGAGCCTTAAGAATTGAAACACCAGCAGGTAAAAGTGCTACTCTGTTTTCCATCCTTTTAATTTCTTTTGGAACTCCTACTATCATTAGTTCCTTCTCCGTTTATTTTTTAGATGGGTTGATGATAACTGTTGTAAATTTTTCCTTCCTCAAAGTTTCAATCGCCACTTCACGAATTTCATCAGGTGTGATCCTTCCAATCTTTTTTATAACTTCACTCACATCTGAATACCTGCCATCATAAACAAGTTCTATCTGTGCAAGCCTTTGCATCCTATTTGACATGCTTTCTAAACCGATTAAAATAGAAGACTTCACCTGCTCCTTAGCCCTCTTCAATTCATCCACAGAGACACCGTTCTTAACAATTGAATTAAACTCCTTCCATACTAATTCAATCGTCTTCTCCACATTCTTTCTGTCACATGCAAAATAAACACCAAAAACCCCCGAATCTTTAAACATCGTGTAAAATGAATAAATTGAATACACGAAACCATATTTTTCCCTTATATTCTGGAACAATCTTGAACTCATCCCATCGCCAATGATCGTGTTAAGAAGCAGCAAATGATCCCGCCATTTATCTCTAGCCCCAAAAGTAGCAGTCCCAATACAAACATGTGATTGACTTGAAGGTCTTTCAATAACATAGTTAACTGCCCTCATTCCCTCTGGTTTTCTTCTAACATTGACAAATCCATTTTTATTCGTCGCTGTGAAAAACTTATCAACATATTCAACAAGTTTATCATGGACGAGATTTCCAGCAGCTGATACGACAATGTTACTTGGATTATAAAATTTTCTTAAATGTTCAAAAAGTTTCTCCCTTGTAAATCCACTGACGGTTTCCCTCGTTCCTATTATAGGCAAGCCAAGTGGATGTGGATGATAAATCTGATATTCAAGAAGGTCACCAATATAATCCTCAAAATCATCCTCAACATCTTTTATCTCTTCATAAACAACTTTCTTCTCCTTTTCGATTTCCCTTTTATCAAATGTCGGATTTTGAACTATATCCGCAAGTATCTCAACTCCCTCTTTTAAATGTTCGCTCAAAACCCTGACATAAAAACAAGTATTTTCCTTTGTTGTGAAGGCATTCAAATAACCCCCGATATCCTCGACAAATTCGGCAATTTCCCTTGCACTTCTTTTCCCCGTTCCTTTGAAAACCATATGCTCTATGAAATGAGTTATACCATTGTCCAAATCACTTTCATCCCTCGAACCAACATCAACCCATACCCCCAAGGAGACACTTTTAACATGCGGTATTGATTCAGAAACAACCCGAATGCCGTTACTAAGAACAGTTTTATTGTAATTTGAAGTTGCTACCTGAGTCTTTTCTTTCTCAACTACAACTGATCGAGACTTTCTCATTTCAAAACTTATATCTTTCAAAAATTTATCTTTACGATTTACTCAAAATATACCAATACAATCTTAAATAATCAAGCAAAAATCCCCTATTTTTCACAGCGATAAATTCACTCCTCAAATGAATGGCAAAAAATAACTCCCCCCTTTTAATTTTCCCCTTTCTAAAGTTTAGAAAGAGGTCGGGGGATGAGTTCACAAACTCATCTCTTTCAATTTTTCCCCTCTCTATTTATAGAGAGGGGTTGGGGGTGAGTCACTTCACCAACACCATCTTCTTTACACTCACAAAATCACCAGCCTCCAACCTGTAAAAATATACCCCGCTCGACAACCCATCTCCCCTGAACTCAACACTATGCCTACCTGCCCTCACCCTACCATCTACTAACACACCAACCAACCTCCCAAGAACATCATACACACAAAGCCTAACCTCTACATCCCTCGGCAAATCAAACCTTATAACTGTTGATGGATTAAAAGGATTCGGATAATTCTGATGCAAAGCAAAATCCCTCGGTATATCCTCAAACCTTATAACATACACCCTCGAAAAAGCCTCCCTCCCAGAAACCAACGAATCCTCATCATACCCACGAAATCTTATCACCACACTATCCCCAAACTTAACCCCTCCAAACTTCACCCTGAACAAACCTAAACCTCCCTCTTCTATACCACCAAACTTTGAATAATCAAAATAAATCACCCCACCCAAACTATCCCTATAAACAAGACCAATTCCTTCTCTTAAAACTTCAAAACTATCAACCAAACCACGATGATATACCTCAACCCCATAACTTAAAAACTTTCCCCTGAAATCAGGCTTGAAAACAAACTCTTCACCTGAAACCAAAACTGAAACATCAACGCCTTCAAAACTGAAACTCAAAACCTTAGGCAATCCCTGAATGTGCGAATAATCCCAAATCTTTGTGAATGTGAAAACATCATAAACATCCAACTTCCCATCACCCCTAACAACAACCTGTGGCAATGAACCATCATAGGGATAAATATCCGAACCAGAATAATCAAGCTCACTCCAAGCCTTTACATAACTTCCAAGATCAAATGCATCCACCCTGTTATCCCCATTATAATCACAAAGAGCATTTACCTTCAATGAATAAGGTGAAGAACTCTCATTCCCAACCAAGTCATAAACCTTGACATTGAAATTATAAACTGTTGAAGTCCTAAGCCCTGAAACAAAGACTGAATCTGTCACAACCTCAGAAATCAAACTATCAGCGATGAAAACTTTATAAACAACCTTACTTATGTCAACAGCCCTATCCCAGTAGAGAACAACCTTCCCAAATAGCAAATTCTTATGCGACTTCACTCCCCCAAACCTTGGTGAAAGATTATCAACCCCAACACTATCTATTCTAATTGAAAAATCAAAAGAGCCAAAAATAAAATCCACCCTAACCTTGACATCAGCTGACTCAAAATTAACCAAATCTTTCCTACTATCCCAATATATTGTGTCAACCCCAACCCCTACAACAGCAAAACTTGAAACCCTCGAACTCAACTTCCAACTTGAACCACCATCAATTGAATAAAAGAAACTATTTAACCTAACACTATCGCTTGCATTAAAACGACAAACAAATTTTACAATACCAGATTGAACTCGTTTATCAACATTTAACACCACAGGCACACCCTTACCATAAAGTCTAACTTCTAACGTATCATTCCAAGCCGTGCTAACAACCCTCAATAAACCATCATAAACCCCCATTGATGTAGGCTTGAAACTTAAAACAACACTTGAACTATCTCCAGGTTTTATAACGCTTAGATATGAAATAACTCTAAAAGGCTCCGATACCTCTAAACTTATAACCCTTATCGTGTCAAAATCACCTAAATTGTAAAGCTTAAGAAACTTAACAACTGAATCACCAATAAAAACAGATCTAAAATTTATGCTATCAACAGAACTTGATAAATATGGTGGCTTTACTCCTCCACCCCTTAATACAACCTTGTTAACTGAATCAACCTCTGAATTACTGTAAATAAACGCAGTATCAACTCTAAAACCTGATGAAACTGGCTTAAACTTAAACTCTAAAGAAACAGAATCACCACTCCCCAAACTCAATGGCAAACTACCTAAATAAGCAAAACTACTATCACCTATCACAATATCTCTTATCCTTAATGTATCTCCACCTGCGTTTTTTACTATCACATATTCACGCCTTTCATCCCCTAAATACACATAACTAAAATCAACTAAATTATTGCTTAAACTAATTAACGGTAAACTACTGCTGAATTTTAAAATAAAAATATCACCACCTCCTGCATTTGACCCCTGATAATAAGCACCACCACCTGGATTATGCGTTGGAAAATCAGCCGACTCAGTGTATCCCGCCAAAAATATATTACCTGAACCATCAGTAGTAATTGAATTACCTTGATCATGAGCATTTCCTCCATAATAAGTAGCCCAAAGCCTTACACCTGAATTTGTAAACTTCAAAATAAAAATATCCTCGTAACTTGCATTTGACCCCTGATAATAAGCACCTCCACCTGGATTATGCGTTGGAAAATCGGTTGAGAAAGTACCCCCCGTCAAAAATATATTACCTGAACCATCAGTGGTAATTGAATAGCCAAAATCATCACGACTTCCGCCATAATAAGTAGCCCAAAGCCTTACACCTGAATTTGTAAACTTTAAAATAAAAATATCATATTGTCCTGCATTTGACCCCTGATAATAAGCACCTCCACCTGGATTATATGTTGGAAAATTAGTTGACCAAGTTATTCCTGTCAAAAATATATTATCTGAACCATCAGTGGTAATTGAAGAACCAATATCCTCATAATTTCCTCCATAATAAGTAGCCCAAAGCCTTACACCTGAATTTGTAAACTTTAAAATAAAAACATTACCCCCCGCTTCATATGACCCCTGATAATAAGCACCACCACCTGGATTATGCGTTGGAAAATCAGCCGACTCAGTGTATCCCGTCAAAAATATATTACCTGAACCATCACTAGTAATTGAAGTGCCAACATCATCACCAATTCCACCATAATAAGTAGCCCAAAGCCTTACACCTAAATTTGTAAACTTTAAAATAAATGCATCCTCTAATCCTGCAAGTCTCTGATAATAAGCACCCCCACCTGGATTATATGTTGGAAAATTAGTTGACCCAGTCCTTCCTGTCAAAAATATATTATCTGAACCATCAGTGGTGATTGAAGAAACGTAATCATAATCACTTCCCCCATAATAAGTAGCCCAAAGCCTTACACCTGAATTTGTAAACTTTAAAATAAAAACATCAACATTTCCCGCATTTGACCCTTGGTAATAAGCGCCTCCCCCTGGATTCTGTGTTGGAAAATCGGTTGAAGAAGTTAATCCTGTCAAAAATATATTACCTGAACCATCACTAGTAATTGAAGTGCCAACATCATCACCAATTCCACCATAATAAGTAGCCCAAAGCCTTGCAAGCGGTGGATCTATTGTTAATCTACCTTTATATCCCCCCTCAACCTTAAACGACACAAATTTACCCTCGTCAACAACATAACTTAACTTAACTTTACCCCTATCATCATAACCAACAATCTCCCCATCCTCAATCTCCCCTACTGGCGTTGATAATCTTAATCTTTTACCATCATCACTTAACTTAATATCTGCCCACTTTACTTCAAGTTTAATTCTTGAAACATTCCCATTCTCTCTTACCTCAAACTCATGATGCAAGACTCCATCCTCACCAATCCTCCATACCCAATCTATTCCAGGATAAACCTCCCTTATCCTCACAACCCTATAACTTGGAACAAACAAAACTCCCTCTGGACAATGTGCAAGATAATAATTTGTATATCCACTCATCGGCTCTGAATACTCTATCCTACCTTCACTTATCTTTCCATCAACAATTTCCAAATCAACCCTTGCCCATATCATTGTGTCTTGCTTAATTTCCCTCTCAAATGATGGCACCTTACTAAGTGCCCTTCCCCTCTCATGTAAGACTCTGTCAAGAAATGTACTCTTAACATCCCTTATAACATAACTTACACCACTTCCCCTAACATACAAATCAATCCCACTATGCCTTGTAAAAAACAAAACATCATCCACCCTCTTGCCATCAAAATCTCCAACCTGACCCATATTTGGTTGAAACCCAAAAGTGTTAACCCCTCCCTTCAAATTCTCCAAACTCTGTGAGTAAATTGAAGAAACAACCGCAAATAAAAGAATAAAACTTAACTTTCTCATTTTCACTTCAAGTTTTGTTTTCATTTGCAGTTACAGTGATTTTTTCTTGCTTTATATCATCACATCACCTTAACATATGCCATATCTGGCGGATTAATGAGTATCACATCACCATTGGAATTAAGCATCGTTATATTTTCAAATTTAAGATAACTATCCCCACCCCCCTTCGCTCTAAATTTCAACTTTATTATCTCACCACTCCCATTTAAAGAAACAGGTCCAGCTCCAGATGTCGCAAGAACCCCAGTTGAAATGCCTATCTTCCCACTATTGTTAACCTCATCCAATACCTTTTGAAGCGAAAAATCAGGAACAACTATTTGATCAAGCCCCCTACTAACGACATAATTCCCCTTTTGAACTGATAAAAGACTTAACTTATCCTTGTCAAATTTAACTTCAAATTGAACACTTTTAAAATTAATGACCTCCTCAACCCAAACTGAAACATAAAACTCACCTCCCAAATTAACAATGTTCTTAAGCTTGTAAAACTTTAAAGTCGGACCATTAATAGCATCAACCTTAAACTTTCTTGAAAACTTTCTAACATCAGTATGCCCCTTGTATCTAACTTCAATTTCAAATGTATACTCAGCATCATCAAGATAATCAAATGAGGCAGATGTTGCCGTCGTCCATTCAGACCAATCAGAATAATCCACCAGCCTGAACCTATACTCATTCGCTTCAGGCTTATTCCCAACCCACATTATCGTCACAGCAGTTGAACTTATCGTCTCATTTTCAAAGGGTTTGACAATCTCAACAGATGGTGGAGTATAAGCAAGACTTTCAGGATCAAGCGGATTATTAAACTCCCTTGTACAGGACGAAAAGAAGAAAAATGTCAAAATCAAAACTAGATAAAATTTTAACCTCATCTTCCCATCGCATTTTTATTTTGAAATTTAACTCACCCCTTCCTAACTTCCCCTCCCTATTTTATAGAGAGGGGTAAGGGATGAGTCAAAACTCATTTTTCTATATCCCCTCTCTAAAATTAGAGAGGGGGTAGGGGGTGAGTCAAAAACTTATTTTTTAATCTCCCCTCTCTATTTATAGAGAGGGGCAAGGGGTGAGTACCCCCTTGTGAATTAAAACCTAAACCTGAAACTTGCCACTGGAACTACACCAATGTATTCATAATATCTCAACTCCATTGAAACCTCTTTACTTTTTACCTCACGATAGATATCGTCATAACTTACCTTTCTAAAGAAGTTGTATGCAGTGAACCCAGCAAATACCGAACTGACACCAATCATCACATTCCTCCAAGTCACGATATTTTTATACCTTTTCTTGTAATCTTGAATTTTTTCAACCTCAGTTGCAGCTTGATATTTGCTGTAAATATCCTCCGATTTTATATGAAACGCCACTGCAACACCAGCTGAGATAACTGTAAAACCAGCCCCAATGTAAGTTAAATTATTCTTCAAACTTACCTTTGACCTATAAATTCGCATAGCCTTCATCTCAGGCGTCTCCTCAAGCCTTACCGTCTTAGTTATCATCTCGCTTCTCCTAACATCAATGGTCAACTTCTCCCCTTTGTATCCCGATTTCATCAACTGAATCTCATGCGTCCCATAAGCCAAATTAAAAGTCACAGGCGTCACACCTACCTTGTTACCATCAACGAGAATAATTACCTCGGACGGTTCAGTCTCTATCTTAACTTTAGCTGTGATCGGTTTCAGAATAAATTCAAGATTTAAATTATCTCTGTCTACAACAACCTCTCTTTCCAACGATTCATAACCTTCTCTTTCAACATAGAAATTAACTTTGCCTGCCCCAACATCTGTCGTAAAAGAACCTGTCCCAATCAATTTTTTATTTGCGTAAACCTTTGCATCACTTGGCTCAACCCTCACCGCAACCGAAAAAACAGATCTTGAAAGTTCAAACCTCTCCTCCTTAACCTCCCCAGCTGAAATTGAAACCTCCTTGCTCACAGAAGCATACTTCTCCTTCCTCAACTCAACTAAATGTTTACCTGGCTTCAAATCAAGTGTAAACTTGTTATCTCTAACCTTACCAACCATCTCATTATCAACATAAACATCCGCTTCATCCACATTTGAAACAATTGTCAATTTACTCGGCTTTAAAACAACGTCAACAAAAACGGGGAAACTTTCAACCTCAGGAACATCGGCAACAACTTCACCGCTTTCCTCAACGCCTTCAACCTTTATAACCCTTCTTCCTGGCTTCACCTTCGCACTTAACTTCCCATCTTTAAGGCTCCCAACCATCAATCCATCAATATAAACAGTTCCACTCTTTGAAGATGAAACTATATTCAAATCAACAAGAAACTCATCCAACTTAAAATTGAACTTGTTCTCCCCACGCTTAACACTTATACTCTCCACCTTCTTCTTATATCCAGACTTTGAAATCTCAACTGAATAATCCCCAGGTTTCAACTTCAAAGAAATAGGCGTCTTACCAACAAAATTTCCCCCAACCATAACATCTGCACCAACAGGCTCTGAAACTATCTCAACATCTACATCAAACACCAAAGCCTCAACAGGTATAAAAACAAAATCACCTCCCATATCCCCAGCAAGTATACCATACTCAGGCGTCTGCATCTTCCCAGACTCAGCTGTAACTCTCGGTGCAACATACTCATTCAACTCATATGTAGTAACCATTCCATCCCTGTTCAAATCCGCCGCCATATTCTTTAATGCATCAATAAAATAAAATGTGAAAACACTATGCCCTCCGGGACCCGTGTCAAGAACTGCTTGATCCCTACCCCCTGCTGTCAAAGCTTTCCTCGCTTTCCTCGTAGTTATCACCTTGACATACTCAACCGCCTCCAAACTTAAAGGTTGTGCCCTTGCGAATATCAAACCACCATAACAAGCATCCATGACAAAAAACAAATGCTTTGCCCTTATCAATTGACTTATCTCATTCAACTGCTCTGTCGATATCGCACTTGTTATAAGCTCACTTTGTGAACCATCATAAGGCAAAATGTACCCCTTCTCTCTACCATCAGGTAGCGGAATTGTTATCCCATGTCCAGCGTAAAAAACAAGAACCCTGTCATCCTCCCTTGCAAGTTGCCTTATCCTGTCAAATGCTCTCATTATCCCCTCCTTCGTCGCATCTTTATCATAAAGCTGAATTACATTCTCACTTTTGAAACCAAAATTCTCAATCAAAACATTTGCAACCTCTTTTGCATCCCTGACGGCATATCTCAACTTCGGAGCATACAAATAATTGTCAATACCAATGACAATCGCCCACGATTCCCGATAAAAACTCTGTAAACTTGGTTTTTCCCCTTCGCCCTTTAACCCTATACCCCTTTCCTGAGAAAATAAAGAAAGACTAATTAAAAAAAGTAGTGTTAAAGTGTGAGCAACTTTCATAGTGCTCCTTAGTATTTTTTTCAACACGAAAAAATTTAATAAACGAAAAAAAATTTATCAAGTTCAAGAATTTAAACTTATCAAAGTGACCTTGTCCGTGTTTTTTTGATTCACAGTTAAACTTGTTTTTAACGATAAAAATTTTTATATTAAAAACAGAAATTGGGCGGTTAGCTCAGCCTGGTTAGAGCGCTTGCTTGACATGCAAGAGGTCAGAGGTTCGAATCCTCTACCGCCCACTCCCCCTGTTTAAATTTCCCATTAAATCTCAGGAAAAGGCGCAAGAAAATATTGATGGAGTAAATAATCATTTTCAAACCTTGTAGCATAAACCCTTAATACTTCCACCAAATTCACAAAATCAACTTTCCCCGCTCTGAACTTGTCAACCAAATCTAAAAAATATGATTTCTCTTTGCGCGTAAGATTCTCAGAAATATGCCCGAAAATATGAACGATCGAGTTGACTAAATTTGTCTTTTTAAAACCATGTCTCATCAAATCTTTAAAAGTCATCTCATACTTTTTAACCGCCTCATCAAACTTACCTGGTTTATGCTCGGCGATTATCTTGTCGAGTTCTTTAAGATGCTTTTGTGAAATGCCCATAAAAAGATACTTGTGCCTGCTGTGAAAATTACTCAAACTATTTATATCAGACTTAGCGCTTTCAAACCTAAAAAGTGTAAAAACTTTCGCAAGAAATTCCCACATCAATTCTTTATCCCTTAACTTTCCCTCATCAATCAAAGGTATATAAGGCAAATTTTCTTTCACATACCGCGCGAAAACCCCATATGTTTTACCGTAAAGATTGCCATCTTTGTAAACTTTTGTACTTCCTACCCCACAACTTGGTGATTTCGCCTTTAAAATGAAGCCGTGAACTTCGCTAAGTTTTTCCAAAAAACTATGTGCAAATCCCTCAAGTTCCGAAGTTAAATCAACCCCTGTTTCATCTTGAATTGCTCTGACTTGATTGCCAATTTTATGCAATTTTATCGTTTTTCTCGGAACCCCAAGCCCTATCTCAAATTCAGGGCAGACATGAATTAAGTTAAAAAGTGATTTCAACCTATTGATAATTTCATCGTTAACTGTAGCCCCGTCATATCTATATGCAAATCCATCAAGGCAGGCGCTTATGACAACCGTCGGCTTCATCCCCAAACTTATGTTTCTATCTTAACAGTAAATTTCCTTTTGCACTTTTTACATTGATATTCAACCGTTATCCAATTATTTCTCTCATAATAACTTATCTCCTCAAGTTCACCTTGGCATCCTTTAAAGATACACTTTTTCATCTCAACATTAAATTGCCTATTTCCGTTTTTTATTTCATCCCCCATCGCTGTTTCAAGATTTTTTCACCTATCATTATGCCAGCTATTGACTTAGCATCTACTATTTCACCTTTCAGCACCATTTCAACAGCTTCGTCTATTGATTTAAACTCAATGGATAAAAGCTCACCTTCTTCAAGGTTTTGCTTGCGCTTTTGCAAGTCTTCAGCAAGATAAATGTAAAGTTTCTCACTGCAAAATCCCGGACTTGTATAAATGTAAGTTAAAAGCTCAACTTTGCCAGGTTTAAATCCTGTCTCTTCCTCAAGTTCTCTTATAGCACAAACTTTTGGATCCTCACCGTAATCAAGTTTACCTGCTGGCAACTCGTAAATAAATTTATCAATTGGATAACGATATTGCTTTATCAAAATAATTCTATTATCAGGCAGAACGCCAAGAACGACAGCGCCTCCGGGATGTTCGACAACTTCGCGAATCGTGTGATTCCCCGAGTCAAAATATTCAAGTTCGTCAACGATTATATCGAAAACCTTCCCACGATAAATTATATTCCTTTTCTTCAGTTTCATATTTCCCATTATCTTATCACCTTGCATAAAAACCCTTAAAAATTTTTAGTATATCCCTCTGCTTCCGGGTTTTTCTATCTCAACTCCTTCTTTGCACAACGGGCATTCCTCAGGTTTAAAGGTTGGCACTTCAAGTTTTATAACTGACGCAAATCTCGTTCCAAAATCAATCTTACCACCGCTTCTATCAACTATGCATCCAACACCTATTAATTTACCCCCTGCATTTTTAACAAGTTCTATGACCTCAAAAACACTTCCACCAGTCGTAACGACATCCTCACAAACAAGTACTCTTTCTCCAGACTTTATCTCAAATCCACGCCTCAATTTCATCACCCCAGACTCTCTTTCAGCAAATATATTTCTTGCCTCAAGTTGGCGCGCGACCTCATAACCCACAATTATACCACCTATGGCAGGAGAAACCACAAGTTCAATCTCACTTGTATAAAAATGCCTTGCTATTTGCCTGCACAAAAGTTCAGAATATTCCGGATACTGCAAAACTTTCGCACACTGGAAATAGCGCGGGCTGTGCAAGCCAGAACTCAGAAGAAAATGACCTTCAAGAAGCGCCCCCGTCTCTTTGAAAATTTTTAGAACCTCCTCACTCGAAATCGAAGAAAACTGCATGATGAACAGATTTTATTTTAAATCACTTCTCCTCCTCAGTAAGCTCTTCGGGCTCATCCTTTTGTTTGCCAGCCTCATAAAA